>Ga0116111_1002352_pt1 | contig 11603 bp, 9 predicted proteins | sample June2015DPH_8_10_FD_89720 | JGI IMG/M metagenome (GOLD analysis project Ga0116111, IMG submission 89720) | Peatland microbial communities from SPRUCE experiment site at the Marcell Experimental Forest, Minnesota, USA - June2015DPH_8_100 | ecosystem: Environmental > Terrestrial > Soil > Wetlands >... | reverse complement strand
TCGGGGTCAGTCATGTGATAGAGGCTGTACACGGATGCCTGCAGCTTGAGTAATAACTCCGGGTAGCGCACGTGCTTACGCATCGCCGGCGGCATCGCCGAGGCATCTTTGAAGAGGCTCGGAAAAATGCCGCGATACGCCGCGACAATCGGGTCCTCCGGGTCAAACACGTAGAACGTCGTCGTCCCGTCATAGGCGTCAATGACTACTTTCACGCTGTTCCGCACGTAGTTATTGAGGGTGCCGCCAAGACGATAGTGACGCGAGTACGGATAGCTGTCCGAGGTCGTGAACGCGTCCATGATCCACGACAGGCGGCCATCGTCGCCGACCACGATGTACGGGTCCGAATCGTAGGTGAGGAAAGGCGCCAGTGCTTGCACGCGAGCACGCACGCTGCGCCGCATCAGCAGCCGGCTATCCTTGTTCACATCATCGCTGAAAGGCAGTTTCGCGATGTCGCCGCGGTCGAGCGCGATGATGAGACGGCGCAGGAATCCCCCAAGGACGATACCGCCTTTGCCCTCGTAGGACGTGAGGCTATTGGTCTGGCCTTGCGGGTAGTTGAATTCCTTCTGCCTCGTCTTCACGTATACGTCGGTGTTAGTCAGCTCGCCGAAATAGACCTCTGGACGCGTCACGTTGAGGCCGCGCACCGTGCTCTGGACGGGCATATTGCTCAGGATCAGCCTTGGCAAACCTTCCGGCGTGAATCCGTTTACAGGGTTCATCGTGATGCCGTAGCCGTGAGTGTAGATAAGCTTTTCATTGATCCAGTTGCGGCTGCTCTCCGGGAGCTTGTCGACGCTTAGCTCGCGCGTGGCGAGCATCACCTGGCGGATCGTGCCGTCGATTTCATAGCGATCAATGTCGATGTCGGGAAAGTCGTAGTAGGTACGGATTTCCTGAATCTGACGTAGCGTGTCCTGCAGTGCATGCCAGTCCCACAGCCGGATGTTCTGAAGCGTCGGCTGATTATTCACCGCGTCGGTCGCCTCGACGGTCGTTTCAGCGGGGAACTCCCGCTGCACGATCCGGTTCAATCCATAGGCCTGCCGCGTCAGTTCGATGTTATGGGCAATAAAGGGTTGCTCGCGGACCAGTTCGTTCGGTTTGACGATAAAGCTGCTGACGTACCAGCCCAATGCCTGAAGGGCGAGGTAACATACCGCAGCCGGAACGACCGCTATGACAAACCAGCGTATGCGCGGCACCGACACGGCGTTGAAGGCGACGATCAGGGCGCCGATAACGAGCGCCACGCAGACCACGAGCAGGCCGGGGAGCGTGACGTGCGCGTCAGTATAGGTCGCACCGGAGAAGATTGTGTGATCGGCAAACAATTGCTCGAAGCGATCGATATAGACGCGCATCGCGAGGATCAGCAGCAAAAACGAGAACGCGATGGAGACCCCGCGCAAGGACAATGGGATGCCGCGCTCTCCGGCAAGCGCACGCGCGCCGCCGGTGATGAAGATAAAGAAAACGGCGAGCACGCAGATCATCACCGCCAGCATCATCAGCCAGCCGGCGATGAGCTGCCACGCGGGAAGCGTGAACAGAAAGAAGTTCAGCGGCCTGCCGAAAATCGGGTCCACAACGCCACCCAAAGTATGCGGTGCGTTCCAATAGAGCGCGAGCGTCGGCCACTCCGCCATCATGCCGGCGCCAGTCATGGCGGCGATGACCAGCGAAAGGCCGAGCGCGACGGGGTGCAGAATGGACTCGATCGGCACCCTCACCGGCTGCCCGCCGATGAAAATCGTGTGACCGCTCGGCAAGTCGTTGAGGTGCGCCCGCTTCAGAGCCAGGAACGATCCGTACAGAATGAGAAATGTGATCGCTGCAAAGGCCGTGAAGACCCCGGACTGCAAGCTCAGTGTTTTCCAAAACACGTCTCCGTAGCCCAGCGACCCGAACCAGAGTGCATCGACGTAATACGACGACGCGATGCGGCCGCCGAAGACAACGGCAAGAACGGCGAAAAGAAGAATGAGAATGAGGCGGGCGCGGCGGCGTGGCGAAAGCGGCGAACGCGGCGTACGCGGAGGAGGCCAGTCGATAGACACGGGCATTACTCTACCTCGGTTTTCTCCAGCATTTCCGTTGGACTACTGGCGATCTCTTCATATTGCCTGGGAGACGCGTTGTGGCCGATGCAAACCTAGCCCACGATGTGAACGAGACGAAAAGAATGCAACCGCACGCTTACAATACTACTCCTTGGAACGGCCGCTGAAGATTTACCTGTAGCCCCGCCCGGGCCAAGTCCATGGAATGGCGCTTGCGTGCGCATCACTTTCGAGACGGAGAATCCTCCGGGTTCCGCCCGGGGCACGATGCCGGCAACTCTACGGCAGTCCCTCGGAGCAGGGGAGAGGCCGATGTATCGAGTGCCTCAGCAACGGCCGGCCACACTCAGTTTTCAGCTTCCTGAGCGGCCGTGGCCAATACCAATTGCTGCTTTAACGGATACCGAATCATAACCGCGTGGTCTTGGGATCGAAAGAATGTAATAGGGAGCACACTATACAGCACTCGCCCGGCTTCGCTCATGTCGCGAGCGATCACCTCGCGTTCAAGGTACTGCCAAGTGCCGCGAAATCTCCACCGGGCTTGTGCAACATATGTGTTTTGCATGTCTGTGACCACAGATTCTTTGATAACGAGAGTAGCATTATTTTCGCCAATTTTCATGGCGATTCCGATCAGTGACAGCCATTTTTCTCTCGTGAGGAACGATCATCTCCCAGTTGCACATATTGTGAGTCAATGCAACTGCTACTCATTAGTTCTACGCGGATGATGCGGTGGAACACCGCGTTTCTCCTGTTCGAAGGATGGACTCCATCGTGCGGGGCGGAAACAACAAGTCCTGTCGAGGCAGATAGGGCCGGTAGCTCTTCGCCATGTTTGAGAAGTCGCACACTCGCGCTACTCGACAAGCTGGAATACAGACTGTATGTGTCCATTGATAGGTATCCATTGGAATTACTATCCACGCGCACTTGCCTCCTGTTATTCTTAATTGTTAGTTAATTTGAGGAGAACATTTGAGTGGATACTAAGAAGATTCTTTCCGACCTCCGCGCCGAACTCGCCGGCATCAATCAAGCTATCGCCGCGCTTGAGGCGTTAAGCAACACGGGCGTTCAACAGGCCGCACCCGAACCGGCGCCGAAGCCGCGCCGTCGTCGTATTAGTGCCGCTGGTCGCAGACGTATATCCGAGGCTGCGAAAGCAAGGTGGGCGGAGAGACGCAAGAAGACAGCTAAGTCTGCCTCCCCGAAACAATCGGGCGGTCGCCGGAAGATGAGTCCTGCTGCCCGGAAGCGCATATCCGAAATGATGAAGAAGCGGTGGGCAGAACGCAGAAAGAAAGCTGCGAAGACGGCGTAGTCCGTTTTCCCTTTTCAAGGACGGGAACCTGCAAGGCTTGCGCCTCTCGGGCGATTTCGCGCCGTACCGCGACGGTTAGCGCGAATACGCTACCGGTCCCGACATCTGGTTGAGGAGGCCGGGCTGGCCGACCGCTTGAACGTATAGGGTGTAGGTGCCTGCGCTCAAGGAGTAGCTACCAAGGTCGGCAGAATGGGTGCCAGCATTCACCGTTCCCAGGGGCACCAGATTTACTCCATCGGCGGTAGCGAAGATAGCGTAGTGGTGCAATGTGTTCTCTTGCCCGGAAATACTCCAGCTGAGAGTCTGCCCCGTAACGGACGCCGAGATAGTGACGCAGTTGTCGATGCCGGTTTCAATCTCGGTTCCTTCCTCGTAATCGTTCCAGGTTGGGATCTGGATGTTGTTGAGTTGGTTCCCCGAGGAGTAGTGGTTGCTGATATCGGCCAAGGTAGTCAGCCACGTCTGTCCACACTGCTGGTCGAGTAAGCGATTCGATCCCCACGGCGCGATGGAATCGTTAAAGCCCTTGTATCCCGAGCCGAAAGTCTGTTTGGCCGGCGCGGCCAAAGCCGTCTGGTAGAAGCTGTCCAGATAGGCTAGTCCAGGGTCAGCCGGATTGCTGGTGAGCCCGACCCAGCTAAAGCTGCCCGCCGACTGTGGCTCGGTGAAACCCCCGCTATTGCGCCAAATGAAAACGGGGTTGCCCTGTATGCTGGCAGCGACCTGCGTCCAGTTGATCTGAAGCGTCTCTTCGCCGAACAGAAAGATGACGGGCTGCCCGTTCTTGCGCATGTAATTGGAGGACTGCTCGAAAGTGCTGTAGATGTAGTTGACATCGGCAATGAGCTTGGCGGTAACGTCAGGCGCTCCCGTTAGCGCCCCCGCATCTTCACAAGCAGCGAATTCAAAGCCGGGATGCTGTTGGGCCTCGTTCATGATCGCGATCAGCGCATTGTTTTCATGCGTGCTCTGCGGACCATACCAGTCGAGAACAAGCCCATCGATGCCGCGGCTGATCATATCGTTGATCTGGAGCTTGACCTCGGCGGGGTCGGCTGAATCGTAGCCGATATTGATGTGTGAACTCTCTCCCCACCAGGGCATGACGTGGACGTAGATCTTGGTGCTGGCGCCGGAATAGAGCAGGTCACGGAACGAGACCTTGCTGACATTCCCCGGTTGCATGTTGCCGTTGCTGGTGCCGGCGAAGCTGTCGCTCGCGCTGGTGTTGTTCGAAGTCGCGGCCGCGAGCGTAGTGGCCACCGTTGTGCCAGTAGGCGAGGCGGCGGTAGGCGAGGCGACAGCAGCCTGATTGGCCGATCCCGAGCCCGACCCTGACCCGCACCCGATCGTCCCCACGAGAACAACCATCGCAAGTATGAAAGCGCCGGTTCTTGATTTCATTGATTCTCCTTTGGGAACCGGTTGTTCCGGCAAAGGAGAGGTTACGGGCTGGCGCCTTCAACTACAGTCGAGCATCTACCTGATGCTCAATCTAAGGGAACCCCTAAATTCACTAAGGTTTTCACCTAGTCCTCGGAGCACTGGTACCACCCAAGCGATACCTGCCTGGCGAAACCGGCTAGCATTGTGGTTGAACTCTGGTTTTCAACGAGTTGTAGCGGCCTGGTGCAACGGAATTCGAGTATGTTTCGAGCGAACTCTGACGCGGAAGAGCAGTGAAAACTGCGCTCAGAAGATCGAGATGAATACTAGTTGGTCGGCAAAGTTAGACATTTGTCATCAGGTGAACGATTGAGTGACACTGATTGAGTCTTATCTCCGAAATCTGGATTGCTAATGTGAGAAATTCTCCGCCATCCTCTTTAGACCGATTCGGGGTTTGTCTAAAAAAGATTTAGGTCCAGCTCAAATTGCGGTCCAGCTCAAATATGCGACGGCGGTTGCGGATTGTGTTTTGTTGTTTACCTCCGATAACGCCTTTCTTATACTTGGCGGTCTGCTGAAAAGCGTACCGAACAGCGAGCGAGGCGCCAGCCAAGGTATGGCACGGGCGCGCACCATGCGCGCTATCAGGCTCCGCCTGGCAAGGCTGTTTTTCAGCGGCTATTAACCACTTCGTAAATATGAAAGACTTCCAAGGTTATGAAAACGTAAGAAGGAGAGCAAGGCGATGAAAAGAATCTGGATCGTTTTGATGGTGATTGGCCTAGTGGCCCTTTTCGTCTCGGCGAACCTGGCGGAAGTTAAGGCTCTCTACCCGGTAACCGGGTTGGGAATGCAGGTGAGAACGGATGTGAAAGCGAAGCGAAAGTACACGATCGCCTGCATCGTAAAGAATTCGACCAACCCATACATGGTGGCGCAATTGGCGGGCGTAAGAAAAGCCGCACAAGACATGGGTTTCGAGGCAATTACCCTTGCTCCGGCCAAGCAGGACAGCATTGAAGAGCAGGTAAGAATCGTCGAAGACCTGCTGCAGAAGAAAATCGATGCCTTGATCATTCATCCAGCCGACTCGAACGGCATTGTCCCTGCCGTTGAAAAGGCTGTTGCCATGGGAGTTCCCGTTGCGACCATCGGAACTCCGGCTAATAGCAATAAAGTGCTTTTCCGCACCGGTGTCGACTATGCGGAAACCGGAGTAGTGATTACGCAATGGGTGGCGGAGAAGATGAAGGGCGAAGGCAACCTGATTATCCTGGAAGGCCCGCCGCAGGCCGACAACGCCAGGGAGCGTCTTCGCGGCATCAATGAGGTCCTGAAAAAGTATCCGAAGATCAAAGTAATTGCCTCGCAGCCCGCGAACTTTCAGAGGGTTGCCGGTATGCAGGTGATGGAGAACTTGCTGCAGAAGTTCACGAACGTGAAGGCGGTCATCGCCGCCAATGATGAGGAGGCCCTGGGTGCAATCATGGCCATCAAGGCCGCGGGACGACAGGGCGAAGGCATCATTGTGGCCGGGTTTGATGGAAGCGAAGATGCAAGCTGGGCCCTCAAGAGAGATCAGATGGCCGTTACCTACAATACCGATCCCTATGGAAGCGGCTACTGCGCAGCCGCCTTTATGGTGCGGTACCTCAACGAAGGCGCCAAGCCGGCAAAGGCCTTTATGCCTTTTCCCTCAGCCCAGGATAAGCCGATAATCTCCAAGGCCACCATCGACGACTATTTAAAGAATTCCGCCTGGTGGAAAAAATAGAGAATGAAGCTGCGCGAGGCTGGACCTCCTCCCGCGACAGAGGAAAACATGGTGGCTCAGGCACCGATTCTTCAGGCCCGGGGAATTTCAAAGGAGTTCCCCGGGGTTCGCGCCCTGGAGAACGTCGACTTTGACGTCTATCCCGGTGAAGTGCACACCTTGATCGGTGAAAACGGCGCCGGGAAAAGCACCTTGGGCAAGATCCTGATGGGGGCCTACACGCACGATAGCGGGGAAATCTTGTTGGCGGGAAAACCAATCAAGATTAACCGCCCCGTGGAGGCCTTGCGGCACGGTATCGGGGGAGTACATCAGGAGTTCATGTTGGTTCCATGGCTGAATGTGGCCCAGAATATTTTTCTGAACCGGGAACCGCGCCGCTGGGGCATCGTCGTTGACCACCGCCGCATGCACGAGGAGAGTCGAAGATTGCTGGACTCCCTCGATGTCCATATCGATACCAGGCAGCCATTGAAACATTTCGCCACTGCCATCCAGCAGATGGTGGAATTATGCAAGGTGATGGCGGCAAATCCCCGCATCCTGATTCTCGACGAACCCACCGCGGTTTTGACCGAACGCGAGGTCGAGTGCTTGTTCAAGCGGATCAAGGAAATGCGCGCGCAAGGCATCGCGATCATCTTCATCTCCCACCGCTTGCAGGAAATTCGGGAGATCGGCGACAGAGTAACTGTTCTGCGTGATGGAAAGAATGCCGCTTCCGGATTGATGAACGATTTCAGCAACGATGAGTTGGTTCGTATCATGGTGGGGCGGAGTATCTCGCAAATGTACCCCCGGCGGCGGCGGCCACCCGGGGAAGAGGCGCTTCGCACAAAAGGACTTTCCGTAAGAGGCGGCCCCAGGAACGTTGATCTGGTTGTGCGCAAAGGTGAGATTGTGGGGATTGCCGGGTTGGTGGGGTCGGGCCGCACGGAACTCGCCCAGGCAATTTTCGGCATCCGCCAGATCGAGCAGGGGGAGATCACCCTTTTCGGCGATAAAGTGACGCCGCGCTCACCAGCTCAGATGGTGCGAAAAGGGGTCGGATTGATTCCCGAGGACCGTAAGTTTTTCGGCCTCACCCTGAAGTTCTCCGTGGCATGGAATGTTGTGATGGCGAGTCTCAGACTTCACTTTCCACACTTCATGGTCAACTATTCCAAGGTAGCCCGCCTGGCCGAGAGATTTGTAAAGGAGCTGAGGATTGCGACCCCTTCGGTGAGCCGGCAGGTGAAATACCTGAGCGGGGGGAATCAGCAAAAGGTAGTCCTGGCAAAATGGCTGGACACGGAATCAAAGCTGTTGATCTTCGATGAACCAACGCGCGGAATTGATATCGGGTCCAAAGTGGAAATCCATGCCTTGATGGATAACCTCGTACAGAAAGATATTGCGATTCTGATGATCTCGTCCGATTTGCCGGAGGTCCTGGGGATGAGCGATGTTGTTTATGTGATGTACCAGGGGCAGGTGAGCGGAAGGTTCAACCATGACGAGGCCACCCAGGACAAAGTAGCTTCCTTGATGCTGGGGGTAAGTGGGGCGTGATGAAGAACTATGAAGAATAAAGTTCAGCTTCGCGTCGTCAGCATCCCCCCGGTGATCTGGATTGTTCTGGCGTTGTTTGTTTTGTACAGTTTTTTTGCCCCCGGGTTTTTCTCGGCGGGCAATTTATGGAATATAGGGGTTCAGGCTGCGCCGTTGCTGGTCCTGGCGATCGGGGCCACCATAGTGATTTTGACGGAAGGCATTGACCTGTCGTGCGGCATTGTTCTCGGCTTTGCAGGAGTCGGATTTGCCTTGCTGGCGCAACGGGGCTTTCCGATCTGGCTGGCCATGTTGGGTGGCATACTGCTTGCCGGAGTCTGCGGCCTGGTCAACGGCGTGATGGTTGCCTGCCTCCATTTGCCGCCCTTCATCGCCACGTTAGGCATGGCAAGTGTTATCACCGGTGCCGGGCTGGTTTCTACCGAGGGGATGTCCATCGCGGTAAGGGATGATGTTTTAGAGTTTGTCTCAAACGGGGCGCCGCTGGGCATCAAGATGCCTATCCTGATTGCTTTGCTGATTTTTGGCGTAGTTTTGTTCCTGATGAGATTCACCGCGTTCGGCCGCAACATTTATGCTCTTGGCGGAAACTCCGAAGCGCTTCGGTTGAGCGGCGCCAACCTTACAGCGGCACAGATTGCGACCTATACGGTCGCGGGGTTGCTGGCAGGGATTGCGGGAATTATAGTTGCTTCCCGAACTGCTTCCGGTCATATCACCGCAGGATTGGGGTGGGACTTCGATGCCATTGCCGCCACCATCATCGGCGGGACCTCATTCGAAGAAGGCAAGGGCGGCGTTGCCTATACGATTCTCGGAGTCATCCTCATTGCCGTTCTGCGCAATGGACTGAACGTTGCAGGCGTGCCGAATATGTATCAGTTTGCCCTGATCGGGACGGTGGTGCTGGGCGCAATCATATTCGATATTTTGGTTCGGCGCTTGTCCGGGGCGGAGGAGAGCCGGTGAGTGAGGCAGCGGAAACCGCAGGCTTTCTCCACCAATGGAAAGGCGCAGGCTTTAAGCGCTTCATCGGTCCATTGCTGCGTCCGCTCGGGCTCCTCGCCCTGTGTATCGTTTTATCGTTCCTGAACGAAAACTTTTTCACCCTGAAGAACATCATCAGTGTCTTACGGCAATCGACGATCCTGGTGGTGGTGGCCGTTGGAATGACGGTCGTGATTCTTACCGCCGGGATCGATCTTTCCGTGGGAGGTGTGATGGCCTTGGTTGGCTGCCTGACCTCTCAATTGATCATCAACGGTACGCCCATCGTCCCGGCTATCGCCTGCGGCCTTGCCCTGGGCACCCTCTTTGGCTTGTTGAACGGAGTCCTGGTACGCATTTTCGGTCTTCCACCCTTCGTGGCGACCTACGGCATGATGTGGATTGCCAATGGCTTGGCCATGATCTTGATGCAGGGAAAGATCATCTTCGGGCTCCCCGATAACTTCTTGTGGCTCGGTTCGGGCTATCTGTCGATTATTCCCATTCCCGTCATCCTTGCGGCCGTGGTGGCAGTTGCTTTCCATTTCTATTTGAAAAAAACCGTCTCCGGCCAGGAAATCTATGCCTTGGGCGCCAATCGTGAGGCGGCGCGCTACTCGGGCATCAAGATAACCAAGACGCTGCTGCTGGTCTACAGCTTGAGTGGGTTCACGGCGGCCATAGCGGGAATTATCATGACGGCCAGGCTCGACGCCGCCCAGGAGGGAATGGGAGAGCCATTTATGTTGCAGGCGATTGCGGCCGCGGTAATGGGCGGAAGCTCTCTGATGGGGGGCGAAGGGGGAATTCCCGGAACGATTATCGGGGCCCTGATTCTGACCCTTGTGGTCAACGGCTTGAACCTCATGGGGGCGCCTTCGATGGTCCATCCCCTGGTCACGGGAGCCGTGATTTTGACAGCAGTCTTCTTTGACGTAGTCACGCGAAAATGGTCAGACTAGACCGGATTCGCGGAAGGTATACCCCACGCAGAAGCCGGGCTAATCGGGGTCCCCGGCAAACGCTGCCTTTGGCGTTTGCTGGGGTGACATCCTAGCCCGGCGGTGATATTGAGGTGTATACCAACTGTGGAATTGCGCTAGAGAGGTTTCAGAGTAGATGCATCCGGAGCTTTTCGAAGAACTGTTCATGAAACCAGCTCCAGGCTACCTAAGACAGTTGTAGGAACTCATGCGTAAGTGGAGGCGTTGAACTTCAATGGCGAAATTAACCATCAGGCCGATCAATACAGGGTTTATTCCCACCTTTCCCAAGCAATACCATTACCATCATTCGACTGTTGAATACGTCAAGAATATCAGCGATCAGAAAGTTGCCCTTCCGGTATTTACTTTTCTTATCGAGGGCGGGAAAGAACTTATCCTGGTCGACACCGGCATGGCCTGGACCGAGCGGGCCGACAAATACCATCATGGCGGCTCGTACCAGCCGGAAGGAATGGCCATCCACGAGCAGTTGGCAAAGGTGGGTTACAAGTGTGAAGACATCGGCAAAGTCATCTTCACCCATCTGCACTGGGACCATATTTACTATATGGAGAAATTTACCAAGGCCCAGTTTATTGCCCACCGCACGGAATATGAGTTCGCGCTGAACCCCATTCCTCTCTACTACAAGTCTTACGAACACCCTGCGCTGGGACTCCGCCGTCCTTTTGAAGGGCTGAAGATCGATGTCGTAGACGGCGAGGAAGAGATTGTCGCGGGAGTGAGGGTGTTCCCGACGCCGGGACATTCACCGGGGCACCAGTCGGTTGAGGTTGACACGAAAGACGGCAGCTACATCTGCGCCGGCGATGCGTTTTTCCTTATGGCGAATCTCAACCCTATTCCCCAAATCCACTACACGATCACGCCTCCCGCACGCTACGCCAATATCGTTGAGTGCTGGAAGAGCATCGAGCTACATAAGAAACGGGCAGCAAATCTGGGGCTGCTGCTCCCGTGCCACGAGCCCGAGTTTGTCGAGCGCTTTAAGAAAACGCCCGTGTTGGGTCTTTAGCAGGCTGCGGGAAAACGCGCCGAAGCCGGTGTCCCCGGCATGCGCCGTCGCGCTAGCATGATTGCCGGCTCCGGGAAGGTGCGTCGCGCTATCACACCATGAAGAAGACGATTGCGGTCATCGCCAGCTTGGACACGAAAGGGACCGAAGTCTCTTTTGTTAAGGAGATGATTGAGCGTCTGAGTTGCCGGGCGTTGATCGTCGATGTTGGCGTTTTGGGCGCGCCGGCTTTGACCCCGGATGTGCCGCGAGAGGATGTGATAAGGGCGTGCGGTAGAGACTGGAAGAGCCTGCAAGGCAGCCAGAAGCACGAGAAGATCGCGGCTATGTCAGAGGGGGCGTCAATGCTGGCGCGCCCAAAACGCCGACGTCGATGATCAACGCCCGGCAACTCAGACGCTCAATCATCTCCTTAACAAAAGAGACTTCGGTCCCTTTCGTGTCCAAGCTGGCGATGACCGCAATCGTCTTCTTCATG
>Ga0116111_1002347_pt1 | contig 11620 bp, 5 predicted proteins | sample June2015DPH_8_10_FD_89720 | JGI IMG/M metagenome (GOLD analysis project Ga0116111, IMG submission 89720) | Peatland microbial communities from SPRUCE experiment site at the Marcell Experimental Forest, Minnesota, USA - June2015DPH_8_100 | ecosystem: Environmental > Terrestrial > Soil > Wetlands >... | reverse complement strand
CAACCGGCGATAGGTCAAGGGATGCAACCGCAGCAGGCGAGGAACCATGGCTACTCCTCCGGCGAGAAGTATGCCATACAGGGGCAACCTATGTCCCTTTAATTATGCGCGGATGTATAGTCGCCAGTAAAGAGCTGGGTGTTCTTGCAGGTCCACGTCATAAGAGCCACCCACACCGAGCGACGCCTTCATGCTGCGCCTGTCCTAGAGGACCGGCGACCAAGGCCTTCCACACTTCTAACAGTGTTTTCGGAGCGCCAGGTTTTCCGTGCCGCATATTACACAGAACATCAAGCCACACGCCGTATGCCACTATTATCGGGGTTCTGAAAGAAGGACTAAGCATACGGGTATATTTTAGCCCCCGGTGAGTGGAAAGCAAACGATTCCATCACACCCTGAGGGTGCTGGGGACCACTCCGATAGCATTGACCTGTCTTCGGATGCCACACATGCGGCCCGTCTTCAAAAGATAAGGACATGCGATTTACTTTCAATGGCATTTCGATTCCGCACGGTCAACCTCTGAGCTATGCAAGAAATGACCAGAGATGTGCATGATCCCCTTCCACGCTCCTTTTGCCTATACATTTACGTCATGTTCACAGGTTGTTGAACACAGAAGTGTGATATGGCCCCTGGCTTTCCCGTGGCTGGTGGCTCCCAGGTTTTGGAGAGTGTGAATTCCGGGGTCGCACCGTGGCGGGCACGATTGGTGCCAAATGTTTTTCGCTGGTCAACAGATTTTTTTTGATTTAAGCCGTCTTCGCGGGGAGCCATAGCCTGCGCAGACGGCTGCACAGGGATGCCAGCCAAGAAGACAACTTCGGGGGCTCTCACAGTCGCGTCCCTCCGACGAGAGTGTCTGTAAATGGCTGAATCGGCGATGATTATGTTGCAGGCCAACTCTCAGCGGCATCGTAAGGCGCCAGATTTGTTTGAACTCGCTTAGATCTCCGTGCGGCCGTTTGACAGAAAAAAAGTCGGATTTAAGAAAGCTGATGGAAGGCTCTGTGCGAATCTGGGCACGTGCTCTCAAGTTGGTGGACGCGGCTAAGCGACGCGATTGCCACCGGAGTCGAGTTTGGGAACTGTCGCCTTTGCAGCCATCGCTACCCTGCCCAAGTGGGCTGATTCTCCCTTGGACAAGGTCAAATCTTAGGCGGTTCAGGAGTAGTTGCGGCAAGTGCCGTTGGCGCGGAAAGCATGGGAGATCAACTACTGAATGCGAAGCAGTTGGCGGAAAGGCTTGGAGTCGCCGCGCTGACGGTTTATCGTATGGCCGAGCAGGGAAGGATCCCGTCTTTGCCGATAGGCCGGATGATCAGGTTCGACTTCGAGGCAGTGCGGAAACATCTAGCTGACTCCCAGACTGGAAAACGTGGTAAGCTCTGCCCGAGGGAGAGAGGCGCTGAGAGGAGGCCCGCGGTGGCCAAAACTCAGCATTTCTCACGAGGATACGTTCGACTGAGGAAAGACGTGGCGAAGCCTTACTACGAAGGGCAGTACAGGATCTATCGGTCAGGGCAAGAACCAGAACGTAAGAGTATCAATCTCGGTTACGAGAGCGAGATCAAGGTGAAAGAAGCACGGCTCCGGTTGCAGGAACTCCTCAGCAAGCAACAAAGGAATCTTCAGCTGGACCGCGAGTCGGTCACGCTGAACGATTGTTTGCAAGACTGCTACCTGCGATCATTTCTCCCCAAACTCAAACCTTCAACCCGCAAGAGCTACGCCCAGATCATCGACAAGCACATCAAGCCAACCTTCGGAGGCTGGGCGCTCTCCGCAGTGAGGCGCAAGCACGTTCAGGAATTCGTCGATCAGCTTGCCGGCGAAAGAAGCCGGCAGACGCTCGATAACATCCGGAACGTATTGCGATCCATCTTTCGTGAGGCGATTCGTGATGAGCAGGCAGGCCTAAATCCCGGTCAGCTTATCAAGATGCCTCCTCGCAAGGCACGCGAGAGGCGCCAGCTACCCACGCGGGAAACTCTCAAGAAGCTGCTGGAAGTTCTTGACGAACCATATCGCACGCTGGCTTTCGTGGCTCTTGTGTCGGGTTGCCGCATCGGGGAGCTGTGCGCCCGGAAGTGGAAAGAGATCGATTTCAACAACAAGGTCATCTACATCCGGCTCGCTATTTACAACTATCAAGAGCATGAACCGAAAGGGCACCGGCAGAAGCATCCGATTCCGCTCACGGACGCCGAGGTACGGTGGCTCAAGAACTACGGTGTACGGACACCTGAAGCAACGGGTGAAGATTGGGTCTTCCCGTTGCCAGCCTGGAACGGTCGGCGCACGTCCCGACCGGAACTTCAGGTTAATGGCAAGTACCCGCTCGATGAACAGCACGCTCTTCGCTGCGGGCTGGCAAAGGTCGAGAGCAAAGTGGGCTGCAAACTGGGATGGCATCTTCTTCGTCACTGGGCCGGGACCTTCTGGTATTACGAAGGCGTTCCGCTCAGGGTGATCCAAGCTCGACTTGGGCACGGGGATGTTCGCACAACCATGACGTGGTATATCGAATGCGTTCCCGCAGAAGAGCTACGAGGAGCAGAGACTGCTTCGCATCTCGTCCAGCAATTACTCACGCAGTCAGTTCCGGGTCTGGAATTGTCGTCGCAGATGTCGTCGTAAACGTTGACAGGGGACAGCAAGTCGGGATAAGTTATTGAAACAACAGTCGCGGAGAGGTGGCCGAGTGGCTTAAGGCGGCGGTTTGCTAAACCGTTGTACGGTCAAAAGCTGTACCCAGGGTTCGAATCCCTGCCTCTCCGCCAGATTTCATATCCACACGCAATCAACCACAATTGAATCCCGCCAGGCCTCACTGGCGGTCGATCGCTTGCCGTCCCCGCCGCGGCCTATTGGATTTGGCCCGACTCCAGCGGTGCTCGTAGTATCCGAACGCCGAACCCCTAATCCCCAGTCCCCAATCCCTAACCCCTGAGCTTCACGCTCCGCCCGCTTTCGGCAGATTGATAGATGGCTTCGACAACTTCGAGAGCTTTCAGCCCATCGCGCCCAGTGATGGCGGGCGGCTTGCCCGAACAAATTGACTCCGCGAGGTCGGAGAGAAAACCATGGCCCATCGCGCCCCCGTAGCCGGGTTGTTGAGGGAGATCGAAATCCAGGTGCTGGCCAGGGGTCTGGGAGTAATCGCCGGCATCGCTGCAAACGAAGAGGCGCTCGCGTGTGCCCTCGAAGGATGGGCTCCAGGAGAGGACGCCCGTCAAGCCTCTTAGCGCCAGGTAAAGATCGCGTCCGAAAGGATACGACTCCGGCACGGTGTAACTGATATCAAGGGCCAGGACCGTGCCCCGCGTAAAGGTCAAAAGGGCGAAGGAGTTATCCTCAATGTCATAATGTTCGTTAGCATGTACGTTTTTTCCTATTACTTCCACAACTTCATCCGCGAGCAGCCACCGGTAGAGATCAATCCAGTGAACCCCGAGATTAAACATGGGGCCGCCGCCGCTGCGGGCCTTCTCCAGCATCCAGCCGGCGTGGGCCTCCGTGTAACGCCCGAGGCGGCCGGCAGCGCAGCGGCCTTCGCAACCCACGATGCGCCCCGTTACGCCTTGCTCAATCAACTTCTTCATCTGGAGCGCCACCGGATGATAACGCCACACGTAGGGCGTCGAGAGAATCACCCCGGCTTGCTCCGCGGCAGCGATCATTCGGCGCACGCCCTCGGCGCTCGCCGCCATGGGCTTTTCCACCAGCACGTGCACCCCGCGCTGGGCGCACGCCACAGCAGCGTCGGGGCAATCGGCGTGGGGAAGAAAGATCACCGCCAGGTCCAGCGATTCGCGCTCCAACAAATCGCGCCAATCGGAGTACCCCCGCACGGGAAAGTCCCTGGTGAAACGATCGAGCACGGCGGGATTGGAGTCGGCAACGGCGACGACCGCGGCGCCCGGTATGGCCTGGAACAGCGGCATGTAACTCGGCGGGTGCAGATGGCTGAGGCCGAGGAATCCAACGGAGAGAGGTTGTGGGGTCACTAGAATTTTCCGTCCCGGCTTTCAAAATGCGTGGGCTTATTGAGCGTCGGGCCCTTAGACATGATCCATCGCGCTGTCCATTCGATCATCTGCTCAACCGTAACGGAGGGAGCGCCAAATATTTGACGACAGCGGCCAGCGTTGTTCAGTAGAGCAGTCGCCGCTTCCTGGCCTTCCACCACCGGCGCTTTGCCAAAGATTTCCCCGAAGCGGTGGGCCAAGGCGCGAATCGAGAGCGTCTCAGCGCCGGTCAAGTTCAAGATGAATGGGGGGGATTGGCAGCGCGCAAGGCTGCGCAGCGCCACGGAATTGGCGTCCCCCTGCCAGATGACGTTTGCGGCTCCCATGGTGACGTCGATGCTCTGACCCTTGAAAACCTTACTACCGATATCGATTAGAACGCCGTATCGAAGGTCGATGGCATAATTCAGCCGCAGCAGGGTGACCGGAGTTTCGAAGCGGCGGGAGAAATACTCGAAGATGCGTTCGCGCGCCAGGACCGACTGCGCATATTCACCGGCGGGCGCGGGCGCGGTTTCCTCCGTGGCGCCGCCGGACTCCAGGGGCACGAGCGGGTAGACGTTGCCGCTCGAGAATACGGCGATGCGAGAATAGCGATAGCGCTCGGCAACGAGCGCCGGCAAGTACGCGTTCATTGCCCAAGTCAGGCTCTCCGCGCCTGTCGACCCGAATTTGCGCCCCGCCATGAAGATGACATTCCGGGCCTCGGGCAGGGCGGAAACGGCGCCGGATTCCAGAAGGTCGATGCGAAGGGTTTCCATCCCAACCTGCTGGAGGGAAAGTTCCGCCGAGGGCGGGGAGAATCGTGAAACACCAATGATGCGCCTTTGCGAACCGGCAGATCGAGCGGCACGAACGGCGCGCCGTGCCAAGCTAGGGCCCATCTTGCCTGCCACGCCGATGATGATCAAATCGCCATCGAGTTCGCGAAACAAAGCCACGTCCTCCGCGCTGGGCGTGGAGAGCCGGTCTTCAAGTTCAGCTTCGGATTGGATCCAATCAGACATGCTGTGCAATCTATAAGTGGCCCAAGAACATGTCAAGGTCCAGTTTAGGGTTTCTCATCCTCCGCTTACTGCCGCTTTCACGCTGATAACTAAATCCTTTATTTTCATAAACATAATGGAGAGATAGCTTTAACTGTCTTGTTTTCATCAACATCATGGAGAGGTCAAAAACGGGCATTTTTTCTAAATGTGTTTTCAATAACTTAAGGCCTTTTGCTCCTATTTCTTAATCCCTTTTTATTTTCATGACCCTCGCCACCGAAGATCGAATAACTTATTTATTTTCTATATTATAGATTTTTCCGAGGTTTTTGCCATTCATCGATAACCCATTTGGTTTCTAGCACATCATGGAGAGCCGCCTTCCTTGTTTCACTTCGGCTCCCGACTCTCACGCTAACCCTTTGTATTTGAATGAGATAAACATTGAGACATTTTGCCGCTAAACGCTAACCCCTTTTAGTTTCTAGTACATCATGGAGAGCCCTGGCGATCGGGCCATCGGAACATCGCGCCATTTAAAAACCAATTCTTTGCTGCTCCGATGGATCGGTGAGTTGATCTTGGGTCCACCTTCGCTTCTCCTTATCGTGTAATCCGTGCATCTTCGGCTAAGAAGCCCGACAGTTTGGTGTTAACAAGTGTGAGATTGGTGCATTTTCGTACGAGAAGCCGAATTTGTCACTAGACATTTTGTCTCCATTCCTTTGTTTTCATACACATCCCCGGAGGTTCCTTCATTTTCGCCATCTTTTTCGGGCAACAATCCTTTCGGACCTCCGTTCGGATGTTGGTGAGCCGCCCCAGTGGGGGGCACTTCGCAAATCGGCAATCGACAATCGGCAATCGGCAATCCCAGATCCTCCGCCAGCCGAAATCCTCCGTCCTCAACATGCGCGCCGGCTCCCCGTCCCTCGCACTCTGTCGCCGGAATCTTGCCCTGTAGACTTGGCGGGCCATCTGGGTAAGGGTTGACGAAGGAGGGAGACTTGCGCGGACATGACCGCCCCCAAGGTAACATCCGGTTATTGTATCATCCTATACTATGAAAGTCAAGGGAAATCTACCAGTATCAGAGGCTACAAAATGTCGCTGCCCGAAAGCAACCGCAGCGCGGACCTGATTTGTAGGTCTGCGGCTTTTCCTTGTCAACATCGGGAGAACCTAAGACCTACAAACCAGGTCCGCGCTACGGTTGCTGAGTGAGGGATTGAATCAATCGATCATCGGCCGTCATTCGTGGCGCAGCGCCACCATGGGATCAACCTTCGCTGCCCGGCGTGCGGGGAGATACGTGGCTGAGAGAGCCACGGCAGTCAGGAGCACAGAGACCGCGATAAATGTTAAAGGGTCGGTCGACTTCACACCATAGAGGAAGCTGGACAAGAAGCGCGTGAGCGCCAGCGCACCGATGAACCCGAGGATAGCTCCGGTCAAGGTGAGCCGCAGTCCCTGCTTCATGACGAGGCCCAAGACGGCGCCTTGACGCGCACCGAGCGCCACTCGAATACCGATCTCGTGAGTGCGCTTGCTAACCGAGTAGGAAATCACACCGTAAACCCCGATAGCTGCCAGCATTAAAGCATGTCCGGCAAACGTAGCCACCATGGCGCTATACACCCGTGGCCTCGCGAGCGACTCCGAGAGATAGTCGTCCATCGTTTTAATTTCCGCCATGGATTGACCTTTGTCTACTTCATGGACGCTGTGCTTGATGGCATTAACAAGCCGTTTTGGGTCAACCGATGTTCGCACTACGAGATGCGTTATGTACGCCGGCACCTGGGCCTGAGCCATGAAGACCGTGGGCTTAGGGTTTTCGGTAATGCCGTCCTGCCGGATGTCACCCACCACTCCCACAATCTCGGTAGGGGCCTGTTTTGTCCACGCCACGATAATTCGGCGGCCGATCGGGTCCTGGTCCGGATAGAATCTCCTGGCAAATGATCTGTTGATGAGGCACACACGTGGACTGCCGATGCGGTCACGCTCATCGAACGGACGACCCGCGAGGACGGGAATCCCGATTGCGGCAAAGTATCCACCACTGACGAGCGAAGCTTCGGTGATGGGCTTCTCGGCGGGTGCAGGTTCTGGCTGTCCCTCGATGTGGAATCCCGTCCCGCTGGTGGGGCCGAGCGGCAGAAACTGAATGGTGCCGGCGGCGCGAACCTCGTGGAGAGATCGAATGCGGTCGAGGATGGCCTCAACCTTGTTGGCTCGCTGCGATTCATCTCCCAGGATGAGCATCTGCATCGTAAGAACCCGTTCCGGCTGGAATCCCAATTGAACATTCAGAAGATGAGAGAAAGTGCGCAGGAGTAAGCCCGCTCCGATCAGGAGAACAACCGCTAATGCCACCTGCGAGATCACCAGAGTCCCAGCCAAGTGCCGATGCACATGAGTCTCTGAGGCTCTGCGGCTGCCGTCGCGCAGCGATGTTTGGATGTCGAACCGCGAAACCTGCCAGGCGGGAACCAGGCTACAGAGCAGTGTCGTCAATAACGAAATCTCGGCAGTGAAGGCCAGAATGCGAACGTCGAGATGAGCCTCCGGAACGTGTACCAGGGACCCCGCCCCGCGAGTCAGATGGTAAAGCAACTGGCTGGCCCAAATTCCCAGGAGAAGGCCGGCGGCGCCACCCACGCTTGAGAGTAACAAGCTCTCGATGCCGAGGAGATGAACGAGACGCAGGCGGCTCGCGCCCAGCGACAGGCGGACCGCGAGTTCGCCCCGCCGCCCGATGCTGCGCGTCAGCAGAAGTCCGGCTACGTTGGAGCAGACGATCAGCAGGATGAATGCAACCACGCCCTGTAAGAGGAGCAGCACGGGGCGTGAGTCCATCGTCAAGTGGTCGCGCAGGTTCAGGACCGCCACCGTCCAATCATGATCCATCGGGTACTCTCGGCCCAAACGGCCGGCGATCACATTCATTTCAGCGCGCGCCGCCCCGAGGTCCACTCCGGCGCGCAGTCGCCCATAACAATCAAAGCTGTGTGACCCGATTGCGTCGGGCTTCTGCCGGTCAATGGGCATGGGCAGGTAAAGATCCGGGTCAAGCATTCCGACACGAAACCCGCCCGGCATCACGCCGATCACCGTTTGAGCCTCCCCATACAACACGATGGTCTTGCCGATGACATTGAGATCAGAGGCGAATCGTTGCTGCCAAAGGGCGTGGCTGATGATGACGACGTGGCCGGCGGCCGCGGGGGGATCTCCAACGGCGACGGTTTCATCTTCTTTGAACTCGCGACCCAGAGCCGGGCTCACGCCGAATACGCGAAAAAGGCCGGCCGTCGTCCACAGGCCAGAGAGTTGCTCCGCGCCTTCCGGGCCCATGGTGCTGGCCGGAATACTTTGCACCAGGGCCAACGCATCGAAAGATCGCGATCGGGCTTGCCACTGGAGGAAATCGAAAGGATGGACCTGCACTTCGTCCGAACTGTGTGGCGGATGCTCGGCAATGAATACAATCTTGCCGGAGTCGGAATAAGGGAGAGGCTTCAACAACGAGGCGTCAACGAAAGTGAAGATGGCAGTGTTGGCCCCAATACCGAAGCCCAGTGTCAGAACGGCGACGGCAGTAAAGCCGGGATTCTTGACCAGGATCCGCCAGGCATAGCGAACATCTTGCAAAGAGTTTTCCAGCCAACTCCATCCCCACATCTCACGGCTCTCCTCTCTCAGAACAAGGTCATTTCCGAATCTCCGCCGCGCCAGGTAGCGCGCTTCTTCCGGCGCCACGCCCGCTTCGATTTGCTCCCGCTCGCGCAGTTCGCGGTGCAGGCGCATCTCTTCCTCTAAATCGGCGTCGAAATACCTGGCACGAAACAGCATTGCGAGCCGTCTCGTGAATTCGGTCCACATATCTACCACTCAAGCTCTCGACAGTGGCACAGGCACTCCTGCCTGTGCCTGATGCAAGGAATGCATCAGCCTTGTGCTCAGGCAGGAGTGCCTGTGCCACCCCACTGCTTTACTCGTAGCGTAGCGCCACCATGGGATCGACCTTCGTGGCTCGGCGCGCCGGGACAAGGCCTGCCGCCAGAGCGCACGCCGCGAGGATCGCCGCTGCCACTGCAACAATTACGGGGTCATAGCTCTTCACTCCATAGAGCTGGCTCGACACCAGGCGCGCTCCGGCGAGAGCCAGCGGAATCCCGAGCGCGAGTCCTATCGCCGCTTGCGTGAGGGCTCCTCCCATCACCATGCTGAGCACGTTCTTGCGATCGGCGCCGAGGGCCATGCGGACGCCGATCTCGTTCGTCCGTCGCGCTACGGAGAATGCCGTGACCCCGTAAAGCCCCACGCACGCCAGGGTGAGCGCCAGAAGGCCGAAGAGTTCGGTGAGGCGGGCCAGGAGGCGGTCCTGGTTGAAGTTTGAGCTGACCTGTTCGGCGAAACTCCTCATCCCGAGGATGGTAAGATTCGGGTCGATTCCAGCGAGAATTTTTGCGGCGGGGGCCTCCAGGTTCTCCGGTTTGCCCTCGGTGCGGAGCTCGATGTCATGGATGTAAACGGAGCCATCGCGGATCAAGTCTCCGGGTGGCGTTTGCAGCAAGGGCAGAAAAAACGTGGCGTAAGCAGGGCCGCACGTGTCCTGGTATTTTGCATCCTCGACGATGCCGACAATCTCATAGTCGCCGCTGTGGCTTGCGTCATTCATTCCGAGGTGCTGCCCGATGGGATCCTCCTTGGGAAAATATCGGCGAGCAAAGGTTTCGTTGATCACCGCGACGCGTGGAGAGGTCGGAGAGTCACGCTCCTCGATGGCGCGCCCTCGCCGCAGACGCGTCCCGATGGTTTCAAAGTAGTGGGGGCCAACTCGGTCCCAGGAAGGGGCCACATCCTGAAAATCCGGCGCGTGCCCTTCGATATAGACACGCTCGTTCCAATTGTTGTCGCCCAGAGGACTGTAACCTGACAGGCTGGCGCTGAGCACACCGGGTTCCTGCGCCAGCCTTTGCTCGATCTGTTGATAAAACCCGCCAAGCTTTTCCGGCGTGTACCCGGCAAGCTTGGGATCGACCCGAACGATCAAGCGGCCTTGGGTGACAAAGCCAAAATGCTGGTTCTCGAGGTTGCGCAAGCTTTGGGTAAGCAAGCCCGCCCCGATCAACAGGACGATGGAGAATGCAACCTGCAAAACCACGAGGGACTTCTGTGCCGCCGATGAGCGGTCGCGCGTGGAGCGGCCCGCTCCGCGCAACGTCTCGGCAGGATGGGAGCGCGAAGTGATCCAAGCAGGCGCCACTCCGAACACGACGCCGGCGACCACCGACAAGATCACAGCGAATCCCAGCACCGCCAGCGAAGGCCTGGCGCTAATGGGCACGTAATGGGCGCCGTGAAAGGCGAGCAGCAGGATGGCCTGGGTCCCCGCATAAGCAACGTAAACGCCCGCCGCCCCTCCGGCCAGCCCCAGCAGTACGCTTTCGGTGAGCATCTGGCGGATCAGGCGCCGCCGCGGGGCGCCCAGGGCCATCCGCACCGCGGTCTGCAAGCGGTTGGCGACCCCACGCGCCAGCAGCAGGTTGGCGACGTTCGCGCAAGCGATCAGGAGGACCAGGCCCGAAAGGATGGTCAAAAGGCGCAGGCCTACCGCGTAGTCCGTCTGCATCTGGTCAACGCCGTGCGCGGCGGGCGTCAGACGGATGTGCTGTATGGGAATGTCCCCGCGGTCCCGGTCGGGGATAACTTCCGGCCGGCTATTCAGCCACTGCTGGAGTCGAACCGTAAGTCCGGCTTGCACCTGTGCGGGATCGGCACCGGGTTTCAGTCGCCCCATGAGGTAAAGCCACTCAATCCCAGCGCGATCCAAGCGAGTATTTTGCCGGTCCAGAAGCGGCTCAGTGGCCAAGGGTAGCCAGAAATCGGGGGGATCGCTGCGCAACGTGTCGCCGTAGAACGAGGGCGGCGTCACGCCCACTACCGTGTAAGGAACAGTGTTGATGGTAAATGTGGAGCCGATGACGGAAGGGTCGCTCGCGAACTGCCGCTGCCACGTGTGGTAATTCATGACCGCAGCCGGCAGTGCGCCGGGCTTGTAATCCGCCGCATCCAATGCGCGCCCGGCGATGGCGCGGACACCGAACATACTGAAGTAATTGCCGGAGACAAACTCTCCATTGTAGGGTTCAGCCGGGGTGGAAACGTGGCTGCGGCGGACGCTCAGACCCGTCAAGAAGGGCGTAAAGGCGGCCAGTCCGCTGAAGTCCTTGCTGCGATCGCGAAGGTCCTCATAAAGTGGATAGGAGTAGAGAACAAAGCTGCCCCCGTTCTGGGTTCCACTCATGACGCAGCAATTGTTGTTGTCGCCAAGGCGATAGAGCTGGCTGGGATTTGCCACGGGCAGAACCCTGAGCATGACGGCATCCACCAAGGTGAAGATCGCAGTGTTTGCGCCAATGCCAAGGGCGAGCGTGATGATTGCAACCGCCGCGAAGCCCGGATTCTTCCCTAGCCTGAATTTCCACGGACAACCATTCGCCTAAGTATTAGGCCGGCTGTTAACCGATTTTTCAAGGGACACTGGCAGAGCCGGATTAATCTATTGGTGCGCTGATAATTATGGTT
>Ga0116111_1002326_pt1 | contig 11704 bp, 7 predicted proteins | sample June2015DPH_8_10_FD_89720 | JGI IMG/M metagenome (GOLD analysis project Ga0116111, IMG submission 89720) | Peatland microbial communities from SPRUCE experiment site at the Marcell Experimental Forest, Minnesota, USA - June2015DPH_8_100 | ecosystem: Environmental > Terrestrial > Soil > Wetlands >... | reverse complement strand
TCGTCCTGATTCCCGAAGCGGATTTTGATCTCGACGGGGAGCACGGCCTGTTGGCAGAACTGGAACGGCGACTCCGGGAGCGGCAACATGCCCTGATCCTGGTAGGGGAAGGCGCCGGCCAGAAATTTTTCCGGCAGCAAGACCTGCCCCGGGACCCTTCGGGGAACATCAAACCGGGAGATATCGGACTTTTCCTCCAGGAGAGGATCAAGGAATACTTCCTGCAGCAAAAAATGGAAGTGAACCTCAAATACATTGACCCCAGCTACTTGATCCGCAGCATGCCGGCCAACTATAATGACCGCATCTACTGCGGCTTTCTGGGCCAAAACGCGGTGCACGCCGGCATGGCCGGCAAGACCGGTATGCTGGTGAGCCGCTGGCACGGCCACTACGTACACATTCCCATCCAGGCCGCGGCGGGCGGGCGCCAGGAGATGGAACTCAATTCTCCCCTGTGGCGAAGCGTCGTGGAATCCACCGGCCAGCCGCCCTTGAAAAATCCGTAAAGGCGGGGGGATCCGGGGCCAGGGGAGGCAGGGCGCGCCCTGCGCACCGGGTTGGCGCACTGGGCAACCGCGTGAATTTGAAAGAAGATGTGAAGCACACCGCATGGACCATACCGATAAATCTCCCGTGTTCCACTGCCGCCAATGCGGCGATTGCTGCTCCGGCCGGGGTGGCATCCATGTGCGCCCCCAGGAAGTGGAGGCCATGGCGGCGCACCTGTCCATGCCGGTAGAGGAATTCCGCCGCAACTTCGTAGAATCCTCCCTTACCGGGCCCCGCCTGACGGTGGCCAACGAGGTTTGCATCTTCCTGCTGGAGGGCAACAACTGCCGGGTGCACCCGGTGAAGCCCTTCATCTGCCGCCAGTGGCCCTTTCTCCCGGCACTGCTGATGGAGGCTGACGAACTGGAACACGCCAAAGGCGCCTGCCCGGGTATCAACCCGTCTTGCAGCCACGAGGAATTTGTGGCGGCGGCCTTGAGCCGGGGGCATGAGCCCATCTGAAACCTAATCCGTCAGCACCGCCGTCCCGCCTGGGCATTAATATATGGTGGGCAGGGCCACCCTACAGGAGAGTCATGAGAAAAATTCTAATTTGCTTTTCGATCGTTCTTTCTTTTACAGGCCTGCTGCTGGGAACCGTCCTGGCCGCCAACCAGCCGGAGGCCGCCCCCAGCGCCTTTGCGGAGGGGGTGGCGGCCCTGAACCAAGGCAATCCCGCCGCCGCCATTGATAAGTTTACTGAGGCCCTGAAGCTCGACCCGGACCTGGTGGAGGCCTACCTCAATCGGGGCGTGGCCCGCCTGAGGCTGGACCAGCCTGTGGAAGCGGTGGCCGATTTTGATAAGGCCCTGGAATTGGCCCCAACTTCTTCCGAAGCCTTATATAACCGGGCACTGGCCTACAGCCGCGGCGGCGTCTATGACAAGGCCCTGGCAGACTATACCCAGGCCTGGAAATACGCCCCCAGGGACTGGCAGATCCTATACAACCGCGGCAACACTTACCTGGATCTGGGCAAGGGAGAAGAGGCCCTGGCGGACTATGACCGGGCCTTGCAGCTCCACCCCAAGACTCCGGAGATCCTCCTTAACCGGGGGCTGGCCCACCTGCGGCTGGACCAGGCTGAGAAGGCCCTCAAAGACGCGGACACGGCCCTGGAACTCGATGCCGGTTTCGTCCGGGCCCATTTCCTCCGGGCCCAAGCCCTGGAAAAGCTGGATCATAAATACGAGGCCATGGCCGCCTACCGGCAATTTCTGAAGAGCGGCGACCCCGCAAAAGACCGGACCCTGATGCAACAAGCCCTGGAGCGCCTCAAACATCTGGAAGGAAAATAAAGACAGTGGTCAGTGATTGGTGGTTCATGGTCAGTATTCAGGAAATTCCGAGAGCTACTGGCCCCGGCCACTAACCACTGTCCTCCGAACACTGGCCGCTATGACTTACTACCTCACCACTCCCATCTATTACGTCAACGCCGAGCCCCACCTGGGCCATGCCTATACCACGGTAGTGGCCGATGCCCTGGCCCGGTTTCATCGCCTCCTGGGGATGGAGACCCGCTTCCAGACCGGCACCGACGAGCACGGCGACAAGGTGGTAGAGGCGGCTCGCCGGGCTGGCCTGCCGGTTAAGGAGTTTGTGGATCGCATCAGCGCCCAGTTCCGCCAGACTTGGGACGAATTGGACATCAGCTACGATCGTTTCATCCGCACCACCGACCCCGACCACGTGCAGGTGGTCCAGGAGGTCCTCAGCCGGGTCCACGAGCGCGGCGACATCTACTTTGGGGAGTACGGCGGCCTTTATTGCTACGATTGTGAAGCCTTCTATCTGGAGCGGGACCTGGTGGACGGCCTCTGCCCGGACCACCGGGTCAAACCCGCCTATCTCAAGGAAGAGAACTACTTCTTCCGTATGAGCAAATACCAGGGCTGGCTTCTGGACTATCTCCACGACCGCCCCGGCTGGATCCGGCCGGAGCGCTACCGTAATGAGGTGCTGGCCTTCTTGCGGGAGCCCCTGGAGGATTTGTGCATCTCCCGGCCCAAGAGCCGCCTGGAGTGGGGCATCACCCTCCCCTTCGATGAGCGTTATGTCACCTACGTCTGGTTCGACGCCCTCCTCAATTACCTTTCGGGCTTAGGCTACCACCCGGGAGAATCTTGCCCTTTCGAGAAATACCAAAATTTCTGGCCGGGCCATCACCTCATCGCCAAGGACATTCTCAAGCCCCACGCCATCTACTGGCCCACCCTGTTGGCCGCACTTGAGCTCCCGTCTTTCCAGCATCTCAACGTCCACGGCTACTGGCAGTTGGACGCCGGCAAGATGTCCAAGAGCCTGGGCAACGTGGTGGAGCCCCGGGCCCTGGCGGCCCGATACGGCGTGGACCAGGTGCGTTATTTCTTTCTCCGGGAGATGGTCTTCGGCCTGGACGCCCACTTCAGCCAGGAGGCCCTGGTCAGCCGCATCAACGCCGACCTGGCCAACGACCTGGGCAACCTCCTGGCCCGCAGCCTGGGGATGGCCTTCAAATACCGGAACGGGGTGGTTCCGGCCCCCGGAGTACCTGACGCCCCGGACCAGGAATTAATCCTCCTGGCCCAAGAGACCGCCGACGGCTTTCTCCAGCAGTTTCCCGCCCTGGAATTCACCCGGGCCCTGGCCGGCGTGTGGGAGTTCATCGGCCACTTGAACCGCTACATCGTCGGCAATGCCCCCTGGGAGCTGGCCAGGCAGCCGGAAGCTGCGGTCCGCCTGGATACGGTGCTCTACCACCTGCTGGAATCCCTGCGCTGGATCGCTGCCTTACTGCGGCCAGTGATGCCCCGGAGCGCCGTCAGGATGAGCGAACACCTGGGTCTGGGCCTGGCCCTGTGGGACCAGCCCCTGCCCCGGGTGCTGCAGTGGGGCCGCCTTCTCCCCGGCGGCTCCCTGAAAACCGGCCCGCCCCTTTTCCCCCGGATAGAGATGGAGGCGAAGTGATTTTTCCGGGAGGACCCCCGGCGCCAAGGTCCGTAGCCGCGTGCCTCAGCGTAGCCTGGAAACGGAATGAAGGCGAGCAGTGCCCGCCCTACATCTTGGGGATGGGGCGGACCCAGGTGTCCCCCCTACTCTTTCAGCGAAATTTGTGCTATCATGCCTTCCACAAAGCAATTTGGCTAAAAAAGAGGAAACTTGTCGGGGGTTTAACGTGGTTAGACGGCTCCAAAAACCCATTTTTTCGACTGTGGGGCCAAAGCTGCCGCATAATCTCAGTTTAAAGAATTAAATTTATTATTAGCCAATTCGGGGACAAAGAAAATGTCCAAAAGTAGGGTATTTGATCTGGCAAAAGAATTTGGGGTTGAAAGCAGAGAACTTGCCATCTTTATCAAGGAAAGGACGGGGTTGTCCGTCCACCATCTTAGTGTCCTTGATCCGTTTATGGTTCAAATGTTGCGGAAGATTTGGCCTCATGGCATTTCGGGAAAAAACTTGGCTGAGGACGATAGAACTATTCCCTTCGAGCAACCCCGCATTTATCAGGACGGAAACCGCTGGTGGCGAATAGAGGGGAAGGACAATAGGTTCTCAACGGAAGCCCAAGCCCAGAAGGCACTGGCGGTGATTGAAAGGTATCAGGAAAAAACTACCAAAGATATTAAGATAAGGGGGACTACTATTAAGCCATCGCCAGAAAATCCGAAGAACTCGGACTCACGCCAGAAGAATTTGGGAAATTTGAAACAGATGCTCAAAGAGAGCTTGAGGCTGAAGAAGCTACTGGCCGAGGCGGACGAAGCGCAGGGGATGACTTCTTCGATTTCAGAGGGGAACCCGAACCCGGCCCCCCCAAATTCTCCGTCCGAGAACGATCCCAAGTATACTAGGATGAAGGGTGATAAACCCGAGCGGCGAGTGTTAAAAGAGGAACCCAATGATTTTAACGCTAAGGGTGAGCCTAAAACCCAAACAAATTCAGATAATGGCTTTGCTTCTAAGCTTCAGCAAATTTTCAAGTATTTATTAGAACTTAAAAACCTTGCAATCCCACCGAAACGCGATCTAAAAGACTACGGCGAAAAGCTCTGGTGGCAGGACGAACTCCCCTTATCTCCTGATGGATGCTTCCTTAGGGGGGATGGAATTGAAAACAAGGATGCCTGGCTGGAAGTCCACAAACAACAAATTCCACCATACCCAGAGCCTCCTTCCATTCTTGCAGAATGGATAGCAATTGATGGCCGAGACCCTTCTAAACCTCCTTCCCGCAATAATTCCATTTCAGGACTGACAATAGAAGAACAACAAGAATTGCAAGCTTTACTAGAAGAAATAGAAAGTCTCGAGCAAGAGGAACAACATCGGAAGAATGAAACAGCTCCTGATTTGTCTGCAATCTCTCAAATAAGAGGGACCTTAGAGCAAAAATATCGCAGATGGGAAGAGCTTGAAACGAAGAAAGAAATTAAATTTGAGGAGTCCTCAGATCGGCTTTTAGCCTGGGAGACTTGGCGGTCCAAGAGGTGGGAAATTTGGGCGGCAGACGCTTTGCCCAAAACCAGGATTCAGAGGCTTTATGGAGAATTTTTTGCCGCTTACCAACGTTTTCAGAAAGAAGGAGAAGATATAGAGCTTATTTGGGGACATGGTTTGTTGTTATGGGCAACAGGGAATTTTTACATTCGCCGCCCTGTATTGACTTCCAGAATGGAAATTAATTTCGATGCAGAAAAGGGGATTTTCAGCGTTGTGCCAGCCGAGGGGGTGACTCGGTTGGAAACCGATATGTTGGCCCAGATTGAACTTCCAAACCCTGCTTCCTGGTCTGCTTTGGAATTGGAGGCCCAGGAAGTTGACCCATGGATAGTGGATCAATCGGCAGATAACAATGAGGATAAGGTTAAAGGAATTATAGAATTTCTGCAAAAATATAAGCATCTAATCCACCCTCACGGCAGATTGGATTATGAGCGCCCCTGCGCGAATCCCACAGAACGGCCTGAGCATCCGCTAATTCTTAATGCCCCGGTTCTCTTTATCCGTAGGGGACGAGGACGCCTGTGGGAGCAGGAATTCAAATCTATAATTGCCGCGCTTGAAAAAGGGTATGATATTCCCCCCACCCTCCGTGCCTTAGTTGAAGAAGAATCTTCCATAGTTGATGAAGAGATGATCCGCCAATGGCGACCGGTGGGAGAAGACCTCCTTTTCCCGTTACCCTATAATGAAGAGCAAAAAGAGATTGTGCGCCGTTTGGCGGTCCACAATGGGGTTGTAGTCCAGGGTCCTCCCGGCACCGGCAAAAGCCATACCATCGTCAATCTTATCTGTCATTTACTTTCCCACGGTAAAAGGGTACTTGTTACCAGCCAGGGCGAACGCGCCTTGCGAGTTTTGGGAGAAATGATTTCTGATAAGTTACCAGAAATCAAACCATTATGCGTCAGCGTATTGGGGAGCGATAAGCACTCGGCTGATGAATTGGAACAATCTGTTAAGCATATATCCGAAAAACTCTCTTCGCTTGATAAAGAGACGCCTCAAAGAGAAATTCACAGCCTGAACCATAGATTGAGCAGCATTCGAGAAGGAATTGCCCGCAAAAAAACCCAAATAAAGCAAATGGCGGAGCGGGAGCAGGAGACTTTCGAAATTGCCGGTCACGGTCTAACTCCTTTAGAAGTCAGCCGATGGCTTGGCGAGCATCATAAGCATAGCTGGCTTCCCGACCGTCTCTCAGCAGATTGTCAACCACCGCTTTCAGATGAAGAGGCGGCAAGACTTTTTTATTTACGGGGGAGCCTTCGCCGGGAAGACCTTAAAGAATTGGTGCTAAAAAGACCATCACTAGAACTTTTACCTACTCCCCTTGATTTTGAAAAACTTATCAGTGCCTTGGGCGATGCTGAAAGAGAATTAACTCACCTGCAAGACGAAGAATCTGCGTGGGTCGAGATACTCAAAGAATTAGCTCTGAAAAGACCCGATTCTGCGAAACTTCCGGTGTTAGCCGAATTGGAAGGTCACTTTCTTCAATTAGTGAAACTTCAAGAGCAAATTGGAATTTTGCAAACCCTACCTGAGACATTCAAAGAGTTATCATTAGACCGTTCCCAAGCCAATGATTTAATAGAGATTACCAAAAAATCAATAATAATTTTTAGGCGTGCCAACGATTCCTGGATTCAGATAGTTATTACCGATGCATTTGCAGGGGAAACCCAGAAGAACTATTGGCAACGCTTTTATTCAGATTGTTCTGATAGACTTCAGGCCATTTTCGAATTGGAACACCGATTATCCGAACATGAAATTACCTTCCCAGAAGGAATTAATCTGACAAAACTGAAAAGAGATTTGCAACGTTGTCAAAATAATTATTTTGGTTCTAAATTTACTAAGAGATTTATCTATAAGACATTTTATAGGAAACATCTGAAGATTATTAAGCAAATTAATGTGGATGGAAATAATCCTTGTAATAACGATGATATTGTTTTACTCATTGAATATTTAGAATGCCAAGAGAGTTTGAATAGACTTATAACAAAATGGAATCATGTCATTGGTTCCAATACTGGTGAATTAGCAAATCTTCAGCATCAACGACTCTCTACCTGGTTTAGGTCGAATTTAGATTGGATTAAAATTATCTTGGATTGGTCGGAAAATGTATCAGATTCACTAAATTTAATTCTAAGAAGTGCCGGCGCGTTAACATATGAGAATTATGTTAAACTTGAATGGTGGGAAGTATTGCAAAAATTAGCTATGGGGCATATGGCTAAATTTGCCCAGGAAGACCTTGAAAAAGACTATATTGATCTTTTCAATTATCTTGAAGTTGGAGCTAATGAAGCTTTGAAGTCTCCCTTGGAACTGGCCGAGGAGCTAAGAACCCTGGATGACATGATAAAAGACAGGTATCCAGATGAAGGGGGATATACCACCCTAGAGAGACCTGGGGTGAAGTTAAAAACACGTGGCCCTATTAATATTTATAATTATTCTCTGGCTGTTTGTAAGAATTGCGGGGCGAAAAACAATATAACTTTGGAAGGTGTTAAAAGAGAAGGTATTTGGCGTTGTGGCAAATGTAAGGAGGTCCTTGAAATCTATCATTACCTTTGGAGAAAATTTTTTAAATATTACAAAGAAAGAAATTTGGAATCATGGCGGGTATGCCTTGAGGATTTATTAAATCTTGAAAAGAAGCAGATAGAATTTGATACGTTCGAAATAAATAAACGCACAGCCCAAGATCGCTTAACGGAAGTTAAGACACAATATTCAAACATAATTTCTATTGAAAAAGAGGAATCGGACCTATTTTCCAATAAATGCTATCGAAATATTTTGCATAGAATCAGAAATAAGGATTGTGAATCCTATCAGATTGCCTATGCAGAGCTTCACAGGCTTGCCCTGCTTGAACCTTTAGCTCAGGAACTTAATCAATTATCGGAAAGGTTAGCAAAGGTTGCTCCGATCTGGGCTTCCAATATGGCTCAAACGGGCGGAGAAGGGGTCCCCCTTGAACCGCCGGCTGACTGGCAACTGGCATGGACCTGGAAACGTGCCGAAGGTTGGCTAATTCAATTAGAACAAGAAATCAAGCCCGAAGAACTTCAAAAAGAGATTGAGATTCTTCAGAATCAGGAAAAACGCGCAATCCAAGAATTGGTGGCTCAGAATACCTGGCTTCGACAAATTGATAGAATTGACGAAAGGCAGGAGAAAAGCCTTAAGGCTTGGTTATATATTTTGAATCACAAAATAAAAAAGGGGTTTGGGAAATATACCCCTCGTTGGCGTCTTCAAGCCAAAAAAGAAATGGCAATTTGCCAGGAATCAATCCCGGTATGGATTATGCCATTATACCGCGTAATTGAAAACCTGCAGGTTCCTAAAGCTCAATTCGATGTGGTGATTGTGGATGAAAGTAGTCAATGCGATCTTTTTGCCCTTTCTGCCCTCTTCCGCGCTAAAAAAGCCGTAATTGTCGGGGATGATAAACAGATCAGCCCAACTGTCATTGGGATAATTGGAGCGGATATTATTCAGTTACAAGAGCGTTTTTTGCAGGATATTCCACAAAAGGCCCTTTTTGAACCTGGTACTAGTCTTTACGCAATGTCCAATGTTAAATTCACAAGCGATTTGATGCTGAAAGAGCATTTTCGTTGCGTTCCGGAAATAATCCAATTTAGCAATTATCAATTTTACGGCGGGGAAATTATTCCCCTGCGGATGCCCCAAGAATCCGAACGCCTTGACCCTCCGGTTATTAATGTGTTTGTGCCGGAGGGCTATAGGGCAGAAAGCACCGCAAAGATTAATGAACCGGAGGCCAAGGCTCTGGTGGATAAACTAGTAGAACTCTGTGGTGATCCTCAATACGCGGGAAAGACTATGGGAGTCATCTCGCTTTTAGGGGAGGATCAGGCGCAATTAATTGAACAAATGATAAGAGATAATTTGGATGAAAGAGAAATCATCAATCGCCGAATTATTTGTGGGGATGCATATGCCTTTCAGGGGGATGAGCGCCATGTGATATTTCTGTCGCTAGTGGCGGCAACAAATCAAAGATTAACTCCCATGGTTCAACTAGGTGATAAGCAGAGATTTAATGTCGCTGCCAGTAGAGCCAGGGATCAGATTTGGCTTTTCCATTCCATTGATCTCAATGATATTAAGAATCCTGAATGTATGCGCTTTCAGCTTCTTAATCATTTTCTCCAACCGCTCATACCAGTGCCTGCGGAAGAAGAAGTCGAATCTCTTTTTGAGTCGCAATTTGAAAGAGATGTATACCGGCTGATAAAAGCCCGCGGCTATTCTGTGCGTCCACAGGTACAAGTGGGGCATCATCGCATTGACCTGGTAATTTATGGAATTAACAACCGTCTTGCCGTGGAATGTGATGGTGATAAATGGCATGGCCTCGATAAGTGGGAAGAAGATAGAGAGCGACAGGCAGTTTTAGAAAGAGCACGGTGGATTTTTTGGCGAATCCGGGGGAGCGCATTTTACCGAGATAGGGTCGCTTCGATGGACCCCCTTTGGGAGAAGCTTTCCGAAATGGCCATAAGTCCATCTGGCCCGGAGCATTCCAAAAATTAGGACTGTCATGGACCAGTAAAACGAATACAGAACCAATGGTGAAGGACACGGCGAACTGCCGGAACCGAATTTGACGTGGGAAGACCTCGAAACCGGAAAGCCGAGGCAACTGGCACTTTTCACGCCCTTCCCCACCATGCCAGAACGCGCTTTCCTGGTGCTGGCCCGCAAGTGGTATTCAGAACTTACGCAGGAAGGAATCAGGGAATTCTTTAATTTACCAATAGAAACTATTGCAAAACCCCGTTTTGCCCAAAAATGTCATTCTGAGCAAAGCGAAGAATCTCGTATTTTTATGGACTTGAGATCCTTCACTTCGTTCAGGATGACAGTGAAATAAGGTTTTGCAATAGCTTCTAGATAAGGCGCGTAAAATTGATAGGTGAGAGCCTTCCTGCGGAGTCTCCGAAGACCGGAAGGGGCCAGGGGCGGACCCGAGAGCGCCATCTCCGGGCCGGACCGGATGCCGGGTGGAAAATTCTCCTTGCCGCCGGGCAAGTGTGGTATAATCCAGCCAAAATAAACATCCCAAGGACCAAATAACACCATCTTAAGCCCGTGCTGAAGTTTTTTTTAAGGGGGAGATCCCGGATGGCCGGGAAAACTTGGGGCGCGGTTGCCATCGTTCTGGGCTTGGCGGTTTTCCTGGCGGGCTGCGCCGAGGCCCCTCTGCCGCCTGCGGCGGCGACGCCCCAGGCGCCCCTGCCCCAGGCGCGCCGCAACCCCCAGGAGGTCGCCCTGGAGCGGGCCCTGGGCGATTTCTACGGCGCCCCTTACCGTGCCGGGGGCACCACCCCAGAGGGGGTGGATTGCTCCGGGTTGGTCCAGGCCCTGCTCCAGAGGGCTGGGGTGAACCTGCCTCGCACCGTGGCCCAGCAGTATGATACCGGGCTGCCGGTGGGGCCCGGAGAATTGCGCTTCGGTGACGTGGTCTTCTTCGACCGCTACTGCCAGGCTCCGGGCCGGGACTTTTACCTGGCCAACATCCTGCCGTCCTTCGCCTCCGAGGAAATTTGCCACAATGGCCTCTACCTGGGGGAAGGCCGCTTCCTGCACGCCTCCCCCCGGGGGGTTTTCGTCAGCCGCCTGGACGCCGAAGTTTGGCGCGCCTCTTATAAAGGGGCCCGGCGGTATCTGCCTTAGCCGTGGCCGCCAGCTCTAACCTGCGCCATCCTGGCGCGGCGCTTAATCGCCAACAGGACTTTTCCAAACCGCAAAAACCCGCTTCGCTTTTCTCTGCGGATGCCTTAAAATATATCTTAGGCTTCTGGAGTTAAGCGGCCGCCATACCTCACCAAAGATCGGGAGCGTTTTATGCAAACAACTCGCCGTCCTTCCCCTGTCTGGCTGGGCTTGATCGTGGTGCTCGGGATAACCATGGGCCTTTCGGAAACCTGGGCCCAGTCTTTCCTGGGCGATTATCGCTGGGGGACTTTCGGTGAGTCCCGGGAAAGCAACCGCCTGGACCGGGAGCAGCTGATCTCCCGGGGAAACTCTTGTCCCAGCGGCGGCTGCGTGTTGCGCCTGGACCAGGTGGAAGTGCGGCCGGCCAGGATCGGCCGCGGCCAGACCGTGGTGCTGGCCACCACTTATACCGTCCTCACCCCGAAGCAGGTCGCCATCCCGGTGACCGTCTCCCGGGAGATCAGTTTCCGGGGCAAGCCCCTGGGAGAAACCAAGGAGATGGTCTCCCGCCGCCTCAACGGCACCTGGAATCAGGAGGTGGACTTCACCGTGCCGGACAATGCCGTGCCCGGGATCTACACCCTGAAGACCAAGGTCAGCACCGGCTACGCCTCGGACCAGAAAGAGGTGCAATTTCAGGTGGAGTGAATTTTTTTGTTTTTTTGTTTTTTTGTAACTGGGAGTCGGAGGACCGGAGAAGGGGAATCTGGTGAGGGACCGGAGTTAAATAAAATTCCCCGTTTCCTGTCTCACTGACAAAAAAAACCAAAAATTCCCGGTCCAAAGGTGGAAGAATTTTGCTTTGCGATATCAATTACCTGCGGGTTTCCATCACTGACCGTTGCAATCTCCGCTGTTTTTACTGCACTCCCTGGAGGGGTGGCAGAAGCTG
>Ga0116111_1002323_pt1 | contig 11711 bp, 7 predicted proteins | sample June2015DPH_8_10_FD_89720 | JGI IMG/M metagenome (GOLD analysis project Ga0116111, IMG submission 89720) | Peatland microbial communities from SPRUCE experiment site at the Marcell Experimental Forest, Minnesota, USA - June2015DPH_8_100 | ecosystem: Environmental > Terrestrial > Soil > Wetlands >... | reverse complement strand
TTTCGTTTGTCCAGTGACAAAAGCAGCGTCACTTCCCCGCGCGCTGTTCCTAAAAGCAAGGGCTTGGCGGCGGCGAAAAAGTCAAGGTGGAGCGCAGAGGGCAACAGGGCGAGCAATACCTTGAGTTTTTCGCCGCCGCCATATAATTGCCCGCAGCAACAGCGCGCGACGCTTCAAAAGTGGAAATTCAAATGCCGATTCTGTTGTTGTCCGGCTACATCAATTATTTCTTGTGCGGCTTCGATGAGCCAACTCGCTGTTGCGCTATCGGTTCGCATGATTTGCAGGCGAACCTGATTTTGGAAAATTTTTAATTGACTGACTCCCAGCGTGATATTTTTGCGATTAAATGCGTTCTCCGCTTGCGATAAAATTAACGCAAATTGAAAACTCTTTATCCGGTTCAAATTTAATTGTTTGACCATTGAATTCAATCTTCCAGCAGCCATTCCTGGCGTGATAACTTCTAATACAAGATAGGCATCATTTGATTTATAGCCGTCATTTACTTTAAGTGAAATTGCGTGATCGCCGAGGCGCAAGGAATTGGTTATGGCGCTTGTCGTCGCTGAAAAATTGTTGTCATAAACTTGCCACGAAAATCGAAGGGGAATATAAAAAGGGTCAGTGGATTTGGAACCGTCCAATTCCACAATTGCGGGTTGATTGTTGTCGGGGGCAATCACCACAGAAGTTGAGACGTTTGGAAAAACACCAATTTCTGCACGGAAAACAGTCGCCGATGGAATTGTAATTGTGGCTTGAGGCGCGCTTATTGTCGTCAAATTGCCGATATATTTATCATCGCCATAGTCCACCTCGGCATACCATTTGCCAGCCATAAGATTTTGAACTTGGTCGTCTGTAATTTGGAAACCTTGAGAATAATAATTTGAACCTGTCGGGTTGTTGCCGGGGAATGCTCCTATGCTGGCCGAAGAAATTCCATCGAGAGCATTGATAAACTCATTGGTAAGTTCCATCACTGGCGAAAATGAGCCATCATCTTCCATTTGGAGAATCCAGCCGTCCGTGGCCTGATTCGTGCCAAGACTGATTGAAATATCAAAGAAATTTGACCCTGTCGAAAAAGTGTCAAAGTTCAAGCCGCTCTGAAAATAACTTGCGCCGCCATACGGCTGATTTGTTCCGGGCGAACCAGGCATTGCGGAAAAGCTGATGTTAAATTGGTCTCCCGAAACAGTGCCTTGCGCCTTGGTGCCAAGTGGCGAGAAAAGGCCGATTGCTGTGGCGAAAAAAAGAATCGTTAAAATTAACGGTTGCCGTTTCATATCATTGTCCTTTCATAATCAATTTGTTTCGATTTATCAAGTGAGAATCAGGTGATTTATTTTTACGAACCACGTCCAAAGAATATCAGTTTGTCAGCTTTTGCGCGATCCCGAATACCCATGACAACGTGTTGGTGATTGGCGTCTCCCATATTGCGTAGTTCGTCAAAGTCTCGTTGTTGGCGCAACAACTCGGCTTGCACCAGCGGATGCGAAAGCACACGGTTCTCGCTGCCCGGCTGGTTTGGGTCAATTTCTTCTTGGTTTATGACAAAATTGTCGAGAACCTCATAGGCGGTTTGCGCAGACCATGCTGCTTCTTCGGCTTTGCCACTAATTCGAGTGCGTAGCGCATATACTATCGAAATGCCAGCTTCTTGAGCATGGCTCGCTTTTCCGGTGCATCCGCTAACGGCATCTTCTTGTGGTATGAGTTCCATACATTCCTTGAGTTGCTGCTGAAGTGCCATTTCCTCGTCATTACTAGGATTCACCCAAACATCATCAAGCGCCCGAACGAGAGTATTTTGTTCTTCCGCATGGCTCTCGCGCAGAAAGGACAAATAGGCTGGCAATTGGCGTTCGGCGCAGGCTGCGGCAAAGGCTACCCGCAGACGCGGCGGTAGCCGCTGTAAATCTGCTAATAACTTTTGCTGGTTAAAGGTGATCATGTGATTCAACGCGGCCAAACTGCCGTTGTTGGACTTGTGAGAGTCCCGCCGCTGGCCCTTATAGCAGCCTGACAAGCCGGACAAATGGCTCTGGTCACTCCTATTGCCTGCGGCGTGAGACCATTTTGGGCGGCATATTGAAGCGCGGTAACTTCAGCGTGCGCTCCCGGTAATTTCGCTGCCACCTCTCCTTCCCCTACAAGCGCACGTTGAGCTGGCGTTAGGTCTCGCCCGCCCGCTGCTATGACTCGCGCACCGCTCGTATCAAGTGCTGCCGTCGTTCTCATTTCTTGAGCAATTGGGCTAAGAGCCGAGTGAATTTCCTGCGCGCGATCAACAAGAGCCGCCGTATCAACAGCTTTGGCCGTTGCCGCAACTTCGCCGCCTGATGTTAAAACCTCTCCACCTGCTGCCAAGTCCGCAACATCAGCCAAGTCGCCCAAACCGCCAGTTGCTAGTGCAATAAGAGGTTGTGCAAATACATCAAGTGCCAAATCCGCTGCATCTACTGGATTTCCGTTTTTATCAGTCAACGGAGTAACTCCAACACCGGCTTGATTGCTCAAGTATTGCAGTGAGTTCGGATCCAAATGATAATCGCATGGATTTCCAGTGAAAAATTCTTTGGCTTTGTTTGCAGCACCAAGTTCCCAATCTCCGAAGTCGCTGAACCAACTTAAACCATAAGGGTCAATAAAATTGATTGGATTATTGCCGACATAACCGTAGAGATTAACTCCACCAACTTCACCAAGCGGGTCATGGTTAACAAACCTCTGAAGGTTCGGGTCATAATACCTTCCGCCGAAATCGTATAGCCCAAGCGGGTTAAATTCTTTCGACGAAAAACGGTAGTGATTAACATCCGCATACCCTCCCCATTTGCCGACAATGTTTCCGAATGAGTCGTAAAGGTATCTGCCCTCAAGCGTTTGGTATTTATCAAAAAGCGTGGTTATGTTGCCAATAGCGTCGCTGTGGTAGAAGACTGTGCCTTTAATGTCGGTTCGTGCCAACAAACCGCCGATACCAAACGCGCCCTGAAAGTCGCCGCTCAAATCCAGACCGCGATCATACGTTACTAGCACGTTATTATTTGCGTCACGTTCTTGAACGACTAGGTTGCCATCGTAAATGTAGTGAATTTCATTGGTAGGCGTCCATGTTCCAGACCACACGTAATCACGCTCAATGCGACGCCTGCCTAAACCGTCATAAAAAAGGTCAGATTTCGATTGTCCAGGAATGGCAACTTCAACCAAATGATTTGCATCGTTGTAACTGAAACTCCGTAGTCCGTCATTCGTCAAGTTGCCGTTACCGTCATACTGAAAGGCCACCGATGTTGGCAGTTGAGACGTAGAGAAATTGGTAATAGTCTGGCTGGCATACTGGACAACCGTCGTAAAGGTATTTGTGCCATTGGCAAGACTCAATCCAGCGGTCGTGGCAAATGTCTTGTCACCGTAAATCGCGGCACCTTGTCCATTGACGCTTACACTGGTTGCTGTCTGTGCCGTGTTGCCCGCTGCCGTCAACGCGCCTGATGGGGTTGCGGTTGACAGTTGATTGATGGAGTTAACTCCGAATGTTTCCGTAAGCGTGTTGTTTGTGCGATTATTGAGATTTCCTGCGGCATCGTAAGCATAGCCAAACTGCTCGTTTAACCTCACAGTGCCACCTGCTTCCTTCGCATTCGCCGTTTTTAATTGGCCAACATGGTCGTATCCGTATGCAATCGAACTGCCATCAAAGCGAGTCTCATTTGTCCGCCAGTTGTCCGCGTTGAAGCCGTATTGTTCCGAGTCAACTGTCGCCAGCGAAGAATTAAGCATCACCGTGGCAGTCTCCCTTCCACCGTTGTCATACCCATTTGTGATTGACATCCCGTTTGGTAGAGAAATTCCTTGAACCAAAGGAGAACTATAACTTCCACCTATGCCCGAATGATAAGTATAACCGAATGTTCCAGTGGTTGACTGAATTGTTTGCAGGCGATGTGCGGCATCAAAATAATAATTGGCGTTGTAAGAACCAACCGACAAGCTAGAGCGCAACCTGTTGTTGTAAGTGCGACTCACGGTGTCGTTTGGCCAAAGACCACCTTCGCTCTGTGGTTGTCCCGATAAAGTATAACTGAAATAAGTAGAACCCAAGCCGCTTGCCGTCAAACCGTCCACCATATTGGTCAACTGACCATTAGCGTTATACATCTTAATAATCGGCGGGTCTGACGGGAAACTGTTGGTTCGGATTCGCCCCATCGGATCACGAATATAAGTAATTGTCCCTTTTCCCGGTGTCCACAGAGTTTTGATTCGACTATTCGCGTCGTAGGTCAATGTCAAAACCGATGTTAGTGTATTATCTAGTTTGCTCGTGAGCCGATTGAATGCGTCGTATTGGAAGATCGTTTTTTGCAGTTTTCCATCAATCAAATTAGTAATATTGCCGGATGAGTCATACTGAAACTTTGTTACTTCTGTATTTGCATTGGTGCGGAATAAAATCCGACCGAGAGCATCGTTTTGAAGACGTGTTATATTTTGGCGCAAGCCGTCCAGCGATTGCACGAGGCCATTAGCTGAATAAACGAAGCTATTCGTTGCAATTCCGACAACAACATTTGTCAATACGCGACTGATAGGGTCGTAGCTTGACAGGGTGGTGACGCCTCGGTTGTCTGCAACGGAAATAGGCCGATCCAAGATGTCATAGGCGTTGGAGCGGATAACTCCTACAGCATTAGCCGAGACTGTAAGCAGACATTGCACATTGTAACTGTTAGTGGCATAACCAAGACTATCGGAAGTCTTTACCAGTTGGTTCAGTGAATTGTAGGCATTATTGATGATATAACCGTCTGGATAATCAATGTTTGTAACTCGGCCAGACAGGTCGGAATTATAGGTGGTAAAATTCTGCATGGGGTCACGAATCCACTCCAATGCTCCGCATGAACAATAAGAAGCTAATGTCACTTCCTGATTGGCATTGGTAATTGCAATCAGATGTTGCAGTGGGTCGTAACCAAAGTAAGTCCAATTACCGAGCTTATCGCGTGTCGCGGTCAAATCAAGTCGCGCATAAACATTAGAAATGTAACCTTCTTGGTCTGATTGAGATGTCAGCCTATTCAACTTGTCCCACGAGAACGTCGTGAGCAGGCCACGCTCATTTGTCCATGTGCGAACCAAACCATTTGTATAAGTGTATGAATTGGTTCGGCCAATTTCTAGGTCAATGGTCTTCGTCAAAAATCCTGTTGAGTCGTAAATGTTTGTTGCCGTCAAACCAGCCGGTGAGTGGATGCTGGTTAGACGATTATTACCGTCGTAGGTTAGGGTCGTCACGTAGCCGACTGCATTTGTAATGTATGTGGGCAGTGGAACAGTGTAGGTTTTAATGACGGATTCCGGCCAAGTGTAGGTCGCCGTGTTAAGTTGGTTAAAATACGGCTCTGAATTATTATACCACGCTACAAAGTTCCGGGTGGAAATTGTTTTTGTAATGGTTGCATATCCGCCATATTGGTTTGTTGCGCCTGAAGCATCAATTGATGCGATTAGCAAACTGGCTGATGAAACCGTTGAAGTGCTTGCATAATATGCCGACCATGCACCGCAATAGTTCCCTATGCTTAATGTAACATCAAATAATGGGCCGGTGGGCGTTGGCACATCATAGAGTCCGTCGCCATTATCATAACTATACCCATAAGCACCGTCATTAAGGTAAAATGGCTTCGGAGTAACCACTGGAAACCCTGTTATGTTGTTATAGATGGTGTATGAAATCTTGTTCGTGCCATATATAAAACTATTGGTGCGTGTTCCGACTGTGCCATTTGCCAAAGAATAAGTTGAAATGTCCTTTGTAACATAGCCATCTGAGTTATATTGCTCCCAATCATAATAAGTCTGCCCTGACGGTAGGCGGCGGGCAATCACAGCCACTTGTGAATTAGTGCCTTGAAGGAATTTTAAGGTCTTGCCGTAGTAATCATAAAATGTCAATTGTCCTGCCGTCGTTCCATCGGGCGAAGGGTCTTGTTCTACTGAGAGGAGACTGGTTTGATAAACATTGTTGGAATCGCCAAGCCAATGTTGCATCCGCGCTTTTGCGAAGTCAGTTGAGTTCATCGAGGCGACATTCGTCGTTGAAAGCGAAGCCACTTCACGCGAATCCCAATGGAAACTATTTCGGAAACAGACGGCAGCATAGTCATGTCCAACCTCGTTTGTTCCAGCGTCCAAAGTGCCTAATGGTGTGTTTTGAGGAATTACACTAGAATCAAATTGCGAAGGAGTTCCAGCGCCAGTCTGTGAGTCAAAACAATAGGCATAAATGTTTGCCCCGCCGTTGGGATCAACGACTGTAACGGAACGGTTAACCGGAATATCTCCATTTAATGTAGAGTCATTTGTGCCTGGAAGGTCGGCGTCGTAGTAATTAAAGCCCGTAGTTCCATAGGGCGTATTTAAGGCGCTTACTCGTCCGTTGCCATCCCAAGTTATTCTGCTGCTGTTTGTGACGGCATCTGTAATGTTGGTGAGGTTGCCGGAACTATCATAAGCAAATGTCCCCGTCTGATTGTAAGGCGTCACGATTTGCTGCAACAGGTTTGATCTGCTTGAAAAATAAACAAATTTATTAGTCTTACCATCGTAGTCAACCACCTGTGTCAGTCGAAAAAAACTATTGCTATAAACTTCATAGGAAAGATTGGCATCGTTTCCAAGCGGGTCAGTGTGCTGTGTTAATATGGCTTCTTCCTCGTAGTATCCTGTTGTTGAATTTGGTCTCCAAACGACAATGCCATAACGATCAACGCTTCCGTCAGGATGAAAAACACGGAAACCAGTGGCACCATCCTTCCAGTCATTATAGCCATAAGCTGAAGAAGCCCCAGGCTGTGGCATATTAGTCCAATCGGCTGGAACGCCAGTGCCGCCAAACGGGTATCCTGGGATTGGATACTGCGTTCCGTCCGCCATCTTTCCATAAACTGGAGCCAATGTAGTTTTTGTTTCCTCATCATAAGATGAAGTCCAATTTGAACTTGAATTGTAGGTTACTTGTCCACCAGTCGGCAGGTCAACGGTTGCCGTCCAGCTTGCAAAGCCGTTGGTTTCGAGCACAGGCGGATGGTTAGTTACTATTCCTGTGATGTTTGTTCCGCTGTAATTCGTAACATACTGCGTGTAAGTCAGAGGCATACCCTGAATATAAATTCGTGAATACCAATTATGCAAAATACCCGGGCGCGGATAGGTAAAAACTGTTCCGAGTGAATCTCGCTGTTTAACAGTGACTCTAAAGGGAAAATCCTCGCCGTGTGACGTGGTGTAACTAACTGGCTCATCGGCTAGCCACACGTTGATATAAGGTTCGGTAACCCACCATGCTGGCATTCCCTTTGCATCGGGGCAATTAGGGCATCGGATTACGGTATCGGTGGGCTTAATTTTGCAACCCTTGTCCTTACTGTCATTGATGCTGTAAATAAAACTTCGTCCGAGAACCTGAGAACATTCGGCGTCGGAAACTACCGGCCATGATGCTGGCCTTTGATTTTCAGGAATTAGAAAATAGCCGCTTGCTTCGGCGTCCACATCGGGCGCTGCTATCCAGTTTGGTTCGCCAAAAATTGTGTGATAAGAACCTAAATCTGCACGGTATTCCAGAAGTGCGCCGTAATGATTCTGCGCCCAATGGACAATGCAAGGTGTGGGCAACGGCGTGCTGTCAGTGCGCTTTACCGCTACCAAGCCTAAATTATATTGTCGGCTTAACTGCACTAGCCGGAGCAATGAAATGCCTTCTTTGGGTGACGGTTCTTGAATCAATGCGTCAATCGTGGACGCCGGTTTGCCTTGCATCCGCGCGATTTCAGCCAGTGCCAGTGTGCCGCAACGGAAATTAAGTTCGGGATTGCGAAGCATCATTACATAACCTTCGCGCGCTTTTTCAATGCGCTCACGATCCGCCGGGTCTGAAATAGCTCGGCCTTCTGCCGATTTCAATAAATCATGCAATTCTCCAACTCGCCCAAGCATCGTTAGCAATTCCGCCTGTCCCGCGAGCGCGTGATTTGCTTCTTTTTGAGATTCAGGGTCGTTTGTATTCTTGAGGCGTTGCCAGACCGTATTCCAATGATTTAACGCCGGAGTAATTCTCCCCGCATTGCGATACATGGTTGCCAGCGAATTTTCCAGCCACGACGTGTAGGGTGAGTTTGGGTTTGCGGTTACATATTCCTTCATTTGTTCGCGGTCGCCAATTATTCCGGCTACATCGGGGGCGTTGTTGGCAATAAATGCAGGCACGGCAGGCCCGCCTAATGTGAGATTATTCACCTGCGCGGCACCTGATGCCATTTTGGACTGGTTTTGCACTACTGATGGAAACGGACTTGGCAGCGGGGCCAACTGATTTTGCGCAATTACGCTGCCAGCCAAGAAAGCAAACGTCGCAATTCCAGACAAATGGCGCGCGAAGGATGATTGAACAGAAAAAATGTGAGTAGTTCTCATAAGTTTTATCTTCCAGAGATTGTTAAGGCAAATTGGCGTTGAGCTTCGGTTCCGTCAGTAAAGCGTTGTAATTGTCTGGAACATTAGGGTCAGTGCCGCCCATAAATTCCTGATAGTTGGAAAGGCCGTCGCCATCGGGGTCGCCATTAGGATCAATTCCTGTGTGGCCAAAGTGTTGCCACTCCCATCCATCGCTCATGCCCGTTCCATCGGTCGAATACAAATTTGGGTTTGTATGGCTGACCCATTTTTCAAACGCATCTGATAATCCGTCGCCGTCCGTGTCGTTTGTCGAAGCGGCATTAAAGAACTCATTCGGATAAGCCAGTCCGGTTATGACGGCGTTCGTCTGGCCGGGAGCGGAACGGAAAACCCATTGCCAAGCTGTCGGCGCAAGATTTGTAGTGGCAAATATGTCCCAAACGCCATTAGTTATATTCCACGGTGGATGAATTGTAATGTAAGCTGTGATACTTGTGCCGGTATTCGTTGTTCCGGTTATTTCGAGCCATAAATCATTGGTCGTAGGCAAGACCATTGGCTGAAAACTGGGGGTATAGTCGTTTGTGCCGCCGTCGCCATCGCCCAGACTTGGGGGAAAGTCCACGTCATCGAGCAAAAAGAAACCCGAACCCGAACCCGAATCCGACGATAAAGACATTGCTGAAAACGAAGTGGAACGCGGAGTTAAATTCCAAAACGGCGTTCCAAACGTGCATGGGAGCGGCGGCCAATCGGGGTGAGCTAACGACCAAAATGTTCCAGACATATTGCCGTTAGCAACATAATTGCTCGGCCAAATCAACGGTGTAGCCGCCAGCGTGTTTATCAACTGCGTCAACTGCGTTTCGGAATACGATTCGATTGATCGCAAATTTGCTGGCGACTGTGGAATTATTGAAGTTGTTGCAGATGTCGCTGTTTCTTGGGCGTGAGCCAGGATCAATCCGGTAATGCTCGCTACGCCCAAAAGAGCGGCAATCACCAGTGGCTTTTTTGGAAATGTTTTCATAAAAGTAAATTTTTTCTGATTAAGCAGTTTGGCTCACTTTGTTGGGACTACACTTCCTGTCAGGTGGAAAGGCGGGTATGATTAGCTGGATTAACTGATAGTTCAATTTAATGTGATTAACAGTTTTCATAGATTCACCTTTTGGAAGTTGGCTCCCCTTTTGCGTCCGCAGCGTGGCTGGAATCGCCCGATTCATCTGACCTTAAAATGTTGCAACATGAGTCCCCGTTTAGTCCAGAGGTTTTCTGTGACTTTGAGGAAACATTTACCCGGCAATTATTATAGCAATGTATCCCGTTGTCAATCATCTTTCCCCATGAGTTCAAAATTCTCGTCTGGCACGCTTCGGGAGTGGCGAAAAAAACACTCCAGTTCAACATCCGCATGTCCGAGGAACAGCGCACGGAATTGGAAGCCATGTGCCGCCGCCGCCGCCGTCCGTTGAGTTTCCAAGTGGAACATTTGATTGCCTTGGCCAAACTGCTGATTGAATTTTGCGATGGCAACGATGATCTGGAAATTGCGCGTGAACGGCTGGCCGCTGCCAAAAAGCGTTTGCCAAAGAAGGGCGGTTGAATCGCAACTGAAACATTTCGCCCGCGCCTTTCCAAAAGGTGCGCCTCCCGATTAAATTGCTGGAATGGGTTGGTCATGCCGTGGCGGTTTCTTCGACCAGTGAAAGAATGCGGGAAAGAAAATCTTGCGTGTCGAACGGCTTCTCAATGAAATCCGCCGCGCCAAGGTCAAGGCCGCGCTGCTGATTCTCAATGGTGGCGTTGCCGCTGATGAAAACGATGGGTGTTTCTTTCAAATGGGGAATTTGCTTCAAATCCATAAACAAATTGAACCCGCTGCCTCCCGGCATTTCAAGGTCAAGGGTGATGAGGTCGAACACCTGCGTTTGAGCCAGTCGCAAGGCTTTCTCGGCATCCAAAGCCCCTTGCGTTTCGCAACCGGCTCGTGTCAGCAGAAAACGTATCATTGTCACCACGGCCATTTGGTCGTCCACCACCAGAATTTTTATCTTGGGGGACATGGCTTCCGAAGCCACGCCATTGCTGGCCGTTGGCTTTCCATCCGCTGCCGCTGCTGAATGCACGGTTCGAGGTTTAACAATACATTGTTAAAACGCAACATCTTTTTTTTCATGCTTTTATTATGCACCCTGCATGGGTCGCAAACCAAAAACTCGCCGCGATGCTTACGGAGCATGGCTGTATCATCTCCGCAAGGAGCGGAAATTAACGCAGCATGAACTAGCCAAGCTGGTGGGCGTGCCGCAGACGACGTTGGGTTATTGGGAACGAACAGGGAAATTATCAGGACGTGAAATTATCATGCGTCTGGCAAAATCACTTGAAGTCTCCGTTCCGAAATTGCTACGCATTGAAAAATCACGTCAAGATTAGTTTGCCGGGTTGTTGGTGGCTTGCGCCTGATTATCGCCGTCCGTCTGCAAGTGCCGGATTTGTTTTTGAGAGACGCTGCTACGAAAGAAAATGCAGCCGTTGTTTTGCCCGTTGCCCTGACGCAGATCAGCCGCATAAGCGCCTTCAATCACCAGCACAAATCCCGGCGAACTGGCAAAGCTGTCATTTTCAGTCGGCAGCACTTTGATGGGAATTTGGGCGACCGCCAGCGTGTGAAACGCCGCCTGATTGAATTTCATCACCTGCGCCATGTCATCAATTTGGATTGCCATTTTGCGGTCGTAGCGGGCGGTAAGCTCCAAGCTAATCAGGCAGGCCATGAGAAGGGCCGCCCCCATGCTCCAAAACAAACTGGTTGTCCACGCGGTTTTCCAAATCCGTTTTGTCCATTCGGATTTGGCTTCGTCGGCGGCATCCTGAATTTTCTCCAGCGTCGGCATGACTTTCCAAGCCAGATCGTTGGTATGCTGCACGAATGGCGCGATGATTTTCTGGTTGATGCCGGATTGAATTGTGTTTTGAACGCCTTGCACGATGGCCTTGGTGTCCACCTGTGCGCCAAGATTCTTCACGGTCAATTCAATGGCCGCGATGGTTTCATTGCATTTTTCCTGGGTTGCGCGGCAAAGCTCGTCGGTCTTTCCGGCATGATCCGTGATGTTGGCATCATGTGTTTCATTCGTTTTGGCAAGCATACTAACTTCCTCGCGCAGTTCCTGAATGGTCGCCAGCGAATCGGCGTTGGCCGAAATCATCCGGGCGGGGATGCG
>Ga0116111_1002319_pt1 | contig 11730 bp, 8 predicted proteins | sample June2015DPH_8_10_FD_89720 | JGI IMG/M metagenome (GOLD analysis project Ga0116111, IMG submission 89720) | Peatland microbial communities from SPRUCE experiment site at the Marcell Experimental Forest, Minnesota, USA - June2015DPH_8_100 | ecosystem: Environmental > Terrestrial > Soil > Wetlands >... | reverse complement strand
GCTGTAACGCAACCCCGGTCCCGGAATCGCCTCAAACTGCTTTTGCAGGACTGCAAAATCTCCCAGGAGTGCAAGGTATTTCGCGGAATTGCGGCTCCAGGCAATCTCGTTTTGGATGGGGACTTTGGAGACGCTGGAGCTGGAGGTCTCTTCGTCGCCGGCGCGCAATTCGGTGGTCCGCTCGCCATAGGCCACTCGAACCACGCCTTCGATTACCGCCACGCGAGACCCCTTGGTCCCGTGGTTGACGGAAAAGATTGTCCCTTTTACCGATACCAGGCAATCGTCGGTGGCGACATAAAGGCGGCCAGTACGCTGCTTCGCGGCCTGCACGATGATATGGCCACCGTCCAAATGGATCGTGGTTCCTCTCCATTCGCGAGACACCGAAATGTCGGAGCGTTCATCCATCTCAACCAGCGATCCATCGAGCAGCCGAAGCACTGCATTCGAACCCTTTGCCGTACGGATCTCATCTCCATTCCGGATCTGGTAGCCTGCCGGGATCACGCGCACTTGCTGGTCAGAAACGGCATACAATGAGCCGTCCACATTCTGGACAGCCCCGCGGATGGCGTGCTGGCCCGGGAAAGGACCGTTGAGCAGCGCGAGCGCCGCAACTCCTACGACGATGACCGCGGCTGCACCCATAGCCCACCGCCGCACCGGAAAACCGCGAGGCGCCATTCTCGGTTGCCACGCCGGCCGCAGTTCGCCTTTGCGGGCCTGTTCGACGGAGTGCCGGCACGCGACACACTGGTGCACGTGATCTTCGAACAGCAACCTGCGAGCCTCGGGCAGATTCCCGCCAAAATACGCCGGGATGAGCGTCTGGAAATCCTCACAGCTCCGCAGCTTGTGCATGTTGAGTTCGGCAGTTGCAGAACCAGCGATCGAACTCCAGACGCGCTCGCCAGCCTGGGAAACCACCTGGTCGTCCACGTGTTCGTTTCGAATCTCAGAGAGTAGCCGGTCGAATTTCTGATCCTTCATGATCTGTCTCCTAGGTACGGACGAAGCTCCTTGCGGAGCTGTTGACGAGTGCGATGTACGATAACCGCCACCAGCACTTGTGAAATGCCGAGGGTTTGCGCAATCTGCGGATTGCTGAGGCCCTCGAGGAAGCGCAGCGCAAAGATCTCCGCCGGCCGCGGCTTTAACTGAGCCAGGGCACGGGTCAAGGCCTGCCGGAGGCCGGAGACATCGGCTGGCGCCGGTTCGGTCTGCATCAGGCCGGAAGGCTCTTCAGGCAATGGGACCGTATGGTCGGCTTGTCGCGATCGGACCACGTCCAGAGCCGCGTTGATCGCGGCCCGGCGCAGGTAACTTTCGGGGTTTTCGAGCGTATCGGCGTTCCGGCCCCGGCGCAGCAGTCGCAGAAAAATGGTCTGCAACACATCTTCCGCGTCCCCGGCATTGCCCGTGATCCGGTAGGCCGTCCGGAACACAAGGCCGTGGTGAACCCGAAAAGCTCGCTCGAGTTCGTCCGGAATCGCGATTGCCGGTTCCTCCAGTACGTTCAACAGGCTACGCCTCCTGTACATCTCTTTCATAAGTAAAGACGTAGGCCAGGCCGGATTATTACAGTCAGGCCGAGAAAGAATCTGGGCGCCAAATTTCCGCCAGAAATGAGCTATTTCACGGTACTAGAACCCTCGTGTTTCAAGGTAATCCTGTGCCTGGCGAAGCACCTTGCGCTCGTTGCTGTAGGCAAGCTGGCTGGCTGCGTCGGCGAGAGGCACCCAGAGCGCTCGCTTGACTTCGATCCGCATGTCGGGAGTGAGGTTGTCGATTTCTCCGGACACATAACGCATCAGATAGAAACTCACGACTTTGAAGACTCGTTTGCCATCGCCCCAGGTGCGGACGTAGACGTATTTGTTATCGGAGAGTTTGGTGACCGGCTCGGCCACGATGCCGGTCTCTTCGCGCACTTCCCGTACTGCGGCAGCCTGCGGTTTTTCGCCCGCGTCCACCAGCCCCTTGGGGAGGGCGAACACGGCGGGGCTGCGCTGGCGCAGCGTCTTTGCCAGTTTGGGAGCAGGCTTGGGAGCTTCTTTCTGCGGCTCATCTTTCTGCGGCTCAATCAGGGCGACGTGCCAGACTCCAGAAATCTGCCGAAGCACAACGCCGCCCGCTGAAATTTCCCGCGCCATAGCGCTCATCTTAGCCGACACGGTATCAGGAATTCCCCAGCTTTCCAGTCTCTTGCTGGATTCGCTGCCAGGCGCGTTCCACATGGCGGGCTTGCGTGTTGGTTTGGCCGACGCAGAGCCGGAGGGTGAGTTTGCCATCGAGCTTGGTGTGAGTGAGGTACAGGTCTCCACTGCCATTCAGCCGGTCCATCAGGAGTTGATTGGCCCGATCTCCCGAGCGCAAACGGAAGCAGACGAGGTTGAGCAGGGCGGGCGCGGCGAGTTCGAAGCGCGAATCGTTGCGCACCCAGGCGACGAATTGCTGCGCCAGGCGCACGTGTTCGCGAATGTGGTGCTGCAGGCCTTCGATCCCGTAGTGCCGGATCACAAACCAAAGCTTGAGCGAGCGAAAGCGGCGCCCAAGTTGGATGTGCCAGTCGCGATAGTCAATAACCGCGCCGGATTCCGTTGCCTGGTTGCGCAGGTACTCCGGCAGAATCGATAGCGTTTGGATCAAGTGCTTCCGGTCGGCGACGTAGAAGCAATTGCAATCGAAGTTGGTGAACATCCATTTGTGCGGGTTGAAGGTGTAGCTGTCGGCGAATTCCACGCCATCGTTGATGAAGCGGAATTCCGGGCAGAGCGCGGCCGTGCCGCTCATGGCGGAATCCACGTGCAGCCAGAGATTGTGGTCGCGGCAAATGCCAGCAATTTCGCGGACGGGATCGATTGCGCAAGAAGATGTCGTGCCCACGGTTGCGCAGACAAAGCATGGAACCATGCCCGCTTGAATATCGGACTCGATTTGGCCTGCCAGCGCTTCGGGGCGCATGGCGAAATTCTTGTCCACTTCGATGTGGCGCAGGTTGTCCGAACCCATGCCGGCGATCTTCATTGCCTTTTCGACGGAGGAATGCGTTTGCGTGGAGCAATAGGCGACCAGGCGTCCATCGCAGCCTTTGCGGTTGCTCATGAATTGAGTCGCACGTTCGCGGGCGGCGAGAAGAGCGCAGAGCGAGGCGCTGGACGCGGTGTCCTGAATCACACCGCCTCCGCCGCTGGCCGAAAGAAATTTTTCCGGCAGGCCCAGCATGGGCACCAGCCAATCGAGCACGTGCGTTTCAAGTTCTGTGCAGGCCGGACTGGTGGACCAGAGCATGCCTTGCACGCCGAGTCCGGAAGAAAGCAGATCGCCCAGAATCGCGGGCCCAGAGGCATTCGCCGGAAAGTAGGCGTAGAAGTTGGGTGACTGCCAGTGCGTGATGCCGGGAAGAATGACGCGCTCGATGTCGCCAAGAATCTGGTCGAAGGCTTCGCCGTGCTCCGGCGCTTTTGGCGGCAGCTTCGAGCGGATTTCTCCCGGCTGCGCGCGTGACAGAACCGGGAAGCTTTCAATGCGGGACTGGTAGTCGGCGATCCAGTCCACGACGGCGTGGCCCTGGCGGCGGAACTCCTCAGGAGACATATGGAACGATTTTTCTGCGGACATAGGAAATTTGTCGTTAATTTGTAATTTGTGATTTGTAACTGGTAATTTGAAACCCGACGCCGTTAAATTACAAGAAGCTATCTCATAAATCGTTTTGGGAAGGACCCGGCTTCAGAGCCTGCCCTGAGCGAAGCCGAAGGGTGCCGTCCAGAGCCAATAAAGACGCTGGCTTCAGCCGCTGAGTGTCCCGGCAGTTTGCTCCTTCGGTTCATTATGAGTCGGGTTCAAATTACGAATTACAAATCAATTACTTCCCGATCCGAGAATCGCGCCTCTGGCGACTTGCTTATCGCTCTTTAGTGTAACGCGGTACAATCTTCGTTTTGCCGGTGTTTTTGACGAGGAGCTTCATGAAACTTTTCTCGGGTGCGGTTCTTTTCTTCGTGCTGGTCGGTTCGAACTTGCCGGCCTTTGACCATGCCGGCAAGAATAAGGAGCAGTTGGGAAGCGGGGCCATCAGCGGGTTCCGGGATGCGGCCGGCGAGCAGGAAGTCGAAAAGAAGTTCATGGCTGTGCCCGATCCCAAGCTGGCGGAAGAGCATCTGCGCATTTTGACGCAAGCGCCGCACATCGCCGGATCTCCCGAGGACAAAGCGACCGCCGAGTACGTGGCGAAGAAGTTTCGCGAGGCTGGACTCGACACCGAAATTGTCGAATACAAAGTGTGGCTCAACTATCCCGCGGAGATTCGTGTCGACATGACCGCGCCGCCCGGAGTGGAGATGCATGGGCCGCGGCGCGAGCATGTCGACGGCGATCCATTTCAGGACGATCCGCGCGTCGTGATGCCTTACAACGGCATGTCGCCCTCGGGCGACGCCGAGGCGGAAGTTATCTATGCGAACTACGGCACGCCGGATGACTTTGACAAGCTCAAGCAGATGAACGTCGATGTGCGCGGAAAAATCGTGATCGTCCGTTACGGCGAGAATTTCCGTGGCGTGAAAGTGTTCGTGGCGCAGGAACGCGGCGCGGCGGGAGTCATTATTTATTCCGACCCGAAAGACGATGGCTACTACCGCGGCGACGCATATCCGAAAGGGCCGTGGCGCCCGGCGAGCGGGGTGCAGCGGGGATCGGTCGGATTCATGTTCCAGTTTCCCGGAGACCCGACCACACCGGGCGTGGCGTCCACTCCTGCTTTGCCGGATTCGAAGCGCGTGTCTCCCGCCGACTCCGAGCAGTTGCCGAAGATTCCCGTGACTCCGCTTTCTTACGCCGATGCTTCGCCGATTCTCGAGCACCTCGGCGGGCCGCTCTCGCCGCGCGAGTGGCAGGGGGCGCTGCCGTTTACTTACCACGTTGGTCCAGGCCCCGCGAAAGTGAAGATGCACCTTAAGCAGGACTACCAGCTCCGCACCATTTGGGATGTCATTGGCACAGTTCAGGGAGCGTCATCGCCCGATGAGTGGGTGGTGGCGGGCAATCATCGCGATGCCTGGGTGTATGGAGCGGTAGATCCGAACAGCGGCACGGCGGCGATGCTGGAAACGGCGCACGGGCTGGGCGAACTGCTGAAGTCGGGCTGGACGCCCAAGCGAACGATTGTGATTGGAAGCTGGGACGCGGAAGAGGAAGGACTGATCGGTTCCACCGAGTGGGGCGAAGATCATTCGCAGGAACTCGGGAACGCTGCTGCTTATTTCAACATGGACGTGGCCGTATCCGGCAAGAAGTTCGGAGCTTCAGGCTCGCCCAGTTTGAAAGAATTTATTCGCGAGATCGCGAAGGCGGTGCCTTCGCCGGAAGGCGGAAGCGTGTACGACGCGTGGAAAAAGGCGAGCCAGTCGAATGCGGAGAACTCCCGTCCGCAGGAGACCAGCACCTACCGCCCGCCGCCGGCGGCAATGCACAACGATGTGCCAGTAGGCGATCTGGGCAGCGGTTCCGACTACACGGTGTTCCTGCAGCATCTGGGTGTGCCTTCCACCGACATCGGTTCGACCGGCGATTATGGTGTGTATCACTCGGTGTTCGATAACTTCGCCTGGTTCAAGAAATTCGGCGATCCCGACTTCCGCTACGAGCAAGAGATGGCCCGCATTTACGGTTTGGAAGTCCTGCGCATGTCGAGCGCCGACGTGCTTCCCTATGATTACGAGAACTACGGAAAGGAAATTCTGGTCTACCTCGACGCTGCCAGGAACAAAAGTAAGGATCGCTTCGGAGAAAAGGCGCCGGACTTCTCGGCAGCCTTGGAAGGTGCGCGCCACCTGCAGGAAGTGGGCGCAAAAATGCTGCAAAAGCAGCGGAAAATACCTGCAGCGCCGGATCGCATGAATGTTAAACTACGGGAAGCAGAGCGGGCGCTGTTGATTCCAGAGGGGTTACCTAACCGTCCGTGGTTTCACCATGCCATTTACGCCCCAGGACAGTACACAGGATATGCAGCAATTGTTATTCCTGGGGTGAACGAGGCGATCGATCGGGGCGATCTTCGCCGGACCGAACAACAAATCGCTGCGCTGGCGGCTGCCTTGAACCGAGCCGTTCTGGTTCTGGAACAATACCGCTAACCGCGGCAAGAGGGCTCCGCCTCAACCGTGCGGCAGGGTAACGCCGAGGCGGAACGAGTTATGGCACTGGCAAGAATCATTACGCGATCTCAGGCGTGCTCGCGAGAACTGGCGCTGGATCTCCTTGCTCGCGGCTACGCCGTCGAAATCGTTTCTCCCGACTCGATCCCCGACAATATTGCCGATCTGGAATTGCGGGTCGATGCCGGTCCCGGGGATCAGTTGATCGCGAGCGTGGAAGCACACGATGGCGAGCGGTCGGCTTCGCTTGAATTTGTGCATCATTTGAAAACGCCGATGGTGGACTTCATTCGCAGGCCTCCGGAGCCTGGTGAAGCGGTTCACTTTCCGGAGCAGCCTGCCAGCTTCAACGCCGAGCCAAGCATCGAAAATGTGGAGCCGCCTGCGGAAGTTCCGCAACTGGCGCCCAAGACTGTTTCCCCGGCGGCCGAAGTTCTGCTCGATCCCGAACTCGATCCAGAAGAAGGCGCGCGTCTGATCTCGCCGGTGGGGCAAGAGCCATCGCTGCCGTTGGAACCGCCGAGTCATTTTGCGGCAGAGGCTTCAAAGATTGTCCCGCCGATTGCCCAGCCGACGATTGCCCAGCCGACGATAATCCCGCTAGTGCGCGAGCCGCAATGGCGCGATCGCTTTGCGGCATGGCGCTGGCGCGCTGCTCTGATTTTTGCCAGTCTGGCGCTGCTGGCCCTGGTTCTCGGGTTCGGCCTGAGCCGGACCCGCAAAGCTTCCGCGCAGAGTTCCGGAGGAACACCGGCGGAGAAAGTCGCGGCGGCGTCAGCCAATATGAACTTGTTGAGCGCCGCGGGTCCCGAAAAAGATTCGGGACAATTCTCAGCCGTGGCAGTGTCGCCGCCAGCCATAAAATCGGAAGGGAATTCCGGCCACGCGCCGAAAGAATCGCCAGTCGCGAAGACCGACGCTGCCGCTGCAGGAACTTCGGCCGCCAGCACTGGGATCCCAAGCAGGCACGGTGACGACTTGATCGCGCGCGACACCGTCACCTATTTGGACAAGCGTGCTTTCGACGAAGCTGCCTCGAAAGCCAAACGGGCGCAAGGTTTAGCTCGCCGGCATCCGAGTTCGCGCAAGCATGGCGGCGCGGTCGCAGCGAATACCGTTACCTATCTCAACAACAACCCAGCTCCGAAAGCGGCCAAGCAGGACTCCGGCGTCAAGCACCCCTCGAACTCGAACTAGCAATTCCCAAGACAGATGCTCCTGCTCCCGACGAGACCAGCGGCCGGCTTCGCCGCGCGAGGTATACTCGAATTTCCCCGGGCCTGCACAGAGACGATGAACCCGCAGATGGCCATCCAGCACGTGCTTTTCGACCTGCCCACCGCAGCGACGGCGACTTTCCTCGCGCTTTTCCCCATCGTCAACCCGCTGGGCGGCATTCCGATATTCTTCAGTCTTACCGCCGGCTTCTCGCCGGAAGAGCGCCGTCACACCGCGTTGAAGACCGCCCTTTATGTGATCGCGATCCTGGTCACCTTCATGCTCCTTGGCCGGTTCGTCCTCAACTTCTTTGGGATTTCGCTGCCGGTATTGAAAATCGCTGGCGGGTTGATCGTGGCGAATACGGCATGGGGCATGGTGACGGGTTCCAGCCGCATGACGATGGAGGAAAGCAGCGAGGCGCTGACCAAGCAAGACATTTCGCTCACGCCCATGGCTATGCCGATGCTGTCTGGGCCGGGCTCGATCGGCGTCGTCATGGGACTTGCCGCCCACGCCGACCACTTCCTTTCTTACCTGGGCATGGTGATCGGAATCGTTGCGCTCGGCCTGACCGTTTATCTATTCCTGTGTCTGGGAGGTCCGTTCGTCAAGCGCCTCGGACCCGGCGTCATGGGCGCGATCAACCGCATTTTCGGATTTCTGATTTTGGCGATTGCGGTGCAGTTGGTATGGAACGGCGCAGCCGACTTTAGAGGGTGAATACCGTCTTAGGCGGGAAACCACTCAGAAGCAGTCGAGCCGGCGACCCGCGATCACCCGTGCCCCCTAGTTCGAAGTGCCCGAGTTTCCCGCCGCTGCTAACGCCTCTTTTTCCATACACCGGCCGACCAGGGCGGCGCAGGACTCGATAAATTTCTGCTCTGGTGCAGTGAAGGTGTCCGCAAAGTAACTCTCGATATCCAACTCGGCCACCAGCCTCTTCTTCACGAAGATCGGCACCACAATATTGGATTTCACGATATCCGACCCGAGGTAGCGAGGATCGGCCCCAACATTATTGACCACCACGGTTTCCCCGGAAGTGGCCGCAGCTCCGCACAATCCTTTGTCGAGCGGGATACGCAGCGTAGGCATAAAGCTGCCGACGTAAGGTCCCAACACCAGAGTTTTGAAAGTGGAAACTTCCATCAAATAAAAGCCAACCCAGTTGTAGCGTGCCATCCCTTCATGGAGGCGCTGGGAGATGTACTGCATAAGAATGACAGACTTCACCCCAGCCGCGGAACGGCCGTATGTCTCAAATTCTTCCAGCAGTTCTTCATACTTGGACATCGGAACCGGAATCTCCTTTTTGGCTTCACAGATAGCCCGCCATTCTACACTCATTTCGCGGCTCGTTACTGTTTAGTACTGGTACCCCCCTCCCCCCCTCGCTATTGGAATCATAGAGTTGGAGGGAAAAATCCGACTCGGTCTTTGATTTTAAAGGACTTAAATCAAAGTATTCCGAAATAAGGACTTAACTGCCCAAAGAGCGCTGAAAATGGTTTTGGGGCAGCTTCGAGGGCCGTTTTGGGAGACCGGCACTCCTCTTCGCTGCCCCAATCAGATCTCAATTGTCGCGCACTGCGGATTGGAAGTCTGTGATGCGGGACACAGCTGGTTTGTGATGAAAAAGGTCGGGCGTCAGATTGCAGAAGTGACAACGAGCGGCATCCCACTCATCGCAAAGAACGCGATGAGTGGGGCAGGCCACCCGCCCACCCGCTGCACGACGTGTCCGCTTCATTTCGCAAGAGTCACAGCGGCAACGGCGAATCCGCCCAGGGTAATCTGATTACCCGTCAGCGTGCTGGAAGCCGGCGGCTGGAAGCTGGTCGCCTGATCCACAATCTGAACTTGCGCTCCCTCCGCCCCCGGCAGCGCTACATCAAATGCGCGGTTTCGCTTGTTCAATAACAGGATCTTGCGCTTGCCCTCGGGCGTCACAAAAGCCTGCGCGTAAACATAGGGAACGCTGGAGTCGGTATCCACTAGCTTGTCACCCGGGCCAAAGTTATCGTGCAGCACCTTCAGTACCCAGAAGCGAGCATTCGGCTGGCCGGTTTCCCAATCCACCATGGACACGCTCGGGAACTGCGTGGGGTAGCCCACCAACTGAGATTCGCCCGCAACCTCAACGCCTCGATTGGCAAGCTCGACGTAAAGGTAGGCGTACATACTCCCGCAGAGGTTCCAGTAGGAGTTGGGAATCGGCTTGAAGACGTGGCCCGGTTTGTCCTGTTGGGCGTCCTCAGCGGAGATCGAACCCAACTCGTCCGCATCGGTCTGGGTTTCGGGCGACAGCCGCTCGCGGATCCCCTGGATATAGCTGACCACGTTCAGAAAACGATCCGCCTGCTCCCAGTAGGTGTGCTCCATGACTTCCGGCGTCTCGTCCGAGCTCGGCACGGCATAGAAATGATAGGAAATCATCGCAAGGGGGATGCCGGGCTTGTGGTTCTTGTGATCCAGGAAGTATTCGATGAATTCCCTGGGTTCACCGCCCAGCCCCATCCCCACGCACGTAATCTTCGGATCGGCGCGGTGGATGGCCTCCACAATGGCGTCGTAGACTCGCGTGTAAGTCTGGGGCGTCATACTGTGTTCGCCATCGACTTCGTTGAGAACTTCCCAATAATCGATCTTGTAGTGATGACCGGAGTCGTGGCGCTTCCCGAATTCATCCGTGAATCCGCCCTGCGTGTACCAGCTCACCAGGCGCGCGTAGTACTCCCCCACTTCCTCCAGACTGGGATCGCGGAACTCCGTTCCCTGCTCGTAGTTCCAGGTTACCTGGTCGGGATCGCTGGGATAAACCACGGGCTTGTCGGTCTTGAACATCCACTGGGGAATTGTGCTGAAATTGATGATCACCGAGTGCCCGGTTTGGGCATTCATCAAGTCTTCCATCAGGGGATCAATCAGTGAGAAGTCCCACGACGTCTTTCCATCCTTGGGAGGATCGAGTTCGGCAACACCGAGCTTGGGGTAAGGCAGCCAAGGTACGTAGCGAACGAAGTCAGATCCCAACTCATGCAGAGCCTGAAAGACACGATCGTGAATCTTCGTGCCCCGGCGCAAGGGTGGATTGACGACCACTTGGAGTGTAGGAGTGGACTTCGAAACCGTTATAACCTTGTCCCATTTGACAGCCACATTGACCTTCTCCGGTGCTGCGAACTGCGACACAGATTCCTCCTGGCTAAAGGCGGTCAAGAACGTAGTTGCCGATGCCAGCAAGAGAACAGTCAGTAGAACCGCTCCAGCAAATTTCATGAGGTTACCTCCAATGAAGAATTGAGAAAGCAGGTCTTCCCATCGATGCGGCATGGGCAGCAAGAAATGTCCCGGGCGGAGGCCTGAAGTATGATGGTGCCGGCGGCCCGGCCTATCGCAATCATTTGAATTCTGAGGGTTCCCGTCCAAGCTCCGCTTGGGCGGGGGTGTTGGCACACCTGAGGGTGTGCCCTGATACAAATCGCACTTACGGCTCGGCTATTCCGCGAGTTGACCGTGGACGGGCGAGACGCCCTTCGCTCCACAAGCACAGCGGCCGTTCTTACGCGAGCTACTTGATCGTAACCAGCTTGTCCACTAACCCCGAGTAGTCTTTCTTCTCCAGCCCGTGAACGTGCTTGTTGTATTCGTCCACTTTGCTGGAGTAATTCATGGAGCAGAACTTCGGGCCGCACATGGAGCAGAAGGCGGCTGACTTATATTGTTCCTGCGGCAGAGTTTCGTCGTGCATGGAGCGGGCGGTCTCGGGATCGAGTGAAAGTTCAAACTGCTTTTCCCAATCGAACTTATAGCGGGCATAACTCAGGGCGTCGTCGCGGTCGCGCGCTCCGGGACGCTGGCGGGCTATGTCGGCAGCGTGGGCGGCGATCTTGTAGGCGATGATTCCGTCTTTCACATCTTTTTCGTTGGGCAGGCCGAGATGTTCTTTCGGCGTGACGTAGCAGAGCATCGACGCGCCATACCATCCAATCATTGCCGCTCCAATGGCGGACGTGATGTGGTCGTAGCCGGGAGCAATGTCGGTGACGAGCGGCCCCAGGGTGTAGAACGGAGCCTCGTCGCACCACTCGTTTTCAAGATCGACTTGCTCCTTGATCTTGTGCATCGGAATGTGGCCCGGGCCTTCGATCATGACCTGCACGTCGTGCTTCCAGGCGATACGGGTCAGTTCGCCCAGGGTTTTGAGTTCGGCGAATTGCGCTTCATCGCTCGCGTCGGCCAGGCAGCCGGGACGCAGGCCGTCGCCGAGCGAGAAGGTCACGTCGTACTTGGCAAAAATCTTGCAGATGTCCTCGAAGCAATCGTAGAGGAAATTCTGCTTGTGGTG
>Ga0116111_1002317_pt1 | contig 11741 bp, 11 predicted proteins | sample June2015DPH_8_10_FD_89720 | JGI IMG/M metagenome (GOLD analysis project Ga0116111, IMG submission 89720) | Peatland microbial communities from SPRUCE experiment site at the Marcell Experimental Forest, Minnesota, USA - June2015DPH_8_100 | ecosystem: Environmental > Terrestrial > Soil > Wetlands... | reverse complement strand
GAGATTTCGCCATCGGGGCGCGGTCTGAAGATTTGGGCGCGCGGTGAGCTGCCGGCAAACCTTCCGGGAACGCGGATTGCAGACGGCGCAATCGAGGTTTACGACCATGCGCGCTATTTCACATTCACCGGGCGGGCCTTCCGCGGGGCACCGTTGCAGATCGAAGACCACGGGGCCGATTTGCGCCTGCTCTATGAGCACTTGATTCCGCGGCGGAAGATTTGGCCCTTGCAGCCGTTGGCGGGCGGGCGAATTCCGCACGGGCAGCAACACAGTACGCTGGTGAGCATCGCTGGCACGCTGCGCGCCCGCCGGGTGTGTGATGAAGCGATTCTGGCTTGTCTGCTCGCTGTGAATGCTCATCAGTGCGAGCGACCAGGCACGGCGGAAGCCATCGCGCGTATTGTGCGCAGTACTCGGCTGTGGGGTGCCAAGTGACCGATAAGGACGCCGAATGGCTGCCGCCGCACACACCCGAGGTTGCCAGTGCGAGCGCGCCGGTGGAGTCGCCGCAAGTGGCTCTGCCACAGATTATGGTAGGCGGCCGTGAGCTTCGAGAGGAGGCGAACGACTGCTTGGCCGTGCTCCATGCTGTTAATGATCCGCCGCGTTGGTTTGTTCAGTCCGGCCGAATGTTCGAAGTGGCACTAAACGAAAACGGGCGCCCGGTGGGGCGTGAGGTTACGGAAAACGGATTGCGTGGGTCCTTGACGCGGAATGCTGATTTTCGGAAGAGAACCGCGAAAGGGCTGGTTCCGTGTTTTCCGCCTCTGGACATTTCGAAGGATATATTGGCTCTCGCACCGGGGGAATTGGCCTTTCCGGTTCTCGATGGGATTATCGGCGTGCCGGTGATCCGACCCGATGGCAGCATTGTGGACGTGCCGGGATATGATTCGCAGTCCAAGCTTTTTTACAGTCCTGATCCGGCATTTCGGTTGCCCGCGATCGCTGAGTATCCCAGTAGCGATCATCTTGACGTGGCGAGGTGCCTTATCGATGAAATGCTGGAGGGGTTCCCGTTCGCGGATTCGAGTAGTAAGGCGAACGCGATCGCCGGGCTTCTGACGCCGGCCATGCGGTCCGCTATCGACGGGCCGACGCCGGTGCTTGTGGTTTCTGCCCCGCAGGCCGCTACGGGTAAGACTCTGCTTGCCGAGCTGGTGGCGTTGATTTCCACGGGGGAGCCGGCGGAAATGTGCAGTATGCCGCGCGATGATTCGGAAATGCAAAAACTGCTGACAACTCTGGTGCAATCCATGACGCCCGTGGTGGTCTTCGACAACGTGATGCGTCGGCTCGATAATGCCGATTTTGCAAAGGCGGTCACGGAGACACTGCACAGCGATCGGGAATTTCGGACTCATCAAAAACGTGTGAGCCCCGTTCGTAATGTTTGGATCGTTACAGGCAACAACGTGCGCGTCGGCGGCGATATGCCGCGCCGTTGCTACTGGGTGGTTCTTGACGCGAAGATGTCGCAACCGGAACTTCGCAGCGATTTTAAGATTTCTGATTTGAGGGCTTGGGTGCGGGCGCGGAGACCGGAATTGTTGGCGGCGCTGTTGACCCTGGTGCGTGCCTGGTACGCGGCTGGCAAGCCGGCTGCGCGGTTGCGACCGTTGGGCAGTTTCGAATCGTGGTCGGTAACGATCGGGGGAATTCTGGAGCACGCCGGGATCAACGGATTTCTCGGAAACGCTTCGGAGTTGCGCGAAGAGGCTGACGCGGAAGCTGGCCAGTGGGAGCGCTTTCTTCAGGTTTTGCAGGAGGTCTTTTCTGGCCAGCCGTTCGGTATTTCCGATCTCAAAAAGAAAATGGATGAGCGTGTCGGAAACGCCTTGGGGGGAATTGAGCCGAGTTCGCAAGCTGAAGAGCTCCGCCGGGCTCTGCCTGATTATCTGGCGGAAGGTGCAGACCGGGCCGGGTTCTTTCAGCGCAGGGCTGGGAAGCTGTTTGCGGAGCACTGCGGCCGAAGGTTTGGTGAGAGCCAGATCTACCTCGATAGGAATGGAATCAGCCATCACGCTCAGATGTGGGTGACTGGAATGGGGAGCGGGGGAGTTAGGGGAGTTACGGGGGAGATAGGTAATCGCTAACTCCCCTGGCGCAAATCATTGATTCGATATGAACTTGGTGTTGATTGGGGAGTTAGGGGAGTTAGTTTCTTATTATTGCGCATACACGCGCATATGCGCGCGCATGCGCGCACATGCGTGAAGCTCAACTCAAGCTTAACTCCCCTAACTCCCCGGTGAGTGGTAAAGGTCTCATTCATCAGTTGCTTGCGGCGGGGAATTGTTTAGCTTATAACTCCCCCGCTGATTCCCCCCGCGGGCTCGTTTGCGAGAATCTTGCGATCTGGGAGGGGAGAAGACATCTCAGGAAAGCCGGTGTGTTGCCGATATTGGTAGGGGCCAGGTGGGGGCGGCTCACCACGACGATCAATGCGCTTCCCGTGTCGCCCGTCAGGAGATGCAGTTCGGCTTGGCGCGCCGATTTCGGCACAGCGGTTGGAGAGCGGGGGATGATGCCTCCCTCGCCCGGTGCGAGTATCGATCCGATTGAGCAGTCTGTTATGTGGGACGGATATTCATTAGCTTTCATGCGGTTGTGGGCGCGCCGAGGCAGCGCGGCGGGTCCATAAAACTCGGTCGTCGGTTCGAGTCCGACCACCGCTACCAGGAGTCATCGATGAAAAACAGACGATCTGAATCCCCAAAGGCCGACACGCCGTTTCCTGTTGCCTGTCCTGACTTCACCGTGGAAATGTGGCCCATCGACAAGCCCATCGACTATCCGAAGAATGCCCGCAAGTGGACACAGCAAGCCATCGACAAGGTAGCGATGAGCATCCGCGAGTTTGGATGGCGGCAGCCCGTGGTGGTGGACTCGCAGGGCGTAATCGTGATCGGCCATTTGAGGCGGGTCGCGGGAAAAAGCATCGGCTGCACGGAATGCCCGGTGCATGTGGCGCGGGACTTGTCGCCGGAAAAGATCCGGGCCTTGCGGCTGGCTGATAACCGAACCGGGGAGGAGGCCACCTGGGATATGGACCTTCTGGCGGCGGAGTTCCTGGATCTGAAATCCCTCGACATCGATCTGTCCTTCACGGCCTTCGATTGCAAGGAACTCGATGCGCTGTTGCTTACGCCGAATCCGGCCGAAGACGAAACCCCGCCGGTGCCGGAGGTGCCGACCTCGCGGCTGGGTGACCTATGGGTGATGGGAGGGCATCGGCTGCTGTGCGGGGACTGCACCAAGCCGGAGGATGTGGCACGGTTACTGGCAGACGACAAGCCGGGGCTGATGGTGACCGACCCTCCATACGGGATTGAACTGGATTCCGAGTGGCGTGACCGCGCCGGGCTGAACGGCTGCGGGGCCGCCGAACCGAGCTACATGAAGCACCGAACCGAGGGCCATACCCAAACGACGATCTCGGGGGACACGCAAGCCGACTGGTCGGAAGCCTTCGAGTTGGTTCCGAGTATCCAGGTGGCTTACGTGTGGCACGCTTCGATCTACACCGCGGAGGTGCTGCTCGGCCTCCGTCGCATCGGCTTCCTTTATCCGCAGCAGATCATCTGGAACAAGGGCCGCAAGGTACTGACGCGAACGCATTATTGGTATCAACACGAGCCCTGCTGGTACGTGCGGAGAAAGAACGCGCCGTGGTTCGGGAAGGCCGGCGAGAACTCCACAATTTGGGACGCGGCAAGTCCGAAGTTCATCATGGGCGGCTCCAAAGATCCGGCCGACGTGAAGCAGGATCATCCCACCCAGAAGCCGGTGGAGTTGATGCGGCGATCGATCGTCAACCACACCGTCGCGCAGGAACTCGTATACGAGCCGTTCGGCGGTAGCGGCACCACGCTGGTGGCGGCCGAGCTGACCGGGCGACGGTGCTTGTGCCTCGAGTTGGACCCGAAGTACGTCGACGTCATCGTCACCCGCTGGCACAACCTCACGGGTAAGCAAGCCGTGCTGGGCGACGGCGACTACAAGGGCGCGACCTTCGAGCACGTCCAGCATGGACGGCTCCTGGAGTGGCAGGACCAGATTGGACAGCAGGCGTTCGAAGCAGAAAAGCCCGCCGCGGCCGGAGCCGGGCGGGCGGAAGGAGAGGGCGTCTGATGCTACGGGTTGATTCGGTAGGTCCGTTCGCCTTTGTCCGATTTGAAGGACTCGACGCTGAATCCGGCCTTTTTCATCGCGCCGGCCATGAACCCGCGGACGGTGTGTTTCAACCAACCCATCTTGTCCATGATCTCGGCCAGCGTGGCGCCGTTCTTACGCTGAAGCATGGCGACCACCTGCGCCGTCTTGCTGCCTTCGCGCGGTGCGTTGGCTTCCCGCGTCTTGGCGGCCTTTTTAGCTTTGGGCGCCTTCTTGGCGGGTGTGGTCTTCTTGCTCGCCTTGGCTGTCGCGGGCGCGCCCTTGGCCGCCTGTGCGCCACCCTTGGCCTTTTTGTGGGCATTCGGCTTCGCGGGCTCCGCCTCGGGCTGGGCGGCCTCGCCGAGTTTCTGGATGCGTCCCCAGATGCGGCTGATCGCGGCCTTGGCGCTCTTGAAACTCTCCACAGGCTTTACGCCCGGCAGACTGGTCCAAATGGCCACCAGGCGCTCCGCCGGCCAGGCAGAGGCCAGTTCCGCCAGTTCCTTCTGGCTGGTAAACGGCAGGGCGCCTGCGCCCACGGCTGCCTCGGCCTGATCCGCCGTCGGGAAGGCGGTGATGTTGTTGTCGTTGTCAATCGTAAACGTCGTCATAATCGTTCTCCTTGGTGCCACGCTCTGCGCGGTCATCACATCGATCACTCTGGCCTGCTTGAAAAGCAAGGAGATTCCACACCCAAGGCTGGCGCGCGCCACCTGGCGGAGTCGGCGCAAAGTTTTCCGGGTCCTGTCCAGCGACCCTCCCGCCGCGGGTTGAAAGGTCCCGCTGTGAAAATGTTCGGCACCGAAATTCCGAGGTTGACGGTTGACGGTAAACGCTAAACGGTAAACGGAGAGGAGGTACTGACCATGCCGCTGCTTACCCTGCGGGGCTACGCTGCGGACCGTAAGAAAAGGGGCCTTTCTGGGGGCTCGCCGGCGGCGGTAGCCAAGGCTATCAACGCAGGGCGCATCACCCGACAAAGCGACGGGCGTATTGACTCGCAGGTTGCCGACGTGCAATGGCTGAAAAATACGGAGCCCCGCGCTCAAAGCGAGCGACCCTCGCAATGTGTCCGTGTTCGTGCGGATCAGCCTGGCGAGGTCGCTGAGGGCGCTGGGCTAAGTTCCGTGCCGGGCACGCCGGGTGGCGGTGATCCGGCCGCGCACAATGTCTTCTTGCGTGCCCGCGCCGCCAAGGAAACCTTCGCAGCGAAAAAGGCGCAGCTCGAATACGAGCAGCTAGTGAAGGGCGGTGGCGAATCGCCGGATGCTTCCCCGTCGCCGTCCGTGACCCCGCTCACGGCGGCCCGGATTCGCGCCACTGAAGAATCGGCTTCTATCAGGGAGATCACTCGCAGAAAGCTGGAGGGCGATCTCTTGCAACGGTCGGAGGTAGACCAGACCTGGGCGGAGATCCTGCAGGTGTGCAAGGACAGACTGCGGCTCATAGCTGACAACATTGCGCCGACGCTCGCGAGCTGCACGACCGAGGCCGAGTGCCGGTCGGTGGTGCTCCGTGAGGTGGACGATGCGCTTACGGTGTTGAGTAAGGGTGTCGCAGCACTGGTGACTACATGAAAATTTTGCCGTTGCGGCCACCCCGCACTGTGAAAAGTGAAACCATGCGGACGATCTTGCGGCACATGGCGGCGGTGCTAAAGCCTGGTCGCGCCGCAGACCCGCACCAACGGGATTACCCTTTTGCCGGCGAAGGGAAAGCGCCAGCCGCAGGCGGGGGAAAGTTCGAGCAACATGCAAAGAACCTGAGCCTCGGCCCGCCCGGCGTCGAGCTGGTGTGCAGACGATTGTACGCGGGGCGACGTCGCGGCAATGCGCGGCGGTGGCTTTTGCACGGAAGAAAAAAAAGGAGATCGAAAGGTATGTTTTCAAAGTCTGTCGAAGACCTAACAAGCGACATCCGAAAGCATGGCGCTAAAGAAGTGGAATTGATCGGGAAGCGGCGCGCCGCGGTCGATCGCGTGACCGCGGCCGAAGGGGCCGCGGGCGTTGCCCTCTTGGATGCGGCAGAGGGCGAATCCACGGATAAACCTGTGGCTGAGATTCTGCGGGCAAGGTCCGAGGCTGCCGCGATCGATGTTGCTATCCGCGTTTGCCGCGACCGCCGGCTTGAGGCGATCAAAGGGAAGCGGGCGGCGGAAGCCTTATTGCTTCAGAAACAAGCGGAGCAACTCCGCAGCCAATTGGAGGCCCTCGGCGAGAAAACCACGAGGTGCCTGGGGGCTCTCGCCGAGCTGCAGGGGATGCCCTATTCTGCGGTGCCCGTTCCCACTGCCTTTGGGATGATTCCATTGTCGGCGCAATTGCAGAATCAGATCGAGTCCCTTGAGGCGCGACGGCGCGCTCTCGGAGGCGAGATCCCACGTCACGGGACCGTTGACTTCTCCGAGGGCGACGCCACTGATGTTGCGGAGTTGGTCGCGGCTGTGCTGCATACCGAGGCGGACGGACCGAGCGCGGAAGCGGTGATTGGCTGGGCGAACGCTTGTGCAGGCGGCCGGCAATTTGGGGCGAGCCCACGGAGATACCGCCTGGTGTGGCAAGAAGGCGTTATCGATGCGGCCAAGAGCTATGTGTACGTGCCGAGCCTGATGGTGCGCACTGTGGGCGTCACCGCAGGGACGCCGGGCTTTGATGTCAGCCGGGCTACATTTCGGGCGCCTGCCGGATGGCAGCAGCCCTCTGGATCGCAGGCACAACGGATCAGACCGCCGGAAGTGGCGGCACAGCCCGAGCCGGAGCCCCCACAGGCCAAGTCGCCCGAGGTTGCGCCACAGCCTCAACCACAGGGCGCAAGCCAGTGGAAGGATGCGCCGCGCCGGGAGCGCGATGACGCACCCGACTGGGTGCCGGCTCCCGGGGCTGGACCGGGAGCGCGGGCGTGATGGCGTCCGACGCGGCGCCTCGCGATCGGCTATGGGCGGCGATTCTCCAGACGGCGCCGCCCGCGCCGCCCACTTCGCTTACCCCGCGAAGTCAACTCCTGGCTGAGAAATACGCGGTGATCGCCTTGGCGGGGGCCGCGGCGGAGCGCGCCTTCTGGCCACTGTTAGGGCTTTATCGAGTTGCCTGCCATGAGGCCGCGCATGCTGTGGCCGGCTACGTCCTCAGCGAGGACCCGCCCAGCAGCTACATATCCATCCTTCCCCCGGACGGTCAGACGCTCGGATACGTGCTGAGCGGTGCGAAAGACTTCGCGAGCTCGATACGGGTCCCGACGCGCACGTATGTTACCTCGGATGAACGCCAGGCGCTTTTGACACTGCGTTTGGGTTTGCCTTCCGCTGACTGGCGGAAGATTCGCGCCTACATGAGAATTTGCCGACGTCGGGCGTCTGAGCTTGTGGGCGAAAATAGCGTGCTGATAACCGCACTTGCCAATCATCTTCTCAAGATGAAGACCGTGGACGGTGCGGCGGAAATCCGCGCGATTCTCGAGGGCGCCAGGCGAACACAGGCCCTCGAGCGCCTCCGGCAGCTCGGTGTAAATCGTGCCGGAAATTGAATGCGAAGCGGGGGCCTTGAGATCCGCGGCCCGTGGGCGCCGCGGGGTGTGACGGGTACGCGGGCTGTCGGTTCCTCAACCGTGACGCGTCGCCGCAGTACCTATCCGCCAGCGATTAAGCTTAGGAGTTATTTAATCGCTGACCTGATTGCTGAGATTCGCCGGCGCCGTGCGGTTGAGCGCGCGCGGTGGATGGCAGCGCAAGCTATCCAGCGCCGCGCGGCAGCGGTGAAGGCCGCCAACCGAAGCACCGGCCCCGTGTATAGCCCGCAGCCGGGCGCCGCGCGGCGCGCGGCCTTCGGTGAGAGCAGCCAGGCGCGCGCTGTTCATCGCGGGTGATGGCTTCGAGCAGAGATGGCTCCGGCAGTTGCGGGGCGCGCGGCCTTCGGTGAGAGCAGCCGGGCCCGCTGTTCATCGCGCGTGACGGGTTCGAGCAGATCCACGCCGGGGTGCGGGCGCGGTGGCGTTCCGGCAGGTTGCGGCGCTGGCCGCGCGGGCTTTCGGTGCCATACTTGGGTAGAGATGGCCGCGGTAGAGCAGCCAGGCTCGCTGTTCATCGCGGGTGACGGATTGAGCGGATCGACGCCGCTTTCACTTTCGACTATAATTGTCACGTCCTACGACTCACCTGCCAACGGTGAGCCATGCAGTTCATCGACCCAAGGCGTTCTGCCATCAGCGCCAGCAAAACACAAGGGAGAGATGCAAATGAGTTCCACACGATACGGTTCTATGCTGTTCGTCGGTTTCACGTTAGCTCTCCTGTCGGCCACTTCTGGATTCGCCTACCGGCAAATTCCAAATATTCGCCAAGAACGTATCGCCTTGGTCAATTCAAATGTTCCGGCACCAGCCGTCTTGAAGATACTACAAAAGCGATGCGCAAATGTAACTATCACTAGTGACAAGACAGCAAGTGATTATACGCTTGACGTAACGAAATCCTCAGAGGCGTTGCCAAATCAAGTGCTTAAGGGCACAACGTTTTCATTGACCGTCGTTGACCGTAGCGGAAAGATCTTCAACACTAACACTGTTGGGTCACTCGGCACGGCAGTAACTGACATGTGTCAAGTCCATGGTTGGGTCGATCAACACTCCATAAGGATTGAAGTAGTCGATACATCCAACCTGACGCAATCTCAGGATCTGCGAAATACTCCGGGTGTCGGAGTCGCCGGAAGCATAGTAAATGCCACCACCGGCAGAACCACCCACACGGATGCGTCTTGGATGAAGGTTATCATCAACAACGAACATGCTTGGATGGATTGTTATGAGCGGCGCAAAGGCTGCTCAACCATCGCTCCAGGTCAGTATTTCGGCAAACTAGATGGCGGGGATATTTGGGTAAACACTATAATGCCTATTACCCACAGGCTAGTCCGTAATCACTATAAGATCGTAGGAGGCTGGTAACGGCCCCTTTGTTGACCCTTGGAGGTCCTGAGTTCTGGGCGGCTTGCGAGTTCCGTTACCAGCTTTCCATCGCGGGTGACGGCTTGAGCAGATCGACGCCGGCCCGCGAGTTTGGTCGCTCCTGGAGTTGCGGAGCGAGCTGCGCGCCCGCTGTTCATCGCGGGTGACAGCTTGAGCAGATCGGGCGCCGGCCGCGCGGGGCCTTCGGTGAGAGCAGCCGGGCTCGCTGTTCCATCGCGGGTGACGGCTTGAGCAGATCGACGCCGGCTCGCGGGTGCGGTAGCTCCGGAAAGTTGCGGAGCGAGCTGCGTGCCCGCTGTTTCAATCGCGGGTGACAGCTTGAGCAGACCGGCGCCGGCGCGCGGGCGCGGGGCCTTCGGTGAGGGCAGCCGGACTTCGCGGTTCCATCGCGGGTGACGGCTCGATGCAGATCGACGCCGGCCCGCGGGCGTGGTAGCTCCGGGACTTGCGGAGCGAGCTGCGCGCCCGCTGTTCATCGCGGGTGACAGCTTGAGCAGATCGACGTTGGCTTGCGGGCGCGGGGCCTTCGGTGAGAGCAGCGGGGCTAGCTGTTCCCGTCGCGGGTGACGGCTTGAGCAGATCGGATGCCGGCCCGCGGGTGCGGTAGCTCCGGGACTTGCGGAGCGAGCCGCTCGCCCGCTGTTCATCGCGGGTGACAGCTTTGAGTAGATCGACGCCGGCCCCGCGGGCGCAGGGCCTTCGGTGAGAGCGGCGGGGCTAGCTGTTCCGTCGCGGGCGGGTGGCTCCGGCAGTTGCGGCGCCGGCCGCGCGAGCCTTCGTGGAAACGAGCGGCTCGACGCCGGCCGCACGGCGCGGTGGCGCTCCGGCAGTTGCGGCGGCAGGCCGTGCGGGCCTTCGTGAATGCAGCCAGGTCCGGGGCGCGGTGGCTTCCGGCGGTTGCCGCGCCGGCCGTGCGGGGCCTTCGGGGTAGAGATGGCCGCGGCAGCGCAGCCAGGTCCGCTGTTCATCGCGAGTGATGGGCTTCGAGCTGATCGACTCCGGCCGCGGGCGCGGTAGCTTCGGGCAGTTGCGGGCGCTGGCGGCGCGGGCCTTCGGTGAAGCGCAGCCAAGCTCGCTGGCCAACACAAGTAACGTGCAGGGAGAAGGATCATAGCCCAATGAGTGCGAGTACGGTGATGCCGGGTGTTAATATCAGCGCAGGATGGGTGCCGCGCCCTCCGGACGATTACTGGTTGGGAGACATGGTGCAAGCGAAGCGTTTGTACACTCCGGGGCAAATTGACCGCGCCGGTAAAACTCTGACGAATCCGTCCGCATCTAAAGACGAATTAACCGAAGCGTTCAGCATAGTTGACAACTGGCGCAAAGCGCACGCTTACCCGCTTGAACTGGCAAGAAACACGCTCAATCAAAGGGTTGCTGAGATCTGCCCGGATGCCGTGATTCCAGAGCGACCGATTGTTTCCGAGCGGCTTAAGCGCATCGAGTCGATTAGGGACAAGCTAATTCGCGAGCCGAAGATGAACCTCTTTACCATGCAGGACATCGGAGGCTGTAGGGCCGTTTTGCGCGGGCCAGAAGAGGTCGAAAAGCTCTTACGCAGCTACGCAGACGTACTGGATCTGAAAACCACCGACTACGTCGCGTCACCAAGGGTATCCGGCTACCGGAGCACCCACCTCGTCTGGCGTTTTCGCTCACAGGATTCCTCAACCGCAGATTACAACAACATGCGAATTGAGATTCAGGTTCGCACCGCCCTGCAACATACATGGGCTACCGCTGTTGAGATCGCCTCGACCTTCACGGGCCAAGATCTCAAATCAGATCACCCGAAACTCCAGGACCCCGATCTTGGCCCGAAGTGGGTTCGGTTTTTTTCGCTCATGGGGAGCGCGATGGCGAATCGTGAGGGCGGCGCTCCCGTTCGGGATACTCCGGCAGACAAGGGCGATCTTCTTCGAGAATTGGGCAGGCTGACAAACGACTTACGCATCCAAAACTTGATGAAGCATTGGTCCAAGGTCACAACCATACGTGGCAGGAGAAGCAACACGGGCGCGCGGCTATTCTTAATCGTCTTAAGACCCCACAAAACGCAATGGTATCTGAAAGTAAGGCCGTTCAGTGCAAAGGACGCTGACAAAGCAGCGCAGGAGCGCATCAGACTAGAAAAGGAAAGCCGTGAGACTCGGGGGATGCAGGTCGTCCTGGTTGCGGTCGAATCAATCGACATGCTCAGAAGGGCATACCCCAATTATTATGCTGATACGGCCGACTTCCTTAAGGCGCTTGAGGAGGCGCTTCACGGATCGGCTGTTGCTCCGCTGTTGCTACGCGAATTTGAAGCGAAGAGGTAGACTGAAGAGTCGGCCCAAACGGTTCGCGCCGCCCCCCTGACGCTGGTGATATTTGATGCTATTTCTTCCCCCACCGTGCCTTTGCTTGGGCTTCGAGCAGATCGACTCCGGCCGCGGGCGCGGTAGCTCCGGGCAAGTTGCGGGCGCTGGCCGCGAGGGCCTTCGATGAAGCGCAGCCAGGCTCGCTGTTCATCGCGAGTGATGGCTTCGAGCAGACCGACGCCGGCCGTGCGGGCCTTCTGGTGAAGCGCAGCCAGGCTCGCTGTTCATCGCGGGTGATGGGCTTCGAGCAGATCGGCG
>Ga0116111_1002313_pt1 | contig 11750 bp, 4 predicted proteins | sample June2015DPH_8_10_FD_89720 | JGI IMG/M metagenome (GOLD analysis project Ga0116111, IMG submission 89720) | Peatland microbial communities from SPRUCE experiment site at the Marcell Experimental Forest, Minnesota, USA - June2015DPH_8_100 | ecosystem: Environmental > Terrestrial > Soil > Wetlands >... | reverse complement strand
CGAAAGCGTTCCCGAAGTGCTGGTGATGGTGAGGTTCTGCGGCGGCGGCACTACTCCCGAGGTGACGCTGTAGGACAAGGAGGTCGGCTGGACTCCGAGCGTGCCGGTGGGGGTCGAAACATTGATGGTAACCGTGGTTGAAGCCGTTGGAACCGGTAACGTGCCAGGATAGCCGGTCGCGGTCACGGTCACGCTATAAGAGTTGGGAGGAGGGCTGGGCACGGTTCCGCTGAGGGTACAGGTGGAAGAGAGCATGGAGCTGATCTGTAGCCAGGGGGGCAAGGCCGAAAAAGTCCAACTGACCGGCGCCATCTCTCCCGAGACCGTACAGGTGGTCGAGTACTGTTGCCCCGCGGTGTAAGTGCCGCTCTGCGGGTTGCAGGTGACGGCGGCTGCCGGAAGGATGATTGTCGAATCCGTCGTGCTCGCGCTTCCTGATCCGCCACCCGACACGCTCACGGCGTTCACCTGCGGCGAAGTGGCGCTAGTTGTCACATTCACCGTCACCGTGATCGCGGGGTAGGTGGAGCCCGCCGCCAGAACGTCGCTCCGCGCGCAGGCATTGGCCGCACATGTCCATCCCGACCCCGCCATCGACACCAAAGTCAGGCCCGGCGGTGGCGTCTCGGTCACCGTCACCGTGCCATTGGTCGGGGCCGCGCCGAGGTGGTTCGAGACCGTGACTGTGTACGTCGCGCCGGTCTGTCCCTGCGTGAAGTTCCCCGCATGCGCCTTGCTGATGCTCAGCACCGGGGCCGTCGCGCCAGCCGCGGCCTGATTGATCGTAAAAGTTGCAGCGTTTGGCTGGGAAACGGTAAGGATCGCGCTGCGGGCAGCTCCGCTGTTGGCGGAAACCGTGTAGGAGATGGTAGAAGCAGAGTAAGGCGGGCCGCTGCCGGCCGGAGCGGTGGTGAGCGTCACCCACGACACCGGGCTGTTGGGGTAGTCCCACCATCCACAGCCCGGTGCGTTTTCGGTGAACGAGCCGCTCCCACCAGAGGCAGGGATGTTCACCGACGTGGGAGAAAACGAAACCGTGCACGCACTTCCGTCCTGGGAAACCGTTTGGCTCCCTGCTTGTGCTCCATTCACAGTGGCTGTGATCGTTCCGATTTGACCTTCGCCGCTAAACACCCCAACAGTAAATGGAATCGTTACAGACGTGCTGGTGTTGGAACCCGATGTCGGCCCCGAGATTGTTATGAATGAAGTCGCTGACACGCTCCACGTGCAGCCAGAAGAAGTAGTGAAATTAATTGAAACGGATCCACTGCCGCCGCTTGAAGGAAAGGTATACTCGTTGCTACCACTGTTATTGGTGAAGCTGGAGAAAGCGCATACTAAGCTCGCCTTCGCGGCCGGAGCAGCATAGGCACACAGGAACGCAACCACAATGATGAAATGCAGCCGCCGGCCGGCTCCCGATTCGTTCGTTGTCATCCCCCGGTCCTTACCAAGTCCATCGCATTCCTTTCGGGCGGCTCTTTCCGGATCAAGCTTCATTTGGCCCTCCACTACGAATTGAGGCGGCGCATCCGCCACGGACAGCACCGAGTAGCGTCGGCCGGAACCTCGCACAAAGATCGTGTTCATGGTCGTGATACCTCCCTGGTAGACGCCGCTGCAAGCACCGTCTGCAGCCCGGAGTCCCCCCGGTCAGAAGCCATGCGGAGGGACCTCATACCAATCCAAAAACGATTCCTGTTCATTTCACTCCTCCCAGGACCAACGTGATTCACAGTTCCGAAGAACCTCCTAACGCTGCAGTTTCCTTCGAATTCTTTTCTTCATCGCGCTCTCGGTGGCGTACCGCAGCGCTTTCGTGTAGGCCTCGGCTGCCGCCGGGCTATTCCCTTTCGCCGACTGCAAATCTCCAATCTGTTCGTACACCGACGCGTCTTCCGGCTCCAGCCGCGCGGCCTCGGTGAACTGTTCGAGCGCGGCGTCACGGTTACCCAGCTTGATTTCGAGACTTCCCAACGCCACCCGGGCCGCGGCATACTCGGGCTTCTGATTCACCAAAACCCGGAACTCGCCGGCCGCATCGGCATTACGGCCTTCGCGGGCCAGCGCTTTCGCCAGAGCCAGGCGCGACAGCGTGTAGTCGGGATGCTGCTGGAGGATCTCGCGCCAGAACTGGAAGGCCTCCGCGCGACGCTTCGGAATGGTGTCGAGCAGGACCGCGTAGTTGTGCCGGGCTATCACCAGTGCGGCGTCCTTCGCCAGCGCGGTCTTGTAGAAAGCCTCGGCCTCGCCGGGCTTCTTCTCGAAGAACTTCAAATAGCCCAGCGCATTGTAAGTCTGCGCGTCGGGACGGAGCGCGAGCGCTTTGCGGTACATCGACTCGGCGTCTTTGGAGCGGTTCAGGCGCTGATACACCAGGCCCAGGTTGTAAGGAAGATAGGCGTACTGCGGCGCCATGCGGATGGCTTGCTGGTAAGTGGCGATGGCCGCGCTGTAGTCGCCCTTTTGAAAATAGGCCAGCGCCATGTTGTGAAGCGGGTAGGCCCAATATGGCGCGCGGCTCACGGCGTCACGGAAAGCCAGCATGGCGCGGTCGTATTCGGCCTTCTCCAAAAGCGCAATGCCCAGGGCGTTGTAGGAGTAGGCGTGGCCGGGGTCGAGACGGATGGCGCGCTCCAGCAGATCGGTGCCGGCGCCGTACTCCTTGCCGAATACCTTGACGCGGCCCTCGCAGAAGACCTTGCGGGCTTCCAGGAAAACGGAATCGCGCGCCAGCAACTCGGCGGCTTCGAAATATTGGGCGCCGGCGAAGAAATCGGAGGAGCCTGGAGCGTCCTGCTCGCCGGCCAGGTAACGGACCAGCAGATTCTGCCCCTGGTCCTCGAGCGCGACTTTCAGCTTTTCGGCCTCCGCCTGGTAATCCGGGTCCTGCAAGCGCACTTTGAGCACGGCCAGGAATTTGAAGGCGCCGTTGTCCTCGGCGGGGAGGATTCGGTCTTCGCGAATCGCCTTCTCATAGTCCGCTAGAACCAGCGCGATATCCCGGTCATATTTGAGCTGGGTGGAACTCATTTCGGGCGTGGCTGCCGGGCTGGCGGCAGCGCGTGTAGCTGCCATGCCCCGGTCGCCGCGGGCCGCCATCACGATGGGGCCCGTGTAACCGGCAAGCGCAATTCCGTCCAGGGCGGTGTAGGCCATGACCCGCCGTTCATCCACCTCGCCGATGGCTTTTGGAATCTGGCGGCTGCCGGTGCTCTCGGCAACCTTGTCGTGGACGTAGTCCACCAGCTCATCCATGGTGACGCGGCCATCGTGGTTGAGGTCGGCATCGCCGTTGAGCGCCTTTATCAGAAAGTAGCTGAAGGCTCCGTGCCCGCCGCCGTAGTTGATGCCTTCAACGGCCGATTGGCCTTGCTGGGCGGCCAGCATGCCGAAGAAGTTGTCGCCGGTTTCCAGGCGCTGCGTGACTCGGTTGGTGGCACGGTAGTCGGGCGTGATCTGGCCGATCTTGCCGGCGCGGCATACGTCTACGTAGAGAATCAGCCGGCGCACGCCGGCAAGCTGCTTTTCGAAAAGCTGCCGGATGTCCTCCATGTCGATAGCAGTGGATGCGACGTCCTGCGGATTGGTGTCCCACGCGATGATGTAGCCGCGGTTATCGATGACCGTTCCGTGCGACGCGACGAACAGCAGAACAGTGTCATTGGTGTGGCGGCCCTTGAGTTGCGAGTCGAAGGCGGAACGGATGGCGGCGGCGGTGGCCTGCCCGTTGGTCAGCAACTTGATGTTTTCCGGGGGCAGACCGCCACCGCGCGGGCTGAGCAGCAGATTCCGCACTTCGATGGCGTCGGCATGAGCGAATTCGAGGGAGCGGATCTGATCGCTCTGGAACGAAGAAATCCCGATCAGAAGAGCGAAGACATTCTTGCCGGACTCCTTCTCATCGGGCAGGGAAGGCTGTGCGACCACGATGCCCCTGGACTCCAGCAAGAACAGACGGCTTCGCGCCCAACCGGCGTCGGGCCATTGCGAGACGACGGTGCGCATCTCGCCGGCGGCATCCAGGGGAAGGCCGTGCGTTTCGAGAGCGGCGGCCTTCGCCAGATGCAGAACGGGATCGGCGGCGGAGGCCAGGCCACGATCGATGGGCTCCAGTTCCGCCTGAAGAGCCTGCCGCTCGGCGGGGGCAAGCGCCTGGATTCGCTCGTCGAGAGAGCCGGTCTGCGAAGCCTCAAGCGCGCGCGAAGCTTCGGCGCCGCCATCCTGCCGGTCCGTAGCGATCAAGCGGTCCATCGGAGGCAGCGCGCAGCCGGATGCCGGCCTGGAAGCGGCCAGCGCGCCGGCCCGGACCTTCAACTGGCGCGCTTCGAAGTAGATTTCCGCGGCTCCCGAGATCTCCTGCGACGTGTGGTCGGGACAGAACAGGAAGCGCGCCGAACCGTCTTGCGATTTCAAGCCGTCGCCCGCGAACAGGATATCGCCCGGCTTGGCCGTGAGCGGAAGACTAAACCCTTCCCGGAGCAGGGCCACGTTGGTTGCGGAGACGACCAGCCCAAGCGGCGGTTCCTGTTGGGGATAGCCAATAACGGCAATGCAACCCAGAAGCAGGAGCCGGAGAGGACAAAAGGATCGGAAACCCCTTTGCACTGGGAGGCCTTTGCCTATACCTCACTTCGGATGGGGTAAGGCAACTGATTCTACCATAGGCCCGTCAGGAGTCAATGTTGATTTTTTGGACATATTGCTTTTCTATCTGCGTGCGGACATACTTCTTATTTCTTGCTATTTTTTGCCACGAGATGCCGGTCCGATATATCCTGTAGAAACTTTGCATGCCGCGGGATCGGACCCACCATACGAACCGTCTTCGTCGCAGCCAGTCTGCTTTTCCTGCACTCCGCGCTGCGCGGGCAGACCACGCAGGGACTGATCACGGGAAGGGTCGTGAACTTGCGGTCGGCGCGGCCGGTGGTGGGTGCGAAGGTGAAGTACGAGAGCCGCGCGGGGGCGATCGGCGGGCAGGCAGTGACGGGCACGGCGGGGTATTTCAACCTGCCGCTACTCTCTCCGGGCTTCTATCACCTGCATGTGGAGGCCGCCGGATTTCAACCGCAGGAACTGGAGGAGGTGGAACTGGCGGTGGCGGGGAGGCTGGATTTTAACTTCCGACTGCGGCCACTCAGCGACGTTTGGGAGGCCGGCCAGTATCGCAGCCTGCTGTTCCCGGGCAGCGACGCTGCGGTCACATTTTTCGGCCCCGACGTGGATATCAGCCGTTCCGGCGCATTCGACGCCACGCGCGGGACCGAGACGGCGCTGGACGCGTCGCTTTCCACGGTCATCGACCAGCAACTCATCGCCAATCTTCCCCTGAATGGCCGGGATGTCTACACGCTGCTCGCGACCCAGCCCGGAGTTACAGCCGACACCACGACGGCGCGCGGTCTTGGTTTGGCGATTAATGGCCAGCGGCCCTCGGTATCCAACTTTCTACTGGACGGCATTGAGAACAATAACTACCTGGTTACCGGGCCTCTAACTCAGTTATCGCCCGAAGCTATCGAAGAGTATCGGATCTCAACTACGAATTACTCGGCAGAATATGGACGCACTTCCGGCTTCGTGGCCAACGCCATTACCCGGGCCGCTGGAACCAGTTGGCATGGCTTGGTCTATGACTACCAGAAGACCGACAAACTGAACGCCAACGGCTTTCAGGAAAACGCGAACGCTGTTGCGCGGCTGCCGCTTAAGGGGACCGATCCGGGCTTCTTCCTGGGCGGGCCGATTCTGCGGAACCGGCTGTTCGTATCGGCGGCATTCGAGGTGAATCGCTTCCGCACGAAACAGGATCCAGAAACCATTACGCTGCCCACCACTACTTTTGTGCAAACCAGAACTACCGGCGCCGCCCACCAGTTGTTGCAGCAGTACGCTCCGCCGCCGGAAACGAATGGCGCTTCCGATCTCGCTGACCTTACGGTCGAGGCGCCCGTTGCCACGGACCAATTGCTGGCATCGCCGCGCATCGACTATCTGACGCACAATGGCGCCAGCCGGTTTCTGTTCCGCTCCAGCGTTTCGCGGGAAGACCAGCCCGATTTCGGATGGACTCCCTACAGCGAATTCATCACGCCTTTCGTATCCAACTCGTTGAGCCTGGGCGGAGCGTGGCTGTGGAACTGGAGCCCCAGCCTTTCCAACGAAGCCCGGGCAGGCCTGTCCACCGATGAAGCGCATTTCAACCGGCCGCACCCGGAAGTTCCGATTCTGGCGACGGGCGATGGCACCGTGCTCCCGGGCAGTCCCCTGCCGTACTCCTACCGGAATCACGGGCGCAACATCGAGGTGGTCGACAACTTGAGCCGGACCAGTGGGCGCCACACGATCAAGTTCGGCGGGGGCTTTTTGACCCGGACCATCACGGCTTATGTGACCGCGGGCCAGGATGGATACTTTGGTTTCGCCGACGCCTCGGCATTCGCGCAAGACCAGCCTGTGTCGTTTTACATCGCGCGTTTGCGCCAACAGCCGAATTCGAACGTCACTCCCAATTACGATCGCGGATACCGGCAGACGCAGTTCTCTGGTTTTGCGCAGGACAGTGTAAGGGTGACGCCACGGCTGGCAGTGAACTTCGGCGTGCGCTACGAGAATTTCGGCGCACCCACCAACACCGGGAGCATCAAGGACGCGCTGTTTCAGTTGGGAGACGGCAACAGTCTGGAGCAAAGAATTGCCGCCGCGCAGATGGTGTATCCCGGACGGGGCAACGAAACGCTCTACGACGCGGACAACCGCGGGATTGCAGTGCGCGCCGGCTTTTCCTACGGCTTGGGCCGCGATTCCAACACCGTGATGCGCGGTGGCTTTGGAATCTTCTACGACCGGCCGTTCGACAATCTCTGGGAGACGCTGCAAGTCAACAATCTGGTCTTGGAGGCGCCGGCGCCGGCTCAGTCGGTTCCGTTTCTGTTGCCGGTGGCGCAGGCGGCCGCCGCCGTTTCATTGCAACCCGTGCCTGACTTCCCGTACTTGACGCTCTTTCAGCCGGGGCTTCGCAATGCCTATGCGGAGAACGGCTTCTGGGGCATTGAGCGGCGGGCGACCGAGCGTCTGGTGGCCCAAGCGAATCTGGTCGGGTCCTTCGGTCGGGAGCTGGTTACGACCGACCTGGTGAACCGGCCGCTGAGCGTACCGATCGTTCCCGGCGATTTTACGAACCCGTTCGGAATGTCCAACCCGAATTTCCCGCTGGTGGCATATCGCGCCAACCAGGGGTTATCCGATTACTATGGCGTTCAGGCGGTGGCGCGATACCGCAGTTCGCACCTCCAGTTTCAAGCCTCTTACACGTGGAGCCATACCATCGACAACCAGAGCGAGCCGCTGGCAGGGGAGTTCTTCGACTTCAACTTCACCGGCAACACCGGGGCGCCGAGCGCCGCATTTACCCGCCAGTTCGACAGCAGCGCCGACCGGGCCGACTCCGATTTCGACCAACGGCACAATGTAGTAGCTTACGGCGTCTGGGAGATTCCGGCCGCGTTCGCGGCAACGAAGGCCGCGCGAGTGTTCCGCAACTGGACGTTTGCAGGCTTAACCGCCATCCGTTCGGGATTCCCGTACAGTCCTCTGGCCGCGACGCCCTTCAATGGGACGGGGCAGTACTATGTGAATAACCGCGCCATCCTGGTGAATCCCGCGCAAGCGGTGATCAACACGCCGGTGACGGGTGGTGTACAGATTCTGAACCCCGCGGCGTTCACGGCGCCTGCGTCAGGCCAACTGAGTAATTTGGGACGCAACGCATTTCGCGGCCCGGGCTTGTACAATGCCGACGTTTCGCTCAGCCGGCGGTTCCGGCTGGCGAGACTGGGCGAGACGGGCCGCCTCACGCTGCGCGCGGACGCCTTCAATCTGTTGAACCACGCCAACCTGAATAACCCGGTGACGATACTCGGCTCGCAGGCGCCCAATGCATTCGGATCGGCCCTTTACGGCCGTCAAGGCTATGACCCGGGTTTCCCCACCAGCGCCCCGTTGAACGAAGCACCGCGCCAGATTCAGATCATGGTGCGGTTTGAGTTCTGAGTAGCGTTACCGCTGAATCGAAAGAGATAAGCTACACCCCGCGCAGGAGTTTCTTGCCGTATCCGAGGTTTTTCGTAGCCTGCGTTCACATCGCGTTCGGTCCGGCTCTTCAGCGGCGTGTCCTCCTGGTAGCAGCAGGCGAGCAGGAGGATTTTCGCCAGTTCTTCGTCTCACGACATCTGAGGGCAGGCTTGGGCCTCTTCCCTGTCCGAAAAGGGTCAGGGCACATTTTGCGTCGGCCCCCGCCGGTTCGCCCAGCGGACTCCAAGGCCGTTTTCCTCCTGTTCGCCTGCTGCACCAGGAGGAGGATCGTTATTTGCTAGGACCGTATCGGAAGCGATCCGGCGGCGCCAGCGGCAGGGGCCGCGATTGTCCGGCTCTGCCGGGTGGGAGCTGCAACAGCCTTAAGATATCCATATGACCCTACGTCCCTGGCTGCTAGGAACGCTGTTCTTCGGCGTGTCCTACGCGGCACCATCCATCACGAAAGTGGAGCCGCCGAACTGGTGGGTCCATCATACCCGGAACCCGATCCAGGTGCTTCTGACCGGGACCGAATTGAAGGACGCTGTGGTGACAGGTCCTAAAGGGTTTCGCATTGAAATTCGCCGGACCTCGGATAACGGCCACTATCTATTTGCTTATTTGACAATTGGTCCCTCTACGAAGGCGGGGGCATACCGTTTTCAAGTAAAGAGCGCCACAGGTAGCGCCGAGTTCTTATTCCGGCTGGACATACCCCTCGATTCGAGCGGCCGTTTTCAGGGTTTCTCGGCGGACGATGTGATCTACCTGATGATGCCAGACCGCTTCGCGAATGGTGACCCTTCGAACGACAGCCCACCCGAGCTGGGGCGGCCGGCCGACCGAACTGTGGTCGGCGCGACCCACGGCGGCGATCTGCGCGGTATTCGCGATCACTTGGACTACCTTAAAGATCTGGGCGTGACGGGAATCTGGGTAACCCCAATCTACAAGAACTCGCTGCCCGGAGTGTCCTCTTACCACGGGTATTCGTCCGTCGATTTCTATGCCGTCGAGCCGCGATTCGGCACCATGCAGGATTTCCGGGAGCTGGTTGACGCAGCTCATCAGATGGGACTGAAAGTTGTCCAGGACCAAGTGGCAAATCACAGTGGTCCGCGCCATCCATTCGTTGCAGATCCGCCGACACCCACGTGGTTTAACGACCTCGGCCGAACCCCACGACTGCGCAATAACTTCGATATCGCCGCTCTTTCGGACCCATATGCCCGGCCCAAGCGGCGCGACATACCGCTGAAAGGGTGGTTTGCCGGGAGCCTTCCAGATTTCGACCAGACCGACCCTTTGGTGTGCGACTACCTGATTCAGAATGCGCTCTGGTGGATTGGGATGAGCGGGATTGACGGGGTCCGTCAGGATACATATCCCTATGTGGATCGCCCGTTCTGGGAGAAATGGCAATCGGCGATCGATCTGCAGTATCCCAAGTTCGTCGTCACCGGCGAAATTACGGCGCCGACACCCGCGGTGCTCTCGTACTTTCAGGGGGGCGTCCGAAGGTTCGGCACGGATACAAAGCTGAAGTCTATTCTGGACTTTCCGCTTGAGGGCGCCCTGAAAAGCGTTTTTGGGCAGGGCCAGCCGATGACAGTCCTGACGGACATTCTGGCACAGGATTCGCTCTACCAACGGCCCGAGGATCTGGTAGTGTTCGCCGGCAATCACGACCAGCCTCGGTTCCTCACCGTCGCAGGCGGCGATATTTCGAAGCTCCTGATGGCTGAGACGTTCGTATTGACCACGCGGCGAATCCCCCACCTGTACTATGGCGACGAGATCGCCATGGGGGCCGGAACCGACAGGACCGATCGCTCCATCCGAGCTGACTTCCCCGGCGGGTTCCCCGGCGATCCCGTAAACGCGTTCCTACCGGCAGGGCGTACCGGTGACGCCGCCGTCGTGTTCGACTGGATGCGCGATCTATTGCACTTCCGGCTCGATCATCCAGCCCTTCGCCGAGGCCAATTGGTCGAGTTGACCTGTGACAAAGACCAATACGTTTTTCTGCGGAGCACGCCGGAAGAGCGCGTGCTGGTTGCCCTCAATCGCGCCGGGGCGGCGAAGCCGATTGAAGTTGAGGTTGATGACTTGCACCTCACTGAGGGCCTTCTGTTCAAGCCATTCTCCCAAGGACAGCCTGCTGTCGCCGTGAGTCAAGGAAAGCTCGTCATTCAAGACCCAAAGGCGATCAACATTTATTGGGCGCCGGTGGCTCATGGGCAATAGTTGGAGCTGTGGCGCCGCGATTCTGACGGACAAAGCCACTGAAGTTCAGCGAGCCGTGCAGGGTAACAGCGCGCCGTCCGCTGACGTTCACGGTCCCGGCAGGAATGCTTCAGGCGGGCGTTAAGGCGCGATATCGGCAGCGCTCTCACGAGCAAGGTCCGCCGGAACAGCGGGCCTTGTCAGCGAGTTCCCGGCTTCGGCTATACTTACCAACGGGCCGGAGCGGAGAGGATGGCTGTATCCTGTCTTGTTCCAGGTGGCGCAGGGTTTGCCCAAGGCCACCTAATACTTCCCCAAGCACCGAGGCAACCATGCAAGCTCAATACACCACCGCCAAAAAGATCACACTGTTTTTCGTGGCCGCACTACTGCTGGCGGCGCCGGTCCACGCCCAAACGCTGAAAGCCAGCAGCACCCAGATCACCATCGGGCGGGTGATCGGCTGCAATGATTCGCGGCACATCACTCTGACCAGCACCAGCACCGCGATTGCGCTGAATGCTGCAATCACGTATCAGAGCGGCGACGTCCATGGCAGTTGGTTATATGTTAGGGATATGAGCACGGGCAACACCACCAGTAGCAGCACTGCGGTCCACAGCACGGTTCCCGCTACTCCGTCCAATGGGCTGGACCTGAAAATCGGACTCAATCTTGCGAACTTGGGCGCGGGGAACGACAAGGCGTCGCTGGTATTGACAACCACTAGCCCAGCCGGCCAGTCCATCACCATCAACGTGGCCTATAAAGGCGACCTGAATTGCGCCGGGGTCACTTCCGACAACGGGACCATCAGCGCGGAGCCGGGCGGCCTGGTGCTGACGGGTCTCGCAGGGCAACAGCCAAACGCGTATGTGCTCGTGGCCTACAGTTGAAGCCATGCGCTCAGGAGTTGAACAATCTCGACAGTCGAACGCGATTTCGATGGCCCGTCTCGCGGAAGCGGAGGCGGATGCGGCCGTGGTCGGTTGTATCGGCAGCGGCCGGTTACGACCCGCGAGCGGCGGTCCGCTATCTGGAGCGCTTGCCGGCGCCGGACAAACGCGCCAAGGCTGGAAGCCGTGAAGGCCGCGATCGAAAAGTTGCCGGCGCGCACCTATTCCGCGAATACCGGCGAGTTCGAGGCGATGAAATCTCTGGCAACTGCGGTTCGCTAAACCGCGGGGGAACCGTGGCTACTCATCGACTCCAACGACGAACCGAATGAATATTGAGATTTCCTAACTCGGAAACTTGGGCCCGGCACAGCGGCGGGAATGCTTCACGAGAGTGTTATTCGTTGATATCGGCAGCCGGTCTGTCAGGCCATCGTCTGCATTGCCATCCATCCAGCAGCGCGCAATGGGCTCGCGGATCTGAGGAAAACCTCGGGGAGAATATGGCTGTCAACCTGGAAAGAGGGGGCGCGACAGGCGGAGTTT
>Ga0116111_1002311_pt1 | contig 11755 bp, 10 predicted proteins | sample June2015DPH_8_10_FD_89720 | JGI IMG/M metagenome (GOLD analysis project Ga0116111, IMG submission 89720) | Peatland microbial communities from SPRUCE experiment site at the Marcell Experimental Forest, Minnesota, USA - June2015DPH_8_100 | ecosystem: Environmental > Terrestrial > Soil > Wetlands... | reverse complement strand
TGTTGCAATTGATGGCCCCGGTCGTGTTGATAGCGTTGGTGGTCGTGAACTGCCCGCCTTGGAAGTTCCCGTTTCCGCCGACAAGACCGCCGCTGTTGTAGACGTAGGTCTGCGGGCTTCCCACGCTTAAAGTCCACGTGTTGCCATTCCAGTAGGGGTTGCCGTACCAGACCCATTGGGGGTAGGAGTAGACGTAACGGACGTTCTGGGGGGCTTCTGTGCCGTTTATGAGGGCTTTTAGAGAGCGGTCCAGCATATCCAGCCGCGCTACCTCTGAAAGCAGTTCTGTGTGGGTTCTTTGGGCTTTGGCGAGGGCTTTCTCGGCTCTCACCAACGCCGTCTTCTTAGCCGTAAGCTCCTTGGAGCAGACGGCAGCTAACTTTCCGTATTTCGTAGACCGCTTTTTGGGGGTCTTCACTGCCTTTTGTTTTGATTTTGCCATGTGGCACCTCTGAAATTGCACTCGGCAGCTTGAAAATTGTGCTTAACTGTCAAACTGACCATCGCTTTCGGAGGTCTAATACTGTAAAATCGTCAGAATGGGGGGACTAAATGCCCGGAATCAATGACGACACAGTAGAAAGACAGGAACTCCACTGCCACGCCTGCAACGGGTACGTGCAGTTCAGCCTCGACACCTCGATCAACGGGAATTACGTCCTGAACTGCCCCAAGTGCGGACACGAACATTGCAGGGTTGTCTACAAGGGGAAGATCAGCGACGAGCGCTGGGACCAGCGGAACGGGCTGGCAACCTACCAGATCACGCAACTAATATACAGCGCGACCTCGACGGTCTCGACCACCAGCACGAACATATACCTGATGTCAGCCTCGGCCGGAACGAGCGGCGGCTGGATAGGGTACTAGCTATTTCCCGGTGAGCAGGTGTACGAGCCTCGCCGGGACGTGCATGAGCCGCAGGATGTCCGCTAGGTAGTGGATCAGGACGTTCGTGATGACGGTGATGGCGAGGGACACGCCGATGCTGATCAGGAAGTGGTCAGCGTGCGCCTTGACGTAGGCTTTGATCTTGCCAAACATCTATGTCCCGATGGCTATGTAGGTGAAAGAATCCCCGTTGCCGCCCCCGCCGCCAGCGGCGGTAGTGTTGAACGACGTGCCCGAGGTGTACGTGACGTTGGTGGTCGAGCCTGTGTGGGTGAGGTTGGTTCCGTGTACAGTATACGACGTGCTGCTCGTGAAGGCGGCAGACCCGCTGAGGGTGACGGCGGTGCCAATGGTTCCCGACCCAACGACCATAAAGGCGGTAGAAGCGACCCCTGCGTTGGTGTACGCCGGGATTCCTCTCGGATTGAACACTTCGCTTGACATAAGATTGTTAAGTCCCGACAGCCGCCCAGGTGACGCCGTCTGTAGCTGTGCTCCCGCCACCTGCGTAGGTAATCGTGAACGCCGTGCCTGAGGTGTATGTGATGGTTATGGTCGCGCCTGTATGGGCTTGGTCGTGTGCAAAGACGTTGTACGTTGTGCCGCTCGTGAAGGCTGCGGCCCCGCTAAGGGTGACGGCTAAAGCGCTGCCGGACGCCGTCCCTGACCCGACGACGATGTGGGCGGCGGCGGTGGTTCCCGCAGCCGCATACGCCGGGGTCCCTGTCGAATTAAATATTGTTGCTCCTTGCATCTTACCGCCTTACGACTGCGTATACCAAATGTCCCCGCCCAAGGTCGCCGTGGCGGAGAGGTTGATCTGGAAACCCTTACCTACCCCTGTTGTCCAGAGAATCTGGCCGTTCCCGAAGTCACTGAACGAAGAACCGTTGCCCGTCAGGATATAGGTGCCAGACAGCACGCTAGAACCAGAATCCACGAAATAGAAATTCGCGGCGGCGTTCGTCGTGAACTGGACTTTCATCACGCGGATCGTGGTCCCCACGATGCCCCCGAGGAGCGACTGGGTTCCCGACGCCGCGCTGATGTTGATGACGTTGTGGAGCCAGTTCGCCCCCGTGTTCGGGTTCGGGCTGCCCGGCATCGTGGGCAGTATCCCGTCCTCGCCGACGCCCGTCCCGCCGATGGACGCTATGTCCACGCAGGCGGCGGTCACGGAGGTGGCGGGGCTTCCCTCAACAATCGACTTGATGGTGAGGCCGATGGACGGCGTGGTGGAGTCGCACAAGCGGAGCGGGTTGCTTACGTCCAGTATGTGGACGTTGGGCGTTTCCAGAATCCTGACAGTCGCGGTTCCGGTCCAAGCGGCGGTCGAGCGAACGCGGACGTTCGTGTAGCCCGCGCAGTTGCCTGAACCCAAGAAGTTGGCGGTGAAGGTTCCGGTCACATAGGAGGTGCCCGGCAGGTGGACGTTCCTGCTCACCCAGGTCGTTCCGCCGTCCATCGACACCTCGACGGCAAGCGTGCCTGTCCATGCCCCCGTGGTAAGCACTTGGAACGTGTCGTACCCGGACGCGAGGGCGAAGTTCGCGGCGGAACCCGCTGTTGGGCTTCCCGTGATAAGGGTCTGGCTGTTAGCGCCGACAGTGGACGTGGAGTTCGTGTCCCGCGCCGTTATGTTCTGCGTGGCGGGCGCGGTATCGACGGTGCCCGAAGGCTGGACAGCGAATGTCCCTGTGTTGCTTACGGAAATCGGGGAGGCGTTCTGCACGTGGACGTTCAGCCCCGTCGTGGCCGGGCTGCCCTCGCTGGTCGAGTTGATGGTGTTGAAGCTGCTGTCGCATATGCGGATCGGGTTGTTCACGTCCACGACGTGCGTGCTGGGCGACAGAGCAATCAAAACAGTCGCGGTCCCGGTCCAGGCCGCCGTGGCGCGGACGCGGAAGTTGGTCGCGCCCGAGACGCCCCCGCCGCCCTCGAAATTGTCGGTGAAGGTCGTGGCGAGATAGTTGGTGCCCGTCTGGTGGATATTCTGGCGTGCCCAGGTCGTGCCGCCGTCCACCGATATTTCGGTGACAAGCGTCCCTGTCCACGCTCCCGTGACGAGCATCTGGACCGTGGTGTACCCCGCAGCCAGGGCGAAGCTCGCTACGGAACCCGGCGTCGGGACGCCCGTGACGAACACTTGGTTGTTTGAAACAGTCGTGGAAGTGGAACCCACGTCCTGCGCCGTTATGTTCTGCGTGGCGGGCGATGTGTTGGCGTAGTTTATGGTGAGAGTATTTTCCACCGTGGCTTGCACGGCGAACGTCCCGGTGCCGACCACCGTGGCGTTCAGGTTGGCCGCCGTCCCCTGGCGGACGAACACGTTCCCGTCAGCGCCCTTGACGTCGATGAATCCTGCCGTCGTCGGGGCGGTGCCGAGAATGCTCGTGATGTTCTGGTCGAGGGCGAAATGCCCGGCCGGAACGGTCGAGTTGGAGGTCAGGGCGTTGCCCGCGCCGTCCTGGGCGCGGACGCTCCATGTCCCCGACTCGGTCACGGCCACGGTTCCCGTGATCGTCGTCGAGGCGAGCGAGGTAACCCACGGAGACGTCCCCTGGTTCACGGTCGGGGTGTTCGTCACGTAGGCGTTGACGCCGATGACGTTGCCGGTCGGTGCCGAGCCGTAGGCCGTCGGGGACGCCAGGGCGACGCTGTTCAACTGCGTCAGGTTCACCGACCAAGGCCCCGCCGCCTGGGAGACGACCCACGGCGAGGTGCTCTGGGTCACGGCGACCGTGCCCGAAATGATCACCGCCGCGCCGCCAGCGCTCAGCGGGATCGGCTGGTATTGCGGCGTGGCATCGTTAGTCTCGCCGCCGACGACAAGGATGGGAGTTTCTGTGGTTGTGCCGTCTGCGGTAGCTCCTGTCACGACCCACGGCGAGGTTGACTGCGTGACTGCAACCGTGCCGGGTACTGAGACCGCGACCTTGCCAGCCGAGATGCAGCCGTCGAGCGTGGCTTCCTGCACGGCGAATGTTCCCGTGTTCGTGACCGCTATCGTCTGGGCGGCGGCGATGTCCACCGTCCACGTCCCGCCCTGCGTCGCGACGAGCGTGCCGCCCGTGACATCGACGTTCAGCGACGAGCCTGTCGCGGAGATGGGGGTGCCGCTCGACGAGACGTTGACCGCGCCGATGGTGTTTCCCCCGGCAGGCAGGGCGCTCGTGATGGAGCCGACCGACGTCACGGTGCCGATGTTCCAAGTCCCGCTCTGGGCGGCTTGGACGGCGAAGGTTCCAGTATTCGTGACGGCTACCGTCTGGGAGGCGGCGATGCCTACTGTCCAAACCCCGCCTTGGTCTGCCGTGACCGTGCCGTCCACGACCCAAGGCGATGTGACCTGTGTGACGCCGATGGAACTCTCGGTGAAGGTAACCGTCAACGGGTTCATCACCTCGACTTGCAGATCCGGCGAGGCGGGCGACCCGTAGGCGCTCACGGCAGACGCAAGCGAAGCGAGAGAGGCGTTGCCCGTAGTGTCGGAGACTGCCCACGGGGACGTGCCCTGGTTGACTGTGCCGATCACCTTCGTCGTCTCGGTGTTGAGGATCACGCGCAGGTTCCCCGCCGTGTCCGTCGAGAGCGGAACTTGGTAAGTTGTCGTGTAGGACGGCGCGGCCGTGGTCGCCACCGCTGGCAAGACTCCAAGATAATCCGCCACCGGCGTCGCGGAGTTGGTCGTGAGCGTGCCGCGTATACGCTGGCGGCCGGAGAGGTCAACCGATTCCAAAACTTGATAGCCCTCTGTCCATATCGGAGTTGCCGCGTTTGCCACGGCAGGGATAACCCCAAGGTTCTGGTTCGACGGCGCGGCGGTGTTGTTGCTCAGGGAACCGCCTATGTTGAAGGTGTTGTTCGGGGAGATAGCCACGACCAGCGCGGGGTCGGATGCCACCGCCGACGCGGAGGGTCCCTTGACCGCAACGGGGCCGTGCGTCCCGTCCGTTATCTCCATGGGCCAAGCATTGCCGATGGCAGCCGGGGTGCCTTGGTTGCTGTTCACGTTGACGGTGCCCGTGGTTATGGTGGTGGAGACGTTCGGGGACGCCAAGCTTTGCGTGACATAGGAGATCACGACTTGCCCACTCGGGGGACTGCCCGAAATTTGCTGCGTCAAATAGGCGCGGAAATAGTTGAAGCCTGTGATATTGAAGAGCAAGGCGGTCGTGCCGGCCGTGAGGGTAACCACGGCGCTGTTTTCCGCTTGACCTGTGCCGATGTTCACGCCGATTAACCCGACCCAGTTCGTCCCGTCAACGCTGACTTGGAAGGTGATTTGCCCCCCGCCGAAGGTGCCAGAACCTACTAGCACGACGCTCACGGTGTTGTAATTGAAGTTGTTGACAACGATATTCAGCGAAGTGTCTAGAAGGGTGCTAGCCGTCCAAGTAGCGGCGGCGAGAGACGACGCGCCGGAACCGGAGACGGATAGGGCGGCTTCGGCGCTCACGGCCGCGTTCATGTAGGTTCCGGTTATCGGCTCCTTGCCAGCGATGACGGAACGGGTAAGGGCTGCGAGGCTGTAATCCGTCAATGACGCGGCAATCATATCGACTGAGTCGGTCGTGCCTAGCGCCAAGCAGGGGGTAGTAATCGCTAGATTGGAAGTGTTTCCAGCGTTTTCTACTTCTATCGTCACATTCCAGTCCGTGGTGTAAGCGTAGGGCGTGGTCAGGGTATTCGGGAAAAGGAACGTGTGCATCGTGACCCAGACGCCATCGGGGGCGAACACGTCCAGGACGACCGGGGCGGTCCCGAACCATGCCCCACGGATGCGGTAGATGTTGATGTTGGCGAGGTTGAGGGCTACCGGAACGCCCAAGGAGGTAAAGGCGGAATTGTCGGAGCCGTTGCAGGGGTCGCCGTTGAAGCTTGCTCTCGCGACGGACGGCGCGGAGTTGGCGGTCCCGCCGACCAGCACGCCGTTCTGGTATTGCGTGATCCCGAACGTTGTTCCCTCGAACCCGATCCAGAAGCCGTCCGTGGTATTGTAGGGACCAATGCGCTGGTGGGAAGACGCCGCGCCCGTCGCGAAGCTCGCAGTGAAGTAGCAATACCACTCGTGGCCGGGGCGGTAGTCGAATGCCTGGACCGAAACGCCCGTCGCTCTCCCAGCGACGTCCACGCCGGTGGCATAGGTGGCGCAGCCGTTGGCCTGCGTGTAGGTTCCCGTGGTGTTGCTTGTGTTCGTTATCAGGCTGGCGTTGAACGGCTCCGAGAAGTTGAGTTCGACCTGGTTGTTCCTGGTCCCCGTCACGATGCTGTCGGCAAGGGAGCTTGCTTCCCGGCTCTGGACGTACAGACCCCCGTCCAAGCCAACAGAGAGGGCGGTTAGGTTGCCTTGGGTTTTTCCGGGGCGGTTGTATACCGCCTTGGCGGGCAAGACCCCCAAATTGTTTGTGGATGGCGCTGCGTTGTTGTCGGACAGCGTGCCAGCGACGACCCAAGGAGAAGTAGACTGGGTCACAGCGACCGTTCCTGTCACGGTCACAGAATCAGTGATCGACGTCACCGTCCCGATGTTCCAAGCTCCGCCCTGATCTGCGGTCACGGTTCCGCTAACCGGGTTCATCACCTCGACCCGTAACACGGGGGATGCGGGCGATCCGTAGGAGCCTACGGCGGACGCGATGGACGCGAGCGAAGCTTCCGCTGCCGCGTCTTGAGTGACCCAAGGCGAAGTCCCTTGGTTCGCTGTCACGGTGCCAGACACAGGTTGCGTCGCGGGAAAGTTGGAGATGGAAACCGTGCCGCCGACCGTGAAAGTGCCTGTACCGGCATTGGCGGTGACCGTGCCTGACACGACCCACGGGCTTGTGCTCTGTGTGACCGGCAGGCTGCTGGGGAACGTGACTGTAGTCGGGTTCATCACCTCGACTTGCAACACAGGGGATGCTGGCGACCCGTAGGAGCCTACGGCGGATGCAATCGAAGCGAGCGAAGCCTCGGCGGCGGTGTCTTGAGTGATCCAAGGCGAAGTCCCCTGGTTCGCGGTGACCGTGCCGCTGACGGGCTGGGTTGCGGGGAAGTTGGAGACGGCCACGGTGCCCGTGACGACGGACGAGGTCGGATTCGTGACAAAAACGTTGAGCGCTTCGACAGGCGGAGACCCGGCTAGCGTGGAGGAAAGCGATGGCAGGTTGGATACCGCGACGGTGCCGGAAACGGGTTGCGTCGCCTGGAAGAACGTCCCCGTCACGGCCACAGTGTTCTCGACATTCACTCCGACATTGCCGCTTCCGTCCTGGTTCAGATTTTGGGTGATATGTTGATCGGCGGTAACCCAAGGGCTTGTGGACTGGGTAACCGCCACGTTGCCCTGCTGGGCGACTTTGAGGTTGCCGCTGCCGTCCACGAGGATGGCTTGCAAGGCAGTGCCGTCCGATGCCCCGATGAAGACGGGGTTGATCGGGGTCGAGATCAGCGTGCCTATCGGGTACAGACCTTGGACGAGAGGGTCGGCCCACACCGCCGACGTATTTCCCGGCTGGGAGATCAGGAGTTGCCCGGCGTGGACGGGCGTCGATGACGAGATGACCACGGGCAAGCCCGTGGTCGCAAGATCCGTCGCCTCGATGATGCCTGTGCCCGTCGCTATAAGCGTTGCGCCGAAGCCTACGGTCATCGTTGCCGTGGTGTTGATTCCGGTGGTCAGTACGGAAAAGCTGGGTGTTCCCCCTGCGGAGTAGTATGCGCTTACGTTTCCGCTGCCGTCGAACTGCCAGACGACGTTCGTGTATCCGCCCGGAGCCGCTGGCGTGGTGCCGTTGAAGTCCGGGTTGGACACGGGCGTCCCGTTGACGCTGACCGTGCTGCTGGATATGGGAATGACGCTCGGGTCGAGTTTTCCGTTCAGTCCGAGGATGGCAATATCGCCAGCCTGCGCCGCAGTTCCCCCGAAAAGCACAAGGCCCGTCCGCCACTCCGTCCAAGCGATTTGGCCGAGTTGGTCTTTTCGGTTGACGATGACCGATGTTTGAAGCGCGTCGAGGATGGGGTTCTCAGTGGACATTTAATAAAAAAGTTGCTCCATGTCATAAAGGAACCGGGCGGCGACGGGACCTATAAGCTTGCGGGGGTGCTGCGTGGTCGCGATGCTGGTCTCGGCGTAGTAGAGGTCGCACATGCGGTGCGTCGTGTCGATGACCTGCGCCCCAACAGGCTCGCTGTCCGGACCTGGGTAGTCGGCGTGCGTGAAACCCGCGTTGAACGATGTCGGCGTCACGCTCGTGATCGCGAGCAGTTGCCCGTTGAGGAATGTGGAGTTGGTTAGCCCGCTGAGGATGACGACCTGTCCGGGGCGCATCTGCCCGGTTGTGCTGACTGTCACTGTGAGTATGTCACTGGTAATCTGCGTGACGGTGACGCTGGCTAGGACAACTGCCGCGTTTGCTTCGATGTACTGGATGCCGTTGACCTCTACGAAGGTCTCTTTCGACACGGGATCAACGGTGGGATCGGGCCTGTATATCCAGAAAGCCGCGTGGATGGTCGTGTTCGCTTGAAAGCCGATGGTGGCTGCCATAACGGTTCCTGGACGTAGAAGCCCCGCGCACGCATCTGCGCTCGAAGCTGGGAATCCGGCTTGTGGTTGGGCTGGATTCGCCTACCTAAGAAGTCGATAGTCCGCACTTCCGTCTCCCCATCCCAAAAACCCCGCTTTTCAAGCCTTTTATAGGTACATATGGCTATAAGCAGAAGCAAGCGTTTCAGCAAGGCCGCCAAGGATTCCGTATTCGGGGCAGCCATTGCCGCGAGCATCGAAGACCCGTCAAAGCTGCAAAACGCCATCGACTTCATTGAGGGGCCGGGCGGCATAGGGATCGTGCTGCGCCCGGTGCAGCGCATCGTCGTCAAGGCGATCTACGGCGTTCGGTTTGACTATAAGCCTGAATGGACATCCCGCATCCCCGGATGGGGCATGGTGCCGATGTACGACGTGTTCCGCGAGAAGAAGAAGCACGCGGATGTCACCGAAGCCGAGTACCTGCACATTGCGTTCAACGAAGGACGTTGTAACGTTGACAACTGGCAAGACATCCCGAATGTCGGCGACATACCCGGCGAGGCGGGCTTCAACGAGGCGTGCATTTTCGCCGGGCGACGCGGCGGGAAATCGGAGCTTGTCGCCGCTATCGCCGCGTACAAGCTGTACTTGCTGCTCAATATCCGCTCCCCGCAGGAGCACTTCGGCCTGTTTCCCGGCTCCATCATCGACTTCACGTTCCTGGCGCAGGACGAAAACGGCGCTCACCGCCTGTTCAAGAAGCTCCGCGAGCAGGTACTCAGGGCCGAGGCATTCTTCGCTCCGTATCTGAAGGACGCCAACGCGAGAGACCTGTCGTTCGTCACGCTTGCTGACCGCGAAAAGCAGGAGTCTACGCCTACGGTCACTGTTTCGTGCCTGCCCTGCACTACGAACGCCGTGCGTTCGCCCTCGTCCATTTTTCTGGCGCTCGACGAGTTCGCGCACTTCCGCTCTGCGAAGGAATCGACATCGGAAGACATGTACGCGGCGGCGACCCCGTCCACGGCGGACTTCCACCACGAGAAGGTCGTGAAGATCGAAGCCCTGCCGGAGGAGCCGATGGGCACGAGCTTTGGCGAAGATTCGGCAACGCAAATCGAGGAAGGCGATGAGCCAATCCTCGAATTCGAGGACCCGAATGAGACAGTCGGCATTCAGGACTCTATGATCCTGAGCATCAGTAGCCCGCTCAAGAAGATCGGCAAGATGTACGAGCTTCACAAGCTGGCGCTGGAGGAGGGCGTGGCATCGGGCATCTTCACGCTGAACTGCCCGAGCGCGGAGATGAACCCGAAGCTGTTGCCGAAGTTCCTCAAGTCCGAGTACAAGAAGAACCCGCTTACGTTTAAGGCAGAGTACGGCGGCAAGTTCCTTGAATCGTCCGAGTCCTACGTGACCGAGGCTGCCGTTAAGCAATGCACCGACTGCAAGTGGGACGAGAAAGGCTTGCCCGTCGAGGGAAGCGCACGCATCAATATCCAGCGCTTCACCTCCGCGCAGATCGGCAGGAACTACTTCTGGGGCTTCGACCTCGGCATGACCAACGACGCGTCAGCCCTCGCCATCGGTCACCTTGAGCCGGGCGGTCCCCACGGCACGATCAAGCTGGTCTTCGACTATATCGACCGCATGATGGTCGGCGAAAAGGGCGAATGGCCGGGGATAAAGGCGGGCATCGGGCAGAACAAGTACGAAGGCTACCAAGTCCTCCCGCTCGAAGATATTCTCGACTGGATGGAGAGCATGAACAAGATTCTGCCGTGCTTCAAGGGCGCGACTGACCAGCATGGAGGTCAGCAGCTTGTCCAGCTTCTCGAACTGAAGAAGATCAGGAATTTCGAGCTTGTCAACATCACGCCCGCGATCAACTCACAGATGGCGTATGCCCTGCGCGGCTACATCGAGTCCGAACGCTGCCGCTTCCCCTACGTGCCAAAGTTCATCCAAGAACTGAAGCTCGTCGAGCTTGAGGTCATGGCGAAGTACCGCATCCGCGTCGCGGCACCCCAGGAAAGAGGCGCTCACGACGACATGGCGGACGCTGCCATGCTGTGCGCATTCCTTGCCCAGCGGTGGCTGCTGGAGCAGGGGCAGATGATGGACCCATCCGGTCTCAGCTTGCTCATGCAGGCGCAGATGATGCGTCCCCCGGCCCCACTGATTGGCATGGATGGCATCCCCATGCAAGTCTTGAAGGTCATGGAGAGGCTCAAGAAATCCCAACAATATAACGCTTCTTACACCGGAGCCAACCCCATAAGCCCTTGGAGCAGGCGGGGAAGAAGGTAATTCCCGCGCTATACGTCTCTTTTGTAGCTATGCTATTCCTTCTTCAATTCGAGCCGGGGGAACTCATCAGAGAGTTCGGCCCGTCGGCGGGGGCAGTGATCTTGTGCGCCGGGCTTTTCATCTGGAACTCCATCCAAAACAACAATATCGGTCGCCAGCTTGAAGCCAACACCAAGGCGTTCGACGACAACAATACCGAACTGGTGCAGGCGCAGCGCGACCTTGCCAAGCAGCTTACCGAAGCAGTTCATGAGCAGGCAGAGATGCACGCCGAGCAACTTTCCGCGATCCGGGAGATAATGGCGAAGCAGGACGTTGTCGTGGCCAACCAGACCACGATCATGGCCAACTTCCAGCACGTCGTCGAGCGGCTGATCGACATCGTCAAGGAGAAAACGTAATGGCTGTAGGAAAAGAAGCACCGATTCCCGACATCTGCGCGGCGTCCGCCGCTTGCCGCGAGGCGCTTGTAGCTGCGGTGGCCGAATTCACCGAAACTTTCGCCGCCATCCCCGTCGCTACGATCAAGAAAAGACTCAAGAACACCGACATCGTCACCCCTTTTGTCCCCCTCGCCAATGGTATAGCGTCATCGAACGGTTGCCCCTCCGCCAAAATTGAAGGTCTGGAACCCAAAGAAGACCCGGACAAGCTGTAAACCCTGCAACCAGTTGACACTCTCCCGCATCTATTGTATAGTGGTTCTCTCAAGGATATGGGATGATGGACAAAAGCATCGTTCAATCCGAGCGTCAAAGACCCCGCGCAGTCGAACTCATGAAGGGCATCTACGTCAGCCACGTTGCAGACCCCAAGTGCGGTCTCGGCGAACAGTGCCCCATGATGATCGACTTGAAGAAGCGCATCGAGGAAGAGGAAGCTCTTCTAGGGGACAACTTTCCACGCTCTTTCGGGTTGAAATAAGGTTCACCCTTTTTCGATTCGCAGAGACCGGGCACCGACTCCTGGCGACTGCGAATATGCCCCGTGGAGGATTATGCCAAAAGTCACCGAGAAGCCGGTAACTTTGAAAGTTTA
>Ga0116111_1002310_pt1 | contig 11763 bp, 10 predicted proteins | sample June2015DPH_8_10_FD_89720 | JGI IMG/M metagenome (GOLD analysis project Ga0116111, IMG submission 89720) | Peatland microbial communities from SPRUCE experiment site at the Marcell Experimental Forest, Minnesota, USA - June2015DPH_8_100 | ecosystem: Environmental > Terrestrial > Soil > Wetlands... | reverse complement strand
TCCCCGAACGCGCCTACGGCGATGATAGTCAAACCCAAAACCGCCTGCGGCGATGAGGATGACTTGTTCTCAAACCTCGGCCCGTGTTCAGATTTCTACGTTTCTAAGCGGGTGCCTACAGTCGGATTGGGTCACGTGCTCGGGGGTGGACTACTATTCCTGTCCGTATATCTGCTGCACCATATTCAAGTCGGGATGTTCGGCCGGCTTCTGCTGGGCGCCGCGCCCTTTGCCTGGATTTACGGCAAGGAGTGGCTGCGGGAACACTACTACCAGTTCAGCGGCCGAGTGATGCAGCGGATGAGGGTCTGGGAGAGCCCACTTCAGGCCTTGCTCACCGGGGTCATAGCATTCATTAGCCTGATTTCAATCGGCTTCGTGATTTACAACCTCCTGCACAGTTTCTCGTGGTGGTTCTTGCCCGGCACCCTGGTTTACGTTGCACTGTTGCTGGGGATGCCGTTCATCGTCTGGCGTTATCTTCGCGCTCCGTATGAGTTCGTCGTTGGAGTAGCTCTTTTCGCACTCTCCGCCGTCCTGCTCAGTGGCGGCCGCCTGACCTCTCCTCTTCTCTTTCCGTGGGGCTGTCCAGTCCTCTTATATCCATCCGGAGCCTCGGGAGCTATGATTGTGCGTGAGTTCATGGCGATGGCTGAAGTCGTGGCGTTGGTGATGGTCCTGGTCGGCTTCGTTGAGCACATAGAGTTCCTGAAACTCCGGCGGAAGATGAGCGCCCTGAAGGAGGCCGCATGAGGCCGGACCTGGAAGGCTTGTTAAGCCTGGACCGCCTGGTGCACGAGCCTGCCCGGCTGGTAATCCTGACGGTACTGGCGGAAGCCGCGGAGGTGGAGTTTCGGTTTTTGGAAAAGGTCTCTGGACTGACTAAGGGCAACCTCTCCGGCCACATTGCCAAACTGGAGCAAGCCGGTTACCTGGTGGTCAAGAAATTCTTCCGCGGTAAATTGCCGGCCACCTCCCTGAAGATCACGCGCTCGGGACGCAGCGCCTTGAAAACCTATCGCCAACAGCTAAACCATGCGCTTCCGCGTCAGATGATTCAAAACAGACCCAGTTGACTCGACGGCGTGGTGGCAGCAGTCGCCCGCCGGGAAGCTTTGCGTTTAGGCAGATTTTCGATTGAAATACCGAACATGAGGAGTTGTGTTACCACTGTCGGGATCGGTGCTGGCGGTGGAATGATGACTTCTGGTACATCCCTCTCCGGAGGTTCTGCTTCCATTTCCGATGGTGATGTCTCCACGGCCCGAACTCCGAATACTTCCGCCTGCTTCTCCACGAGCCGTTTCCACACCGCATCCGCACTCTCCCCGATGCCCTTCTCCGTCACCAGCTCCCGGGCCATCGCCATCAAAATGTCATCACCTTCTTCGATCGCTTGCAGGCCGTCAGTTGCGAACTTCCCTTCCATCGCCAGTGAGACCAAGAGCTTCTTCCCCATCAGCCTCAAACAGGCTTCCTGCATGGTGCCGGCGTAATAGAAGAACTTGACGTTGACGTTCGACCACTGTCCAATCCTCCAGGAGCGCCGGCTGGCCTGCCGCAGGGTGTAAATCGAATAGCCGGTCTCGTAGAAGAGGATGTCTGGGAAAGACCACAGGTCGAGTCCCGTTTGAACCAAACGCGGGTGGGCGATCACGACCTGAACCCCAGCCCGCAGTTGCCTCTCGTACCAGGACTCACGCTGCTCCGGGGCAATCTCCGTGGTCAGCACCGCAACCCTGATCCCTTCTTTGGCCAATATCCTCTCCAAGCGTCGTGTCACGTCACGCTTTTGTGTGTAGACCGCGTAGACCTGCACCTTCCTGCCGCGCTCAAGCGAGGACTTGACTTCCTCCACCAGCCGCCGCTCCTTGGCATAGACAAAGTCCTCATCCAGGTCACGCGTAGCTGCGATTAGGAAAGGCTCACGATGCTGGGTTTCGGGATTGAACTCACGCCCTATCAGGTCCCCAAAACCGAAGGGCCGGTCAGGGTAAGCGAGGAGAGCATTCAAGGCGACGCTCGCGACCGACTGGTTGCCGCGATGCTCGCGCAGGGCCTTCTTGATGTCCTGCTCCAGGTCCTCATAAGCCTTCTGCAGGGGTTGATCCATCTCCACGCTGATCACCTCCTCCCGGTAGGGAGGGAGCGCATCGGAGATGTCCTCCAGCGACACGAAGGCGCCAAGACTCATCAGGAAGCGGCCGAAAAGCAGCGGTGAGGCTCCTGGCCGATGGCGGAGTCGGGTGGTGACGCGCGCCTCGGAACAGGCGTTATCGGCGGGCTCAATCACCGTGATCTTCTCCAGTAACCCGTAGGTTTCGGTAAAGGCCCGAACACCGGCTTCTCCATATTCAAAGCCCTCTTCCAGCATTCTGGAGGATTCAAGACGAAACAGAATGTTAAAGAGTTCGTCTGCGTAACCGCCGAGGAGCGTGCCAGTCAGGACCGCGATGTGGCGGGCGGGCGAGGAGGCCAAAGTACCAAGGGCGTTGCCCTGAGCTGTATCTCCTCCCTTCAGCTCATGAACTTCGTCAGCTATGGCGTAATCGAAGAACGCGTCCATGTACCGGCCGATGAAGTCGACGGGGGCAAAGCGGCGAATCTTCTTGCCATCTGCCTGCCAAAGGGCGCTGTAGAGTGGCCTGCCGGCATGACTGGTTTCATCACCTTGGCCCAGCGTTTCGCTGAGCTTCACCTTCTTGAAGTCCATCGCCAACAGCCGTTCGCCTTCTTTCCCGAGGTAGACCGGTGCTCCGCTGTCCGGATTGACGACGCTGCCCTGATAACGCCCGCAACGGGCCACTTGGTAGGCGTGCCGCCAGAAGTATCCGAGCTTGGCGCGATCCCGGCCGACCACGAACAGTGCCGGAGAAGGACAAAGCGAATCCCAGCGCTTACGAGCCGAGGGTGAAGTCCTACGCAGGCGCAACTCGCTCAAGCTGGTCCGCAATCCCTCGCGCACGATGCGTTTGTTTCGTAGCTTTACTTCGTTCACGCCGTGATGACTGTTGGAGTTGGTTGGCGTCCGTAGCCCGTCGATGATGAACACGCGAACACGCGGCAGCGTGAGGATCGCTTCCCGGCACCATTTCTCGACCAGTTGCGGCGGGACCATCGCGAGAGCCGTAAAGGGCCGGTTCTCAGCGTGGGTTTGAACGGCAGCCAGTGAGATTAGCGTCTTGCCTGTGCCGCACTCCGCTATCACAGCACCCGCGCGGGCCTGCTGCCAGTGTCGGACCAGACCCATGATGGCGAGAGTCTGGGCCGGATAGGGCTTCCGCAGGAGCTTGCTGATCAGGGGTGACGGTGGGTCGTCGATGGAATGCAACGGTGGGTAGGATTCAAGGATTCGGTCACCTAACTCTTGGGCATGGGCACGCAAGTAGTCGGCGATATTTTCCAGCTGAGGCAAAGTCTCCTCCTTAAGCGGCGAGAACGGGCTTGCAGGACTTCTGGATGGGCAGTTCGGAGCCGATGATGCCGATTGAAGAAAGAATTGAGCTCCGTTGGACGCAAATGGGAGTACACTTTCCACCGGCGAGAGCCAAAAAGTTAATTCCGGGTGTATCTTCGTAGCCACCGAGGGCTCCGGGACGGAACACCCGGAGAGGAGGCAAATGCAATGGAGAAGCGACTCATTTTGACGATGGGCATGGCGATCTGCCTGGGCTTCAGTGTCGGATGCCAGCGACCAACCGGACTGTCTGAGGCGGACCGAACGGCGATTCGCCAGGTGGGTGAGACCGATATGAAGATGATGAACGCCAAAGACTGGAAGGGGGATTTGGCCCTCTATACCGAGGACGCCATCGAGTTGCCGCCCAACCAAGCGGCGGTCCAGGGCAAGGCCGCCATTCAGGCCTGTAAAGAGGCTTTCCCGCCGTTTTCCAACTTCCAAGAGCAGAGTTTGGAAATCGAGGGGCAAGGGGACCTGGCCTACGATCGTGGAACCTATTCCATGACCGTTACCCCTCCCGGGGCGGCACCCATCGAGGACCGCGGCAAGTACCTGACCATTTGGCGCAAGCAGGCCGACGGGTCGTGGAAGGGTGCGCGCGTAATGTTCAACTCTGACCTTCCGCTGCCGGCTAAGGAAAAACCGGCGGTCCAGCATAGAAAAAGTAGGACCCGATCGCACGCTCCGCACCGGAAAGGTACTCGAACCTCAAAATAGGAATTCCGGATAATAGGTCTCATCGATATCCGGGTCGAGGTTCTTTTCGAAGTGTGTCGATCCTTCGCAGGGCCAGCGCAGCAAGCTCCGGAGGCAGATCCACGAGGGCGAATTTACACCCTCCAATGCAGTTCTCGTTGCTGCTCGTTACCTTTAATGCGATTCGCAAGGTTGCTTGTCCTACCCTGCCAGGAGGGTGGAACCCTCTTTGCTTGTCTCCTGACAGCTCTCCTCATCCAGATCATTCTGGCCGATTCGGAAGAAACAGTGGGCCAGGTTCCAGCGGACCGGCCCATTGCGGTCAGGAACCTCAATCCGCTTCTGGCGCAGGGCGCGTCGAATCCATTTCAGGAACAACTTCTTCGTGCCGCTGACCAGCACCGGAGAGCATCCCAGACCGACGAGCGGTTTGATCGCTCCACGGCGGTTGAGCTCCTCGTTGAACCAGCCGGCCCACTCCGGCACGACCGGTAATCCAAACCGCTGCGCGGTGCGATACAGCACAAACGTCGGGTCGTTGTCACACAGAATGGTTCGCCTTCCTCCCGGGTCCGCTCCTGGACGTGTCTTGGCCAGCTCCGCCGAGATTGCCACCAATTGGCGGATTGGTCTGCGGCCGGCGATGGTGATAGTCCCGCGGAAGCATTGCGCTCCTTCACCCAAGGTCACGGTTAGAGGATCGATTCCTGAAGCTTCCACGGTAAATGGGTTCTGCTCGATGACGGCTGCCCAGATGGCGCCAATATCGGAGTCGCCACCCAAGACAGAGATGAGGTGGGCCTTACCGTTCCGGTCGTCTTCAACCTCTCCGATAAACCGATCCAGCCGCAGCCGGACTCGCGTGGTGGTGTCCTTCATTCGCTTCGTGTATTCCAACACCCCGAGGCGCTCGTGGGCATTCTTCATGGTTTCCTTTTGTGGCTCGTGGGATTTGGTTGCGCGGGAAGCTTGAGGGGTGGCGTGGCAGCGTTACTTCAGTATCGCGACTTGACCGGTGCTGTACACGACCGTCAATTCATTGGAGAAGCGTTCCTTCTCCCTTACCGTGATCACGCCCTGTTCGTCTTCTTCCTCGGTTTTTTCCACCAACTTGACGGCCTGCCAGAAGGATATATGGCGCTGATCTCCGGAGCCAAAGATGCCATTCAAAAGCCCTGAACACGCGAGGAGGCCAACGTGGCCGGCGTGCAAGGGTGTCAGGGGCCGGCCCGTGGCAGACACGGGCTCAGCAAAGAGAATGCGTCGCGCCTGTCGATACGCCGCTGACTGCGGCAACTGATCCTCGACCTCATCCAGGGGCAGGCCACGGTAGACCAGTTGTGCCGGGCCGCTCACGGGCACGTCGTACCGCGCTTCGGGCTCGGATGGCAGGACCGGGATTTGCGAGGGATTCCTTGCTAGGCTGGCGTAGTAAAGCCGTGCTCGGGTGATATCGCTGTCTGTAAGACGTTCTTTCTCACGGCGGCTTCGTCGTGCTCCGATGACAACCACCTGCTTATAGCGCACACACTCGGGTGCTTCGAGCCGGTAAACCCGGACGTCACGGAAATGCGCAGAGAGAATCTGACTACATTCAGCCAGCCGGTCGCCGGGGATGACAAACAGCAGAACGCCACCGGGTTTCAGCCAGCGATACGTGTGGCTTAGGAACGTCTGCTCGGTGCGGCGACTGTCAGCCGGTCCGAGTGTCCAATCGTACGGGGGATTCAAATACAGGAGGCCAAAGCACTCGACCGGGCACTGCACTTCCAGAGCATTGCCTTGGACTATATTCGGAATCCGCTGCCTGGCTTGCTCGGCGCGGTAGGCATCAAGCTCGACGCCATAGCGAACCACATGGGCTCCGGCTGTAATAGCCTCAAACGCCACGCCATCGCCAACACACGGGTCTACCGCAGACGTGGATTGATCGGGAAATAAGAGAAATCCACGAATCCGCTGGGCTTCGGACAATGGCAGCGGGTAGAAGCCCAGCCGACTTTTGCCGACGAAGCGCACTGGAATCCTCCTCTCTCTGAAAAGCTTGTACGATCATCATGGAGAAAATCATTGGGACTCTTCATTCTCAAATGGGGTTCAAGCGGCCAGATGGTGGGAGAGAGTGGGATGGATATCCTTCGCGGCAGGATCAGATGCTAGCCATTTCTCCCAGAGGAGGGGGGTTTTAGGCTGCTATTTCGATTCCCTGGTAGGAAGGCACCAACCCCGGCTTCCCGAACGATTCTGTGGCTCTAAACCCCCTTTCCTGTGGGGGAGTCAAACGACGTAAAGCATGCTCCCGGGACTGCCGGAGGATCTGGTTTCCACAGGGCTCACCTCCCGATCAAGGGGTTACGTAAGTGCGCTGACATCGCGGTTGGTAGAGCCAACAGGGTGTCCGGATCGACAAGCGAGCCAGCCGTGAGTCGCTCCATCGCCGCCCGAATGTCCTCTAGCCGCGGCACGGTTGTTGTGCCGTGGTTTTTTCCTTTTGTTCCCACGATCACGAGTCCACGGCATGAACCTCAAGTCATGGCTACACGCTGCGGTTGCGGGCCTGGCCGATGATTTCGACGAAGCCCAGGTCGCGCAACATTTGCAATTGCTGCGCCACCCGATGCTCGTCACTCATCCAAGCCCGCAAATAATTCTTCCCATGTGAGCAATATTGAACAGACAGTCTCCGCCCAGGGGTAGAGGATGTACGCTGCCTTCCTAAGATGCTGAGGAGGCGACCATGGTGGGACAACTAAGCGGCCGGGTTCTGTTAGTAGACGACGATCCTGTTGTCCGAAAGCTTATCTCAGGATACTTGGTGGCTGCGGGGTACGTCGTTCGGACGGCAGTTGACGGTCTGGATGCACTCGGAAAACTCCGCACGGGGCTCCCGGACTTGATTATTTCCGACCTCAACATGCCCCGCATGTCAGGGATTGAGCTTCTTGAGGTAGTGCGCAAACGCTTCCCTCAAATACCCGTCATTGTCATCAGCGCCGTGGCCGCCGATGAAATGCCAGAAGAAGTGGTCGCCGACGCTTACTACCACAAGAATGGATTCGGATTTGAGCAGCTCCTGCAAACCATTTCAGACCTGACCAGAAAACCTCCTCTCCGAACTGCCCCCCCGCACATTGACAATAAACCAGTCCCGGCAAGGTGGGACGGCAACGGGCACTACGACGTGGAGTGTCCAGACTGCATGCGCTCGACCGTGGTTCCTCGAGGTCCCAGATTCACCCGCGGTGAGCACATCACGACCTGCATCCACTGTTGCGGCCTCATCCAGTTGCTGATCAATGACGGAGATTCTTTGGAGGGTGGGGCTGCATAACTCCACCCATTGCACTTCTGGCAGCACGCTTGGCGGGCAGAAACAGTGTGGTTGGACGAACCGCGAGTGGTTAACCCTCTGTTATTTCAAAGTCTGATTTGCCAGTTCCAAGTAGCTGGGCGAAATGCTCAGCATCCACTGGCGGGCTGAAATAGTAGCCTTGTCCCTCGTTACAGCGCTCGCTCTGAAGGAATGCGAGCTGCTCTCGTTCTTCTACGCCCTCCGCAACAACTCGTTTCTTCAGGGTTTTGCCCACGCTCATCATTGCGCCGAGGAATGCGGCGTCGTCTGCACTGGCGCTAATCTCATGCACGAACGACTGATCGATCTTCAGGGTGTCGATCGGGAACCGCCTCAGATGGCTCAAGCTGGAATTCCCGGTGCCGAAGTCATCAACCGCGAGCTGCACCCCCATGGCTTTGAGTGCCTGGAGCACGGAGATAGTGAACTCGTCATCCTGCATGAGAACGCTTTTGGTCAGTTCGAGCTCGAGATAGCGCGGTTCCAGGCGAGTATCCTTCAGGATGCTGCGAACGCCTTCGAGAAAGTTCTTGGCCCGGAGCTCTACCGCTGAGATGTTGACCGCCACTGGGATGGGCCGCAGGCCGGCATCCATCCAGGCTCGGGTTTGTCTGCATGCTTCGCGCAGGACCCACCGGCCGATCGGCACAATGAGGCCACAGTCTTCGGCGAAGGGCACAAACTGCGCCGGAGGGATGAGCCCTCGATCTGGGTCCATCCAGCGTATGAGCGCCTCGGCGCCCGTAATCGTTCCCGTCTCGAGATCTACCTCCGGCTGGTAATGCAACAAAAACTCCTGCCGCTCCAGGGCGCGGCCCAGGCTGCTTTCGAGGAATTGGCGCTCGACATCCCGGACGTTCATGTTCTGCTTGAAGAAATGGTAGTTGTTGCTCCCCTTTTCCTTGGCCTGATACATCGCGGTGTCCGCATTCTTGATCAGGGTGTCCGCATCGTGACCGTCTTGGGGGTAGATACTGATACCAACGCTCGCGCTCAAATGGACATTACGCTCGGAGATGACATGCGGCATCGCAAGCGCAGCGAGTATCTTTTCCGCAATGAAGGCCGCATCCCCCGCCTCCGCGACTTCTGAAAGCAATATCACGAATTCATCCCCACCGTGGCGGCTTACGGTGTCCGAGGTACGCACACAACCAAGCACGAGTTGTGCAACCGACTGAAGCAGTTTGTCGCCAATCTCATGTCCCTGGGAGTCGTTGATGTGTTTGAAGCCGTCCAAGTCCATAAACAACACTGCAAGGGGTTTGGTGTGGCGGCGGGATAACGAAATCGCTTGGGTAATCCGATCGTTCAGCAGCAATCGGTTAGGCAGATCGGTGAGAAAGTCGTGTTGGGCCAAATGGGTCATTTTGAGTCTCATCGCCCGCGCCTCACTCACGTCGCGGAAAACCATCACGGCGCCGATAACCTGTCCCGTTCGGGACTGGATCGGGGCGGTGGAATCTTCGATGGCAGATTCACACCCATCGCGCCGGATAAGGATGCAGTTCGAGGTTAGGCCCACGGCCTGGTTTTGCCTAACCGCTGACTGCATGGGATTGCGAGCTTGTTCGCGTGTAACACCCTCGATGATTCGGAACACTTCGGCAAACGGCCGGCCTGATGCCTCCTCCCCAGACCAGCCAGTCATCCTTTCCGCGACTTGATTGAGATAAGTTATGTTGCCCGAGATATCGGTACAGATTACGGCGTCCCCAATGGAATTGAGAGTGACTTGGACGCGTTCCTTTTCCAGGAACAACGCGTCTTCCACCGCCTTGCGCGCGATCACGCTATGCAGAGCCCGCGTCAATGAGTAACTGTCGAGGCGAATCTTTAGAAGATAATCCTGGGCTCCGCGGTTCACGGCCTCCTTAGCGATGTCTTCATCGCCCAAGCCACCGAGGACCAAAATCGGAACACAAGGCGCGGCCAGGGTCAGCATACCAAACGTGTTGATACCCTGGCTGTCGGGGAGGAACAGATCGAGTAAGACCGCCGCAATTCCTCCCTTGCTCAGTCGTTCGAGGCCGTCGGAGAGTCGCCTGGCCCATTCGACGATGAATGGGCCGTCGCTTGCGTCAGCAAGCGCCTCTTGGCACGCCCTGGCAACAGCAGGATCGTCCTCGATGAGAAGCACATTATGGTTCATACCATTCCTTCATATTGGAGAAACTAACAGGTCAAGACTCGAGCCGTCTGTTCAAAATTGAACACATTTGTCGCGGGCCCACTGCCCCAGCAATGGCCCAATCCAACGCCACGGGACGCCTTACTGTGGAAGTGCTAGGACTAGGGCCCCACCGAAGCTGAACACCGGTTCCGCCCGAGCGACGGCGAACTCGGAAAGAACGCACTCGATTGCGTAACACCTTAACCTTGGACCTCACTTTTCCACTTTTCTGTGCCCCGAGTTACTTCTCAAGCTCGGAGATCCGACCCATCAACTCTTCCTTACTGTGTGGCTCACAAGTAGTTGAGAAGGTGAGCAATGATATAGATTGCGCTTCCTATGGTAGCCGCTAGGAGCAAAAAGCCGACAGCCAGCCAGAGGAATCCGCAAATAGCCTTAAGTTGGCCTTGAGTTTCAGACATGGAGGGATCCTCCTTTGCAGCACCACGCGTGTGCGAATGACCAGGTGTCAGTGTCCGTGCCGCCCACTGCCAATGGGTGAGATTCAAGCCTGCAAATGGCACTGTCGCGGGTTGGTAAGAAGGTGTTCGCGTGCTATTTGCGCACCATGGGCACGTCGCACTTGATTAGCGGGCTCAGTAGCCGGGACTGGACACGACGCCGCGGCGGGAGCCCCACGTCTCATTAGGCTGGAGCGCCACTAGTCGCTCAGGACCACGCTCAAGAGGCCACTGTTAACTGTCAACGCACCGTTGCCCGCGTAATCAATAAAGCCCAGCGTCCGGAACTTGTTCATGAAATGGCTGACCCGTGACCGGGTGGTGCCGACCATTTGGGCCAGGTGTTCCTGATTGATTCCGGGATGAACAGTTTCGGTTCTGCTTTCCTTGCCAAAATGTGCCAGCAATAAGAGAATCCGGGCCAGGCGCTTCTCGCTGGAGTTAAACAGCTGATCGACGAGATCCCCTTCGAATCGAATGTTGCGTAAAAGCAGATGCCTGACGAACAATTCCGAGACGTCGTGCCCTTCGTGGAGCATGCGCGCCATCAGCGCCTTCTCAATCCTGGCAAGGGAGCAATCGGTCATTGCAGTAGCCGAGGCGATGCGCAACGGCTGACCGGCGAGGCATCCTTCGCCGAAGAACTCGCCGGCGTCCAGAAAGGCGACGATCGCTTCTTTGCCTTGGTCGGATGTAACCGCGATCTTGACCTTGCCTTTTCGAAGGTAGAACACGGAATCCGCAGGATCTCCTTGCCAGAAGATGTTGCGGTTCGCGGCGTATTCGATAGAGGTTTTCCCGCCGCCGAATCCAGCGAGGAGGGCTTCCCAATCGACCGTCTGGCTTTTCTGCTTTTCCCTAACAACCGCTGGCTGGTTTTTCTTGCGCGCCACAGCATCCTCCATCGCCTTTGAAGGCGAGCCCGTGGTATCAAAGGTAATCAGTTTTCTGGCCACGTCTGTCCTGAAGGGTCTGAATAAACTTTGCGACACGATTCGGCTTGAGGCGCATGGAGAAATTGCGCGCAAACGTATCAACTTGGATTTTCAGTCCTGGACCTTGGTCATCCACGGGCCGAGGGAGAGTAAGTCCTTTGAGAGTTGATACTACCTTTCGCGATTACGAGAGTAAAGGCGCTTTCGCGTTCCTTTGGGAGTTGCGGCTATCAAAACGCCTTCCCGGTATCTACCATTCACGGCAGGCGCCATCCTGTCCCGACGGGAGAGGGTTACACGTCACGCGTCGTGATGCTTCTTTCCTCTCCTTCCCTCTCCCGTGAGGAAATGATAGCCATCGGAAAAGGTTTCTGTCTGTAGGCCATCGAACACTGACTTGGAGTATCATCTGAGGTTTGCTTCAGGAGTTTTTCCATCTCCTTTGGCGACCACAAAAGACACCAAAGCTGCATTCGGAGAATGGGCAAACTCTAGGAATCCATCCAGAAACTGGCGTTTTTCTGACCAGTGAAGTTTGCCTGACATGATTTGTGGTGGTGGGCCCATCCTGTCGGCTACGCCCAAGCAGGCTCATGGCGAACGAAGTTTCGGCTGCAGAAGGTCCAAACGGCCAAAACCGCAGCGAGAAGGCCCGCCGGGGCGGCTTCTTGGGTTGCGCTTGCCAC
>Ga0116111_1002306_pt1 | contig 11792 bp, 10 predicted proteins | sample June2015DPH_8_10_FD_89720 | JGI IMG/M metagenome (GOLD analysis project Ga0116111, IMG submission 89720) | Peatland microbial communities from SPRUCE experiment site at the Marcell Experimental Forest, Minnesota, USA - June2015DPH_8_100 | ecosystem: Environmental > Terrestrial > Soil > Wetlands... | reverse complement strand
TGCTTGCGCGGAGATGTACCCCAGGTGCGCTTGCACGCTCTGCAGAATTGGGATCAGACTCCCCGCCTCAGCCGGGAACTGTCCCAGCACCGTCTGAAGGCTCTGATTTTCGGCTCCCATGGTCGTGGCCTCCACGCTTGATCTTGTTGCTGTTGTCAATCCGAAAAGGGACTCCTACGGCATATAGTCTAAGCCGTACTGCGAAGATAGACTCGTCGCAGATCCTGCAGACGGCGCTCGGAAAGAAACACACAGTCGTTCTTACTGGCGTCGCCCACGCTCACGTCTCTCGCCAATTCCCTACACGTCGGGGCCCCACAGAGCCCGCAGTCGAGGCCAGGCAGACTCGCCAGCGCGTCCTCTGCCAGCTGCCTCATCTGGACTCTCTCCTTCAGACTGGCCGCTGTTCCTCGGACGGGACGTGGCCGAATCGGGGCCTTAAGAGAGAAGTCTTCGTTAGGAAACCGCCGTTCGACTTCCGCTTCCGTCACAGGGTCCGTCTCCGGCAGGGTCCTCGCCAGAGAACGCAACGTGGACCCCGCGACATACATGTTCGCGACGGTGAGATTGCCGCCAGCGCAGCCGTTCCAACAGCTGTACGCCTCGAGGAAGCCCACGTTTCGTAGCTTCCCCTTCTCGATGTCGTTGAAGACCTGAATTATGTTGGACAGGCCTGTCACCCGCAGGTAGTGATGCTGCTGAACAAGGCGGCCCATGCCCTCGCTCACGTGCAACCGAAGGAGACCAGAGTTGCGGATGATAGGGGATCGAGAGCTCTTGATCGCATCGCCCTTCTTGAGACGCCGGCAGGCGAGGACGGCATTGTAGACCTCGGGGAAACCCAGTGCACCATCCAGATTGCTCACGACGCCTTCGGCCGGTTGAAGGATGGATATGGTCTTGGCTTGGCACGGCGTGATATAGATGACGGCGATTTGATCCTCGTGCAGACCGAGCCGCGCTGAGAAGCGCCGCTTCGCTTCCCGGCCGGCGATTTCGCGGGCGATCTGGACGGGGATGAGTTGGTCAACCATGGCCGGATACGACACTTGCACCAGACGCACCACGACAGGGCATGTTATGGAGACGAGTGGCGTGGGTCCTGTCCACTGGTCCACGTACTGCTGGATTGCGCGAGCAACCAGGTTGATCTCGACCGAATAGTCCCAAACCTCGTCGAACCCGAACGCGAGCAGTCCATCGACGACCTGGGCGGGCGTGATCCCTGTTGGAAACTGGCCGAACAGGACCGGGGAGGGCACCGCGACCTTGAACTTGAATCGGCTGAGATCTTCGACCGGCGTTGTCGTCGCGCAGATGGCATCTCTGGAGCACGCTCTGAGGCAGACGCCGCAGTCGATGCAACTATCGGGTCGGTACTGCGCCTTCACGTCCTTCACTCGGATCGCGTGGGTCGGACACACCCGCATACATGAGAGACACCCCTGGCACTTCTCCCGGTCGATCCTGAATCCATAAGTGCGTTTATCCATACGAGATCAGCCGGATTATCGAGTGAAGCCTCGTGCCTCTCCCAACCTCGGATTGCAGCGAGAAGACGTCGGAGTTCTTCTTGATGTTCGGAAGCCCCAGGCCGTAGCCGAATCCCATCTCGCGCATCTCGTCGGAAGCCGTCGAGTAGCCTGGCTGCATCGCCAACTCGATGTCGGCGATCCCGGGTCCCTCGTCGGCCACTTCCACCACGATCTCGTCGTCCGTCACCACTAACGTCAGGGTGGCCCGGCCCGCGTACATCACAACGTTCATCTCCGCTTCGAAGGCCACGACTCCAACTCGCAGGGTGATGTTCGGGTCGACATCGAGATCCTTGAGAATCGTCGTCACCTCCGCAGACCGCTCCCCGGCATTCTCGAAATCCCACCCTTGTATTTCGAACGTCTTTCTGAGGAGCTCTTCGGGCATGCTAGATCCCACCTTTGATGCCACGACTGTACAGGATGCCGCAGGAGTCAAACATTCCGAGCTCGGTCGAGAGCAGAACCGTCTTGTTGTTGCGAGCGAGCTTGACCGTCGCTTCCGTCGGCCGACTGCCTCGCACGTACATGATGGCCGGCAGGTGCGATATGTGCGCCGTTCTCACCGACTGGATGTTGGTCAGTCCGGTGATCATCAACGCCCGAGGATGGGGAGAAGAAAGCACGACGCTCATCGCGTCGGAGGCGACGGCCATGTCTATTTCGGTGTCGAGCGCGTCAGCTCCGGTCAGCACCTCGCACCTGAGAAGATCCCGAAGCATCTCCAACCGCATGGCTGTCACTCCGCAGTTCGACGGGTCACGCCCCCGCCCGCTGCAAGGGTCATTCGAACCCGAGATTGACGAGTTTTTTTGCAAACGCCCAGGAGTCCAGGTCGTAGCTGAAAAGTCCGATCCCTGTCCTGTTGGCTAGTGCCACCACATCTTCACTCGGCTTGCGGCCGTTGACGATCACGATCATCGCTGCCCCTGCAAGGTTGGCCGCGGCGATCAAGCTCTTGTGCGTTTGCAAGGTGACCACCACGCTGTTGGTTCTGGCCGACGCAATCAGGTCCGAGACCATGTCGGAGATGTAGACCCTTTCGATCTCCCTGTCCTTGTATTCGTTGATCGCTGCGAGTCCGGTTTTCTGTGCAAGTTCGGAAACCTTCATCGTGCTTCCTCCTCAATTGGTGCCAAGCACAGCGAGGCGTCTGCTGCGCGCTACATCACTGTATGTCCGTCAGGCCGACGTCGACAATGCTCGTGCCCCTGCACTTGTCGATGCTGTTGCAGAGCTTGCAGGGCACGATGGTGACCTTCCTGCCGACGGGCGCCAGCTTCGCCCTAAAGTATTGGTTGAGGGCCTCGATGCCCTCGCTGCTCACGCATTTGCCGGTGGGATGGGAGGTGTTTGGGCACAGCGCCACGTAGACCAGAGAGTCAGGGCCCTGCTGATGCACGAGCGCCCCGACCTGGCAGTCGCGGTCCGTGCACTCAGACAACATCAGCCCATTCACATCATTGAGGTCGACAATCCCCGCACAGGCGCGGCACTTCAAATCGAATTTTACCGTCTGAAAGCTGCCCAGATACGCCCAATAGTGACGCCCCTCACGGTACTTATCGATCGGAGGCACAGGCTCGGCAGAGAAGAACGAAAGGCGAGCACCGCACTCGAAGCAGCCCTCCTCGACAAAATAACCGTGCCGGACGTTGCATATAGACCACTCGTGGTTGCACGGACCCATCGCTCCTCCCTCGACATTCTCCAGGATGCGCTCCCCGCGTACAGCCACGGAAGCGATCATAGATGTTCGGGGACCGCCGCGTTCGATACCACAAAAGGATAACATGAAAAATTAGTCGCACTCCGGAGCTGCTGTCAAGGGAATATGGCACGATCTTCAGACTCGATCGGTGGTCGGTGATGGATCGGCATTATTGGCCTTTCGGGGCAAAAGTGGGCGGATTTGCTGGCTCCGCCGCAGGCATTGCCGCAAACGAACCCCGCCCGGATTGGGGTGATGGGGAAACCAGAGTGCCCGAGATCGAGGCCCCGTGCAGCTGCGCCAAGAGCGGCTCCTTCTCGGCGAAGCGGTCGTCCTCCACCGATGCGCCGAGCCTCTGCCCACGCTGTCGCAGCAACGCCACCACGCGCTCGCACCAGATCGAGAATGTGAGCTTTCTACCTTGGGAGCGTATCGCATCCCGTCGGAGACCGGCCTTCTCATCCCATCTGTTAACGACAACGATGCGAATTTTGTACCAGGGCAAAAGTCAGAGAAACTGGTACGAAAGGAGCTGGAGCAACGACCCCCATCTAAGGAGTACTCCTCAAGCTTAAGAATGGACGCTGGTGGAAGGTTGAAGGCCCCTGAATGCGGTTTAAGGGCCAGATTGCCGTTGAACAGCGCCCATAATACGGGGCATGAACAAATCGAAGAATTGGTCCGAATCCGAGTGCAAACAAACCCATGTATTCGGAGAGCCGGCCTCGGGCTTGGTGTTTCCGCTGTCATCGACCCGGAGTCTCATGGGTGTAGCCGGGCACAGTTTCGGATTCAGGGCATAGGCCACTGCCATCACATCGAACAACGTGGGAGTGCGAATTGTTTCTCCGGACCACTGTTGGGTGAGCAAAGCCAATGTGTTTGTTAATGGGGTCCCGGCCGCGAAGACCTGGTTTCTCCTCAACTCCTCGAGTTTGATCTGTGTCGAGTCCAACGGCATCACGTAGAGAGTCACTCCAGAACCAAAGAGCTTCTGCGCGGCCGGTACATCCACCGAAAGGTTGTACTCGGTACTCGGCGTATTTTTCACCATATATCCAAAGGGATTATAGCCACGGTACACCGACCCCCCCATAATGACTACCCGCTTCAGCTTGCGGAAGGTTGTCGCGTCCCGGTCGATCGCCTCACCGATATTGGTTTCCGGTCCGATCGCGATCAGAGTGATCTCGCCAGGGTGCAGCCGGATCTGCTCTAGAAGGAAATCCACGGCATTCGGATACGATTGACCGATCGGGCCGCCCTCCGCGTACAGAGCTTGACTCAGAAATCCCCGCTCTTTGGGCAGATGCTTCTCCGTTCCAACAGCCACGGGAATATCAGATCGTCCGGTTTCCTTCAACAGACGACTGAGGAGCCGGGCTTTGAGCATGGTGTCTGTCGGATCACCAGTATCTCCAGATTCAGTCGTGAATCCCAAGATTTTGAATTCGGGGCTTTGTAGCGCTAATCCAACCGCATAGGCATCGTCGATGTCGCCGCCGATATCGGTGTCGATGATGATTTTCTGGGCCCCCGTTTCGGACTTCGAGGCCGCACCTGACTGTGCGCCGGCGGAACCCGTAAGGAAAGCAATGCAGCAAATCGCGATCAATCGGCGCCACCTTGTTCTGCCAGGACTTAGACCTATGAAGTCTGGCTTTCCCAATAAATTGAATATGAGTCTTTCCATAGCTACCTCTCCTCTTCTAATAAGTATCCTCCGGCAGAGCCGGAGGTATTACGGTTACTGGGTCCTCAAAGGGGCCTGATCGCAACCGGTCAAAATCAAAATCCCAAGCTCCCAAACGTAGCAGAAGAGAACGGGGGATCCGTTCCGGTCGTCTCAGCACAGGAGATCCCTCACTGGTCGTCTCATTGCAGAAAGGAAGCGCACTCCCGGATCTGTCAAACTTTTGCTGCCTCCCCGGCAGAGCCGGGCGATCTCCCTACGGATTAGCGACAGGGCTAAATTGGTTCAGCTGCTGGAACAACGCTACTGGGCAGCGTCTAATACGGGATAACCGTCCATCTAGGTACTAGCCTCCACATGGACGGTTTGAATTTGAATGCGCATTCTTTAGGTGACGTTGATCGCGACCGTCGGCGGACTGGTGTTACTCTGGGTCTTGCCGCTCGGGTCGGTCCCAGTGATCGTAACCGTGTAGTTCCCCACAGGCGTACCGGAGTTCCCGCTGCTCCCCTGCCCGCCCCCACAACTGGAGATGACGAGGACGCCGGCCAGCAACACCCAAAGCGCCAGGAAGCTCACAAGCATCTTCCCCCGCGAACGGCCGGAGCCGACGCACAGGCCAAGCAGCGCTAATCCCGAGACGGGTAGGAACACTGCATAGAACATCCCTGACGGGCCGAACATCGCTGCAGATGGGCCCACCGTCGTAAAGGTCAGTGTGGCAGGGGCCGCGCCGTTGGTAACGGACACCGGGCTTGTGCTGCCAAAAGAGCAAGTTGGCGCATTTGTGCCCGTGACAACGGGCGAAATGCTGCACGAGAGTGTGACGCTACCGGTGTAGCCGTTCGCCGGCGTCACCGTGATGGTTGCAGTGGACGTGCTCCCCGGACTGATCGCCGCCGGGCTGGCTGTCGACGCCGTTAGCGAGTAGCTTGATGGCGGCGTCACCGTCAGGTTGACCGTAGTTGTCGGTGTCAAACTCCCCGACGTGCCGGTGATGATCACCGTCGTCGGCCCACCTGTGGCCGCCGAACTGCTCGCCGCGAGCGTCAGCGTGCTCGTCCCGGTCACATCTACCGTGCTGGGTTTGAATGTCGCCGTGACTCCGCTGGGCAGCCCGCTCGCCGTCAAGTTCACGTTGCCCGTGAAACCGTTCGCGGGCGTCACCGTGATCGTGCTCGTGCCGTTGCCGCCCTGCGCCACACTTACGGAACTAGGCGAAGCCGACAACGTGTAGCTCGAACTCCCCGTGCTCCCGGCCAATGCTACCCCCAGCACCACGACATTCCGGTTGTTGGGCAGCGTCAGGCTCTGCACCGTCTTGCTGCTGTTGATGCTAAACGAGTAGCCGTAAAGGTAGTTGGTGGTAGGGTCTTGTCCGCCGCTGTTCGTGTCGCGGTAGGCCATGGTCGCCACTTGCGATTCACCCGGGAAGTTTTGCGGATAGCACCAATCGCTCAAACTTTGGGTAAACGTAGACGTCGTGCTGTCCGTATAGGTCACGGTAAAGGTCTGCGAGGTCTGGCCTCCCTGGACCCCTGCAGCCAGCAGGTTCAGCGTGGTGTACTGACCGGACGGAAGCGTGATGGTCATGTTGCTATAAACGTTCAGGTTGTTGGCCGCGCCAAACGTGAAGGCGCTCCCATTCCAGGCCTGGGAAGCTCCCAGCACGTTCGAGGAATAAGCATACCCACCTCCGTCCAAGCCCTGGTTGGCAGGAAACGTCGTGCCGTCGGTGAAAATCCCGCATAGGTTGTAGTTGCCCGATGACGACGATCCGACCATAACGCCGACGGCCGTGGTCTGGGTCAGACTGCCCGACGTGCCGGTGACGGTCACGGCTACTGGAGTGCAACCCGTAACCGTGGCCGAGCTGCTCGCCGTCAGAGTCAGCGTGCTCGCGGCTCTGCCGCTGGCGCCTGCCAGGTTAACGGATGCCGGGTTGAGGGATCCTGTTACTCCGCTAGGCAGGCCCGTCGCAGTAAGATCGATGGTACCGCTGAAGCTGTTGATACCCGCGGCCGTGATTGTGCTGGTTGCAGTGCCGCCTTGATTCACGGGGACTCCTGCTGCTGTCGAGCCCAGAATAAAGGACGGGGTTGATGATAACGGCGTGGGAGTCCAATTGGCCGCCCAGGTGGACTGTGACGGACCCATCACAAAACTGAGTGTGCCCCCCGCTTCAATTTGCGCGTAAGTGATATAGGGCACATTGAGCGCGGCGCCGTTCAGTGTGGCCGACTGAATATAAATATTCGTTGCGGAATTGTTGGTCGTTGTAATGGTAAAGGTGTTGCCATTGGGCAAATTCAGCGTCACCTGGGGGAACAATGGACTCCCAATCATGTAAATACCGGACGAGGGATTGACCGGATAAAAACCAAGATTGGCAAAGAACAACCAGGAGGATATTTGCCCGCAATCATCGTTGCCCGGAAGTCCATCGGGCCCATTCCAGAAATTGGACTCCGCTGCGCTGACCTCGCTTTGAGTCTCCCATGGCATGCCGCTGTAATCGTATACGTACATAAAGTGATTACCCGGCTCATTGTTGACCATAGCGTTCAAATTGGAGGTCTCGGTGGTCAGCAGGTTGTTAAAATTATTCTTGCCCATCAAATCAACCAAGCCAGCCTCATCGTGCATCACCGTGAACTGGTATTGGCCCTGTCCGCCTTCGCAGAATCCATAACCGCCGCCGCCAGCCCATGTGCCGTCGGAATTTCTCGCTTCCATCAGTCCGTCCGCAGCATTGAAAACATTCCGGTAATTCAGTGAGCGGTTGAGGAAAAACGTATATTTACTCGTGTTGCCGACCGCTTGGGCGACTTGCGCGGCACTCCAATCCTCATAAGCGCCTTCGAGCGTGCGTGACGCCGCCTCGGCGGTATGATCATTGGCCATATAGCCGATCTGCTTATACCAAGTCAGACCTTCACGGGCGTCATAGGGTCCGACCGAGTCGCCCCAGCCATCCCAGGTGTTCGTTGTATCACCGAGTGGCGGATTCATAGCGTCGTTATAAACCGCCGCATAAGCCGTGTTTAAATCGAACCCGTTGAAACCCTTGTTGATTGCCTCGGCGACCATGGAATCGGCGTGCGTGCTAATCATGACGGAGGTGTAGGAGGGATTCGGCCATTTCGGCATCCATCCGCCCTCGTTGTAGTCGTTGAGCAACGCCTGAATCATGTCGTTGATGCGCTCGGGGGCAAAAATCGTTAGGAGACTGAACTCCGACCGGAATATGTCCCAGCCCGACCAGTCCGTGTAGGCAACGCCGCTGTGAACGTTATTGTCGAATGCGCTGTAATACTGCCCGTTCTCGGAAAACAATCGCGGATATTGCAAACCGTGAAACATCGCGGTATAAAATTGAGTTACTTGATCGCTCGTTCCACCCGTGACCGTAACCTCGCCGAGTTTTTGATTCCATGTAGTTTGCAGGTTCGTTTCGATGGTATTGAAATCCCAATTCGGAATCTCCGCGGCCAAGTTCGCCTGCGCTTGCGCGATGCTGATAAACGAGGTTCCCACTCTGACCAGCACAACCTCGTTTGCGGTTGGACTGAACGTCGCGTAAGCGCCGACATTCGTTCCGCTGGCGCTCGTAACGCCCGGTTGCAGAGTCGTCCCCTGGTAAGTGCCGAAGCTGGAAAACGCTACGCTGAATTGGATCGCAAAGTATCCCGCGAAGCTGGGCAATTGCAACGTGGTAGCCCCGGCAGTCTGCCGGTCGGGATTATATCCGTCAATCTCATTACCGTTCGCGTTTACCGTAACATAACCGCCGCCTACTCCTGCCCTCGTTGCTTCTACCACGATGCTTGAGTTGCTGTTCGCCGGATAAGTGAATCGCATGATGGCGCAGTGATCCGTCGAGGTTAGTTCTCCGATAATTTGGGATGATCCCGGGTTCATCGTAACGGAGTAATAATAGGGTGTCACTGTTTCGCCGGAATGTGTGAACGGCAGTTGCCTCGCCGACGGCGTTGTTTGGATGCTGCCCACTTCCGGCATCAGCGTAACGTAGCCATAATCTCCCATCCAAATGGCCGGCTGATGCGTGCCGATGAAACCGGAAATGTTGGTGTCTTCGTAAGCGTAGGATGTGGAACCGATGCTGCTCTGACGTGTCTGCGCCACCCAGGTCGTCATGCCAAAGGGTGGCTTCACATACGGCATCGTGTTGCCGTATTCCGTGGGGCCCTCGTTAGAGTTCGTGCCCGTTCCAATGTAGGGATTGACGTACTGAACATTTCCAGTCTGCGCTGCAACATTTCTGGTATGTGCTGCAAAAGTCAGAATGAAAAGAACAGCCCCAATCGCAATTTTCCTTAATCCTATGGTACCCATCACTGTTTCCCCTGGCCCAGGAATTCAGTTTTGACATCCTAGCCGCATTCGGGTGTTAAAACAATAGCGGGATGCAAGATCCCTGCCCAGGATGCATGCCGTGAATGGCCTGAATTTAGAACAGCCGAAGCCGTCCGAGCCCAAATCCCGACCAGCTGTGCCGACCAAAATCACGGAGGCAGAGACACGTAGGGCCCTCCAGCGATCAGGCTATTTGATGGAGTACCGCGTGGAGGTGCTACTCAGAAGAAGGGGATGGTACATCGAAGCCAACTCCGCTTACGAGGACAGCGACACTCAAAAATCAAGAGAGATTGACATTTACGCCATCATCGGTCGGCCGGTGGGAACAGGACCAAAGGACCGGTTATTCTCGTCCGTCCTGGTGGAGTGCGTCAACAATCCTCAGCCCATAGCTTTCATCACTAAGAACCCGTACATACGCGAATGGGCCGTCGACGACATTAAGGGAGTGTTTGACCCCGAGGAAGTTTTCGTCGAGGGCTCGACCGAGCCCATTAACGTCGGGCATCTGCTGAAGATTGCCAGCTATCACCATTACTGTCGCGGGCGACTGGCGAGCCAGTTCTGTTCGTTCAACTACAAATCGGACAAGAAAGAGTGGATGGCATGGCACGACGAGGTCCACTTTAACGCGTTTAGCACGCTAGTGAAGGCACTCGAATATAGGTTCACGCAGTTCGAACTGTTGCCTGGGATCTACATTAATTGGGAGTTCATAAACCCCGTCGTTGTTGTACAAGGGGACATTCTCGACGTGAGGTGTGCTGGCGGGAAGGTTGGTTTCAGGAAAACGGAGCACATGAAATTCCGTCGGACGGTAATCTGGAAGGGGGAGGAGCGGAGTTACATGATCGACGTTGTAACGGAGCGTGCCCTCCCGAGATTTGTGGCGATGCTTGAGAAGGAACTCAAACAATCAGCATTTAGAGTCAAGCGACACGTCGAGATCATCAAGGCCACACTGCGAATTAACCAGGCGAAGGGGCGTAAGGCTAAAGCAAAGAAATCCCGGTGAACTGAGTGACGAGCGCCCGCCCCACCCCGCTCGCCTCACTCGCGCGCGCCCCGGCCATACCCCCTGGGGTAGGGGTGTAGCAAAATCCCCTCAGGTCATAGTACCCCGTCAAAGCAGCGAGGGGTAGTGTGTGGCGACGGGAAAATCGGCTCCACCCCCTTTCCGGAGCCCAAGGGGGCCGGGGCGCGCGCGCGAAGACAACCGAGAAAGTGAGGCCGGTGAGAAAGAAAGGAACCGCCGAGGTCAGATACTTCTCGGCCAGATGAAACAAATTGCCGCGCGACAGATCCAGAGAAACTGGAACGTGCAGCACCACCAACAGAGTGAAGACGATGGCGGCCGCGTTACCGCTCGATAGCGTCGCCGCCAGCCGCCGCGTCTCGAAGCGGGCCAGCCAGTTCCGCCAGAGATAGGCAAACACGCCCCCGGCGCCAAGGCCCAGCAGCGCTACCGAAATCGCCAGGAACGCGAAGTGATAAAACAGCACCACGGAAAACAGCCGTGTCAGCGCTAACTCAAGCAGCAGCGTGGAGAAACTTGTGAGAGAGATGGCGGCAAGCAGAGCAGGATCGCTTCCTGGCGATGAAGAGGGGATCGATTTGGGTCGCATTTTTCTCTGGTTAAGAAGAATAGCAGAAGGCGGCGCTGGCACGGCATCGTAGAACCCCGCAGGCCGCTGCACGGAGACAAGCTTGTCTTAACCCCTTAAGAGAAGTTGACTTAAACACCCTGCGACGACCGTGACAAGAGCGCCGCCATATTAGACGGATGCATTGGCTCAATAGTGAAAAGACGTTAGAGAACCGTCAGTTCCGGAAAAAAGCGCGTCGTGTGATCGAGCTTGCGTCCCTCAGCGCTTTACCACCACCTTCACCGGAGCCGTGGTCGCCGGCAAAAAGTTTTGATCCCCGGGGAGGTAGGCCGTTATTACGTTTGTGCCCACTGGCAAAGCAAGGCGCAGGCTGTAGCCCAGCGTGGGATAATTCACGGGCACCAGTTGCAGCGGTCCCCCCAGAGGTTGCGGCGACCCTCCATTCAACGCGTCATAGAACTGCACTGACGAGCCGGAGACGATCCCAGTATTGCCTATTATCTCCACGCCAGCCACGCAAAAGTCCAAGCTGGTTTGAGTTCCGGCCACGACCTCAGTCGCAGAAGCCGTAAGCGTGACCGTGGGAGCAATGCGTTCCACGATAGTCTGGATCACGGGACTTGCGCTCACGCCGTAATTCGAGTCGCCGTTGTATTGCGCGTAAAAATCGAAAGTCCCAGCATTCGGCCCAATATAGGTGAGGGTAGTCTTTCCATCCTGCAATGTGCCTGATCCTCCACCATAGTAGGCCGACATCAGCCACACATTCCCGGTCGGCACGGGACCGCCTTTGGTGAGCGGTTTGACTTCGACGTAATAGCTCACCGATTGCCCCAGAATGACCGATGCGGGAGTCTGAACGATGG
>Ga0116111_1002290_pt1 | contig 11848 bp, 14 predicted proteins | sample June2015DPH_8_10_FD_89720 | JGI IMG/M metagenome (GOLD analysis project Ga0116111, IMG submission 89720) | Peatland microbial communities from SPRUCE experiment site at the Marcell Experimental Forest, Minnesota, USA - June2015DPH_8_100 | ecosystem: Environmental > Terrestrial > Soil > Wetlands... | reverse complement strand
CGGATTACGCTTACCTCTACAACAAGGATAAGGCCACGCCGCCACGATGGCAAGATGGCAGAGAGCGAGGTTCAGCCTTCCATTTCGCCCCACGCAGGGAGAAGACAGAGTGGCTATGACACCCACCATGGTCTGCGGCTATGCCAATGCGCATCACTTCTCCTCTACGCTCAGCGCTTCGAAGCCGGAGATGACGTCGAACAGTTCCAGGGTTTCCGTCGTCCCCAGCCGGCGATCTTTTCCACGGGCTTCAGTCCACAATCGTTTGATTCTACCGAGTCCCAGCTCGGCATGTGGACTCCGTCTCCGGTCGATATGTCATATTTTATCCCAATCAATAGTGGTTTTCTCGGAGGGCAGCGGTATGATGAAAACCGGCTTCCGAGTGCGTTCAAGAACCTTGACAGCCACGCTTCCGAGAAAGGTCTGCCTCAAGAATCCCTTTCCATGAGTTCCGAGGATGATGGCATCGCAACTTTCTTCATCCGCTACTTTCAGAATCTCTTCGACGGGATGGCCCAAGAGTACGAGGATTTTTGATACCAGTTCGACACATGCATGGCCGGCTTGAGGCTCTGCTTTCTTACAAAAGTCCTCGAGTCCTTTCTTGATTTCCTCGAGGTCCTTTTCGTGTTCCTCCCTTCTAGCGCTTTGTGCCAACCCTTCAACCATGGATCCTGCGTAAGATAGAGAATGGCCAGGTTCAACGGAATGTAAAATGACAATTCTTGCGTCATGTCTCTTTGCCATATCGGCTGCATAAAAAAAGGCATAGGCTGAGTTTTTACTGAGGTCCGTCGCATAAAGAAGTTTCTTGATTTCAGGAATCATTTTTCGCCTCCCTTTCTGCACACATCTTCTCCCACCCTTCTTTCAGAGTGAGGGAATGATGGAAGATCGTCGTCCTCGACCCTTACTATAAATATCTTTGCCATTTTCCTTTTCTCCTTTTTAGTTTATAGTTGGAACTTCTACTGTACCTTACATCAATGTTAAAGTTCCATGGAAAGTCGTCTCCCAACGTGAATTCTGGAGGGAAAACTCAAAAACCCAGAAACACCACTCTGCCGTCTTCTTAAAAATAACCCTTTTTGCGGCCCATTTCCAAATTGCGATGCGGTAAATCGGTCCGCGTCGTCCACCCGGCTCAGATCTTCTTGACGTGTGCCGCATTCGGGCCTTTCGGTCCCTCGACGAATCAACGGCAACGGGGCTTGCCCTTCCGATAAAGACTTAAGGCTTTCGCCCCGGATAGCTAAAGCGGTGACAAAGACCTCACGACCTTGCCAAAGATGCAAAAGAGTTGCTTCATTGATGCTCGAGTCTTACCCTCCCATTGACCATAAGCAATTTCTTTCAACCCTTCCCTGAGCTGCATGCGTATTCCCGCCGCGTCGCAAAGAGGTTTGGCCGTGGCTACGGCACGGCGCAGCGGACTGGAAAAGACGGCGACCCATGGAAGAGATTTATACGCATCGGCAAAATCCTCCGCCATCTGATAACCTGCCGGGGTCAAGTCCTGGTCGAGAGTTCCGCAGTAACCGCCTGTTTGGCTGGCAGTGGTTTCCCCGTGTCGCAAAAAGTAGATGATCAAACTCATAAGTCAACCCTCTCCTTCGCTTTAAACGTACGAGATCTGACCCTATCGGAAAACGGCCTTTGCTTATCCTGCGCGCGTGTTCACATTATTTTCCATCTCGGTCCCGTACCGGCCAAGGCGCGCGGCACTATTGCACCTGGCCCGATGATAGAGGGCTTGCTGCGCCGTGGCTGCGTTTGCGTGTTGACCCTTCCATATTTCCAGTGCGGGTTGCTGGATGGCGCGAGCAAAGGAAAACGCCAACGCCCAAGGCATCTGCGACTTGAATCTCACATTCATAGCATTCAAGCGGGCGGAGGCCAATTCATAAGGTTGACCCCCCGACAGGAAGGCGATCCCCGGTACGGCGGCAGGGACGACTCTCAGGAGGCAGGTCACGGTGGCGTCTGCCACCTCCTCCACGCTTTCTTGCCTGGGACAATCCTTTCCCGGAAGCACCATATTGGGCTTCAGGATCATACCCTCCAGCATCACCCGTTGTCTGTAAAGCTGGTTGAAAACCGTCCGCAGGACTTCCGCCGTCACTTCGAAGCACCTCTCCAGGGGATGCTCGCCTTCCATGAGCACTTCAGGCTCGACGATGGGGACCAGACCGGCTTCCTGACACAAGGCAGCATAGCGAGCCAACGCATGTGCATTGGCCTCGATACAACCCCGACCGGGAATGTCATCGGCGATGGTAATCACCGCGCGCCACTTGGCAAAACGGGCACCCATTCGAGAGTATGCCGCCAGGCGGTCGCGCAATCCATCCAGGCCTTCGGTTATTTTCTCACCTGGGTGAGCAGCCATATCTTTAGCGCCGGCGTCGACCTTGATGCCGGGAATGATACCCGCGTCGGTGATGACTTTAACAAAGGGAGTGCCATCTTTCCCGGACTGACGGATGGTCTCGTCGTAAAGGATGACACCGCTGATAAACTCGCCCAACCCGGGAGTGGTCAAAATCATTTCCCTGTAAGAACGGCGCGCCTCCTCAGTTTGAGGAATCCCCACTTTTTCGAAACGCTTGTTGCAAGTGGGGGTACTCTCATCCATGGCCAGAAGACCTTTGCCTTCAGCGACCATCGCCTCGGCAGTGGCTGTGAGCTCTTGTGCACCCATCGGTGATACCTCCGTATCTTTCCGGATCTCACGCGCCCTCGCGGTGTCTATAAGCTCTTGCGCATTCATTTGGGGTTGGCCCACTTCCAGTTCCGGATCTCCGGCATGTCCTGGCCGTATTTGTCGATGTACTGCTTGTGCTCGATGAGCTTGTCCTGCACCATCTGCTTCAGATAGGCCCCCCTGGAGCCCAACTGCGGCAGGCGATCGACCACGTCCTGCACCAGGTGGAACCGGTCCAGCTCGTTTTGCACCCTGATGTCGAAGGCCGTCGTGATCGTGCCCTCTTCCTTGTAGCCGCGGACGTGCAGGTTGCGGTTGGTCCGGCGGTAGGTGAGCCGGTGGACCAGCCAGGGGTATCCATGAAAGCCGAAGATAATGTGCTTGTCTTTCGTGAAGAGCGAGTCGTAATCCGTGTCGCTCAGTCCGTGCGGGTGTTCAGTTTGCGGCTGCAGCTTCATGAGATCGACGACATTGATCACCCGGATTTTCAGATCGGGCAGATGCTCACGCAGAATGGAAACGGCGGCCAGGATCTCCAGCGTTGGCGTGTCTCCGCAGCAGGCCATCACCACGTCCGGCTCGGCGTCCTGGTCGTTGCTGGCCCATTGCCAGATGCCAATTCCTTCCGTACAATGCACAATGGCGGCGTCCATGGTCAGCCATTGGGGCAGGGCGTGCTTTCCCGCAACCACCACGTTCACATAGTGCCGGCTGCGCAGGCAGTGATCAAAAACCGACAATAGGCAGTTGGCGTCGGGCGGAAGGTAAATGCGCACGATATCGGCCTTCTTGTTGACGACGTGGTCGAGGAATCCGGGGTCCTGGTGCGTGAAGCCGTTGTGATCCTGCTGCCAGACGTGGGATGCGAGCAGATAGTTCAGCGAAGCGATCTTCCGCCGCCACGGCAGCTCCAACGTTACCTTCAGCCACTTGGCGTGCTGGCTGAACATCGAATCGACGATGCGAATGAAGGCTTCATAGCTGTTAAACAGCCCGTGCCGTCCGGTGAGCAGATAACCCTCCAGCCAACCCTCGCTCTGGTGCTCGCTGAGCATCGAGTCCAGCACGCGTCCGGCGGGCGCGAGGAATTCATCAGTTTTTACTTCCCGGGCGTCCCACTGACGGTTGGTGACTTCAAAGACCGCGCCCAGGAGATTCGAAAGCGTTTCATCGGGGCCGAAGATCCGGAAATTGCGCTGATCCTGATTCAGCACGGCCACGTCACGCAGGAACGTACCCAGCACGAGCGTATCCTGGGCGTCAACGGCGCCGGGCGAAGGCACATCGACCGCGTGGAGGTGGAAGTCCGGCATGCGCAGGTCGCGCAGCAGCATGCCGCCGTTGGCGTGGGGATTGGCGCCCATCCGCCTGTCGCCCTTGGGCGCCAGCTCTGCCAGTTCCGGCATGAGCCGGCCATTCTCATCGAACAGCTCTTCTGCCTTGTAGCTCTTCATCCAGCTTTCAAGCTGCGTGACGTGATCGGGATGTTCTGAATCCACCAGGAGCGGCACCTGGTGGGCGCGGAAGGTCCCCTCAACCTGCAGGCCGTCAACGACTTTCGGTCCCGTCCAGCCCTTGGGCGACTTGAGAACGATCATTGGCCAGCGCGGACGGGTCGTGTCGTTTTTGTTCCGCGCATTGCGTTGGATTTGCCGGATCTCCTCGATGGCCTTATCCAAAACGGCGGCCATAAGTTGATGCATCTCTTCCGGGTCATCGCCTTCCACAAAGTGGGGCGTCCAGCCGCAGCCCCGGAAGTAGTGCTCCAATTCCTCATGCTCGATGCGGGCCAGCACGGTCGGGTTGCTGATCTTGTAGCCGTTGAGGTGCAGGATCGGCAGCACGGCGCCGTCGGCGATCGGGTTGAGAAACTTGTTGGACTGCCATGCGGTCGCCAACGGACCGGTTTCCGCTTCACCGTCGCCCACGATGCAGGCGACGATGAGACCGGGGTTGTCGAAGGCGGCCCCGAAGGCATGGCTGAGCGAATACCCCAGCTCTCCGCCTTCGTGAATCGACCCCGGCGTCGTCGGCGCAACATGGCTGGAAATCCCGCCGGGGAACGAGAACTGCGTGAACAGCTTCTTGAGCCCGGCCTCATCCTGACTGATGTTCGGATAGACCTCGCTGTAGGCGCCTTCGAGGTACGTATTGCCCACGAGCGCCGGGCCGCCGTGACCGGGACCGGCGATGTAGAACATATCCAGGTCATACTCCTTGATGACCCGGTTCAAATGCACATAGATGAAGTTCTGACCCGGTGTCGTGCCCCAGTGCCCAACCACCAGGGGCTTCACGTGCGACAGCTTCAGCGGCTCTTTCAGCAGCGGATTGTCGTACAGATAAATCTGCCCGACCGAGAGGTAGTTCGCCGCCCTCCAATAGGCGTTCATCAATCGCTGCAGATCGTCCGGCGGCGGCCTGTCCGCTTTATTCATCTTCTCCGTTTCCATGGCGATGTGCCCCTTAATCCCGTTTTTTGCCTTCATCACTATGCTCCTTATCAGACACCTTCTTTGTTTTTATGGTTCCTTCTCACTTCAAATGGGTAACCCAGTTTTAGTGTAGTCAAGTTTCCCCGTGAGCATGTAGATCATGGTCTTGAGGTTCTTGAAGGTTCTGTAGCCCCGCGCCTTCGCCTTGGCCGCCTGGACCAAGCTGTTGAGTCCTTCCAGAATACCGTTGTTGATCTTGCTGTCATACCACCGGAGCACGCCGGCGATAGAGGCGTCGCGGGAATGCCCGCCATATCCGGCCACGCGCTCCGTGCGAGCGCCAGGTGTTCTTTCCGCGTTCACACTATGGGCCCCGAGCTCGCTCATGCGCCTTTGCTCGGAAGCCGTTGCGACGACGACGGGCAGATTCGCGCATTTGCTCCAAGGACCGCGTCGCGCGATCTGCGACAACACGAACTACTGAGTCTAAATCTACTACGGCCTCGCAGGCCTTGCAGCAAATTGCAGTATTTTTTATTGAAACTAGAAGAAGGTCATATGGCCGCTGCGCTCAAAAACTCAAAAACGAGAAAAACCTATGGGCAGTGGAAAAGCCGGAATTGCTGGCAAGAGGTGGGGGCGTAGTACCGAAGCAGCAGCGCCGAAACGTACGTTTACCCGGCCGCGCTCTTCGCCCCTGGCCTATTACTCTTGCCGCTGCAACCCATAACTGCCTTCTTTCCGATCACCGCCGCGTGGCGTCCCGCGACGCTTTGCGACGACGTCCACGATGGCCTCCTCGAGGAGTTCCGAGAGCGGGATGTGCTCATCGACTGCCAGGTGACGTAGACTGTCAATCACGCCCTCCTGAATCCGCACGGAATAAGTTTTTCTCTGAGGGGCCCCTTTTCTCATACATAATTAATACTTTATTGCTGAATTTAATGCAATATTTTTCTTGCAATGAGTATGACTGTATGATATATTACATTATATAATATAACTATATGGGAAAGGAGGTTCAACAACCAGATGGAAGGATCGGATGATACGGGGTGCCGAAATGAGGAGGATTGCGAGCTCTGCAAGCGCGCATGGCGAGGATGCAAAGAAAGATTATGCGTAGTGTGGTACGGGCCTCGCAATCTGCTCGATAGGCAGGACGAAAAACAATGAAAAAGGGATTGCAGGAAACCTGCAACCCCTTGATATCATTAAGCTGGGGGAGAGGGGGTCGAACCCCCATTCACGGAGTCAGAGTCCGTTGTCCTGCCATTGAACGATCCCCCAAAACCTTCGATTCCCGGTTAAAAGAGCGCTTTCACGCGCCCTATCATCCTTTGCATTAAAGAAGTATCAGAATCTCTTCTGCATGTCAACCGTTTTGCAGCCGGATCCGCACGAATTCTGCTTGACATTTGCCCGTATTGCCTTTATTTTTCTTATCATTCGGGAGTGCTGCCGGGAATGATGAGGAAGGCGACATGACGAGAGGGAAAGCGCAGATGTCCGGCGGGGAAGAGCGTGAAGTCCTGCGCCGTTTTATCGCCCTCTTCACGGACAAGGGATGGCTGAACCGGAAACTGAAAATCAGATACCGGGGTGTGGGCTACCGGATCTTCTGCAGTGACACGGAGTTCCTCGTCTATCGGATAAACGATAATGCATGCGTTTCGCCGGGGGTACCCGGTTGGCCCGTCTGCATGGTGAGACAGGATGAGGTCTTTCACGATTCGGAAATGTGCCCGTTCCCGTCGCCGGAACCCGATGCCAGCGACTGGCTCCACTGCATGGCACAAGGGGATTTCGAGGTGATTTGAGGGTTATGAAAAAGACTATTATTATTTCCGGCTCGTTGGCCTATGACAGGATCATGGATTTTCCGGGATACTTTTCCCAACACATCCTGCCTGATAAGATACACGTGTTGAATGTCTGTTTTCAGGTGAACGGGGTGCGGGAGAAATTCGGAGGAACTGCGGGCAACATCGCTTACTCCCTCGCGCTCATGGGTGAGAACCCCCTTATCTCCGCATCCGTGGGCGGCCATGACTACCACCGCTATTTTCTTTGGCTCGAGAAAAACGGCATCTCCACCGAGCAGGTCAGGATCATCGAGGATGAATTTACGGCAAGCGCCTACATCACTACCGACCAGGCCGACAATCAAATCACCGGATTCCACCCGGGGGCCATGAAATATACATCCGGACTCGATTTCGACAGGCTGAACCCGGAGGAGACCTTATGCATCGTCTCTCCGGGCAATCTCGACGATATGATCAACTATCCACGCATATGTAAAGAGCGGGGCATCGACTATATCTTTGACCCGGGACAATCGCTGCCCATGCTGAATGGGGAAGACCTGATCGAGGCCGCCTCAGGGTGCAGGGTCCTGATCTGCAACGATTACGAGCTCGACCTCATCATAAAGAAAACCGGCCTGGTGAAAGAAGCCTTGCTCGAACGGACGGGTACCCTCATCACCACCTTGGGAGACCTCGGCTCAAGGGTCAATACGACACACGGCGAGATAAGTATCCCCCTTGTAAAGGCGAGACAAGTGCTCGACCCTACCGGGGCGGGAGACTCCTATCGGGGCGGGCTGGTGACCGGTCTCGCCCAGGGATTGGAAATCGAACACTGCGCGCGGATGGGCAGTGTCTGTGCCTCCTTTGCCGTTGAGTGCTACGGGACACAGGAATACCGATTCAGCGCCGACGAATTCAACGAAAGGCTAAAAGCGTGCTCCCTGTAGCGACAGTGTCTCGCCACGTCTACCCCACCGGTATAGCGGCCGGAGCGATTTTTGATGCAGAGCGCGAAATCGCGTTCGGCCCGCACCGGAGTGTACTCTTTTGTACATGAGGATGAGGGGCGAACGCGATCACAAAGCTATGCGCAAAAAGCACCCGGCCGCCCCCACCCTACGGATTGTGGCGCTTGTCCGACCTGTAGCAGCTCCCCCTCGTCCGCTTTGCGTACTGCTTCATTTCTGAAACAGCCTCCGTAACCTCTCCAAAGTGAGAAAACGGATGATTTCTGTTGCTGGTAATCCCGATTGAGAGGGACATGAGGGGGAATGATCTCGGGTTGCCTTGCCTGTCGATGGCGACAATACCCCCCGCTTCTTTTTCGTCGCCGTCGTAAAAGGTGGCGATGATCCGATCGAAGGCGGCGACCATCTCGGAAGCGGCCGCGTCTACCAGGTCGGCATCTATGACAAAGATGAAGTCATCCCCTCCGATATGTCCTACAAAGCTCCCGGCCGGCTGCTTGTTCTTGACGATATTCAGGATGAGCCTGCCCGTCATCTTGATCACCTCGTCGCCCCGTGTGAAGCCGTAGTGGTCATTGAATGGCTTGAAGTTGTCGAGATCCCCATAGCCGACGGCAAATACGACGCCTTTGTCGATGAGCTGCTGAATCGTCCTGTTGATCGAGGTATTGCCCGGCAGCCTGGTAAGGGGGTTTACCTCCACCACGCGCTCGGCCCTGAGGACGCAGAGTTGGGCGCGGGCCGAGAGGTCTTTATCCACCTGTGACCGCCAGACATAGTCCTCGATAAAGACCGCATCCCAGCGTGGCGGCGGGATCGATTCATCGATCACCGCAAGCACGGGCAAGTGGGTGAAGATCGGGTCGTTCTTCAGTGTATTGAGTATATTGACCGCGCTTGCATCGTTGACGATGAGATCGATGATGAGAATGTCCGGAATGAGAGAATAGATGTAGTCGAGGCCTGACCCGATGTTGCTGAAGGAAATGATGCGGCACGATCCTTCAAGGAGCTTTTCCGTTATAGCGATCAGCGCGGTATCACGGGAAATGAGCACACCGGTTTTCATTACAGCACCCTAAAACTCCGTTATAACGAAAGGTCCGCGGCCTCTTCCAGCAGATCCTCGGCCTCTCCTAAGATAGACTTGATGTCGGGTTCCGATAGCCCGACCAACTCCCATGAGGAGGGATGCAGCGGTGGAACAGTGGAGTCTCCTGCAAACCCGAACCCCCTGCCGCGGAGAAGGACATCGGCAAAATGCACGATTGCCGTCTCCATGGGCGCCACCTTTGAAAGATGGGGCTTGTGGTGATACTGAATGACATCGATAAGAGGCTTCGGAAACCTCCATTGTTCGGCGACCCAGGCCCCTACAGTTGCGTGGGTCGTTGAAAAATAGCCGGCCTCCACTTCGTATACCGTAAGGTCTTTCTCCCGGGCCTCACCCATTACCTTCTCGTACTCATCGGGGAACTTGAGCACGAGGACGACCTTGCCGATGTCGTGGAGCAGCCCGTGGATTGACGCTTCCTCCGGGTCCTTTAACCCCTTCTTCGCGGCCATAAGGCGCGAAAGGATCGCGCAGCCCATGGAGTGCTCCCAGAGACCGATCATCGTCTGTTGCATCAGGTCGAAGACGGTAACGCCGAAAAGGAGACCCCGTACCACGTTCAGGCCAAGGAGAAGCACGGCCTGGTTTACGGACGAAATCCTTCCCGGAAAGCCATAAATCGGCGAATTTACCATCCTGAGCACCCTGCTGGTCAGTACCGGATCCTGCGAGATGAAGCGGCTGATTTCAGCGAGTGAAACCGTCGGGTCCCCTAGTAGCTCCAGCACATGCTTGGCGACCGCAGGGATCGTGGCAAGCGTCTGAATGCTCTCGATTCTATCTTTCAGGGTTTTCAGATCCATGCGCTTCGTAAAGACCTTCTATATGCTCTCTCAGCAGCTTTTTGAGCACATCCATATGGGGAGCGGTTTCCACGTTCCTGAAGCGCCCCTCGAGCCGGGCCAGCTCCTCGTCGAGAGGAGGAAGCGCTTTGCATGGCCCGTGCACGTGAATCACCTGAACGTCCATCTTCTGTATCTTTTCAACGAGGATCCCCGTAAGCTCGGTATCCGCCCCGATCATCATGAGGCCGTTCTTATTCAGTACCGGACGCTCCAGTTTCATTCCCGGGGTGATATTCTTAGCCGAAATCTTCATGATCTAAGCTTTCCTGAAATTGTTCGATCACCACACCGTGCGGCGGCATGATGGCCGGTCATAGAAGTATAGCATGCTTTGCGTATGCCCGACCAGCAAAACCATGCCGTTGCCGTCCTGGGCATTGCAAAAAACTTCCGTACGTACAGAGTCCTACAAATCCGGCCCATTATAAGATTGTGGGGCAGAATAATCAACGATATTATTTTCCGCCCCGCAGCTATCCCGGTATTTCTGGCCTGAAGATTGCGCAGATATACTTATAGGCGGAATAAAGACTGAAACAGAGCGAAACATAGATGATGACAAGACCGGGCACATAAAATGACCGGCTAAAAAGCACACAGGCTATCCCCACGATCTGAAGCGTTGTCTTCAGCTTTCCCGCAAAGGACGAATAAATGATGATGCCCTCTCCCGCATAAAACGATCTCAGCCCGTTTATTACAAATTCGCGGCTCACCATTACGACCGTGACCCATAGGGGCACAAGCCGGTAACAGGAAAGGGTGATCAGGACAGTCGATATGAGAAGCTTATCCGCGATAGGGTCGAGGTACACGCCGAGTTTCGTCTTCATGCTCATACGACGCGCGATCAGGCCGTCGAGACCGTCGGTAATTCCGGCGATAATAAAGAGAATGCACGAGGCAAAGCGAAGCTGCTCGTTCTGTGTCGATATCAGGTAGAGTATTGCCGGTATGAAAAGTATCCTTACAAGACTTAAGCTGTTCGGAAGCGTCCAAACAGAGGTTGTTTCATCCCGGCTCTTCATTGGGAATCTTTTAGTTTGTCGTAGTAAAGCTTGACCCTTTTGATGTAGCTGATCGTTTCGCTTATGGGAGGGACAGACATGTTCTGTATGACCCTTTGCGGCCCGGCATTATATGCAGCAAGAACAAGCTCAAGATTTCCTTTGAAAAGCTCATGCAGCAGCTTTAGATACCTCGCCCCGGCCTGAATGTTTTCCTCCGGATCGAAGGGGTTGTGGAGCTCCAGGTCGCGGCCCGTATCAGGCATGATCTGCATGAGACCCCGTGCGCCTTTCTGTGAAACCGCCGTGGGGTTCCCGTTCGATTCGGCTAACATCACCGCTTTTACCAGACGATAGTCGAGACCGTTCGCCTCGGAATGGCGTTTGATAAGGTGGTCGTACGTGTTCCTGTCGAGAGCCGAGACGGAAGGGAGCGCAGAGCCGTCTCCGCCACGTTCCCCGATGATGATGTGATACCCTTTGCCGGGCGGCCTGATATTGGTAAGGTGATAGACGCCCCCCGCATCGACATAGCCATAGATAGCCGCGATACCGGAGAGGGGCGCCAGGATCATGACGGCAAGAAGAAAGAGGAGCTTAAGCATACTGCTCTTATTGTCGTCGAATAATCCGTAATTGTCAAGCCTTTTGCCGTTTGGTATAGGTCCTATAGGACTTATACGACCTATAATTAAGAACGAATCGCGGCCGGTCGCCGCCTCCCCCTTTTCCGTTCTTGCCCTGACGCGTTCGCTCGCGGTATTATATGCGGCCAGGAGGATTGCTGCGCATGGCGGGTCTTCTCTACGTCGTTGCCACACCGATAGGGAACCTGAAGGACATAACCCTTCGGGCCATAGAGGTGCTCCGGGAGGTCGATTTCGTTGTTGCCGAGGATCGTCAAAGGGCCCTCAAGCTATTGAGCCATCTCGATATCAGGAAACCGATTACCACGATT
>Ga0116111_1002275_pt1 | contig 11886 bp, 17 predicted proteins | sample June2015DPH_8_10_FD_89720 | JGI IMG/M metagenome (GOLD analysis project Ga0116111, IMG submission 89720) | Peatland microbial communities from SPRUCE experiment site at the Marcell Experimental Forest, Minnesota, USA - June2015DPH_8_100 | ecosystem: Environmental > Terrestrial > Soil > Wetlands... | reverse complement strand
TCTCCGAGCTGTGGACCTTGCTCGCAAAGCAAGAAGCTGTGATCGCCAAGATAGATTCGCACGCGGATGGCGACTGAAATAAACCTAACCAGGCAGCAACGCAAGAATATCACACCGCCAAAACATCGAACCGATGCGCGGCCAGGACCACTACATACGACCCGACGAAGCGTTGCGCCCGCAGCCTCCGGTCGAGCACGAGCTGCCGCGACAAGCGCCTGACGGGAATGGGAGTGAACTCGCGCCGGGGATAATTCCGACAGCACCACCGATTCGCGGAACCCCCAATTAACCCACCCCGCGCCTTTAGCAGTTTAGTATAACGACAATGTAAATCGTCCCCGTTGGTGGTATTACAGATTGTAATACAGCAGTGGCACCCACACGGCGCGCGAAAGACCCGCTCTAGGAGGCCGAAAAGCGAAAGCATCTCAAAAATAAATCTGAGGCCCACGTCGCCCGCTCGACATGCGAGCGCACGCGGAGCGCGGTTTTTGGCGGGCTGGACTCCGGTTGTCGTATTGGTTTATGATATTACTGGCTTAGATAATGTCAGACCGAAAAAGGAGAAACACCGTGAGAAAACAAACCAAACCGAAAGCCAAGAAGATCACCGAAGCGAAGGGTGCTGCGCTGCGCAGCGCACGCATTTATCGGGTAGTTGAGAGCAAGGCGAAGCAAGCCGAGAAACTCACAGCAACTCAGACGACGCAAATCTACGCGGTGCTAGCGCGCAACCCGAGCGGACTCAGCGCCGAGCAGATCGTTGAGAAACTCTCGGCAGACGGGAAGTTCAAAAGCGAAAATCCGCGCGCCGTCGTGAACGCAAATCTCTACGACCTACGCCGGGGAACCGCAAGCTGCAAAAATGCGGGTCCTGGTTTGGTTGAGATTGTCGAGAAAGCACCCGCCGAGAAGAAACCCAAAGGCGCAAAACCGAAGGCGACACAACACAAGCTCGTCGAAAAGATCGAAAAAGAAAACAAGGTAGTAGCGCTGCTAGAGGAAAACCGAAAAAAGAACACGCCCGCCGCGTAAACAATCACGCCTCGATCCCCGGCCCTGCGACCGGGGATCTTTTTTTTCGCCCCGCGCAAGCTGCTTTCCCATGCCCGAACCGGTTTACTCACTATCCGCCGTCGAAAATATCGCGCACGTCGCCCCCAGGACGCGCCGTGATCGGATTCTCGTATCATTGCCCCAGGGGTTCATTCGCTAAAGACAAAGGCGTTGCACACCTGAAGTCCGAAATCACTTATCGCGTCACAAGCTACTTTCCCCGCCCGCAGGCCACAAGCCGGGCGCGTAGGGCCTACTTTCCCGCGCCCTGGCGGGCGTCTGGCGCGTCCTCGCGCGCCGGGGGGTAAGACAAGGTAGCTGCTGATTCCGGGCACCGATAGGCTCCTTTTGTAAGTCGTTGAAAACAAAGGCAATAACATAAAGCCACTGATCCTACCTTAGTAGGTTATCCAACCTAATATGTTCAATCCATTATACATAAAGGCAACAACATGGGGTCGGTCTACAAATGTTCTACCGATGCACACAAACCTTCCCCTTTAGAAACTTCTAAACTCGCTGGCGAGCGTGTTTAGAGGTTTCTAATATCCGGACGCGGCGCGGGCCAGGCGAGTAAGGCTATGCAAGAGTACGCCCTTTGCATCAGGAACCTCTCCGCGCGGCCCCGCACCCTGACACCACGAAGGGGCTTTCTGGCGAAAGTGCCGGTACAACGGTACGACGCCCTCCCCGGAATCGCCAGATGTTAAATCTTGGACTGCCATTAAATACGACTAAAACTCGGCGAATGGTACAATGGCTTTATCCTCCATCGGATTACACATCTTCGTATAAGCCCTTTCGTTGCTATTAGTCACCAAGGAAAAGCGGCCTGCGTGCGGTACGACGCGGTACGACGCCCGTTGTACCGGCGTAAGTTCTAGACACCATAGAGATTTAACAGGTAAAAGAAGTACACAGTACAACGGTACAACACAAACAACAACTTACTTACGCGCGACCCTTAATAGCGTAATACATTTTTGTTTTTTTGATGTGTATAGGCCGTCGTACCGTGGCCCCGCTACCGGGCCCTGATCCTGAAGGGCGTCCGGCCGTATTTTCGGCGATTACTGCGTTGACGCAATGTGGTAAGGTGTTGGAGTGGCCCTAAGTGCGGAAGAAAGACTTATCACTATTCGGGTAAAGATCAAGAGGGCCAAAAAGCACCTCGCCGAACTCGAAGATGCTTCCCAGGCTTACCGGGAATCCTACACTCATGTGGCTGGCCCCAATGAGCACCCTGGCTTCTCGATAGGCACGCCTCAACTGAGAAAACTCCCAATCATCCATTTCGACATGCTGGCGATTGCTGGTGACGTCCTTCACAATCTGAGAAGTTCCCTCGACCATTTGGCTTACCATCTCGTATTGGTTTTCAATCTTAATGCCAGTGAGGATGTTCTTAGAAAAGTCGAGTTCCCGATTGGCGAAAGTCTTGAGAAATACGAATCCCTGAAGGGCAGAAAAATAGAGGGAGTCATTGAACCACGCACTATCAAGTTCATCGACGGCCTCAAGCCGTACAAGGGCGGGAATGATGTGCTTTGGCGACTTCATGAAGCGAACAATATCGACAAGCATCGTAAACTCCTGAGCGTCGGCGTTGATATCCTGTGTGACGGCGAAGGCTTCGCGGGCTACTACTGGCTCAAGACTGAGAAGCCACCTTTTGCCGGAGTGTTTGCTCCTGAAGGGCAACAAGAGACGCAACTCCCCCCGGTCGAATCGCTCATTGAGCCGCATGTTATCGATGGTGAAGCGTTGATTCCAACGCTCCTTCAAATCACGAACTATGTCGAAACCCTGATTGAGCGGGGCTTTAGAAATTTCTTGGAAAGATGATGTTGACAAGTTCATGCGGCCTCCAGTATTCTAGGATTAGGATACTGGGCACGTATTTTCCTGTTGACAATCCGAGATGCGAGCTGACCGTTCCGGCGCGATCAAGGTTTCCGCTCCGTCCCGCGTGGTAGAACAAAAGTAGAAAAGCCTGTTGCCTGTTTTGCGCGTTGCCCGCAAACCCCTGTAAAGAGTGGTGAGCCGTGGGGGAATCGAACCCTCAACCTACTGATTAAGAGTCGGGCTTTCACAAGGAATCAACGACTTACGGTTGTTATAATCTTTTGGTATCACGCCGTGTTTGCTTAGTGTTTTTGCGGGTCTTCCGACAGTGCTTTTCCTGCTGTTACACAGCGTACCGCCGCGTACTGGTCACTGAGGGTAGTCATAGACGCGGGACTCCCGAGACGGAAGGGGCGGGCAAGGGTTATGTCATGCCCGCCCCGACTGGTGGCATTAGTTCTTCAGGCAAGTCTTGCCCGCCATCAGCTTAAGGATCATTTCATCCATGAAGTATCGAGCCTGATCCGTGGTCCGCCACCGGATGTTCTCGATTATCTTTGTGACCCGCTCTATTTGACGGTCAACGGAGAGGGCGGAGACTTGCATCTTAGACCGATAAACATTAGCTTTTCCTGTAGTCATGTTCGCGCTCCATTTCTGAATTTTCAGGACTGCTTCCCTGAATACCCACTACACTACACCTTCTTTTCTCTGTTGTCAAGTAAAATCTTTCAGAATGTGTGAATAATATTCTACTTAACCAACTGTTTGACAATCCGATTAGCTCACGGTTTCACAATCTGATTAACGGGGCGATCTGTCGAATGGGAAGATGCCCTTGGCGGCATCGGCAATCGCCTGCCGATTCGCGGCTGATTGGCGAGCCCGCCGACTTGGAGCGATCCCATGCGCGCAGGCAGCGAGCGGCGCGGGCTTGCTCGATTTGCTCCGATGCCACCCCCCTACAAGCCCTTTTTCGTTTTGATTTTGCTTCCGTGGTTCGCTCTCTACTAATTTCAACTTCGGGCGAACGTCACCCGAGCAAGGGCAGGGTTGGGCTCGCCACTACAAAAAATAAAATTTCTGGCAAATCGAGATGCTATCAAGAGGCGGCCGCTCGCGTAGAATGCCCTGCCTTCGCGCGACGTTGCCGCAGGACGCACCGGGCAGCAACGGGCAGTATTTCCCTTTCAAGGCGCCGGGAATGCATGAAAATCACGATCCGCCGGAGAAACACTTGACTCAGGGTGTATAGTGATCTTTCACGGATGCTGAAAGGTATCCGCGCTGCACCGCGTACGCGAGTTCTCACCTTGAGGACGGATGCGTTGAAGGCCGCCAGGCCGCGCGGGGGATGTAAAGGGCAGAAGCTGAGCTAGTCGGTCCCGCCTAACCGTAAAAACCAAAATCGAGGAGTCTCTATGAGTGCGAATCTTTCGGCTCTGCCTCAGGCGGCACCCTTGCTGCGAGTACCTGATGTGTCTCGGGAATACTCGCTTTCCAGGGAATACTTGCACAAGCGGAGGAGATTGAAACTTGGACCGCCGTTTGTCCGCATCGCTCGAAATCTGGTCCTCTACAAGCGGGCTGACTTGGAGCAATTCATCGACGCGCACCGCGTTCAGCCTGACGGAGGTGCATGATGGATCCTCTCGATCAAGAGCAGGACGAACAGCGAAAGCGGCCACTGCCGCAAGTGCAGCCAGTACAGCCGCCGATGCGCGGCGATCCGTTAAGTGGGGCACCGACTGGTTTCGGGGTGGCTCCGGTTTCGGCGCCTGGGGCATCGGCACTAAATGCAGCGCCGGTTGCCTTGCCCGCAAGCGGAGGGATTGATGTTTTGAGACGCGCACCGACGCTTGCACCGAATCCCGCATCAATTACTCCGGTAACTCCCCGCGCAACAAGGCCCGGAGACGTTACGCCACAAGAACTGCAAGCCGTTTCTCCGCACGGTTTGAGGAAAGCACTGGGCTTGCTTTCGGTTGGAGCGGCGGCATTCGGCGGTGGCCCCAGGGGCGGGGAACAGGCCAGAGAGTCGGCATTTGAGGCTCCGAAAGAGCGGTTGCTTGAGCAAAGGGGAAGGGAGCAGAAATCCTTTGATACGCAAGAGGCTCAACAGGAACGGGAAAAACAACTGGGAATCGAAGAGACAGCGGCCGGGCTTCAAAATCGCAACATAGAGTCTGAAATCGCCAACCGCACATCTGAGATCAAAGAAAGAGAAACCCCGGTAGGAAAGGCCCCCAAAACTGAGTGGGAAGGTTTTTTCGCAAACCATCCAAATCCTTCCGATCAAGAGATAGCTAATTTCGCAACACAAATCAAAGCACCGGAAGCGGGAGGGAAACCGCTGACTCCTGCGCAGATTGATGCCGCAAACGCGAGACTCGCAGGGCGATGGAAAGTGAACGGGAAAGGCCCGATTCCCCATGCGTACGTCTTGCTCCCTGGAGCTACTGAAAAAGAATATCAGGGCATTGATGCTGATCTGAAATCTTTGGATGCCGCGACAGGAACCAAGGCCCAGCGCGAACAGGCTGACGCCGCACGCGATGAGGCGAGAGCCGCATCGGAAGCGGCCCGAACCGAGCGGGAAGAAACCAACGAGATGAAATGGGCCGAAGGCACAGACCCGAAAACAGGCAGGACTATCGCGGGGCCAGTATCCGAACTGAAGAAGGCCGGAGCTACCGATCTTGCCGCTCTTGAAAGAAATGATGTTTCAAGCATCAGAGATGCCCGCCGTGCTGTACAAGCGATAACGAAAACTGGAACGAAGCCAGAGCAACAGGGCGTCTTGCAGCTCATCGACGGACTCGACAAAGACGGCAAGCTAGGTGTAGCCGCATCGCGTCTGAATAGCTTCTTGGCGGGCGGTGTTGGAACATCACCGGGCGACGACCCGCGCATTATTACCTTGCTAGATAAGGGACAGTTGGCGCTCACTCTGACCATGAAAGCGCATTTTGGAGTATCGGGCGGCAGAAGCCCGCAAATGCTCCAGCATTTTCTCGATATGGCGAACGCAAAGAAGATGGACGCCACTACCCTGCGCGCGGGATTCCGGGCCATCAACGATTACATGGGGGACCGCGCAGAGATGCCGGAAACGGGCGCAGTGAACGATGAAGTGAGCGGCGCCATTGCCGCCTTCAGGAAAAATAGGGGGAAGTGATATGGGAGGATTCACACTCGAACAAGTTGTAGGACACCCGGACTTCCAGGCGATGGCGCTGCCGGATAAAAATTCCTTTTTGATGGAGAACGTCCCTGAGTTTAAGGCAGGCGCCCCGAAGGATCGGGCGGAGCTACTCGACAAGATTCATTACGGCGCTCCAGCCACGGGACACGAAGGGGAAGCGCCGGACAAAGGATTCCTTGCTGGGGCAGGAGAAGCAATCGGGGATGTCGGAAAGTCGTGGCTTGATTATGCCAAGACCCCCATTCCAGGCACCCATATTCCAGGCGGTCTTGCGGTCCCAGGTGTCGGGGAATACACGGGAGTAAAATCACTTCTTGCGCCACAATGGCCGCTCATTAAACGGTCAGCGCAAGAAACGTGGCAAGGAATCAAGCATCCCCTGACGCCCCAGCCGCTCGCTCCGCTTCACCGCGCCGAAGCCATGATGCCGATTGTCGGGCCAATGGCAGCCGATTTGGAGCATCGGCCATTGGGAGAAGCAACTGGTCGTGGTGCGGTAGACATCGCGCAGATTGCAGCGCCGGAACTGCTGAGAGCTGGGCCTCCACTCGCCCGGCGGATTGCAGAGCGCACAGCGGGCTCTATGCTCGGGCCGGAAGCAGAGAACACCTTGGAGTCAGTGCGGCCGACTCCCGCACTTGTCAAAGAGGCGCCCGTCGCTCTGACGCGGCGTAGTTTGATAGGCAAGCTCGGTCAGCGCGTCAGTGATTACAACCGCCAAGTTCGGGAAGTGATCGTACGGTCTCAAGCTCAGCCTCAGCCGTTCGCCCCGATTGTCACGCGAGCATCGCAGCCTTTGATTGACCTGGCGCGGGCCAACGGAGAAGAAGCCCGCGCCGTGTCGCTGGAAAACTGGCGGGATAACGTCATCCAAAATCGCCCGGAGTCTATGAGCCTTCAGGATGTGAAGGGCGTCATGGATGATTTGAGCCGGGAGAAAGGGATTTTTAAGTCCGGGCCGAATGAAGACCCGACTTTGAAAACGGCGAAAGAAAAACTTTACAACGAACTCAATCAGACTCTTGAGACACACATCCCCGGAATCCGGCAGTGGACACAGCGCGAAGGCGGACTGATAGGAGCGAGGCGCGCACTCGAAAGTAAGCAGCGCATGGCCGAGGGGGAACCATTGCTTCCACGGCCACATGTCTATGTTGGGGAAGGCATGGGCGGGGGAGCTCCGCTTCGCTTTGGCGGCCTGAGATTCTCCCTTGGACTGCCGGAAGGGACACTGCTGAAAACTCTCGCTGTGAAATTGTTCGGTCAGCGCGAAGCATTGCCAAACCTGCAACCTGTAAGGCCAGGTCCAAACCTGCAACCCGTACGGCCTCCAAGTCGGATGCCGCTCTCGCCGCAACTCGCCGCACGCGGGATCGCCACGCCATACCGTCCGGGCGCCGAAGAGGTAGGGGCACGAAGGCCGGGAGTCTGGCCATCCGAGGTTGAGGGTTTGCCGCTTGGGGAGGGCTACCGCCGTGGATTCTTGCCCTCTAATGCCACACCCGAAGAGGGAACGGAATTCACACCCCATGAGCCGCCGAGATTTGGCGGGCTGGCTATACAGGGCGAACGAAGTCCGTTCTCAGAAGCACAAAAGGGCATTACGGCTAAGGGGCGAATCAGCGAGAAGGGCAGGCGGTATTTTACGAGCAAGAGGCAGTTTGAAAAGTGAACGCGAAACGTAAGGGCACGCACAACGAGCATCGGAGCATGGCGATTCTGGAATCGAGCGGCTACGCCTGCACGCGCGCAGCTGCGTCCTTGGGAGTGTTCGACATCATCGGCGTGGGCTCGACCGATGTTGTCCTAGTCCAAGTCAAAACGCGGGACTGGCCCAGCGTCGAAGAGACGGAAACAATCAGGCAATTTCCGTGCCCGCCGAACGCTCGCAAACTGCTCCATCGCTGGCGTGATCGGCAGCGGTTGCCGGACGTGCGGGAACTGTGAGAAGGGGTTGTTATGGATGATCTTTTGAAAATGCTTCGGCAGCTTGAGGCTGAGGGCTTCTTTGGGGCTGTCGAGGTGAAGTTTGAAGGGGGCCGCGTAACTCTAATTCGCAAGAGTCAGACGTACGTGCCGAATGGCCGCAAAAAGCGGGAGGTGGAAAGTGGACAATTTTTTTCCACTGAGCAAAAGCATGATGGAGGATAGCCCTGAATTCAGAAAGCTAACCCCTGCCGAGAAAGTCCTTTGGATTAACATCCTCAACGAATCGAATCTGCGCGGAGAATTCTACAAGGCCGACATAGAGTGGGTTGTTGCGCTCAACCTCAGCCTGAACAAGGTTCGGGAAGCGCGCCGGAAGTTCGGGGCCTTGGGATGGCTGAACTTCACACCTGGCTGTCGGTCTCACGGCGGCCGACTCGCGACTCAGTACCACTCTGCGAGGTGGACGAAGCCGGAAGACGGGGTGTTCTTTGCTCAGATGCCGCGCTACACGTGGGAATGGTTATTGACGCTGTTGCGCCCTGTTCGGAGCCGCCCCGGTGAATGGATTGATCCCCGTCTGAGGAAAAGGGAACCCGTCTGCGGCCACATCGAAGTTCTTTTGTACGCCTACCTCTGGTACTGGTGGAATAAGTACGGGGATAAGACTGGAATTGTCATTACCAAGCACACCCTACAGGAATTGACCGGCTTCGCGGGGGCGTCCGACAAGGTACAAGGGCTAGCTGACGCCACTGGAATGCTCAAGTTCCGTGACGAATACCATAAAATCCGGTTACTGGAATTCTGGTTTCGTAAAGACCCAAGCAAGTGCGCTGATAACGCGAGGCAACGGGACCTCGCTGCGCGGAATCTCAGCGATGCGATTGCCAAGGCGAGAAAGGACCAAGATAAAAGGCGCACCAAGGCCAATCTCTTGAGTGTTCCAAAATCGGCAGATGCACGCGTCTCTTGAGTGTGCCGCTTGAGTGTTCCACTTGAGTGTTCCAAAATCGGTAGATATCTGGCTGTTTTGGCACACCCACCTAAGAAGATGATTTAGATGACTTCTTTCTATAAATAGAAAGAAGCAAAGATATGTCCACAAACTTGAAAGAAGGGAAGTTCTAAAACCCATGCCACGACGATGCCTCGGTTGTTCAAGTTCTAAAAGGGCCGCAATCGACAAAGCCCTTGGAGATGGTGAATCGTTACGCCGGATAGCAAAGCAATTTGGGGTATCTCCATCTGCGCTATGTCGGCATAAAAAACACGCCGCGAGCGAGAAAGTGGAAGCCCACATTTTACCCCCCACTGTGGAAGTGGATCAGCCATCTGCCCCGGAAGCTGTCAGGCGAACGTCTGACTTTCTCTCCGGCTGGGAATTGCCGTAGTCACGCATGACGGAAAAACGCGGAGAGGAGTGCTGAAAATATGACCATAAAAGACTTTGCCGAAAAACACGGATTGCGAATCAAGAGGGACTCATGCGAGGAGTTGTTTATCCCCTGTCGTCGCGGGCAGATTTATGACCACTGCGACGGGGAAAGATTCGGGGTCATGGTCATAGCCGAAGGGAAGGTCCGAACGAGTCCGCGAATGTGGGGCGCCGTTCGCAAGACACTCCAAGCGGCCGGCTTCAGTTTGCATCAGAACGGAGATGCCGAGGGCTCGCTGCTGTTCAACCCGGAGGATCCCGAACAATCCAAACTGGCCATCTCCGTTATGGGCGCAAGGCGAAAAAGACGCATGACTCCCGAGGCGAGGGAGAAAGCCATCGCACACCTTTTGAGTGTTCGCGTAGTTTTGGAAAATCCCGCTGTGGAAGGGCACCTCACGGCGTAGGACGCACCGGACGGCGCCAGGTGCCCCTCTGGAAGCACAGGGCGGCAAAGGAGGGAGCTATGAGCAAGCGTAAGCCATTGACGAAATTAGAGAAAGGGATGCTCAAGGGCCTTTTGACAGGAAAGAGCGACTTTGCGGCGTACCGTGATGCCGGCGGGACGGGAATATCCCCGAGTTCGGCCCGCGACTGCAAGCGGGGCATTCGTGAGAAGGTTTCCGACCTGGCGGACCGGATCGGCGCCACTGACGAGAAGTTGCTCCGTGATTGCCTGCTACCCGCGCTGAATGCCACTGACAAGAAATTCGCACAGAAAGACGGCCGGTTTACCGACGTGCGGGAAGTCGTGAATTGGGAAGCGAGGCTCAAAGCTCTCGACATGGCTTTCAACCTCAAGGGCAGTTATGCCGCTCGCCCAGGCACTCGGGTTGAAGTGGCCGGAGATGGTGAAATTTCCGTGCGAGTCACAGAGGTCGAGTGAGTGAAAGCCCCGTCCGGGTGTATCAAAGAAATCTCAAAATACCCCTTGACACACACAAACGTATCCGCTAAGATTTAACTTGACGGCTACGTTATGCGAAAGGACACCGACAAGGTGATTCGAGAGTATCTGGCAGGGATCGGCCGCAAGGGCGGCAAGGCGCGGGCCAAACGTCACGGCAAAGCCGAATTAAGCAAGTGGGCGAAGCTCGGGGGCAGACCACCAAAGAAAAAATCTACGGGGGGTGAGCGATGATCTACAAGCCGAAGAATTCCCGCTACTACATGGCGAAGTTTCAGTGGAAAGGACAGCTTATCCGCAAGTCCACACGGGCTACAGACGCCAAGACTGCGCGCTCCATTGAAGGCACGATGCGAGCGGAATTGGCACGCGGCAACTGGGGCATTCTCGAAAAGAAGCCGGCGCCGAAGCTCGCGGATTTCTTGAGCAAGGATTTCAAGCCGTTCACTGAAACCCGCTTTGCTCAAAAGCAAAAGAGCCTCGAATACTACGTTTTCGGAATCGCCATGCTTTCCAAGTCCGGCTTGGGCGGACTGGCCATTGACGAAATTACGGACCAACATGCGGGACAGTTTGCGGCCCGCCATTCGCATCTGTCAGCCTCAACTATCAACTGCGGCCTTCGCACTCTGCGGCGGGCTCTGCACCTTGCCTGTGATTGGGGAAAGCTCGAACGGATACCCAAGATCAGTTTGGCGAAGGGCGAGCGCCAGCGCGAGCGCGTGCTGACAGACGATGAGGCGACGCGGTATCTCGGCGTGTGTGCTCAACCGTGGAAAGACGCCGCGACACTGATATTGGGAAGTGGCTTGAGGCCCGGAGAGGTTTATCAGTTGCGATGGGAGCACGTCCTATTGAACGGCCACGGCGGACTGATTCGGGTTGCCGAAGGAAAGAGCAAAGCGGCTCGGCGAATCCTGCCCACAGTTCCCGCAGTTTACGCCGTAATGAAAGCTCGCCATGAGGCCCAAGGATGCCCGGCCGAGGGTTGGGTTTTCCCGTCCGGCGCCGTCTGCGGCCATCTTGAGCAAGGCACGGCCAAGACTCAGCACGATAGGGCACTCAAAGCTCTGGCAAAGGCCCACAAGGAAAACCCAGAAGATAACCCCGAAGTGAAACCATTCGAGCCGTACTGCATGAGACACACGGCTCTGACTAATCTAGCCGCAGCGGGTTGCGATGCCTTCACGCTGGCCCGAATAGCTGGGCATAGCTCAATTCAGATCACCATGCGCTATTGTCATCCCCAGGCGGACGCAATCGAGCGCGCCTTCGCGCAGATGAGCAATCGCCGAGAAGTAGTCACAGACGGTGGTCACAGCGAGAATGCGGAAAACGAAGGCGAAAAAACGCAGCTTGTAATAGTACAGCGGTGAAAGGGTTATGGTGAGCCGTGGGGGAATCGAACCCTCAACCTACTGATTAAGAGTCAGTTGCTCTACCAATTGAGCTAACGGCCCAGCCGGAATATTCTAACACAGTTCCAATGAGGCCATAGGCGACGTA
>Ga0116111_1002270_pt1 | contig 11897 bp, 11 predicted proteins | sample June2015DPH_8_10_FD_89720 | JGI IMG/M metagenome (GOLD analysis project Ga0116111, IMG submission 89720) | Peatland microbial communities from SPRUCE experiment site at the Marcell Experimental Forest, Minnesota, USA - June2015DPH_8_100 | ecosystem: Environmental > Terrestrial > Soil > Wetlands... | reverse complement strand
GAAGATCGACAGAATAAGGTTTGCCCATCCATGCTGGCCTCCTTCCCAGCCAGCATGTTGAATCAGAACCCACCTGATTTGGGAATCCCAAATCGATTCAGGCTAAACTCATCCCGCTCTAGCAGGCCCCACCTGCGTGCAGATGCTCGCCGACCTCGGGGCCGACGTGATCAAGATCGAAAAGCCGGGGTCGGGATACGACACGCGAGGCTTCGCGCCGTCGTTTATGCCGGGCTCCGCGGAGAGCGCGTACTTCGTCGGCGTGAACCGCAACAAGCGCTCGGTGACGCTCGACATCGCCAAGCCGGAGGGGCAGCAAATTGCGCGCTTGAGCAGGGACAACAGGTAGCAAATCACACCCGGATGCCGCAGCTCAGTGCAACGATTCCGGCGCCCCATGGCAGTGCTTGAACTTCTTGCCGGAGCCGCACGGGCATGGGTCGTTGCGGCCGGGAATGGGCGCCTTGTGGATTGGCGGTCGCGGATCGCCGATGGTTTCTCCCGCAGGAGCGCGGCGGGCAAGCCAGTACGCATCGATGTTGCGGGCGGCGGGGGCGATCAGGTCAACGAACGCCTGATGTCTTGCATCGGCATCCTCGTGAGCCGCGACCAATTCCTTCAGCCTGTCCCAGCCGCTTTCGAGCGGTTGCCAACCCAGAGGGTCGAGTGCGATGCCCTTGACGTAGCCGCAGCACCACTCGTCGACAATCGACACGTCGCGAGCGCAACCGGTGTATGCATTCATTGCTGAAAACTCGCCAGTCGCGCTCTTCACATGCGCGCTGACTCCCAAGCCAAATCGATTTTTGAGTAATGACAAGGGGGCACCCAGCGGCACAATCATGAACGTCATCCCGAGCCGCAAGCCTCGAAGGATGACGCGGCTCGGGTTTTTCGACAGGCCGGACGCTTCACCTCACTTCGGGCTCCCGGCCTGCTTCGCGGCCTTGGTCGCGCTCTCCCCGAGCTCCTTGGCCTGCTGGGACAAAGCCTCCGTCTGCGCCCGGATGAACTCAGACTGGAGGCGCATCACTTCCTGAACGTCCTTGGCGCGGACCAGCTTCTGGGCGAGCTCGAACGAGCTCGCGACGTTCTGCTCGGCGAACGCCATGGCCTTGCGGCCTACATCCTTGGCTCCGGCCTGGGCCGCCGCGGCGTGACCCCCCAGCGTCCCGACCGCCTTCTCGGCGGCCGTGATGAAGCCGTCGAACGCCTTCTTGGCCTGCTCGACGCTCTGCTCGGCCATCTGGCGCATTTCGGTGGGAATCTCGAAACTCGACATCGGGTCCTTGGCCATCGTCATCTCCTGTTGCCGACCTCTCGCCCATCGCCTTTGGCTTGGTCCGATACCGGGGCCCGTCAAACGACATGGTGCCGCGGTATAGTGCCCCAGCTTGATGGCCGCGCAAAGGCCCAACGGCGTGAGGGCGATGCCACCAGGACGGCCCCCTCCTTGCAAGATGTTTTGCAGTGCTTTGATCAGATCGCTTGCGTCCATATATCCAGCCTGTTTGTGCGCTCACACATGAACGCTGGCCAAGATGGTTTCCGCGACGAGAGCTCCAAAACAGATGAGCGACCTCATAGAGGGCCACTGGGGAATGCGCAATTTCTCTCGTCATGGATCGATTGATCACACCATCTGCTCATTATCTTGCAAGTTCTGGCACCAGCAGCACGGTTGCAGTTGAGTTGCTCCCCGTGTCTGGCTGATCTCTAGGCTACGCCTGCCGACGTGGCGGGCGCAGATTTCGCGGTGTAATTTTCCCCCGTAACCATCAGTTTCCAGGCGATGCGTGCCATCTTGTTGGCCAGCGCCACGGCGGCTAACTTCGACGACTTGCGTTTGAGGAGCTCGGTAAGCCAAGGCGATGACCTACCGCCGCGTCGAACATGCTGAATCACAGCGGTAGCCCCGACCACCAGCACGCTGCGCAATCCTGCATCGCCGGCTCGCGTGATAACGCCGAGCCTGACCTTGCCTGCGGTCGAATGATCCTTCGGCGTCAAGCCGATCCAGGCCGCGAACTGGCGTCCCGATCGGAATAGCTCAGGCTCCGGGGTCTTCATTTTCAGCAGCACCGCGCCGATCGGGCCGATGCCAGGGATCTTGGCGAGCCGTCGGCTGCATTCATCGGCCCGATGCCAGGACATGAGCCTGGCATCGACTTCGTCGATTTGCGCCTGCAGTTGCACATATTCCTTGGCCTGGGCCGCGAACAGCTCCCGAGCCAAGGCGGGCAGGCTCTCATCGGCTTGGGTGCGCTCGAGCAGAGGATCGAGGTGAGCCTTCCCCTTGGCGGCTGTAAGGCCGAACTCGGCCGCATAGCTGCGGATGGCGTTGGCCAACTGCGTGCGATTGCGGATCAGCCGGTCACGTACGCCGACCAGCATCAAGGCCGCTTGCTGCTCAGCCGTCTTCACCGGCACGAAGCGCATCGTCGGCCGGCTCGTCGCCTCGCAAAGCGCTTCCGCGTCCGCCGCATCGTTCTTGCCACGCTTGACATACGGCTTGACTAGCTGAGGCGCGATCAACTTCACCGAATGCCCGAACGATTGCAGCAGCCGCGCCCAATGATGTGCAGCATATTGTGCGGGTCATTCGATCACCTCGTCGGCACGCGGTAGGAGTGCTTCCGGACCCATTTTGATTTGGATCAAAGAAACGAAAATTTTTTTTGACAAAGGGCGATTGTTTTTTCGCGCAAGTTGGCAGGTGTCTTCAAGTTGGAGGACTTTGCCATGAAGTTGGAGGACTTTGCCATGGCTGAAAATGTGACCAGAATCCCTGTAAAAATTCAGGAAAGGGCTGCTAGCGTTCCATCCGCGACGCAAGCGTGGGCACCTTGCTTTAGCCTCCGGGAAATGGATCGTCTGTTCGACGATTTTGGTCGAGCCCTTTGGCAGCTTCCCACTCGTCGCTCAGGCCGGAAGGTGTCGACGCCGACAAAATCGAAGCGAGCTTCAAGAACGGCGTACTCACGCTGACGCTTCCTAAGAAGCTTGAGGCCCAGAAGCCTGCGAAGAAGATCGAGGTCAATCGTCCGGGGCTTTTTTAATGACAGCTTCGGTATGGCCAACCGATGGCGCTGCCAACACCGCGGCGATAACGCATTGAGCTGGATCAACGGCAAAGCCGGCCGCTGCACATAGCAAAAAGCCACGGACCTGACGCGGTGCCGCGGCCGCGGGGCACCCTTGTGTTTTGATCTAAATCAATGAATTCGATGCACCCTTGACTATCGTTAGCCAAGGGCGCCGGCAGAGCGCGCGGACGTGGAGAAAAATGTGAGGCCAGGCGAGGTAGAATACCTGGAACGTCGGCGCAAAGCCTTGCAAGACGAAATTGCCAAGGCGCGGCTTCAGAATCCGCCCGATGAACTCACAATCGCCGACCTGAAGCGCCGCAAGCTGCATCTCGAAGGCGAGATCAAACGGTTTCATCAGAAAAGTTCGCTGAGATCCGAGCGGCGAATCGAAGCCTACCGAAACGCTGGCACAGCGCCGACGCAAACAAACAGGCGAGAAACAATTATGCGTCTGAAGCACCTCGCTCTCGCACTGGCGATTGTGACGGCGGCGCCGATCGCGGTCACGACGGCGCAGGCCGAGGATGGAATTTTCATTCCGCTCTTCACCTATCGGACCGGCTCGTTTGCCGGATCCGGGATCCCGACTGGCAACGGCGAGGCGGATTATCTCAGGATGCTCAACGAGCGCGACGGCGGCATCGGCGGCGTCCGGCTCATCGTCGAGGAGTGCGAGACCGGCTACGACACCAAGAAGGGGGTCGAATGCTATGACTCGGTGAAAGGCCGCAATCCCGTGGTCGTCACGCCGAATGCGACCGGAATCACGCTGCAGCTGATCCCCAAGGCGACGGTCGATAAAATCCCGATCCTGTCGTTTGCTTACGGCCTCTCCGCGTCGGCCGACGGCAACCTATTTCCGTGGATTTTCAATCCGCCCGCCACCTATTGGGACGGCGCCTCGGCCTTCATCAGGCACGTCGCCGACGTCGAGGGTGGCTTCGATAAGCTCAAGGGCAAGACGATCGGCCTCGTCCATCTCGACGCACCCTACGGCAAGGAGCCGATCCCGCTGCTGCAAGCGCTCGCTAAAGATTATGGCTTCGAGCTTAAGCTCTATCCCGTGACCGTTTCCGACATGCAGAACCAGACCTCGGTCTGGCTCAACGTGCGGCGTGACCGGCCCAACTGGATTTATTTGCAAGGCTGGGGCGCGATGAACCCGACCGCGATCAAGGAAGCGACCAGGATCGGCTTTCCGATGAACCGCATGGTTGGCGTATGGTGGTCGGGCAACGATGATGACGCGCGCCCGTCGGGCGCGGCTGCCAAGGGCTATAGCTCGCTCGACCTAAACGCGGTCGGCAGGGACTTTCCGGCGATTCAGGACATCCTCAAATACGTCGTCGACAAAGGAAAGAGCCAGGTCGCGTCGCGGGACAAAGTCGGCGAGAATTTTTATTACCGGGGCGTCTTCAACTCGGTCATCATCGCCGAGGCGATCCGCACCGCGCAGCAATTGACCGGCAAGAAGCTGGTCAACAGCGACGACGTGCGCCGCGGCTTCGAGAGCCTCACCATCACCGCCGCGCGCTTGAAGGAGCTTGGCCTCGAAGGCTTTGCCGCACCGGTTCAGCTAAGCTGCGCCGATCACAATGGGCATGGGGGCATCTCTCTGGTCGAATGGGACGGGGCGAAGTGGCATACCACGGTGACCTCGATTGAACCGATCAAGGATAAGGTCGTGCCGCTGATCGAGAGCGCGGCCCAGGATTACGTCAAAGCCAACACCGGCTGGCCGAAACGAACCGAAGCTTGCGACAAGTCGTCTTGATAGGCGTTCTTGCCTGGTCCCCGCCTGCGTGGGGACCAGCGGGGCAACGGATGGGGGCCTTCGCCTGGCCGTGAATAGCGGTCCAAAAATATCGGACAGAAATTTTTCCGATTCCGTCGTCGTGATCGTGTCTTTGCGAAGAGATCAATTAGCCCCGGCTTGGCGCAACGCTGCAAATCCGTAGTCCTGGATCCCGCCGTCGTTTCGACGGCGAAGCGGGAGGAAGACGCCGCGTTGTCCTCTGCGACTTTGCCAATTTAGAACGAGATCATGTTTTCTGAACGTCCTTCATCAGCAGACATCGCCGCTGGGTCAAGTCCTGTTTTTGCTGGATAAACGAGCTGGGGATGCGGTGACACTTGCACTCACGACCGAGGTGGTTCGCTCGGCGTGAGCACGATCGAGGTCGCCGGGGATCGCGGCCATCCTGTCGGCGTTCTCATGATTCGCAGGAAATCACGTCGTCCGTAATGTGCTGAAGGCGCTCAGCCTACTCGTTCCCATCACTGTAATGGCTATCGACGCTGAATCCGTTGTGCATCACAGCAAATCAAAGTCTGGAATGGCAGCTCAGGGCCGATTTTGTTGAAGAAGTCGGCGAGTAATTGGAGATTAATCAGCCCGGCCATTCGAAGGTCCTCGATTGCGAGCCGTTGATGATCTCAGGCTGGGTGAGGGCTTGGCATCGGTATCAGCTTTGCCAGCTTTCGGAGGTTTTGGGCGGTTGCTGCTAGAAGGAACTCATCGCGCGCACCATTCGGTCCTCTTAGTCTGAGCCGATCGAGCCTGAGAATGCGTTTGAGATGGGCGAACAGCATTTCAACTTTCTTGCGCAGTCGGCGCGCGGTGCGGCCTTCCCACGAGCTTGCGATCTGACGTGCCATGTCACGGGCGCCTTCGTAGATCGATCGCGGCACGTACCGGGCCGCTTCCTTTGGACAGCATCGGGGCTTTAGGCGACAGGCTTCGCAGTCATACTTGCTCGCGCGGTAGCGTAATGTCGCTCCGTCATTCACACGTGAGCCGGTCGTGGTTAGCATCTTGCCGGCGGGGCAAGAATAGACGTCGCCGACATGGTCGTAGGTGAAGTCGTCGCGTGAGAAGGTGCCGTCCTGGCGCGTGGACTTATCGAACACGGTCACATGCGGCTCGATGCCATGCTCGTAGACGAGCCATCCGAGCATCTCGGCTGAACCGTAGGCGCCGTCCCCCAGGAGGATGGGGGCCGCCCGGTCGGCCTTTTAGTTAAGTAGGTATTGCCCCTCGGCAGATGCAATGCGAATTACGCATTGCTGTTAGCTGATTTAGCTGCGTGGGAGCATTCGACTTTATCGCATTATGGACACATCGTTCATAAGGGTCGCCACAGGTCCCCCGGGGGGCAGTCATGCACACGTTCATCGAGCGCCAAAACATCGTGCGCTTCGTAGGCCTGCTGAAATCAGAAACTGATCCAACAAAACGAGAACTGCTGCAAATGCTTTTGGCCGAAGAACAGATGAAACAGGCCAATCACGTTGAAGCGCAAAAAGTTGCTCTGGCCGGGCCTTCGGATTTTTCCTGAGTTGAAAGGAACGCTACGTTCATCGGCGTTGCGGGTCGTATCGAGCAAGCCCGCACGTTTTGAATTTGAATGTGAGAGTCCGACCGGCTCGGCCATACCGAAGCTGTCATTAAAAAAGCCCCGGACGGTGCCGGGGCTTTAAGTTTGATGCGGTCGAGATCGCTGTAATATTGCTATTTAGGCCGCCTTGACCTCGATCTTCTTCGTAGCGGACGCGTTGCATTCCGCTTCCAACCGGTCCGGAAATCGCCTAGCATCTATCATGGTCAGGGTTCGTCGGAGATTCCGGGTGGACTCTTGCCAGCGCGATCGATTCGTGCCCCCAAATCTGTCGCGTGATCAACTTGGCGCTTCAGTGCGGACACCGCAGTGGCCAATCAAAAATAAAACTTGGCTGCTCAACAGCGAAAAGGGAGGACTTGCGACATGATGTTCAGATCCGCGCTGGCGGCCGGCGCCGCCCTGGCAATCGGCTTGATGGCTTCCGCGTCGAGCAAGGCGGCCGACAGCTTCACGATAGGCTTGAGCAACGGCTGGGTGGGCAGCGAGTGGCGCACCCAGATGATCGACGAAGCGGAGGCGGCGGCAAAGGCCTGGAACGCCAAGGGCGTGACGGTCAAGACCAATGCCCAGAGCGCGACGGTCGATATTCCGGGGCAGATCGCGCAGGTGCGCAACTTTATCAACCAGGGCGTCAACGCCGTCCTGATCAATCCGAACAGCCCGACTGCGTTCGATCCGGTCATCGGGCAGGCCAAGGCGAAGGGAATCCTGGTCATCGCCACCGACCAGGAGGTGACGTCGAAAGACGCGCTCTACGTCGGTATCGACCAGAAGGCATGGGCCATGAAGTCGGCCGAGTGGCTCGCCAAGACGCTCAACGGCAAGGGCAACGTCGTCTGCATCAACGGCGTCGCCGGCCATCCGGCCAATCAAGCCCGCGTCGCCGGCTATAAGGAAGTGTTTGCCAAATATCCGGGGATCAAGATTCTCAACGAGGTCAACGCCGATTGGGACGAGGCCAAAGGCCAGCAGGCGATGCAGAATCTGCTCGCCACCTATCCCAACATCAACGGCGTCTGGGTGCAGGACGGCATGGCGGCCGGCGCCTGGCGAGCGATTAGCGAGGCCAAGCGCACCGACATCGCCGCAACGGGCGAAATCCGCGCCGACTTCCTGAAGCTATGGAAGGAGCATCACTACAATACCGCCGCATCGGTCAATCCGCCCGGCGTCATGGCCAGCGCATTGAATGTGGCGGTGCTCAAATTGCAGGGCCACGAATTCAAGGACGGCATCTTCGCCGGCCAATTCGGCAATGCCATCTACATCCCGATCCCGCTCATCGACAATTCGAATTTCGAACAAGCCTATGAGCAGGTGAAGGACAAGCCCGGCTACATCTCGGTCACCACCGTGGTCACGCCCGACCAGGCGATGGCCTATTTCAAGAAGTAGCGGATCGATTCAGCGGGCGTGCCGTCGTGTCTGCTCTTGCGGCGCGGGGAATCCGCAAGCGGTACGGCGGGGTCGTAGCCCTCGACGGCGCCGAGTTCACGCTCGAGCGCGGCGAGATCCACGCCCTGATCGGGGCGAACGGCTGCGGCAAAAGCACGCTCTGCAAGATCATCGCCGGCGCGGTCAGCGCCGACGCCGGCGAATTGCTTTTGCATGATCGTGTGGTGTCCTTTGCCGGCCCGGCCGACGCCGTCGAGGCCGGCATCGACATGTTTTACCAGGACCTCAGCCTGATTCCGGCGATGACGGTCGCCGAGAATATCCATCTGGGCCGCGAGCCATTGACGCGGCTCGGCTTGGTCGATCGCGCGGCGCTTAACACCGCGACCGCCGGCGTGATCGCCGGATTCGGCGAGACGCTCGGATCCGGCGTCGATCCGCAAGCGTCTGTGTCGGACCTGTCGGCGGATCAGCGTCAAATCATCGAAATTCTCAAGGTGCTGACGACGCAGGTCAGAATCATCATCCTCGACGAGGCCACCGCGGCACTCGACCGCAACCAAGTCGAAATTCTGTTTCAACATCTTACCAAGTTTCGCGCCGGCGGCGGTTCGATCGTCTTCATTTCGCACCGCATCGAGGAGGTCTTCACGATCGCTGACCGCGTGACCGTGATGCGCAACGGCCGCACCGTCATGGCCTCGCCCATTACCGAGGTCACGCGCGAGCAGGTGGTCGCCGCGATGGTCGGCGGCGCTTCAATGACGCGATCGCAGGCCCGGCACCGCCCGGCACCGGAGAATGTGTTGCAGGTCGCGGACCTCAAGGCCGGCAAGCTGAACGGCGTATCGATGACACTGCACCGCGGCGAGATCGTCGGTCTCGGCGGGCTGCACGGCCAGGGGCAGTCGGATTTCTTGCGCGCGCTCTACGGCGCCTTGGCGGTCGCCGGCGGAACGATCGAGGTCGGCGGAACGCGATTCGATCCGACCGGGCCGCTCGCCGCCACGCGCCGCTCGCTGGCCTACGTCTCGGGCGAGCGGGCGCGTTACGGCATCATGGCGATCCGCACCATCTTCGAGAACCTTGTCCTCACGCTGTTGGTGCGCGATCGGCATTTCGTTGTGGCGCGGCGACGTCTCGAAGCGGAGATCTCTCCGATCGTCGCGCGCCTTGCGCTCAAATTTTCATCGCTCGATGCGCCGGCCTCTTCGCTGAGCGGCGGCAACCAGCAGAAAGTCCTGATCGCGCGCATGCTCGCCGTGCGGCCGGTTATTCTGCTGCTCGACGACCCGACCAAGGGCATCGACCTCGGCGCCAAGGCGGAACTCTACGAGATCATGGACGACCTGTGCGCGCAGGGGGTCTCCATTCTCCTCTATTCGACCGACGACCAGGAAATGCTGACCATTTGCGATCGGGTCCTGGTGTTCGAGGGCGGGCGGATTGTGGCGGAGCTGGCCGGCGACGAGCGCACCGAGCTCGCGCTCTATCGGGCGGCTTACACGACCGGCCACGCCAGCGCGGAGCCGGCGAGCGCCGCCAAAGCGCCGCGTTGGGAAACGCCGCTGCTGTGGCAGAAGCTGCGCCGCTCGCGATATCGCTATCCTTATCTGCTGGCGGCCGTGGTCTTCCTCGTGTTGGCCGCAACGAACGCGGTTCTCGAGCCGAACTTTCTTACTTTCGGCGTGGCGGTCTCGAACCTGAGCATTTTTTTGCCCTTGACGCTGGTCGCGATCGGCCAGACCTACGTAATACTCGGCTCGGATATCGATCTTTCGAACGGCACCATCGTGTCGCTCGTCAACGTCATAGCCGTCACCATCATCGGCACGCATGGCTCGGTCGCGCTTGGGCTGGCCGCGGGCCTGGGCGTCGGGCTTGCTGCCGGCGCCGTCAACGGCATCTTCGTCGCCTATCTGCGCTATCAGCCGATCGTCACGACGTTTGCGACCAGCGTGATCTTTTCCGGGCTGGCGTTGTGGGTGTTGCCGCAGGCCGGCGGCCAGGTGCCGCCAAGCTTCTATTTAGCCTACGAGGGCAGTTTTCTGTTCATACCCATCGTCGCATGGATCCTGATAGCGGGCGCGCTGATTGCGGCATTGATCGCGCGGCTGCGCTTCTATCATGACCTGCGCGCGGTCGGCGGCAACATGCAGGCCGCGTTCCAGACCGGAATTTCGGTGGCGCGCGTGCGGCTTGGCGCCTACGCCATCAGCGGAGTGTTCGCGGCCTTTTCCGGCCTTGCGCTCGTCGGCGAGACCGCGTCGGGCGATCCGCTGATCGGCGCCGGTCTGACACTGTCGTCGATCACCGCAGTGGTGCTCGGCGGCACCGCGCTTTCCGGATGCGTTGGCAGCGTGCTCGGCAGTGTCCTCGGCGCCTTCACGCTCGGTCTCATCAACAACGTGATTTTCTTCGCGCAGGCGCCATTTGCGTGGCAAGGCCTCATTCAAGGCGCGATCATCCTCGCGGCGCTCTCGGGCGGCATCGTTGTTGCGCGCAAAGCCGGAGATTGAGATGCTGGCGCAGGCCAAAATTTTGCTCGGACGGCCGCTCGTTGTCGCTTTCATCGCGATCCTGGCGCTGCTGGCCGCCGGCAATCTGCTCTCTCCGGGCTTCGCCTCGCCGCGGCAGATCATCAATCAGCTCATCATTGCAGCGCTGCTCGGCGTCGTCGCCGCCGGACAGAACCTCGTGATCCTGGCCGGCCGCGAAGGTATCGACCTCTCGGTCGGCGGCATCATCTCGTTGAGCGCGTTCCTTGCCGGCAACCTCATGCAGCAGAACGACGCCAACCTGCCGCTTGCCATCGTGGTGGTGCTGGCATGCAGCTTTCTCATCGGCTTGGTGAGCGGGACCGGCGTCACCGTGCTGCGCATCCCGCCGTTGGTCATGACGCTCGGCATACTCGGCGCCGTCAACGGCGCGCTGGTGTTGCTGACGCGCGGTATACCGTCGGGGCGCGCGGCACCGATGCTCAGTCAATTTGTCAGCCAGCCCGTGCTGTTCGATTTGCCCGGCATCGTCTTCATCTGGATCGCGATCGGCGTGGCGCTGGCGCTATTGCTCAGGTACACGACGTTCGGCCTCGCCATCTACGCGATCGGAGCAAACGAAGCGGCGGCGCAGCTCGCCGGCGTGCCGGTGCGGCGCACGCGCGCGCTCGCGTTCGCGCTCAGCGGACTGTTCAGCGGCATTACCGGTATTCTGCTGCTCGGCTATACCGGGAATGTCTTCGTCGGCGCCGGCGACCAATATATGCTGCCGTCGATCATCGCGGTGGTGATCGGTGGAACGTCGCTGGCCGGGGGCACTGGTGGTTATACCGGCACCATGGCCGGAGCGATCTTCCTGGTGGTGCTCCAGAGCATTCTCACTACGTTGGACATCCCTGCATTCGGACGGCAGATCGTCTTCGGCGCCACGTTGCTGGCGCTGATGCTGATCTACGGGCGCCAGCGCCGGCTCAAGACATGACAACGGCGCTGGACGAACGACAAGTCGGATTTTTGTGTGAGCATGATGTTTGCCGAAACCGAGGTTCAACTGTTCGGAATCATGCTCTAAGGCGGAGGCTTCCATGAACGATAACGCGCCAATCGCCACGTTGCGGATCGGCTTGATCGGCAGTGGCTTCATCGCCAAGTTTCATCTTCAGGCCCTGCTTTCCGTGCGCCACGCGACGGTTGCCGGCGTCTACAGCCCGACCGCCGCACATCGCGAAGCGCTCGCCGCCGAGGCCAATGCGCTCGAGCTCGGTCCCTGCCGCGCCTTCCCCTCGCTCGAAGCCATGCTGCTGTCCGGCGAAGTCGATGCGCTGTGGATCGGCGTGCCGAATTTTTCCCGGCTCGACACCATGCGGGAGATCAACCACTTGGTAAAATCCGGCCGTGCGAAGCTTGTCGGCGTGGCCTGCGAGAAGCCGCTGGCGCGCACGCTTGCCGAGGCCCGCGAAATGCTGCGCCTCGCCGAGGACGCAAAGCTCCTGCACGGCTATCTGGAAAACCAG
>Ga0116111_1002258_pt1 | contig 11972 bp, 5 predicted proteins | sample June2015DPH_8_10_FD_89720 | JGI IMG/M metagenome (GOLD analysis project Ga0116111, IMG submission 89720) | Peatland microbial communities from SPRUCE experiment site at the Marcell Experimental Forest, Minnesota, USA - June2015DPH_8_100 | ecosystem: Environmental > Terrestrial > Soil > Wetlands >... | reverse complement strand
TTCGTTTGTGTTGTTGGCGAGATTCCCCCTGCTGATGACGATTGCGAAGCGTTTACCATCGGGTGAAAACACCGCAAATCCAGTCTTGGGACCTGCGCCGGGGTAGCCGCTTGCGAAAAGCGGTCCCGCAACACGAGTCATCCGAATGGCATCAGCGATCGTTACGCCGCGCTTGCTTTGTGACCTCGTCTGGCCATGTGACAAACTCGGCAATGCCAGCAGCGCTCCAAGCAAGGGAAACAGGCTTTTGAATCTCAGCGTATGACCGATCAATGGCATGGATGAAGTACCTGCGCTCAAAAAGTAACCTTAAGCGACAGTTGCAGCGACCGAGGGCCGCCTTGCTGAAACAGAGGATTGAGTCCACCCAGGGTTTGATTCAACATAAAGTGCGACTGCAGATAGTAGGGGCCAAATCCGATTATGCCGAGCGGATTCGAGAAGTTTGGGTGATTAAGGACGTTGAAAGCATCGGCGCGGAACTGTAGATTCAACCGCTCAGTGATGGGGAGTTTTCGCGCGAAAGAGAAGTCAACCTGAGTCAGACCGAATCCTGGTATATCATTCCGCCCTTCGGTGCCCTGCCGCGTGCTGGAGGGTGCTACGAATGCATTCGGATTGAGACTTTTGCCGCCACCGGCACTAGTGTTCGAGACCCAATAGGGCTGGCCTGGTACTACATCTGGTCGCGTGTAGAACAGTCCCGAGATGGGTGGGTAGTCGAACGACAGTGCATTGAACGGAAACCCGCTGTGCGATACGACTACGGCTTGAATGGACCAATCTTTCGTTACCAGCGCCAAGGGGCCGGAATGCACCGCTGCGGGAACATCGTAGCTGAGCGCGGCCGAAAAGCTGTTCCGGACATCCCAGTTCGACGATGCGTAGTCGCTCGCCGCCGAGATGACCGTATTTGAGAGACCTGCGACTACATCGTTCGCGGCATTGTCCAGCGAATGCGACCAAGTGTAATTAACGAGCGCCTGTAAATTATGCGAAAGCGATCTCCGATATTGGATTTGTAGAGCGTGATAGTTGGAGTACGCATCGTTCAACGTCAAGTCCACAATTCCTGCGAAGTCGTTATTAGGCTGGAAAAGTGATTCTTGCCGGAGTAGGTCTCTGCCCGCCTGTCCAACGTAGGTCGCGGTCAAGGCTTGGCGTCCGCCGAACGACTTCTCGAGAGCAACATTCCACTGATACGAGCGCGGAAGCTTCAGATTTGGAGAGGTGGCCTGGATATCAGTCGGATAAGGTGGTTGCGTTGATAGGGTGGGCAGATAGGGTGCCAAGTCTGCTAGCGGAAGGGAAACGCCTGAAACGGACGCTGTGGCAGAATTGGGGAAGAACAGGCCGAGATTCGCGACAGAGCCCACACCCAAGTCGTAGAAGATCCCCGCACCCGCTCGCAAAACAAAGGTGCCACCGTGGTCCAGACTGTAGGCGATCCCGAAACGCGGAGCGAAATTCCCGTACGTTGTCGACCAAAGAGGGGTTCCCGAGGGAGCGATCGCAAGCGCCGCAGGTGTGTTTACATTTTCAAAAGCGGCTAGAGTGGTATTGCCTCGTGCGGAGGGAGCCGGACTCAATTCCCAGCGAAGGCCGTAGGTTAACGTTAACCGTGAGGTTGCCTTCCAAGTGTCTTGGGCATACACGGAGAGCGATTGAGCGAGAAACTGGGCGGGCACGTAGACACTTGGACTAAACGTTGCCGTACCGGAGGAAATGAATTGCTGCACTGTACCGGGGAAATAGGTCGCCATGATCCGAGAATTGTCGGTGTTTAGGAAAATAGCTCGATAATCGCCGCCGAACTTTAGCAGGTGAGAGCCCATATTCACCGCCAAGTCATCCACGAAATTCGCCTGCTTGGTTTGGTTTTTGAACGAAAATCCCAGAAACAGAGGAGGAACATCATCTGGTTCGAATATCCCTTCATTCTGGGAGGTGGAGGAGGAGCCTAATAGCAGGTTTGGGCTCAATGGAACCGCACCGCCAAAGGAATCCAGGCGAAAGGACGAGCCAGAAGTCTGCGTCGAATAGTTTCCACGCAGGGCATTTGATGTTCGGTTGCTCAGAAGCATGTTTAGGCCAAGGGTCAGAGTTTGCGTGTTCACAGTAGTAGTTCCAATATCGCTCAGGCTAAAGCCCGACTGCCGCTGGGCGGTTTCAGAAGGGGCGTGATTAAAGCGTCCGAACATCGAGAATCGCTCATTGAATTTGTGGTCAACGCGAATGCTGGTTGCGTCAAGAGAGGCAGGATTTCCATACGTGCCTGTGAAAACGGACGCATAGACACCAGAAATAGGCGTCTTGTCATCCGGCTGCGGATACGCATTCAGATAGGGAGCGAGCGTAGGAGCATTTGCCTGGGCTTGCGCTCTCGCGTAGGCGGACGGGACCTGTATTGGCGCGGTTTGAGGTTGATCGAGTCGCGCTCCTTCGTAAGAGAAAAAGAAGAAAGTCTTATCTCTCAGAATTGGTCCGCCGAGGAAACCTCCAAAATCATTGTGGTGCTCTGGGGCACGGGGATTGCCAGCCTGTATGGCAAACCAATCATTTGCATCCATCACCGTATTGCGAAAATAGTCGAAAGCGCCGCCGTGGAACTGATTGGTACCTGAACGTGTTGTCAGGATCACTTGACCGCCGGGTGTGCGGCCAAACTCCGGTGCAAAAGAGGATGTCTCAATGCGAAATTCCTGCAAGGCATCTACTGAAACCAGACTGCTAGTTCCTCCTAGGGCACTGAAAGCCTGCGCGCCCCCGGTGCCGGATTCTCCTGCTGGTTGGGCAGCCAATACGCCAAAGTTTGCAGACACGCCGTCGACCGTAAAATTGTTAGCGTCCGACCGCTGGCCGGCGATGCTGAATTGACCACTCTGTCCTGGCGCAACAGGAGCTATGACAACACCCGGCGTTAACTGGAGGAGAGTGTTGAAGCTGCGACCGTTGAGTGGGAGGCTCTCCACAAATTCGCGGTCAATCACCGTGCTCACCGAGGCGTTCGTGGTGTTGATGGAAGTCGCGTCTGCGGTAACCGTCATCGATTCGGATATCGCGCCGATGGTCAAGGAGAAATTTTCTGCAAGCTCATCCTGCACGTGCAGAGTGAGGCCGTCCTTGATCAAAACCCGGAAGCCGGTAGCTCCCGCGGCCACGCGGTAGGTTCCGGGATGAACTCCGGCAAAAACATACAAGCCGACTCCATTGGTCTTGGTTCGCTGCTCGACGTTGGTTTGTGTATTCGTGAGGACGACCTCGGCTCCGACGATAGCGGCGCCACTCGAATCGCTCACTCGTCCTGAAAGTGTCGCCGACTCGCTTTGTGCCAAGCAGACGCCCGATAGCGCGAGTACCAAGAACACCACGAACCATTTCGCCATGTGCTTTCCTCTCCAGTTGCCTGTTGAGCAATACCACTGAGTGAAGAGGAATGTGCCGAGGCAGGAGAGAAAATATGACTGCTCGATGAACGAGCCCAGAAAATCACGGATGGTTGATAGGATTCCGCAGGTATGCGTACATCAACTTCTTTCCGCTGGGCTTCTTAGTTCCTCCGTGGGGTTCCACAGTCACAAACACGGAATCGATCGCCTTTAAGAGATTCGGATCTTCTACTTTAAGTGCCCAGCGGGACTGCTTCTGGTCGTCTATATAGAAGATGCCAAGGCTCAGAGCTGCCCGACCGCCATCGGCTCGCTGGCCCCATGCCTGGAAAGAGGCATTCTTCAGATTGGCGGAATCGAGGTCATAAGCGTAGAAGATCAAACGTTTCCCTTCGGTCAGGAAGATGCGTCCGAAAGGGCGAGACTCGCCGTGCGCAGTCTGATCATGCACGTCGATGATATGAAGGTTACGGGCGGCCATCACGTCCCGGATGTCGCGGCCCTCAGCGAGGAGTTGCTGTTCACGATCGAGGGCCACTTTCTGTGCGCTCATCTGATCGGAAAGCTCCGAGATGCGGTATTGTTGAGCCACCAGATCGGATTCCTTCTGGGAAGCATCTGCCCGCAGCGCCTCCATTTGCCCGCGAAGGGTTGTAAGTTCACTATCTTTATTCTGGACATCATTCTGGGCATCCTGAATAGCGCTTGCTTTTTCTGATTCGAGCTGCGAAACCTGCGCTTCCAAGACTCGCAGCGATCGAATGTCCTGCTGATGTTCGGCATCGAGCTGGGCGGTACGCTCATGTGGAGCGTTGAGCTGCTGCTGCAAAGACGCGTCCGGCTTGGCCTCCGATTGTGCGTCAGCCGTATGGTCGAGCTGCTGTTTTAAGCGGGCTGCATTATTTTGCGCGTCGTGCAAACTGGATCTGAGTTGTTCCACTTGGTGACCACGCGCCGCATCGTGCCGCACAAACACCACGCCGACGATACCAACTGTGAGCAACGCCGCCACAATTGTCAGTTGCGACAGCCGCGCTCGCATCGACCAAACAACATCGCCCAGCCATTTAGCTGCTCTTGTACGGCCGTGAACTGCTCCAACCATCGCCTCCGAGGAAATGTGAAATCCTTCGTTGGCGACCTTCGCGAATGTTGCCTGACGAAGAACTGCGGTCACCTCAGCAATTGGTTTTCTCACCAAGCGCACGGAGCTGCGATCTGCGGCCGGCAGATGCTCGGCAGTTAGGGCAACGAAATCAGCATAAGCAACTCTGCACTCCGGGCATTGGCGTAGGTGTTCTTCCAGCTCTGTCCATTCCTCAGGCGACACCTCGCCAAGCACGGCAAGACTGCACAATTCTTCGAAGTGCTCATGTCTGGACATCAAACGTCTCCTGTGCTGCCGGCATGGGTTCGCGGCTGTTCTTCTGCCGCATCAGCGCACGCATCTTGCTAATCCCTCGGTAATAGCGATGTCGCACGCTCGCAAAGCTGTCGCCCGTCCGGTCGGCTACATCTTTCATTGATAAACCTTCGAAGTACACCAACTCGATGACGCGCCTCTGCGCCGCGTCCAGCGCTCCGAGCATCTGCCGCGCGAGTCGGTGCGACTCTTGGGTTGTGAGCGTCTGTGGCAGCCCAATTTCTGTGGACGGGCAGTTCTCCAGGTCTCCGAGATCGGCCAGGACGTGCGCATTCCGCAATTTCAGACTGCGACGACGGTTCAGGCTGCGCCGGTACACTGACCGAATAACCCACATCTTAGCAGTACCCTTGGCGGGATCGAATCGTGCCGCGGTCCGGCACAGCTCCACAAAGATCTCCTGGGTAAGGTCCTCGGCCTCGGTGTGGTCTTGTACAATTTTGGCGGCGATGTTGAGTACTAGACGAGAATAGCGGTCGAACAGAACTGCCACAGCGTCGCCGTGACCCGCCGCGAGATGCAGCATGATCTTCTCATCCGATAGATCCGCAAGTTCCTGATAAGTTAATCCGCAAGGCTCGCGCACTTCTTGATCCGCGGAAGTCGGCATGTTGCCTGGGCTCCGAATGCGGGGAGTGTACACCAAAGAGCTTCCTGCTTTAAAGCGTAATTTGCTGCTTGAATGCTGCTGGAAGTCTTCATTTATCTGCGGCACAAATCGGTCGGGTAGCGGGTATTACTTAGCAGTGAGTGTAATTCTTATCCGGACGAATGACCCCAGGGGACTGCAGCCGATGAGATTCGCGCGATCACGGTAGCGCTGCTCAATGCGATAGTCGTGGGGAATTGCTCACCATGCCGGAGGATTAGTTTGACTTCTGTCCCGTTTTGTCCGTCTGCTGCAGCTTGCGCAACTCGCGCCAGCGAGCGTACTGCTCGGCTTTAGCGGGATCCGGATCCTCGTAGTCCTGCAACCAGAAACGGAACCAGTCAACCGATCCACCCTGCGATGCCAGTCGTACCGCGGGATTCGTCAGAACGTGTTGCTGGGTGTTCAACATAACTATGTCGACTGGCTTATGCAGGTACCGGAGTCCAGCGTACGGTCCCCACATGCAGAGCAAACTGAAAGGACCTTCTCCAACAACTAGCAATGGCGTGGATACCTTGTCGAGGTTGAAGCCGGGAGACCGTTTCAGCCATTCTTGGAGGCCCTCTCCAAAGGGCCTGGCGCCGATCACTATATCGGAATCCTCGGCAACAGCGTTCCCCCCACGATCTAATGTAGCCATATATTGAAGAAAATCTTCTAGGCTGCTATCTGTGTATGAAGCGGCTCTGATGTGAATCGATCCCGCTGTGAGCAGTTGCATTACGTAAAAGCCCGTACGACTGAACCCAATTATGCCAATCCTTTCCGGATCAACCAGTCCCTCGGAGACCAGTTGGTTTGCTGCAGCTTCGTACCCGGAAACCGCACAATCTCCTTCCGTTGGTGTTGAGACACGACAAACATGTTCCGATACCTGAAGTACGACGATTTCCGCCGCAGCTAATGCTCTAGCGGCAAATGCTGTCGGATATATTCCTGAGGGAACAAAACGTGATTCCAGGAAACCGTGCGTCTGAAGCACCAGGGGATAACGCTTTCCGGGCGTGTAGTTCCGCGGTTTGAATAGCCCGCCTCTCCTTTCCCGGCCATCTTCATCCTTCCATTTGTAGACGCTGGCTTCCGTCAGTTCAACATCGCTCAACTGTGGGTTAAGGTCCCAAATTACCCGCAACGTGTTTCCGTTCGTGGCAACCAAGAGAGGAGGGTCGTTGACACCTTCCTTCACAGTGATTTGGAAACCGTTATGCGTGACTTGGGGTATACCCTTTATCTGTCCCGCGACCTGCCATGTACCGTTGTCCGCCCGTTGGTACTCGGTGGTGCCAAACTCCTCTTGATGGTTGTAATAGCTCACCATCACCCGCTGCTTGTCTCTGCCAAGAAACTGGACACTCCAGATCTCGTGGAAGCCTTCCTCGAAACCGGTTTCGGTTTTGCCTTTCAGAATTTCCACGCACGTGGTCGTATTGGACCGTAGATCGACAATCGCAACGCATGGCCGTGAAGCCTTACCATCCTTGGGCCGAATGAAAGTACCTGGCAATAGGATCTCCTGGCCATCGCTCGACCACGCAGGACTTACCTCCGCATAAGCCCATGAACCTGCATCATCGCTTATTGGCGCATCCGTCAAGGCTTGAACTCTGCCTGTTTGCAGGATGATCCGAACGTACTGGTGTACGGCATTTGATTGTACGTTCTCGTGGCCAGCGTGGATACGAGCAGCCCAGGATGGCGCGAACGCGGGGGGATACAGTTTCTCCCATGTTAACGGAATCTCGGGAACTGGTAGCCGTGTGACGAGTGAACTGCCGTCAGGAGACAGCACCAGGTTTTTGTATGGGATGATGGGCGCACCATCTTGCTTCACCTCGAAACGGCCACCGGCATCAACCGCCCAAAGGTGGCTCCTAGGCGGATGCACGCCGGCTATCTCCATTCGATCCGGGAAAAGCAACTGATCAAGGGTGCGTCCCGTACCAACAATTGCCGGCGCCTTACGTTCCTCTTGCAGTCTTTCCCGATCCGCCGGCTCAGAGCGGGTGTAGATGTAGTGTTGTCGATTCCGGATATCAAATTGATCGACCATCTCCGTTGGGGAGGTCAGTGGCTCGATCGTCTTCTCCATAAGATCGGCCAGGACAAGCCGGTGATTCCCCCCGGCCGTGCGCTCCAGAAAGGCCACTCCGCTGGAGTCAGGTAGCCAGCGCCAGTCATGGATGATCGGGCCCTCCTTGTCCGTGGAGAGATTGACAACCCATATAGGTGATGGGCGCTGCGGCTCATCGGAACGCTTTAGGAAGTCCTCAACTTGCCGGCTGCCGTAGAACCGCAGAGAGCCCTCCACCCGGTTGAGGTCCAAGCGTCCGCGCTCGGTATGAACAGCTAAGTAATTGCCGTCCGGCGAGAACTGCACGGCTTCTCCTGTATCCTCAACAAAGAGCGTAAGTCCAATCTCGTCGGCGACGGTAAAGGGCTTTCTCTCCCTTCGCGCTGATGCGATTGTAGGATCTGTACTGCTCAAGGATATGAGAGCAAGGATAAATGCCAACACAAGTTTCGTGTTTTTTACGTACATAACCCACCTCTTCCAAGAGAGCTGAGGAGTCTGAGTGATAGCTTGCATCTCGCGCCCTCGGCAGCAAAACTGATGCAAGAGATGATTGCCTGAGCAACTTGCTTGAGCTCGCACGCAGGGTGAGTTTGTCCCCGCTACTTCTGCGACATTGATCTGCCGCTAAAATGCGAGCTTGAAAGCAAACTGCATCGATCGCGGACCGCCCATCTGGTAGAGCGGACTCAGGAGTCCCAATGAACTGGCGAGCGTGCTCGTTGCTTGTCCGAAGGTGCTCTGCGGGAAAGGGATATCACTGATGTTTCCAAAATTCGGGTGGTTGAAAACATTGAAAGCTTCCGCGCGGAATTGCAGCTTCAGACCTTCCCGGATCGGAAAATCCCGCCGAATCGCCAGATTCATCTGCCAAGCGCCGAAACCTCTCGCGAAGTTGCGCGGGGCATCACCCAGACCGGAGGTTGCAAAAGCAAAAGCATTCGGATTAATCGCGCGGCCTCCTGGACAAACCTGTCCCGGCTGGAGATCCCCAATCGATTGCAGCACGGACGCGCAATTGGCGCCGTAGAGATATATCGGCTGATCGGGAATAATATCTAATCCGGAGTCATACAGTTGTCCATTCGGTTGCAGCTCTGGGAATCCTCTCAACGTCACTGGAAAGGCCGTCCGAGCGATGAAGCGGTCATCGAGACCCCAGTGGCCCAAAACGGCTTTGACCAAACGATCGTTTCCCACGCTTGGAAGATCGTAGGAAAACGCGGTTGAAACATTATTCCGAACATCGAAATCGCAATTTCCGTGCTGATACCCAATGATGAAGTTCGAGGAACCGTAATCGAGACAGTGAGACCATGTGTAGGAGGCCAGTGCGATGAGCCCTTTGTTCAGTTTTCGCCGAAATTGAGCCTGAAGAGCGTTGTAGTCCGAAGAGAGTCCATTCTGGACGATGATAAAAGTCTGTGCGTTCGGGTTGGTGGGAGTGGAAAACTGATTTTGCTGCAACAATCTCGTCGCATGTGAACCCACATAGGAAACGCTGACCGCCTGCGCGCCGCCGAGTGCTTGTTCAATGCTTGCGTTCCACTGCAGCGTATACGGTAGTTGCAAGTGTGCGGCAAAAACGTAAGGCGTGACATTGAATGGCGCCACAGGCGGATTAACAATCGCAGGAATTGCTGGAAGGACTGGAAACGATATCACTGGACAGCAGGCCGATGCGCCAAAACCTGGCCCATTGAAACCCAACGAGCCCAACTGCTGACCGGTATCAAAAAAAATCCCGCCCCCACCACGCAAGACCGTCTCGTGGCCCGGCGCATTACGAAGGATGTACGCGAAACCCAGACGAGGCGCAAAGTTGAACCACGTTGTCCGCCACAGCGGTGTGCCCTGAGGTGCCAGGGTCCAGCTGTCGGGTCCGGTGCCCTGAATTGCATAGGGCTTCAATCCTTGGGTCACGCCTGGGGCGGGATTCACTTCCCACCGCAAACCAAAGGAAAGATCTAAACGCTTTGACACTCTCCATTGGTCCTGGACAAACGCTGAAAAGTTTTTGTACAGTGGGTAAGCGGGGGTCACTGTTGCCCCAAAGCCTTGGGCACTGTTCGTTTGGACGTCAGACTCGCTGCTGTAAATGTAGTCCAGTTGGGGATTAGCCTGAACCGCAAACGGTGCCAACCTGCGATAGTCCACGCCAAACTTGAACTGGTGGTGCCCAAAAGAAAGACTCGCCGTTTCCACCAAATTCCACTGCCTCTGAGCACCTGATTGCTGAAACTGCTCCAGTCCGAAACATCCTTCGTAACAAAGGGTGACCGCAACTTCCGACCCAACACCTATCGCCAAAAGCTGCGCCAGATTTACGGGCGTGCTGCCCCCTAGCGAATCAATGATGCTGTTGCTCGTCGCCTGATTCGAAGTGTAATTGAGCCGGAACTCGTTACTAAGGCGGTTTGAGAAAACGCTGGTGGTACCGACAGTGTAGGTCCGCAAGGTAAGGGGTGAGGCTGTGAGCGCAGTAGGAGTCGAGCCGAGGTCCGAAGTTCCCCGGGTCGCGGAGTTGGAGGCCGTGTCGCTGAACCGGAAGAAGAATCTTAGCCTGTCGTTCACGACATGGTCGAACCGGACGCTGGTGGAATCGAGCGAAGCCGGGTTCGACCAACTGCCGATGTATTCGCCAATGCCATTCCCAAAGTCCAGACCGTTGGGGCTTGGCAAGGGAAATGCGCTTAAGACTGGTTGGAGTGCAGCGGGGGCCGGGGTGCTAGTCCCCGTGCAGCTAGCAGCCACACCTCGCAGGCAGAGATCCGGGACCAAATTCACCGTCGCTGGCTGTGGCGCGGTCAGGCGCAGGCCCTCGTATGAGACAAAGAAGAACGTCTTGTCCCTTCCGTTGTACACGCGAGGAATCCTGACTGGCCCGCCGAATGTACCGCCGAAATCATTCTGCCGAAGGGCGGGTTCTTTCAAGCCAAAGTAGTTATTGAACCAGTCATTCGCATCGAAATAGTTGTTCCGCAAATAATCGTAGGCTGTGCCGTGCCATTGATTGGCGCCCGATTTCGTTTCAAATGAAAACTGGCCGCCGGGATTGCGCCCGTATTCCGCAGAATAGGCCGAGCTTTGCACACGAAACTCCTGAAGATCGTCCACGGAGACCAGAGCCTGTGTTGTTCCTAATGCCGTCAAAGCAGCAGTAGAACCGCTAAGTCCTGCCCCGAGAGTCGCGGCGGGACTCGCAGAGGCCCCCACATTGGCGCTCACCCCGTCTACTGTGTAGTAATTAGATTCCGTACGCTGACCATTGACACTGAACTCGCCCGTCACACCGACACCGGGACCCATAGATGCAGCATTCTGGGAAAACTGAGATGTTTGAGTCACCGTGCCCGGCGTAAGCAGAATCAAATCCTGAAAGCTGCGGCCATTGAGCGGCATATTTTTCACGAACGTTTGATCCACCACCGTGCTGACCGTCGCGTCCTGTGTATTCACGTTCAGCTGGTCAGCGGTTACGGTAATGGATTCGGATATTGCACCAACTTCCAGATTGAAATTCCGGCTCACCACATCCTGGACATTCAAGGTCACATCCGTGACGACGACCTGCTTGAATCCCACCTTGGTCACGGCGATACGATAACGTCCCGGCTTCAGAGACGGAACTACGTATACTCCCAATTTGTTGGTGGTTGTCGCGGTGACGACGTTCGTGTCGGAATCGGTGACTTGGACCTGCGCGTCTGTGACCACGGCCCCAGAATGATCCATGACGGTGCCTGAGACGGTTGCCGTTTCCATCTGTGCAAAGCTGAGTACGCCGATGAGCATGCAGCAGAGAACCAGAAAACAAAAGCGGACGGAATGTCGCAAACTGCCACCGCAGTCACGAGCCGAGCAGAGTTTGGTCATCGATTGGTTGCCCTCTGCCCTCAGTATTCACAGAGAATTGACAATTATTCCCAACCCGCGTGGGAAAACTTCGCCGAACTTCGGCCGTGGCGATTGACTGCGTGGCAAGTGTGAGGATTAAGGATGATTGGCAGCAGTACTAAGAAATGCCGTCAGCAGCCGCTTGCCGCTGGGACGCTCTCCCGCTTGTCCCGTGGGCTCCAGGGTAACGAACACGGAGTCAATCTCGGCCAGAACTCTAGGATCGGTGATCGTCAGGACCCAGCGCTTCTGGGCTTGGTCCTCCTTGGTCAGGGCACCCAGGTTCTTGGCCATCTGGGGAGCAGCGTCTCTTTTTCCCCAAACATAAAAGGCGTACTTGCTGTTCTCCGGGTGCTGAGGGGATAGGTCGTAGGCATAGAACACTAGCGATTTTCCTTCTGTATAAAACACTCGTCCGAACGCACGACTGGTCTTGCCGTGTCCGTCGGTATCGTACACGTCGATAATGTGAAGGTTGCGAGCCGCAATCAGGTCGCGAATCTCGCGTCCGGCTGAAAGCAGTTGGCCCTCGCGCTCGAC
>Ga0116111_1002251_pt1 | contig 11990 bp, 9 predicted proteins | sample June2015DPH_8_10_FD_89720 | JGI IMG/M metagenome (GOLD analysis project Ga0116111, IMG submission 89720) | Peatland microbial communities from SPRUCE experiment site at the Marcell Experimental Forest, Minnesota, USA - June2015DPH_8_100 | ecosystem: Environmental > Terrestrial > Soil > Wetlands >... | reverse complement strand
GGTGCCGCTGACCGATCTGGCGCGTGTGTCCGCCGAAGACATGTTGAACATGGCGTTCAGCATGATGTCGGCGCGGCAAAAGCAAAAATTCAAAGAGACCACGGAAATCGATATGGCGTACGGTGTCGCGGGCCTGGGACGCTTCCGTGTGAACGTGTTTCAGCAGCGCGGCAACGTGGGGTTGGTGCTGCGCGTGATTCCGACGAAGATCCGGGCGCTCGACGAACTGTTTTTGCCGAAGGTGGTGGAGCAGATCTGCGATATGCCGCGCGGTCTGGTGCTGGTGACGGGGGTGACGGGATCGGGCAAATCGACGACGCTGGCCGCCATGGTGGACCGCATCAACTCGACTCGCGCCGAGCACATTATCACGATCGAAGACCCCATCGAGTTTCTGCACCGCGACAAAAAAGGTTATGTAAACCAGCGCGAGGTGGAAGTGGATACGCCATCGTTCTCGGCGGCGTTGCGCGCTTCACTGCGTCAGGATCCGGACGTGATCCTGGTGGGCGAAATGCGCGATCTAGAAACGATCGCGACGGCGCTCCACGCGGCCGAAACCGGCCACATGGTTTTCTCCACGCTACACACGCTGGATGCGGTGGAAAGCATCAACCGCATCATCGCGATTTTTCCGCCGCCGGAGCAGAAACAGATCCGGCTGCAGTTGGCCGCGGTGTTGCGCGCCATTATCAGCCAGCGCCTGGTGCGCCGGTCGGACGCCGAGGGCCGAGTGCCCGCGGTCGAAGTGATGGTGACGACGGCCTACATTCGGGAATGCATTCTGGTGCCCGAGAAGACGCGCGCCATCCGCGACGCGATTTCCGCCGGCACGTCGCAGTACGGCATGCAGACCTTCGACCAGTCGCTCTGGGATTTGTTCCAGGCGGGGCTGGTGAATTACGAGACTGCTCTCGACAGCGCGTCGAATGCGGATGAGTTCAAGCTGCGGATGCAGGGGATTGCGTCCACGTCGGATCTCTCGCGGCAGTCGATGCAGTCGGCGGGTTTTGGACGCTGAAGATTGGGGCGGAGAATGAGTTTGTCCTGCTGAACGCTGTTGCTTGTAAACTTTGTTCCTCCTGAAACTTGGGCGCGCTTCGGCGCGCCCGTTTTTTTGTGCGGCAGTGAAGGTTCAAAGCGCCTTCGACATGCGGACGAGGTGGACGGGAATCTTGGTAACTTGATCTGCCGGGAAGGGTAATGTGCCGTTCTCAATATATCCAAATTGCCGGTAGTAAGCGGGCAATTCCTGGCGCACATTTACGAAGGTGAGATCCATGAAGCGGCATCCGGCGGAGCGGCAGCGCTGTTCGGCGGCGACGATGAGGCGAGTCCCGATTCCCGAGAGCTGCCGTTGCGGATCGACCGCCAGTAACCCGAAGTAACCTCGTTCGCCGCGCAGTTCGGTGTAGACGCAACCGGCCAGCACTCCGTCTTCGAACAGCATAAGGGACTTTCCTTTCTGAAGAAGGGCGCGAACTTTCTCGGGATCTGTACGATCGACGTCAATGAAGAAACGCTCGGAGCGAAAGGCAGCGTTCACCAGGCGCGCGATTGCGGGCGCATCGGCGGGTTCGGCGGTACGCATCTGCGGAGGATTCGGCAACGGGTGGATTTTACGTTAGGAGCGGCGGTTGTGGGAATGGGCAGAATTGGGGCGAAGGTCAACTCCGGGCGAGGCCGAGCTGTGCTTGGCTTGGACCCTTTGGCTTCCCCCTCGGTTTCGCTCGGGGCTTCGGCAAAACAGGGCAGGCTCACGAGGGCGCCCGTCTCCAAACGGGATTAGTTGGGCTTGCGGAACTTACTGTCGGCGAGATAGCGGAGCATGATAGCGTCGGTGGCGTTCTGAAACTGCTGCTCCATTTCGGGGGGGCGCACGGGGGCGTCCTGGCGCAGGGTCTGACGGAATTTCTCACCCATTTCGGAATCGCTGGTGACCACCTGCATGTAGAACCAGAGGAAATGACGCATCTGGTCGAGAGCGGACTTGAGCACCTGGATGGATTCCATTTCCGGCTGGTCGGCGAGGGCTTCCATGAGTTCGGGGTCAGTGGGGGCCTGCATGGCGGCGCAGTTGAGTTCGCGCTGGATCACGCGCAGGTCGTCGGTAACACGCAAAATACGGAGATGAATCTCTTCCATGCTTTCCCGGTGCTCGCGATCCATAAGGTCCTTTCCGTTCCGATCAAGCGTGCCTGATTAGTGCGTTTTAACCAAGATCGCATCTCGGAGCAGGAAGGGAAAGGTTCCCCGTGTGCATGAGCTTCGGTAATTGAAGTTACCTTAGGTCGAAAGCCGCACGGGGCGGGCTATGACGGCGGGGGTGGCCTTTGCTGAATTGGCTGTGGGCGCGGTGGGCGGGAGTTGCGGAGTAAGTCGTTTGTAAGTTCGGCGCTTGCAGGAACATGGTGCACGCGTCGAGACCTCGCCTTAGGGGGTCGCTTTTTGCGAGGCTGCCGTGCGACACTCTTTGGAGCGGCTTCAGGAAGCGAAATTCATGCGCATTGTCATCGCGGGCGGGGGGACGGGCGGGCACGTTATTCCGGCGCTGGCCATCGCTCAACAGCTTAAGAAGCAATTTGGAGCCGAGGTTCTTTTTATCGGGACGGCTCGCGGGATTGAGACGCGGCTGGTGCCGCAGGCGGGGTTTCCTCTGGAACTGATTCAGGTCGGGGCGCTGAAAAATGTCAGCCTGATGACGCGGGCGAAGACGATGTTTGATTTGCCGCGCGCGATTGCGGCTTCTTCGCGGATGCTCTCGGAGTTCGATCCCGAAGTAGTGATTGGGGTGGGGGGCTATGCCTCGGGGCCGGCGATGGTGGCCGCGATTCGCCGCCGTCTCCCGACGCTTGCCTTCGAACCGAACGTTGTGCCGGGATTTGCCAATCGAATGATCGCGCGCTGGGTTTCCGCGGCGGCGGTGCACTTTGAAGAGACTTGCAAGTATTTTCCCAACTGCCGGGTGACGGGCGTTCCGGTGCGCTCGGCCTTTTTTACTATTCCCGCGAAGACTGTGGGCACGCCCACGCTGCTGGTTTTTGGAGGCAGTCAGGGCGCGCGCGCCATCAATCAAGCGATGATCGAGTCGCTGGCGGGATTGCGCGAGAGGATTCCGGGGATACACATCATTCATCAGACCGGGCAGCGCGACTATGACCATGTGCTGGCCGCTTATCGGCAGTCGGGAATCTCGGGCGAAGTCCACAAGTTTATTGACGATATGCCGGGCACGTTCGGGCGCGCGGATTTGCTGGTCTGCCGTTCGGGCGCGAGCACGGTTGGGGAGATCACCGCGGCGGGCAAGCCGGCGATTTTTGTGCCGTTTCCGGCCGCTGCCGATGACCATCAGAACGTGAACGCGCGGGCGCTGGAACGAGCGGGCGCGGCGGTTGTGGTCGAAGAAGGCAATCTGGGCGCGGCTTATCTTGTGGACACGATTGCGGCGCTGATTGGCGATGTCGGGCGGCTGCAGAACATGTCGGCGGCGGCGAAATCGCTGGCGCATCCAAAAGCAGTCGAAGAAATCGCGGAGATGGTGGTGCGGCTGGCTGGCGGTGAGTAGGACCATTTCACCGCAGAGGACGCCGAGAGCGCAGAGTGAAGGCTGAACCGTCGTTTCCCTGAATTTCTCTGCGCCCTCTGCGTCCTCTGCCGTCAAATGGTCTATCATCAGCGTTCAGCGTTCATCCAGGGATTAAGTTTTCATGTTTGCCAAGATTCAGCGCATTCATTTCGTGGGTATCGGCGGCATCGGCATGAGCGGCATCGCCGAGGTGTTGCTGAATCTCGGCTACCGGATTTCCGGCTCCGACCTGAAAAATTCGGCGGTCACCGAGCGGCTTGCCGCGCTGGGCGCGTCCATTTTTGAAGGACACGCTGCCGCCAATATCGTGGGCGCGGATGTTGTTGTTACCAGTTCCGCGATCTCGGTCGATAACCCCGAAGTTGCCGAAGCTCGGCGGTTGCATGTTCCGGTGATTCAGCGCGCCGAGATGCTGGCCGAACTGATGCGGCTGAAGTACGGGATCGCGATTGCCGGCATGCATGGGAAGACCACCACGACGTCGATGGTCGCGGCCGTGCTGGCCGCTGGCGGCCTCGATCCGACGGTCGTGGTCGGAGGGCGCGTGGACGCAATGGGCTCGAACGCGCGGCTCGGTAAGTCGCAATACTTGGTTGCGGAGGCGGACGAAAGCGACCGATCGTTCCTGAAGCTGTCGCCGATTCTCTCGGTGGTTACGAACATTGATCGCGAGCACATGGACTGCTACCGCGACATGCACGACGTTCGCCGGACGTTTCTCGAATTCATGGAGCGCGTGCCGTTTTACGGTGTGGTCGTCGGCTGTAATGACGACGTGGTGCTGCGGCGCTTGCTGCCGCGCGTGCATCGGCGGGTGACGACGTACGGAACCAGCAAGGGGTCGGATTTTCTGATCCGAATGGGGGCGTTGATTGGGTCGTCTCCGGCGACTGGAGAGCACAGCCCGCTCATCCGCTTTCAGGTGACTTATAAGGAGAAAGATCTCGGCGAGTTTACGCTGCACGTGCCGGGCACGCACAACGTGCTGAACGCGACGGCGGCTATTGCGGTGGGCACCGCGCTCGACATTCCGGCGGAGCGGATTCGTTCCGCGCTCGACGACTTTCGCGGCGTGGACCGGCGCTTCCAGTTCAAGGGCAAAGCGGCGGGCGTGAGCGTGATTGACGATTACGGACACCATCCGACGGAAATCCGCGCCACGCTCGCCGCCGCTCGCCAGTGCGGATTTCGCCGCGTGCATGTGATCTTTCAGCCGCACCGCTTCACTCGCACGCGCGATCTGATGGATGAGTTCACCACCGCCTTCGCCGATGCCGACACGCTTTGCTTGCTCGACATTTATCCGGCCAGCGAAAAGCCCATCGAAGGCATCACGGCGAAGGCGCTCGCCAGCCGCATTGCCGGAGCAGGAAAGCGGAGCGTCGCCTATGCTCCCTCTTTTTTCGACGCTGTCGCCACGGTCGCCGCGCTCGCCGAACCGGGCGATATGGTGCTGACTCTGGGCGCGGGCAGCGTCTCGCAACTGGGTGCGATGATTCTGGAGAAGCTGGAGACGAAGAGCTACGAGCTACGAGCTACGAGCTAAGACACGAACCAACTTGGCACTGTCTCAATTCTCGAAAACCAGTTATAGTAATTTTGCTCAGCGGTTTTCTGTCGACAACTGACTCGAACGAGTGACGCGGAAATCGAGTTTCACCGCCGTCCAGGAAGAATTGTATCCGCTTCCCGGCGTTTCTCAGCGCGAGGCTCCCGAGCGTGAGCCCTTCGACGATGCACGGCTCGTCGATCTTGAAGCGGAACAGGAATCCCCATTTTTGCGCGGGCAGAAGCGAGTCTCGGTTCGGCGCGGGTCACTTCCCCCAAAAACTGCCAACCGGTTGAAGTGGGTTGTCCTGGCGCTCGTCGTTTTTGCGATTCTCGGAGCCGCCGGCGCGGGCCTCTACGATTACGGGAAGCACTCCTGGCGTTTTCGCATCGATTCCAGCGATCAGATCGAAGTCGCGGGCGCCGAACACGTGGCCCATGCGCAGATCATGGAAGTCATGGGCGGGGATATTGGCCGCAACATCTTTTTCGTCCGGCTGGCTCAACGCAAACAACAACTGGAGCAGATTCCGTGGGTGGAATCGGCGAGCGTGATGCGTTTTGTGCCGAACCGCCTGCGCATCGAGATTCATGAGCGCACGCCGGTGGCGTTTGCCCGCATCGGCTCGCACATTTCTTTGATCGACGCCGGGGGCACGCTGATAGAACTTGCTCCGGGCGGCAAGCGCAAGTATTCGTTCGCGGTGATTGCGGGCATGAATGCGGGCGAGCCGCTCTCCACGCGAGCGGCGCGGATGAAGAATTACAACGAGCTGGTTCGTGAACTCGATTCCGGCGGCACCCGTTATTCGGAGGATTTGAGCGAAGTGGATCTCAGCGACCCCGAGGACGTGAAAGTGCTGGCTGCCGACGCAAACGGCGAAGTGCTCGTGCACCTTGGCTCGGGGAATTACCTGCAACGCTACCAAACTTACGTGACGCATGTGCAGCAGTGGCGGCAGCAGTTCGACAAGCTGGAATCGGTGGACTTGCGCTATGAGGGCCAGATCATCGTGAATCCAGATCTCGACGGGATGGCTCGGCAGCCGGTCTTGACGCCAGCAGCGGCGAAAGCGGCGATGGCTGCGGGAGTGAAACCCGCGGCGATTGTGAACTACGAAAAATATGTAACGCACCCGGTAGCAGCGACTCAGGCGAAGAAGGACGCTAAGCCCAAGGCGAAAGCTGGGAGGAAAGCCGCAGTTCATCATGCTCCGACTAAACAAGCGCCGGTTAAACAAGCTCCAGTTAAACAAGCGCCAGTGAATCAAGCTACGCTGAAGCCGAAGGGAAATGCGGCGACGGCCGCAGTCGCGAAAAATACTGCGGCGTCGCATCCGGCTGCGTCCCGGGCTGCGATTCCGTCCCCGCCGCCCGCTGCTGTTACCACGGGCCAAAAGAAACCGAGCGCTGGCATTCCGAAGGAGACTCCGCAGAACTAGCGAATATCATGCCGAGCGTTATTTATGCCGAATCATGAGCCCAATTTCATTACCGCCATTGACGTGGGCAGCGCCAAGACTGCCGTCCTGGTGGCCGAGCTGAGCGAGAACGGATTGCGTTATCGCGGCCACGGGATCAGCGAATCGCGAGGCCTGCGCAAGGGCGTGATTACCGAACTCGACAAGGCCGTCGGCAGCATTCAAAAAGCGGTGGAGCATGCGGAAGACGTGGCCGGGATTCCGATCGAGCACGCGCTGATCGGCATTGCGGGCGCGCACATTCGCGGGATGAACAGCCACGGCGGCATCAGCTTCGGCGCGCGCTCGCGCGAGATTGCCCGCGAGGAAATCCGCCAGGCCGTGGACAAGGCCCGCAGCGTGCCCTTGCCCGCCGATCGCGAAATTCTACATTTGCTGCCACAGGAGTTCATTCTCGACGATCAGCCGGGCGTGCAGGATCCGACGGGCATGATGGCTACGCGGCTCGAAGTTCGCGTGCACATTGTGACGGCTTCTTCGAACGCCACGCAGAATCTGGTGACGGCGGTGAACCGGGCGGGTGTTCATGTGGACGACACGATCTTTGAGCCGCTCGCTTGCGCGGACTCCGTGTTGCGGTCCGACGAACGCGAACTCGGAGTTTGCCTTGTCGATCTGGGCGCTGGGTCGTGCGATCTGGTCGTTTTTCAGCAGTGTGCAGTCGCGCATACGGCCGTCATCCCCATCGGCGGCGACCACTTTACGAGCGATCTCTCGGTCGGCATGTGTACGGGGCTGGCGAACGCGGAAACGCTCAAGAAAAATTTCGGCAACGCGGTGCCGACGCTCATCCCCGAGGGCAACGAGATCGAGGTGCCGTCGGTCGGAGACCGGCCCTCGCGCATGATGCCGCAGCGCATGGCCGGCGAAATTCTGGAGCCGCGCGCCCGCGAACTTTTCGAGTTGCTCCGCGACAATCTGCGTCACGCGGGCGTTCTGGAGCACTGTATCGCCGGGTTCGTCTTGAGCGGCGGAGCTTCGCGCCTTCCCGGCATTCTCGACGTGGCGGAATCGGTGCTGCGGAAAGCGGCGCGTCTCGCCTGGCCCACGCCGATGGCGAGGATGCCTTCGTTCCTGGCAGAGCCGGAGTTCGCGACGGTGTTGGGCATGGTGTATTACGGCCACCGCGCTCGCCTTGCACGCGGCCTGCAGGAGCCCAGCTTCGGTTCGCGCATGAAAGCGATGTTCGCGAGGAAAGGCGCGTGACGATTGTGGTGGTGGAACGACGGGTGTCTAGCCCGTTCCGCCGGGCGGGAAGCCCGGCTCACCACTAGTCGAGTTACTGGCAACTGAGAACTGACTTTCGAGGTGAGTTATGACTGAAGAGAATGGACTCCGCATCTGCTTCAACGAAGAAGCGCGCAACGACGCTCGCATCAAGGTCATTGGTGTCGGCGGCGGCGGCAACAACGCGGTCAATCGCATGATTGACTCGGGCATGGAACACATCGAATTCATTGTGGCCAACACCGACTTGCAGGCTCTGCGGATGTCGCGCGCCGCCACCAAAATTCAACTCGGAGTGAAGCTGACCAACGGACTCGGCGCCGGCGCCAATCCAGAGATAGGCCGCAAAGCCGCGCTTGAAGATTCGGACAAAATCATCGAAGCCCTCGAAGGCGCCGACATGGTTTTTGTTACGGCAGGACTTGGTGGCGGCACCGGCACCGGCGCGGCGCCGATTATCGCCTCGCTCGCCAGCGAAATGGGCGCGCTCACCGTTGCGGTCGTCACCAAGCCTTTTGCCTTTGAAGGCAAACGCCGCATGCAGCAGGCGGAGCGCGGTATTTCCGAACTCATGGAATCGGTCGATACCACCATCGTGATTCCCAACGAAAAATTGCTTGCGGTCGCCGAGAACGCGGGCTTCTTCGAGTCCTTCCGCATCGCCGACGATATTCTTCGCCAGGGGGTGCAGGGCATTTCCGACATCATCACGATACCGGGCATCATCAACCGCGACTTTGCCGACGTGAGGGCCATCATGGCGGGCATGGGCTATGCGGTGATGGGCGCGGCTACCGCTGCCGGCGAACATCGCACGGTGGAAGCCGCGCAGCGCGCCATCGCTTCGCCCCTGCTCGAAGCGGGCGCGATTGACGGAGCGCGGGGCATTCTCATCAACATCACGGGCTCGAATTCGCTGAAGCTGGCCGAAGTGCAGCAGGCTTGCAGCATCATTCAGAGCGCGGCTCACGAAGACGCCAACATCATCTTCGGCGCCGTTCTGGACGAAAAGATGAAGGACTCGGTCAAGATCACGGTGATCGCGACCGGCTTTAAGGAGGCGGAGATGCGTCGTCCGCGCCACCACGAGAGCTTCGATCCGGTCATACTTTCGCGCCAGGTTGCGCATCAGGTTTCGCGCGATCATTTTGACGAGCCCGAAACGGTGGCTGAACCCGAGCCAGTCTTTGTACCCGAGCCGAGCTTCGAGCCGGATCCCGCGCCGGCAGCCTTTCAAGAATCGGCGCCGGTTAGCGCGTCGCATGCAGCAGAGCTGATTTCGCTCGATGCGATGCGGTCGGCCGCTCCCAGCTACCAGGTGGAGGATCTCGACGTTCCGGCCTTCCTGCGGAAACGCAGCGAAGTGATGTAGCGTAAACAGCGAGCGATGGAGAGACCGGAGTCCTCGGCCGTCGTTTCCGCCGTTGTTGTATTTAAGGAGTCACGCGAGCATATTCTGACTCGCGGCAGATTTTCTCGCGTCAGTCAGGCAGGGGACGATCTTTCGGACGAATGCCGCCTCTATCGACGAAGTCGAAATCTCTCCTCATTTTTCTCATGCTGCTGGCTGCGTCCGAATTCATCGTGCGCGGCCCCGTGCGTTTTCTGCGGGCGGCGGACTTCAACGAATTTCTGTTTTTGAGATGTCCGCGTTTCTTACCTGGTAAAGTGTCCGGTCCCCGAGCAGCGGAGTCGTGCCCACACGAGCTTGCGGCCTGAACCCCCGACGCAATAAGGCGCGGTCCTCCACGTCTGCACTCCAAAATCGGCACACAAGCAGACATGGATGCCATACAATTGTGCGGAATGGAATTGTCCCGCGTGCGTAGCCGCTTGCGCTTGCCGGTCCTCTGCTTATTAAGCGGCCTGGCGGTCTTGGAATTTTCGGCGCGAGGCCCATTTCGCGCATTGGGGTCGGGTCACGATTTTAACGATTTTGTCTCACCTTATGTGCAAACCCATGCCTGGCTCTCCGGCCATGATCCGTATGCTCCCTCGACCCTGAGGGATCTGTGGCCCGTATCCCCGGGCCCGCGCTTTCTTCTCAAGGAGAGCGCCGATGGCACGTTGCCCGCAAAACGTGGCCTCCCCTCTCCATACACAGCCACAGCTTTTCCTCTGCTTCTTCCCATTGCCGAATTGCCCTGGAGAATCGCAATCAGTGTGTGGGTCTTGATGTGCGTTGTCGCCGTCTTCGTAGTCGCCTCGATACTCATCCACCTTGCCGGCATTCGAATACGCAGTCCGCTGGTGCTGATGATCTTCGCATCGGTATTGCTCCTTGCCCCCGTGCAGACGGCAATTGCCACCTCGAATATTGTCACCGTTGTTTTTGCCATGGGCATGGTTGCGACGTTCTGCCTGATGCGGAACCGCGCTGAAATGGCCGGCGTTTTGCTGATCCTTGCCATAGCCTTGAAGCCCACGGTCGCCTTGCCGTTTGTGATCTACGCGCTCGTTAGCCGGAGCCTTGCTAAAGCGATCGTTCCGGCGCTGGCGACAGGCATTCTGCTGTTATCCGTAACCGTCATTCCCCCGCATGGGAGAACTTTTTGGTGGAAGAGTTTCCTCGGAAACAACCAGAGCATGTTCGCTCCCGGTGCGATTGACGATTTCAGCACAGCCAATCCACTTCACTTTCAACTGGTCAATTTGCAGGCAGCGCTCTTCCCGATCCTGCAAAACCGAGCCCTTACTCAGGTCGGGGCCGCGGTGGTATTCGTCGTCCTGCTCGCCTTCTGGTTTCGGGCAGTGCGCCGCGATGGGCAGATCGGTCTACTGGATTTGGCTATTCTCACCTCGGCGGCACTTCTTCCCGTCTACCATCGTTTCACGGATGCGGGTTTGCTGGCAGTCCCGGTGGCCTGGGCTCTGAGTGAAATGGAGGGAGAGCTGAGGAGGTTTGCGCTCGGATGCCTGCTTCTGGCAAGCCCGTTCCTGATACCGGGCGCAACCATGCTCCAGGAATTTTCGGGAAGATCTGAAATCCTTCAAACCCTCAGTCGCGGTCGATTGTGGAATTGGTCTATTCTTTCGCACGAGTCTTGGTTGATTCTGATCATTTGCGTGGTTCTGCTAGCGGCCCGTTCCCTTTCTCGGGGACATAAACCAGGTCAACCAAGACGTGAGCCTCAGCCATCGATCGCATCTTGAAGCACCATGTGAGTATTCCGCGAAATCTTAAATCGTGGGCGAGTTCTGCCGTTGTCGATCCTCGTGCTTCGCGTGTCGCCCGGCCAACTCAACCCGACGGCTTATAGAGCGTTTCTTATCATTCCAATCGTTTGCACAAATCCGACGGTTTCAACCGCCGACAGAACAGCCGAGAATAAGCCAAATGCCCAGAGCAAGCGTCGATCTTTGGGAATCCATGGAAGCAAACCCAGAATTACAAATGGGACTATAGGGATGGCAAAGCGCGGAAACTCGGACCTGGCCCAGTAAGAGTTGTAGGTGAACAAGAGCAACCCATAAAACGCAAAGAACGCTCCTTCCACAGGAAACTTCCGCAGGTATTCGCGCGAACTTTTCTGGCCGAAAATCGCGACTGTCGAGACCAGGATCACCACAATCCACAGACCGGTTCTGGCCAGATTTAACTTTGTGGCGCGACCGGCCAATGCGTCCTGGGTTATGGCCACGAGTGGAATCGTCAACGGCACCCCCCCGTTCCAGTCGGCGTGATCATAACCTTTGACGTTCGCCAATGGATTCTGCAGATAAAGCACGAGCGGCAGGATGTACAAAAGTCCAATGGCTGCGCCCATCAGGACTGCGGCGGTGAATCGACGGAAGTCCCTTTTCACGAGCAAAGCGATTCCGATTCCCAGCAGCGCAAATATGCCCATGGGGCGAACGATGGTCGCGAGTGAAGCGAGTAGCGAGGCGAGCAACCAACGCTGTTTTCGCGCCGCGACAAACGAGCCGAAGATGCAGGCTATCGCGTTCGGAAAGCTTGGAAGAGGAGGAACTGATGATGAGTTAGGGAAACCTCTTAACGCAGTCCAGCGGGTGCAATTCCCGCGTGGCCAAAGTCGAGCAAACAGGCCAGTAGTGAGTCTTGCCATTCACCGGGCGACTGGTGGGTGCGAAGCGTAGACAACAAGGAAGCAGGCCGTGAGGATCAGCTCCGAAATCTTAATATCGTT
>Ga0116111_1002245_pt1 | contig 12014 bp, 9 predicted proteins | sample June2015DPH_8_10_FD_89720 | JGI IMG/M metagenome (GOLD analysis project Ga0116111, IMG submission 89720) | Peatland microbial communities from SPRUCE experiment site at the Marcell Experimental Forest, Minnesota, USA - June2015DPH_8_100 | ecosystem: Environmental > Terrestrial > Soil > Wetlands >... | reverse complement strand
GATCCAACCCGCGTTTGCACCGTCGCGGACAAGAATTCGGCCATAACCCCACTCGACCTTCGCCCAACAGTCGCAGATTAGGTTTTCAAGGGCAATACCGTCGAAGTGCGAGGGCAATTCAATTGCGCAATGAATATGCCAACCGGACAGCGTCGTCGGCCGTCGGCCTGACCTAAATCAGCGGCTCGACAATCAGACGGCGCGCTTGACGAGCGGCCTCTTTCCCGGAAAGGAAAACCTGCCCGAAACTTGACCGAGCTTTGGCCCCCAAGCCGCCTCCAGATGTCTTGGTCGGCTGATTCCGCAGGGAGATTGACCACCATCATACTTTCAACGCATCAGCGGCCTTCTCAGGGCGACTCTGCCCCGCCCGGTGGATTGAGCACACGCCGGATCGGGAGTACTGCAGTGAGGCGGCTGATGCCGGCGGCGGAATTGGAGCGCAGGTTGCGCTGCGTAAGGCGGAGAAAATGGGCGACCCGAAAACGGAGAATGCCGTCCTTTGCACCTCATCCCTCCACACACCGGCCGGCGCAATGGCTCGTAACGGTGGCGACACGAAACCTTCATAGCCGAACTCGTGGCCCGCGGTTCAGCGCAACCCCCGGATCGGTCGAAGCAGCCGCGCCATGATGGCGGGACCTGGTGCGGCTGCTGATGGATACTTTACTCGGTATTTTGCGCCGCGCTGCCCTGATCAACGAAAGCCGACCTGACCGCGGTTACGCCGCCCTTGATCGAACACGCGCATTCGGCGCGCGGGTAGGCCGCCGGGTAGGTGGCGCCAGAATCTACATCGAGCAGATCGCGGGAGTTGCCTCGGCTTTACTGCGGGTCGATCGCCATTGCCTTTTTGTGATCCACAATGGCCCGGTCGATCTCGCCGCCGGCCTCGATTTTGTTGCCGGGTCACAGGTCAAGATCAATATCAACGAGCGTGCGCGGCGGGTGCGAATGCAATTCGCGCTCGCGCTGCCGGAGATTGGACTCCTCGCACGTGAAGCCGAGTCCGGAGTTTGTGCTTTGATAGCCTGGCGTACGGGGTGGTGTCGAAGTCGACCCCGTGGCTGATTCTGCCAACAAGTCGTCCCGGCTACGCTTTTTCTCACCTCCAGAATTCTAGAAGCGGAACCCTACCGTTCCGACCGATTTGAGGTCGGATTCGGGTTGGCTACTCGTCACCGTCTAGCGGTTGGCCGCGCAACCGGCTGAAAAAGGAGTGAGTTGGCGGCCGAGCTTGACCTGAGGTGCCTTCAGGTCCGTCATGCTCTTCGACATCGCCCTTGTCGCGCCACGCCTTGGCGTTCTGGGGAGTCAGTTCGACCGCCGCCGGCCAGGTAGGCCCGGTGCGGCAGCCTGGCGGCCGGACATCGATTCCTTTTTCGCGAATTCCGATGGCGTCAGGGGCCTGGTGCGCCGAGCGATGTCGAGGAGCAGAGGAGGATTCCTTTTTCGCGAAATCGGATCGCGCCAAGGCCTGGCGCTATTAACGCTGATCTTTCAATGCCGCGTGTTTGTCGATGACCCCGTACCTGAACCGCGCTGCACTCCCCCGATCCAGCGCGCGCCCGGCGCCGCGGCGGCCGCCACACCATCGTTCGCCCCGAACCGGATTCCGCTAAAACGAGCGGGCTACGGCGGCCAGCAGGCGGCGCCAGCGGGTCACGCTGCTGACCGACCGCGCTCAGGTCGGCGCGGCCCTCGCGCGCGCGAGTCAATGGATAAAGAGGAGGAACGCGAGCCGCCCACTCTCGGCGACCGCCACCGAGACAGTCTTTTTGTGCACGTCAAGTCCAACAAAAATGGTAGAGTTCATGTGGCCCGTCTCCCATGCCTGAGGCTCTCTGCCGCGATTCGGCTCAACCCTCGTATCATTGCATGTCGTGAGGCGGGCCGCCTTTCAGGCTCGAGTGGCGAACATAGGGTCTAGAGGAAGATGTCGCCGCCGTTGGGGCTGATGCACTGACCCTGGTAAAACCGCGCCTCGTCCGACGCCAGAAAGACGTAGGACGGCACGATGTCGTCAACCTCGGCGAGGCGGCCCTTGGGGATCGACCTGCGAATGCTGGCCATCAGGTCCTCGGCGATGTTGGCAATGAGCGGCGTCCGGGTGGCGCCCGGCGCCACGCAATTGGCGTTGACGTTGCGTGCGCCGATCTCGAGCGCCAGGCAGCGAGTGAAACCTACGATCGCCGCCTTCGCCGCGACATAGTGCGAGAGGCCGGGCGACGCTTTGTAGGCGAGTTGCGAGGCGGTATTGATGATCTTACCGCTGTTCTGCCGGTACATCCTGGGCAGCACCAGGCGTGTCACGAGGAAGACGCTGCGCAGATGGATTGCTATCATGCGGTCCCATTCCTCGATCGAGATGTCCTCGACATTGTTGGTGCCGGCGATGCCGGCGTTGTTGACGAGGATGTCAATGCCGCCGAGCGCCGCCACGGCGCCCTCGACCAGCCGGGCGACCTGCTCGGGGTTGCTTACGTCGGCCTGGATGGCCTTGCTGCGCCGGCCCTGGGCGCGCACTTGCTCGGCGATTTTTTCGGCCGCATCCTGCTGCTTTGGACCGGGATAGTTGACGACGACGTCGGCCCCTTCACGCGCGAAGGCGAGAGCGACGCCCGCGCCGATGCCCGAACTGCTCCCTGTGACGAGCGCCCGCTTCTTCTCCAGCTTGCCCATATTCAGTCCTCCCATGCTCTTGCAGATGGCGGTGCGCAATTCCCGCGGCCGCCGGATCAGTCGCGCGCCTTAGTGATCGCCACCGCCTCACCGTGGTGCGGCAGCGAGAGCACGCGTTCGGCGATACGCTGGAATGCGGCGAAGGTATCCGTCGCCTTCTCCCGTCCCGCGACCTCGTCATGGCGATAGCAGTGAACCCGGTGGGTAGGCGTCACCATCGCCGTGTCCGGAAAGGCCGCTGCGCAGCGCTCGATGCGGAACGGGCAGCGGGAGACCAGCGGGCAGCCCGGTGGGAGATCGATCGGGCTCGGGATCTCGCCTTCGAGCACGAACGTGGTCTCGCGCTTGAGATCTGGGCTCGGCAGCATGACGGACGACAGCAGGCCCACACTGTAGGGATGGTGTGGCGTGCGGAAGACCTCGTCCGACATCCCCTCCTCGACGATGCGGCCGAGATACATGACGGCGGTGCGGTGGCTCAACTGGTGTACAGCGCTGAGATCATGCGAGATGAAGAGATAGGCGGTGCCCAGCTCCCGTTGGACGTGTACGAGAAGGTCGATGATCTCAGCGCGCGCGGTGGGCGAGAGCGCAGAGGTCGGCTCGTCGAGCACGAGGAGCTCCGGCTCGGTGACGATAGCGCGCGCGATCGCGACCCGCTGCTGCTGCCCGGCGCTAAGCTCGGAAGGATATTGCTCGAGCAGGCCTTGGGGCAGGTGAACCCGCTCGATCACGTCGCGCACCCGCTCCCGGCGCTTGCCCGCGGTGAGCTTCATTGACCGCAGCGGCTCCTCGATCGACGCCATGACCGGCATGCGCGGATCGAGCGACTCACCCGGCTCCTGGAACACGAGCTGAATCTTGCCGCGCATGCCGGGCGAGCGGACGTTCCAGCCGTGCCCGGTCGGCTTGCGCCTGAAGAGGATCTTCCCGCCGGTCGGCGGTATGAGGCCGAGTACGCATCGCCCGACGGTGGTCTTACCCGAGCCCGACTCGCCCACCAGCGACAGGGTTTCGCCCTTGTTGATGCTGAAACTGACTCCGTTCACCGCCTGGACGACAGAGCGCGTGCCCTCCAGCGGGAAATGCTTGACCAGTTCGGTGACCTCGAGGAGCGGCTCCATGCGCTTACCGGTGGACCGGGAAATGACAGCGCACGAGCCGCCCGGGCGTGCTTTCCTCGAGCGCCGGTCGCTCGCTAACGCAGCGCTCCTGGCGATTGACGCAATGGTCGGCGAAGAGGCAGGCCGCCTCGCCCGCAGCCGGCGTCACCCTAGCGAGCGCCGCTCCCCAGCGCGCGCGGAGCCGCGGGTCGTGCACGAAAGCCGCGAGCAGGAGGTTGCTATAGGGATGCTCGGGCCCCCCGAAGAAGGCGTCCGTCGGCGCCTCCTCGACGATCTGGCCGCGGTAGATTATGGCGATTCGGTCGCAGAAGTTCGCCGCCACGCCGATGTCGCGGGTGATGTAGAGCATCGCCATGTGCTTCTCGCGCGCGAGCCGGCGGAGCAGATTCAGGATCTGTGCCTGCACTGTCACGTCGAGCCCACTCGTCGCGTCGTCGGAGATGACGAATTTCGGCGAGCAGACGAGGGCGATGGCGATCACCACCCGCTGCGCCATGCCACCGCTCAATTCATGTGGGAAGGCGCGCATGCGCCGCTCGGGATCGGGGATGGAGACGGCCTTCAACATGTCGATCGCGAGGCGCGCCGCCTCCTCGCGACCGACGGCGAGATGAGCACGCGCGACCTCGGCGATCTGCCTGCCGATAGGTAGCAGCGGATTGAGCTCGCCCCGCGGATTGGCGACAATCATCGCGAGATTGCGGCCGCGCTCCTTCGCGAGCTCGGCCTCGTCGAAGGCCACGAGGTCGGACCCCATGAAGCGCACCTGCCCACGCTCGATCCGTCCCGGCGAGGGCAGCACGCCCATGATGGCGCGCGCGAGCGTCGACTTGCCGACGCCCGATTCGCCGACCAACCCCAGGATTTGGCCAGGCATGATCTGGAAGCTTATGCCTCGCAGCGCGCGGTTGGGCGCGGAGCCGTAGACGTGATAGGCAACCTCGAGATCCTCAACCTCGATCAGCGGCGCTGCCGCGGCGGGCGAGGCCGCGATCCCGCGTTCATCCCTTGTCATCGCCTCGCTGCCGGTCATGGCGTTTACTGGCGTTTACTGGCGTATTCGCGGATCGATTGCAAGATAGACGAGGTCGACGACAAGATAGACGATCAGCGAGAAGAGGGCCGAGAAGATCACGAAGCCGAGCACCGGGTTGAAGTCGGCGTTGAGCACGCCTTGAACCGCATATTGTCCGGCGCCGCCCCAGCTGAAAACGATCTCGACGAGGACCGCGCCGCCGATGAGGAAGCCGTAGAGCACGCTCACGATGGTAACGATCGAGGGCAGCGCGTTGCGCAGCGCATGGCGCATCACGAGCTTTTCGGGCAGGCCGCAGAGCCGCGCATAGAGGCTGAAGTCCGCCTGCAGCATCCGCTCCATGGCCGATTGCGTCGTCTTGAGGATCGGCCCCGCGTTGACGAGCCCAAGCGTGAGCACCGGTAGCACGAGGTGCGCGAGCGACGAGCGGAAGGCCGGCCAGTTGCCCTCAACCAAACTATCGATCGTGTAGAAGCCGGTGATCGTCCGGGGCGGCAGCAGCATTACGTCAATGCGTCCGATTGGCGACGACATCCAGCCGAGCAGGCTGTAGAACACGTAAATCAGGATCAACGCCAGCCAGAAATCTGGCAGCGCGCCCGCGACCAGCCCGTAGAAGTCGCCAATCCGCGCCAGCACGCGATGCCGCCGCGTGGCCGAGACGATGCCGAGCGGGATGCCGATGGCAAGCGCCACCAGGAGGCCGAAACTGACAAGCTCGAGCGTAGCCGGGAAGCGGACCGCCAAGTCCTCGACGACGGGCTGGGTCGTCTGCCAGGACGTGCCGAAATCGCCATGCGCGATCCGGTTGATATAGATGATGAACTGCACCGGCAGCGGCTTGTCGAGGCCCAGCTCGCCCCTGAGCTTGGCGATGCTATCGGGTGTCGCCATGGGCCCCAGCATCAGCGTGGCGGGATCGCCCGGCACCGCCTTCACCAAGAGAAAGCCGACCAGCACAATGCCGAAGATCTGCGGGACGAGAAAAAGCAGCCGTCCACCGATATAGCGCAGCGTTCCCAACTCTACTCCCCCGGATCGCGAATCGGCCCGCCGGCGTTCGCGAGCGTGCGACGGCGCCGCGGATCGGCCATGAACTCGATGCTCGCGCCGATGATGCCAAAGCCGTAGACCGTAACGGCGAGCGCAAGCCCCGGGAAGAGCGACGGCCACCATTGGCCGGTCATGATGTTAGGGAAGCCGGTCGCGATCATACTCCCCCATTCGGGGGTAGGCGCACGCACGCCGGCGCCGACGAAGCTCAGCCCCGCCGTCAAGAGGATCGACCAGCCGATATTCACCGAGAGCTGCGCCAGCACCGGTGCAATCGCGTTCGGCACCACGTGGCGGCGGATGATGTAGGAATCGGGCATGCCTGACACATAGGCCGCCTCCACATAGCGCATGCGGCGGATGTTCATCACCTGGCTGCGCATCAGGCGGAGGTAGATCGGAATATTGACGAAGGCGATCGCGAACACGACGCTGGCGATGCTCTGTCCGAACACAGCGACCAGCGCGATCGCGAAGACGAACACGGGAAAGGCCTGGAGCACGTCGGCGGAGCGCATGACGAAGCCGCTCAGGAAGCGCGGCACGCCCCGCGCGTCCTGGTGATAGCCCACGAGCGCGCCCAAGAAGGTGCCGATCGCGGCGGAAAGCCCGGTGCCGACCAGCGCGATTGCCAGGTCGATGCGCGGGGCGAAAATCACCCGGCTCAGCACATCCATGCCGGTCACGTCAGTGCCGAAAAGGTGAGAGAAGCTCGGCGGCAGAAGATACACCGACGGGTCGGCAGTGATCGGCGAATAGGGGGCAACGAGCGGCGCCGCGAGCGCGAAGATTGCGACCACGGCCACGATGACATAGCCGCCGGCATAGACCGGATGCGTGCGCAAGAGCTGAATGAAATAGCGAAGCGCAAATCTCGCGCGACCGCCGGCACCTCGGCGCCCGGTGGACCATATGGGCCCGCCGGGCTGGTTTGGAGATAACGCCACGATTACCGATGGAAGTCCTGGAACCTCAGATTATTGGACGTGTAGTAGGTGAAGCCCTCGAGGTTGGCGCGCCGGGCGAGCACATAGCGCGGCCAGACAATGAAGCCCAGGGCGCGTCCCCCATCACAAGTTGCTGGACCCTAGTGTAGGTTTCGTCCCGCACCTTGGGATCGAGAGTCTCGAGCCCGGATTTGATGAGGTCGTCCACCTCGGGATTCACGTAGTTGCTGTAGTCTACATAGGATTTCGAATTGAAATAGAGCTGCGTCGAATAGCCCGGATCCGGCACCCACGGCGAATCCAGGTAGAAAATCATCGGCTGCTCGCGCTTGGTGACAAAATCATAGAAGGTCGCGGCCGGTACCTTGTTCAGCGTAATCTCGACGCCGATCTTGCGCAGCGAGGTCTGGTATAGAATGGCGATCGGCTCCTGCACCGGGTCGCCGGCGTTATAGCTGAGCGTGCTCTTGAAGCCGTCCTTGAAGCCCGCCTCGGTGAGCAGCGCCTTGGCCTTGTCGAGGTTGGTGTCGTAGGTCCAGAACTTGTCGGTAAAATTCGGATAGATGATCGGGATGCAGCCCGTCTGCTTGTCGGCGAGGCCATGGTAGACCGCCTTGAGCACGTCGTCGCGCGGCAGCGCGTAGTTCATCGCCTGCCGCACCTTCACGTTGTCGAAGGGCTTGATCTTGGCGTTGAGCTCGATCCAGATCGCGAAAGAGGCGGGCACGGCATCCACCTTGACGCCGGATGCTTTCGTGAGCGTGATGTATTCGAGCGGCTGGAGAAATTGCGCAATGTCGACGCTCCCGCCCTGTAGTAGTGAGAGGCGACTCGCGGAAGTCGGCACCTCCTTGAAGATGACAGTGTCCATATACGGCTTGCCGCGGTAGTAGTCGGCGCGCGCTTTGAAGACGGCCTGCTGCCCCCGCGTCAGCTGGCTGACAACATAAGGACCGAAGCCCGCGGTGTTGTTCTCGAGGAACTTATGGGCCCAAGGGTCGTCCGAACTGGACACCTGCTTGCACTTCGTCGCGTCGTAGACCGGGTTTGACAGATTGACCATCTGCTTCAGCAGCAGCGGATTCGGCTTTGGCACGTGGAAGGAGATGACGTACCTGCCGTCAACCTGAATCTGCTCCTCCTTGGTGATGCCGAGGACACCGGTCTGGAACGGCCCGAGGCCGTTGAGGTGAAGTTTTCGATCCCACGTCCATTTCACATCGTCAGCGGTCAGCTCGTTGGCCCAGTTGCTCTTGACTCCCTGGCGCAATGTGAAACGGCCAACCGTTCCATCAGGACTCACCTCCCATTTCTCGGCGAGCTTGCCCTTGAGCGCAAGATTATATGGCCGATCGGTGTGGACAGAGATGTCCTCGCGTAGCGCCTCGGGGTCTTTTGGGTCGTGCACCTTCTCGTATTCGAGAAGGTTATCGTAGAGGCCGCCGACGGAATCGATGGTTCCAAGGCTCACATCGAATTCGTGATCGAGGCTCTGGGGCGTCGCAGGTGCCGCGATCACCATGGTGTGAGTCTCTTCGGCTGCCGCGGCGATGGAGGGAAACGATGCGGGCAACACTCCGCCCGCCGCAACCGCGGCCGCTCCCTCGAGCACGGTCCGCCGCGTGACGTTCAACCTGTCTCGTTCTGTCATCGATTGCCTCCCGTCAGAGCCGGACGGTGTCCGCAAGCGGCGCGGCTCCTTGACGTCCGTCTCACTGGTCAGACCATAACGGTCAGAGAAAACTACTCCTGCGTCCGAAGAACGGTCAAGCGAGATCGCTGGTGGGTAGTGACCTCAGTTTGACGCAACGATTAGGACGTTGGCTAATGGCCGAAGGTCGATCATCAATTCGAGGCGATCGGTTCTCAGCCAAAGCATGAGAAAGGCTCACGCTGGTTCCAGCGGCGACTAGCGTGAGTATCTCGCGCGCCGATAGAGAATGCGCGTCGGGCTTTACTGTAATTTGATGCCCATAGCGACCTTTCTTTATTTTCATAGCCGTCACCGCGCGCTCGTGGCGGGCAGCCAGCTCGATCAGGGAGCGAGGGTATTGAACACCTCGCGAACGCGGTCGCGCGCCGCAGGATCTCCGAGCGCGGCGATCAGGAGCAGTCGCGCTTTCGGCCCTTTAAGATCGCCGGCGAAGATTGCGCCAGCGTCTTCGAGGTCACGCCCGCCTCCGCCGCCTCCGCCATAGACGGGGCTGACGCGGCCGATCGGGCAACGCGAGGTGATGACGACCGGCAAACCGTCGCGGCAACCCCGCCCAAGGGCCTGCCCGAATTCGGCCGAGACGTTGCCCCTGCCGAAGGCTTCAACGACTAGGCCATCGATTCCCATCCGGCGAACGGCATCGACCATTGCGCCATCCGCGCCGATCGCGGCTTTGATAATCTCGACGCGCTTGTCGAGCCGCTCGGGGCGCAGATGCAGGCTAATCTCCGGTCGACGATAGACGATGACACGGTCGCCGTCGACAATCCCCAGCGCGCCATGATGATAGGATTGGAATGTTTCAACCGCGCTGGTGTGAACCTTGGTGACCTCCCGCACGCCGTGCAGCTCGCCATTGAAGCAGATCATCGCGCCCAAACCTTTGGTCTCGTCGGCCGCCGCCGCGCGGATTGCGTCGACGAGATTCCGCGGGCCGTCCGATTGCGGATGATCATGCGCAAGCTGCGCCCCGGTGAATACCAGCGGCTTTTCCGAATCGATGAGCAGGCCGGCCAGGAAGCTGGTTTCCTCCATGGTATCGGTGCCTTGGGTCACGACGACGCTGTCGACCTGCGGGCGATCGAGCAATTCGCGCAGGCGCCGAACCAAGCCGTCGGCGAACGCCAGCGTCATATTGAAACCGGCAATGGTCGAGAGGTTCTCGAAGGTCACTCGGGGCAAGTCGTCCGGCTTGGCTGCCGCAGCGAGAATAGCCTCGACGCCCTGCGATGCCACCGTGCGGCCGAGCGCAGCATCGAAGCGTGAGGCGATCGTGCCGCCCGTTCCGACAATAACGACATGTTTTGTCTTGCTCATTGCGGCCCTCATCGAACGGGCGGAAGAGCGAGCGAGCGTTGCTGCGGTCGTGCTCTTGCCGGAGGATTGCAGGAGGGTTACACGAATTGCTCCCCGTTATGTATCGTAAGACCCGCGGGGGAGGGAAGCGACTTACGCGATTGTGTCGCGTCCAGGGCATTGGTCGGTCGGCAGGAAAGCGGAGGAAGGCGTCATGGCAAAGGAAATTTTGTGCGGGTTCGGCGTCGACGTCGATGCGGTGGCTGGATGGCTCGGGTCCTATGGCGGCGAGGATTCGCCGGACGACATCTCGCGGGGGCTGTTCGCCGGCGAGGTCGGCAGCCTGCGGCTACTGAAGCTGTTCGAGCGTTTCGGGATCAAGACGACCTGGTTCATTCCCGGCCACTCGATCGAGACTTTCCCGGAGCAGATGAAGGCGGTCGCGCAGGCCGGGCACGAGATCGGGATCCACGGCTACAGTCACGAAAATCCGATTGCCATGACCCCGGAGCAGGAAGAGGCTGTTCTCGACAAGTGCATCGATCTGGTCACCAAGTTGCAAGGAAAGCGCCCGACCGGCTATGTCGCGCCATGGTGGGAATTCAGCGCAGTGAGCAACGAGCTCTTGATCAAGAAAGGCATCAAATACGATCACAGCCTGATGCATCACGACTTTCAGCCCTATTACGTGCGGGTCGGCGACAGCTGGACCAAGATCGACTACTCGAAAAAGCCGGAAAACTGGATGAAGCCGCTGGTGCGCGGGCGCGAGACCGATCTCATCGAGATTCCGGCGAGCTGGCACCTCGACGATCTGCCGCCGATGATGTTTATCAAGAAGGCACCCAACAGTCACGGCTTCGTCAGTCCCTACGCCATAGAGGAGATGTGGCGCGACCAATTCGATTGGGTCTACCGCGAATACGAGTATGCGGTTTTCGCCATGACTATCCATCCGGACGTCTCCGGACGCCCGCATGTCCTGATGATGTTGGAACGGCTCTATCATCACATCATTCGCCATCCGGGCGTCCGCTTCTGCACGATGAACGAAATGGCCGACGACTTCGCCAAGCGAAACCCGAGGAAAAAGTAGCGGAGGCTTGCAGTCATGTGTCCGGATCTGTGGATGCGGTCGCACATGGACCGCTGGCCCTGATGGGTTCCCCGCGTTAGGTCTAATGGCTGCGATTCCCGCGCGCGCGCGCGAGGGGGGCGCCGACCCAGCGCGGTCGGTCAGCAGAGCGACCCTCGGTCAGCAGAGCGCGAACGATCATGCGGCCGCCGGCGGCCCGTGCGGGTGATGGACAGAATCAGCCACGGGGTCGGCTTCGCCACCACCCCGATCGCAACCGCACTGAACTGGGTAGAAGTCGCCCCGACAAACGACCCCGAAATAACCTGCCGCGCGTGCGGCGGCCCTCTTCGTGGGCGCGAAGGAGGGCTCATTCTCAAATACTTCCTTGTGGCGCGACCCGGAGAGCGGAGCTACGCCGCCAGGCAAGTTGTCGCAGGTGTGCTCCGGCGAGCAGAAATACCGCAAGCGCGTATGCGGCTCGCTGGCGAGGCGTTCCAGCAGGGCGGCAGTGAGCCGCGACTTGCCGATACCGGCCTCGCCGGAAAGGAGCATCACCTGGCCTTCGCCGGTCTTTGCTCTCGACCAGCGCCGTAGCAGCAATTCGAGTTCTTCCTCCCGCCCGACGAGGGCAGTCAGCCCGCTGGCGTGCAGCGCCTCGAACCGGCCTTCCACCGAACTCGCGCGCAGCGCCGCAAAAGCCCGCACGGGCCCGGCGATGCCCTTGAGGTCTTTTGCCCCGAGGTCTTCCAGCTCGAACAGATTGCCGAGAAGTTTTCGCGTCCCCTCAGCAATGACCACCATGTTCGGCTCGGCGATCCCCTGCAGGCGCGCCGCCAGGTTCGGCGTCTCGCCGACGATCGCCTGCTCCTGGGCAGCGCCCGCGCCGATCAGGTCACCGACCACAACGAGCCCGGTTGCTATGCCGATCCTGGTTTGCAGCAAAGCGCGCGTCCTAAGCCCAGCCACCGCCGCGATCAGCTCCAGCCCCGCTCGCGCTGCCCGCTCGGCGTCGTCCTCATGCGCCTCTGGATAGCCGAAATAAACCAGCACGCCATCGCCCATGTATTTCGCCACGAACCCGCCG
>Ga0116111_1002239_pt1 | contig 12025 bp, 10 predicted proteins | sample June2015DPH_8_10_FD_89720 | JGI IMG/M metagenome (GOLD analysis project Ga0116111, IMG submission 89720) | Peatland microbial communities from SPRUCE experiment site at the Marcell Experimental Forest, Minnesota, USA - June2015DPH_8_100 | ecosystem: Environmental > Terrestrial > Soil > Wetlands... | reverse complement strand
TTTCGAGCGTCAGCATCCCCACTAACTCGCCGTTGTGTTCCACGGGCAGTGAGCGGCAGCCGCAACGCTGTGCCACCGGGACGGCTGGCTCGATCATGTCGTGCGAATCAACGGCTTCAAAGTCGCGGCGCATAGCGTCACGCACATGTTTATCCGTCCCGCCCTGGGCAATCGCCCGTACAAGGTCTTCTCGCGTCAGTACGCCGAGCACGCGGCTGCCATACACAACGGGAAAGTCTTGTTGCCAGCCCGAAAGGATTTGCTCCACAGCCTTTGCCAGCGTGTCATCAGGTTGAAGCGTGCGAATATCCCGGTACATCACTTGCTGTACAGGAATGCCACCGAGCGACGTGCGCATCTGTACCATCCCCGCCTCGCCGCTTGCCCCCATCCACACGAAAAGCGCGACGAAGAGAAGGAAGGGATCGAAAAACAATCCGAGGTAGCCGAAAACAAAAGCGATCCCTTGGCCGATATGCGCAGCCGTCTGCGTGGCGTCCGTGTAGTCCATGCGCTTGGCCAGTAGCGCTCGCAGCACGCGCCCGCCGTCCATAGGAAACGCGGGAATCAGGTTGAAGAGCACCAACCACACGTTGACGGCCATGAGGCTCGGCAAGAAATCACGCCCGGTCCAACTGATCGTCACGGCCTGGCGCAGCGTCGGGATACGGCCCATCGCCGCGAGCACCGCGCAAAGCCCCGAGGCGATGAGCACATTTACAGCCGGTCCCGCCAGCGCCACCAGCAGTTCCTGGTTCGGGTCCTCCGGCATGCGCTCGAGTCGCGCCACGCCGCCGATGGGAAGCAGAACAATGTCGCGTGTGCGGATGCCGAAGCGCCGCGCCGTGAGCGCGTGCCCCAGCTCGTGCAGCACGATGCAGCCAAAGACCACCAGGACAAAGAAGACCCCGAAGAGGGTCCGCGCCACGTTATGGCTCTCCACCCAAGTGGCGACGAAGATGAACCCCACCAACAGCAGAAAAGTAGCGTGCATGTAAACGTCGATTCCTGCCAGCTTACCGATCTTCCATGCCCAGCGCATGACACGTCCCTCCCATTTCGCAATGCGCGTTTGCGGCCCCATGGCCAATGCCGTGTTCCATCATAGGCCAGACCCAGCCGCCAAGCCGCTCGCCAATTTCGAATCGGCCTATCACAAATCGCGTACAGGGGTACCGGCCTGAGGCGCAAAAGGCTGAGCCAGATGTCCTCGTACTCTCGGCGAAGTCACAACCAGGATACGATCTCCATCGCGCAGGACCGTAGTCCCGGCGGCTGATAACCAGCCAGCCACATCAAGAAGAAACCCTGACAGACGCGGAGCATCCACGCGAACAGTTGTGCACTCAGCGCACCGACTACCCCCAGGATAAGGGTATCGGCGAGGAGTCGCGGTTCGGGTTGTTTCAGCAAGTCGGCCCACCTTCGCGATTTCGTAAACCTCTAACCGTCGCTTACGCCTGAACAGCCCACCTATCGGCTGTCATAACCCGCCGCCGAAAAGCCGTGGCCGGCCAGAGTCTCATCCATAATTAGGAGGCCCTGATTCAAACCTTACTTCGCAAGCGCCTCGCGGATGGATTCCAATTCCCGCCGGCGTTTCGGCGTGGTCTTGGGATATGCCATCTTAAGTTTTTTAAACGCATCAATGACAATTTGGGAAACAATCAGCCGGGCATTCTCCTTATCATCGGCGGGGACGACATACCAGGGCGCGTGATCGGTGCTGGTCGCGTTCAAGCAAGCCTCATAAGCTTTCATGTATTGCTTCCAGTATTTCCTCTCGTGAATATCCGCGAGGCTGAATTTCCAGTTTTTGTCCGCCTCATCAATACGCTCCAAGAATCGCTTTCGTTGTTCGTCCTTCGACAGGTGGAGAAAGACCTTGATGATCCGCGTGCCGTTACGGTGGAGATGCTCCTCCAAGTCCACGATGGAACGATACCGCTCCTCCCAGAGGGTTTTCTTGTCGCGCAGCTCCTCCGGAAGCCCTTGGCTGCGCAGAATCTCCGGATGCACCCGAACGACCAGCACTTCCTCGTAATAGGAACGGTTGAAGATGCCGATCTGCCCGCGTTCGGGAAGCCGGAACGTCGTGCGCCAGAGAAAATCATGTTCCAGTTCGTCGGCGCTAGGCTGTTTGAAACTCCAAACCTGGCACCCTGCCGGATTGACCCCGGACATGACGTGCCGGACCGCGCCGTCCTTCCCGCCAGCGTCCATCCCCTGAAAAATCAGCAGCAAGGCATAACGGTTAGACGCATAGTGAAGGTGTTGCAGCAAGCTCAACTCCTCAACGTGTTCTCCCAGGAGTTTTTGATACCGCTTCTTCGATTTGCAAAAGGGCTTCACAATCGTCGGCCACTCCTTGAGTTTGACCTTTTTTTCGGGCCGCACACGGAAATCCTTGGAATCGATTTTCATTTATATCCCTCCGGCCGTGTCAGCCGCATTATTCGCGTCTGTCTATTTATTGGGTTTATCTTTCCGAATCTCCCGCTGCGCCTTTTCCCAGTCCTGAACTTCTCGAACGTCCTCGCGCCCTAGCTCCTCGTAGAGTTCATGGACTCGTTTGACGATGCCCGGCGTCAAATCGGACGGTGTCTCGGCTTTGGCTTCTGGCTTCGGCTCGGCTTTGACTTCTGGCTTCGGCTCGGCTTTGACCTCTGGCTTCGGCTCGGCTTTGACCTCTGGCTTCGGCTCGGCTTTGACCTCCGGCTTCGGTTCGGCTTTGACTTCTGGCTTCGGCTCGGCTTTGACTTCTGGCTTCGGCTCGGCTTTGACCTCCGGCTTCGGCTCGGCTTTGGCTTCAGGCTTCGGCTCGGCCTTGACCTGCGGCTTCGCTTCGGATTTCGCTTCAGGCTTGGGCTCGGCTTTGACTTCGCGTTCCGCCTTAAGCCAGTCTTGATCTGCTTGGCCATCGCGGCGGCCTCGCTGCTCGTAGAGTTCATAGGCCCGGGTAGCGATCTGTGGGGTAAGATCGAACGGCTTCTTTGCCAACAATGGGGGTTTAGTCGGGTCAAAAATCCGATAGGCGAGCAATTTCACGCGATCATTGATGAGGAACCAAACCACAGCATAGGCCCAAACGAAACCTGCCCAGCGCCAACCGAGGGGTGTCATAAACAGCCCATAGACCGCAATCAGCGTCGCGAGGGCTTGCGTGCCCACCACCGCAACCCATAGAATCCGGGCCGGGCGTATGGACCAGAAGGGGCCACGCGTGCGCGTCAGGAAAATCGTCAGATGCCCGGCCACGGACAGTTTCAAATACATCAGCGTCTGGATGTGGTCGCGGTCAAGGTGAAATACGCGCTCGCCCAGGTAAAACAAGCCAAATGCGGCCACCACTCCGATGATGCCCAGCACCGTGGAGATCCCCAGCACCAAGCGCATGTTCCAGGCCTCGGGCTTATCCTTGTAATGAACATTGTCATAGGCGATGGAGAGGATGGCGCCGTCATTGAGCAACGCTATCATCACGATCATCACCGCGGTGACCGGATAGAAGTTAAACACTAGGATCGCCAGCGTCATGAGCAGCAGCACACGCAGTGTTTCGGCGATGCGGTAAATGGCGTAGCTGTTCATCCGCTGGAAAATTTTCCGACTCTCCTTGATGGCATCAATAATCACCGACAGGCCGGACGCCAGCAGCACGATGGACGCTGCCGCGCGCGCCGCGTCTGTCGCGCCGGAAACGGCGATGCCGCAGTCAGCTTTCTTCAGCGCGGGGGCGTCATTCACCCCGTCGCCGGTCATGCCGACAATGTGGCCGCGCTGCTGAAGGACATCCACAATGTGGAATTTGTGTTCGGGGAAAACCTGGGCGAAACCGTCGGCTTTTTCGATGGCCTCCGCCGACTGCGCCGACTCGTGATGCTTCGTGTCGCCCAATCCGCTGGCATCCAGAATGTTCGTGCCCATCCCCAGTTGCCGGGAGGTTTCCTGAGCGATGGCCAGTTGATCGCCCGTAACCATCTTTACGGTCACGCCCATCTGCCGGGCGCTCGCGATGGTTGCTTTGGCCTGCTCGCGCGGCGGATCGAACAAGGGCAACACACCCACAAACTGCCACTTACCTTCCTGATCTGCCCGGGCCACGCCCAATGAACGGAAGCCGCGCCCGGCAAATTCATTGACCGCTTTTTCGACGACAGGCTTCACCTCACCCGCGTTCGTCGCCATCTGCAGAATCACCTGCGGCGCTCCCTTGGCCACCAAGAACTGTTTCCCGTCCCCTCCCTTGACGGTAGCTTCCGTGCGCTTATGCACCGGGTCGAAGGGCGTGAAATGAAGTATCTGATAGCTCTTCAGCGCCTTATCGTCCTTCACCCCACCAATCACCGCCAGATCAATGGTGTCCTTGTCTTCCGCGCGCGACGCGAGCGCGCCGTAGAGGATGGCCTGGTCCGGGGGAATACCGTTCACGGTAAAGGGATCGCCCAAGGTCAGCTTGTTCTGGGTCAGCGTGCCGGTCTTGTCCGAGCACAACACGTCAACGCCCGCCAGTTCCTCGATCGCTGACAACCGCGTCACGATGGCTTCTTTTTTCGCCAGCAGACGTGCGCCCACCGCCATCGTCACGGAGAGCACCGTGGGCATCGCCACAGGAATCGCGGCCACCAGAAGCACCAGGCAGAATTCCATGGTGGTGAGTGCCTTGTCGCCACGGAAGAGCGCCACGGCCAATATCAACGCCACCAGAACCACCGCGAGGACGATCAGGTAATCGCCAATCTTCAGCACGGCACGCTGGAAATGACTGACCGTATGAGCCGATTGCACCAGTTGTGCGGTCTTGCCGAAATAGGTCTTCGTGCCCGTGGCATAGACCATCGCGTCGATTTCGCCCTGACGGATAATCGACCCCGAATACACCGCTCCGCCAGGTTTGGCATCGACGGGCAAAGATTCGCCGGTCAATGCCGACTGGTCCACTTGGATCGAATCGCCCGCCAGCAAGCGCGCGTCTGCCGGCACAATGTCACCCAGCCGCAGGCGAATGACATCACCTGGCACCAGTTCGGATGCATTCGGGTTGGTCCACTTCCCATCACGCTTCACCGTGGCCTTAACCGCCAGTCTGGCCTTCAGAGCCTCGATGGCGTTGCCCGCCTGATGCTCTTCCCAGAATCCCACCACGGCGTTGGAAACAAGCAAAAGGAGGATGATGAAAAAATCCGGCCAGTGCCGGACAATCCCCGATAGAATTACTGCCACTTCAATCATCCAGGGAATGGGGCCCCAAAAATAGGTGAGGAACTTCAGGAACGAATTCGTTTTCTTTTCCGCAATCTGGTTGGGGCCGTATTGCGCGAGGCGCTTCTGCGCCTCGGCTTGAGTAAGGCCGTCCGGCGACGACGCCAATGTTTTCTCCACTTCCGGCATGGGAAGGGATTTCAGGTCGTCCTTGGGCTCGGGCTTGGCCCCCGGCTTCGCCTCGGGAGACTTGGGCTTATCTGTATTCGGTTTCACCATGACTATCCTCCTGTTCTTGCTACCTCCACCGAGTCTCGGTCCAGAGGGGTCTTGGAAAATCGGTGGACAGGCGCTGCCGAAGAAGTCTCATTCATGATTTTGAATCCCCGAAATCATGCGCGTCACACCTTTGCTTCCGGCGCGTCGGCGACTGCTCCCGGCGGCAGGGAATCCGCCACGTCAAGGCGTGCCACGCCAATCCGGTTGTCAGCCATCCCGTAATAGACGTCGAAGCGGTCTGGTGAGCCAAGATCGTCGCGCCGGTCGATGCCGGTGGGGAACACGACGTTGGCGATGGTGCCCTGGCGTTCCTGCGGCAGCACCGGCGTCAACACCGGCTCCGCAGAACGATAGCGAATCATCTGCGGATGCTCCTTCAAAAGCACCATCACCCCGGCCGAGTAGCACAACGGGTGTCCCTCTTTGCTCGGGTCTATGATTTCGCTGACGCCGTGGTAAACGATCAGCCAGCCGTGCTTGGTTAGGATGGGCGGCGTGCCACTGCCGATTTTGAGCCGCTCCCAGGGCGACACCGGAGTCGCCAGCCGGTGATGAGAAGTGAACTGACCGAAGTGATCGAATTCGCGATCCGGCAGGGGCGCCTGGCAGTAAGAGATCCAGATGCTTTCTCGGTCCAGATCCACGTCACGGGACGCGGGGTGGCAGGCAGTCTCTTCCGGACGCGTGCCGGGAAAAAGTGGCCGGTGGAGCATGGCCATTTCCGGGTGCCCGGAGGGATTAGGAATGGCAACAGGGAAAAGGCTGGCATCTTTGTCATCGATACTGCCCAATGCGATTCCGTGCCACTGTGCATAGGTGGCAAGCCCGAGGCGCTGCCAGTGGAAGAGATCACGCGATGAAGCCAGTGCGATGCGGGGACCTTGCGCCGAAAATGCCGTGTAAGTCATGATATAGCGGTTGAGCGGCTCGACGAACGTGATGCGAGGGTCCTCGCATCCACCGCCACCGCCGGGCCGCCGTTCATAATCGGCCTCCGGCTCCAATGCGATGCCGAGGCGCTCAACGCCGGCCGGATCGCCGGCTTCATTGAACCGCACTCGAGCAATGCCGATGCGCGAGTAGTTGCCCCGCGCCACCAGTCGCGGGAAGATGTAGAGTTGGCCATCAGGGCCGCGAACGGCCGCCGGATTCAGGACGCCCTCGACCTCCTGGGGATTCCCCGGCTCCGGCTCCATCACCATTCCCAGGCGCTGCAATGCAAATCCACTCATCAAATCTCCTCGCAAGCTCATGCCTTGTGATCGCCATCCAAACAGGCAATGATGGTTTCGGTTACCCGTTTTGTCTCTTGGGGATCACGAACGGGGATAGAAACAACCCCGGCTTCTTCCGCGGGATAGTCGTTCCCTCCCACAAACAAGGCATCGCCGATGTAGATCATCTCTTTTAGTGATATATGCAGAATATCGCGGAGCTTTCTGATGCCGTAAGCCTTGTCAATTCCCGGCTTGGTGATATCAATGGATGTCGCCCCACCCATACGGACAGAAAATTCGGGAATATAAGTGTCAAGGAGGGCTTTGATTTTCTTGCGCTTGGCGTGATCAGGATCCCATTTGTCCTTTGCTTCCAAGGGGGCCTGCTGGCCTAATGCGGAATAGGTTATCTGGCTTCCCCGGTCTTCAATGGCCTCTCCCCAGGTCTTTTCCACCTTGAAGCCCGCGGTCCCCAGCGCCTTCTTTAGAGAACTGAGTATCTTGTCTCTTTGATCCGCGGTGAAATCTTCTTCATAGAGCTTTTTCCAATCCCCGGAGTATTGGTAGAACTTGGTTCCACAGGTGGGAAGCAGGGATAGATTCGCCAGCCGTTCGTCTTGGGGAAGATGGGAGAGCAGTTGCTTTTGAAACTGCGGCCAACCACCACCGGAAATCACGGCCACTTTGACGATACCGAGAAGATCATGCAGTCGCGCGGCCATTTCTGCATCAAGAGACGATTTGCTTTCGGCCAACGTACCGTCCAGATCATAAACAATGAGCTTTTTCACCGACCCTCCACCTTTAAGTTCTTGTGTTTGCAATTGGCGCCTCCGGCTCTCACCGCATCCTGCTGTGGCCCGGTCGTGAACTATTTCGGGATCGCAATTTCCAATAAGGTCACGGCGCTGTCCGGGTGAAATGCGCACGCCCCAACTTCAGCCGGCAGAAGCCATACCTCACCTTTGCCGATGGCGTGAGCTGAGCCGTTGTGCTCCACCTGCCCCGCGCCCTCAATGCACACCAGCACGCGCGGCACGCCCACGGCGCCGACGGCAAATGGCGATTGCCCGCGCAGGCGCCACAACCAGAAGTATTCACATTGAAAGAGTCTCTCGCGCTCCGCCGGCGTTGTGGCCTCCACCACGGGCGACACCAGACCCCCCGCACGATCTGCAAAATCAATGCAGGCAAGCGCCTGATCGACTTCGAGTTCCCGCGGCTTGCCGGTCTTGGCGTCAACATGGCCCCAGTCGTCCAGGCGAAACGTCACGTCGCTGTTGCGCTGAATCTCGAATACCACGATGTCGTCCCCCAGAGTGTGAACCGTCCCCGCCGGTATAAAAACGCCGTCCCCGGGCTTGGGAGTGAAGCACGCGAGGTGATCCGCCACCGTCCCGTTTGTCAGCGCCCGCCGTAGATCGTCCGCAGTGGTACCTGGCTTCAGGCCCGCATAGATGCGGCTTCCTTTTTCAGCTTCTAGTACCACCCATGCTTCGGTCTTCCCGGTCTCACCCGCTGGCAGCAGGTCTTTATGCGCATCCGAGGGATGCACCTGGACCGAGAGCAATTCATGTGCGTCGAGGAACTTCAGCAATAGCGGGAATCGGGGGAAACGATGGGCCAGCACACCCATCAATTGCTCCGGAAACTGCTCCTGCAACTCGCCGATTGTCCGTCCATTGAGCGGTCCATTGGCAACGTGGCTCATATGGTCATCGCGGTCGCTGAGGATCCACGCTTCGCCGATCGGGCCGTCGCCCGGGAGCGGCGCGCTGAGCAGGTTGGCAAAACGACGGCCGCCCCAGAGCCGATACTCATAAATCGGTGCGAATCGCAGTGGATACAGAGGTATTTGGCCCATGGTATGTCTCCTTATCCTCATCCATTGCCGACGGGCCCTTGTCACCCGCCATTAGCGCCCCCGCCGTGTCTTTAGATATCGCTTCTTAATTAGTGATCATTCCCTGGTTGTGAAAATCCATGGAGCTCCGTTATCTTCCGACGGTGTCTGACAGCGGCTGCTGCGGTCGGTGGCGAGGCCGGAACGCCAGGTCTTCGCTCATCACGTAGATGACCATGGCCGCAAGCATCAAAAACAGCGCTATCCAGAACTTCCAATCATGATGCGCGCGTCTCCAGTAAGGACGTTGGGCTTGATAATCGCTGTTGTGATCGTGCTCGCCATGGTGGCGGTGACTGCGCTTATTCTCACTCATGGGTTCCCTGCCTTCTCGATACCAGCCCGAATGATCTCGGGGCGGCATTGATACTGCTCATGTCTTTTCCATCCCGGCATTGTATTCGCCCCGGCGCGCCGCCCGGTTGCACAGGGCTCGATGATTCAGAGCTTGCTGTGCCGCCAACACATGGGCCTCCTTGCCTCGCCAAATCTCCAAAGCGGGTTGCTGGATGGCGCGGGCAAACGAGAACGCCAACGCCCAAGGAAGTCGCGACTTGAATCTGACATTCATAGCATTCAGACGGGCCGAGGCCAGTTCAGCGGATTGGCCGCCTGACAAGAACGTAATCCCCGGAACGGCAGCGGGGACGGCTCGCAAGAGACACCTCACCGTGGCGTCGGCGACCTCGCCCACATCTTCCACCTCGTTTCGCTGGCGGTCGGCCAATCTCACCTGATACCGCTGTTCGCCGACGGCCACTTCTTTCACTTCCTCTTGCGGGGGGCAGGTCAATCCCGGAAGCACCATGTTGGGCTTCAAGATCATCCCCTCCAGCAGTACCCGTTGTGTGCAAAGGTGATTGAAGACCGTTCGCAGGACTTCCTCCGTAACATCGCGGCACCGCTTCAGGGTGTGGTCGCCGTCCATGAGCACTTCCGGCTCGACGACGGGGACCAGCCCCGCTTCCTGGCACAACGCGGCATAGCGAGCCAACGCCTGCGCGTTGGCCTCGATGCAACCCCGGCTGGGAATGCCATCGCCCACGGCAATCACCGCGCGCCACTTGGCAAAACGGGCCCCCATTTGTGAGTATTCAGCCAGGCGGGCGCGCAATCCGTCCAAACCTTCGGTTATTTTCTCTCCCGGATGACCCGCCAGGTCTTTTGCGCCGGTGTCAACCTTAATGCCGGGAATGATTCCCGCACCCATGATGACTTTAACGAAGGGAGTTCCATCTTTCTTCTGCTGGCGGATTGTCTCGTCGTAAAGGATCGCACCGCTAATGGACTCACCCAGACCGGGCGTGGTCACAATCAACTCCCGGTAAGCCCGCCGGGCCTCGACGGTCTGGGGAATCCCCAGCTTGGCAAATCGCTTATTGCAGGTGGGATTGCTTTCATCCATCGCCAGCAGGCCCTTGTCGTCTGCAACCATCGCCCTCGCGGTGTCTATAAGCTCTTGCGGATTCATCTTCGATACCTCCGTATGCTTGTTAGTTGCTAACCGACCCAGGCGGAGGCGGGTCAGTCCGGTGACTCCTTTCAACGCGCTGCCGTCCGAGGGTGCTCTCGATCAGTCTGGCCAGCTTGCCTGCAGCGCCGTCGACAGCTTGGGCCACGGTTGCTTCCTCGTCAGTGACCGCGATGGGCTGCCGGCCTTCGAGGCGGGCTTCCATCATGCAGCGCTTGTCGTTCTGGCTGGTCTTGTGGGAGCTCTCGTCGCTCAGGTGGACCTCCACTCGCGTGATGTGATCGCTGAGATGGCTCAGAGCACTCTCCACTACGCCACGGACCTGAGCGGCCAGAGCCTCGTGACCTTTGATGTTATGGTCGGTATTGATTTGGATCTGCATGGTGTTCTCCCTTGGTAATTGTGATTTGCTCATTAGCCACAGGTGGCCCCCAGTCCCGCACCCCTTTTGCCGAGTTTCCAGCCATCCTTATCGAATAGGCAATTTGAACTCCTGTGGTTCGCTTCAGGTCCGTTTGTTTTCCAGGCTCGCTCCCGTTGATCCCCTGTTAGATTGGTTCAGGCACACGCGTCCTTTCCGCCAACGGTTACTTCTTCTGGGTTTCACCTTGCCCCCACTTCCAGTTCCGGATTTCCGGCAGGTCTTCGAGGAACTTGTCGATGTATTGCTTGTGCTCCATCAGATTGTTTTTGAATTCTGGACAATTGTCTGCCTTTCTATTGATTGGCAGGGGATACCGCACCCCTAAGCCATCGCAACGCTTCCTCATACGCAGATTCCGGGAATTGCTTGACCTCCGCTCGCACTAGATGCGCGGCGATCTTGGGGACTTCCGTGAGAAGGCTACTGTCGCTCACCACAGCCAATCTGTGGATCTCTTGATGATGACTTTCGATAAACCGCATATGAGCGAGAAAAGCATCAAGATTCGCCCAGCCAGGAAAGGCTCTTGCGTGGATCATCAACCCTGGCAATTTTCCATGTTCCGCGATGTACGGATCGATCTCGTGGGCCAAGCCCTCGAAGTCGGCGGCTTGGAGCGGAGCGTCGGGCTCGAGAACGAGTATTCCTTCTGGCAAAAGCAGCTTGTGGTTGAGCATGGGTCTTCTTCTCCTGTCAAGTGCTTGACTTCAAATCCGCATTTTCGTGTCGATTGGCAACCGTGAGCCCAATCCCAGTATGCTGGCGCGCACGGTGCTCTTTTCGTTCAACTATCGGCGCCGATGGTGAACCCGTTGATTTCAGTCCCTCCCACAATTTGGATTCCCCCACTTCCAGTTCCGGATTTCCGGCAGGTCTTCGCCGTGCTTGTCAATATAATGCTTGTGCTCAATGAGCTTGTCCTCCATCTGCTGCTTCAGGTAGGCGCCCTTGGAGCCCAAATTCGGTATGCGGTCGATCACGTCATGCACCAGGTGGAACCGGTCCAGGTCGTTCTGCACCCTCATGTCAAAGGCCGTGGTGATGGTGCCCTCTTCCTTGTAGCCACGCACGTGCAGGTTGCGGTTGGTACGGGCGTAGGTGAGGCGGTGGACCAACCAGGGATAGCCATGGAAGCCAAAGACAATGGGCTTATCTTTGGTGAACAGCGAATCGTAAGCCGACTCGCTCAGTCCGTGCGGGTGCTCACTCTTAGGCTGGAGCTTCATTAGATCGACAACATTGATCACCCGGATTTTCAGATTGGGCAGATGCTGACGAAGAATGGAAACGGCGGCCAGAATCTCCAGCGTGGGCGTGTCTCCGCAGCAGGCCATCACCACGTCCGGCTCGCCGTCCTGGTCGTTGCTGGCCCATTGCCAGATGCCAATTCCTTCCGTGCAATGCACCACCGCAGCGTCCATGCTCAGCCATTGCGGGAGGGCGTGTTTGCCTGCCACCACCACGTTGACGTAATGCCGGCTGCGCAGGCAGTGATCAAAGACTGACAGCAGACAATTGGCATCGGGCGG
>Ga0116111_1002236_pt1 | contig 12032 bp, 13 predicted proteins | sample June2015DPH_8_10_FD_89720 | JGI IMG/M metagenome (GOLD analysis project Ga0116111, IMG submission 89720) | Peatland microbial communities from SPRUCE experiment site at the Marcell Experimental Forest, Minnesota, USA - June2015DPH_8_100 | ecosystem: Environmental > Terrestrial > Soil > Wetlands... | reverse complement strand
TGCCTGCGCTGCGATTTTCTGCCGGAGTGCCACATGGCATCGACCGAGATCCGGGACCGGCGCCGTACGCTGCGCTACCGGAACCTGGTGATCAAGCAGATGGTGCAAATGAAGAACCGGGTACCGTGCCCACTCCAGAAGAGAAATACTACGACGGCATGAACACCCTGCTGGCTCCGGTGCGTGCGGCCAAGAGCCTAGTTCAAACAGTCCTCATTATTCTGCTGCTGATTGGAGCAGGGTTGTTCTACCCCATTACCTGCTTCCTCTCCAACACCCATGACGGCATAGTCCGACTCGCACCCAACCCCATGCCAGAGGGGAACTCGGGACGCTTACTTTGCGAGTGCAGAATGAGCGTTTTCTATATCCTTATTGCAGAAAAATCGCAAAGCAGCCGAAAGGTCTCTTTTCTCTTTGAGATGAAATATGGTCATGGCATCGACGATATTTCGACTGGAAATAGCTTTTACCCCAGCACGCACTAATTCGCTTTGGAGCAGAGGCATGTCAAATCGTGCGATGTTGAATCCGGCGACATCGCTATCGGCAAAGACTTCGCGAATCTCACCCAGCGAGTCGCGGAAAGTCGGCTCGTCTTTAACGTCCTCATCACGTATCCCGTGTATTTGGGTAGCCTCTTCTGGTATAGCCATCTCTGGATTGAAACGCCACTCGTACTCGCTTCGCCTCCCGTCAGGCCATAGCTTCACAACAGCAAGTTCGACAATCCGGTCTATCCCCAAAATCGTTCCCGTGGTCTCTAAATCGAAAAAGACTAATGACCTAATGAGGGATAGGCTGCGGTGTTCAGGGGATGCTGTAGTTTGAGTACTCATGTTTTGAGAGACTCCCGACTCGCCGAAGATAGGTAGTTTGCAACAGAATCAGATTACTCCCAAAATCCACCCCCTCGATTTTTGCGATTCCGCGTTCCTCCGCCGTCAACACAGGCTTCAGAAATCCGCTAAGAGAATCGCTGTGGTCCGCACGTTGCAGCCATGCTGCTGCTGCATACGCAGCTTGTTCATCCCCGTCCCGGTCATCCCTTGGGAATCGCCGCGTCCACAATGAAGGATAGACCTCTGCGACCGACCTCTCGCAGATGCCGACTTCCAAAGCCATGGGTAGGAGACTCCCCATGAAATGCAATGGAAGCCTACACCTCGATGTCCGTCTGGTACCCAACCTTGAAACAGCAATTGACCAGTGGCTAGCCGCACGAGACAAATTCAAAATCGAGCCGAGTGACGAAAATCTGTCCGACTACAATGCCACGCTGTACGACCTCGGGGCAGCATTAGGCGAACGGTACCCCGAATCCACCAACACGCCGGGGGTATCCGCTGCCGCCTATGCCTGGCTGTGATAGCGCTTACGAAGCAAATGAGCTAAGGCAGTCCTCGCCGATTCATGTTGCACTCGAACTAAACTTGGTCGCTCTCACATTGACTCTTCCGTCGTAGTGGGCCTACTTGAATGGCGGATGGAATTCCTGAGTAGGTGTCATACACTGGTGGCCAAGAGCCTTCAGCCCACTTTGACACCTGAAGAACAAGCCCGGCAGACAATCGACGGCATGCTGTCCGCCGCAGGCTGGCTTGTGCAGGACCGGGCCGACGCCAACATCGACGCTGGCCCTGGCGTCGCCATCCGCGAATTCTCTCTGGCACACGGCTTCGGTGAGGCCGACTACCTCCTTTTCGCGAACGGGCAGGCCGTAGGTGTCATTGAGGCCAAGAGGGAAGGCTCCACCCTCATCGGCGTGGAGATCCAGACGCAAAAGTACAGCGAAGGCATTCCCGAAGCTCTCCCGGCTCCGCGGCGGCCTCTCCCCTATCTCTATCAGTCCACTGGCATCGAGACCCGCTTCACGAACCTTTTGGAGCCTGACGCCTCCAGCCGAGGCGTCTTCAGCTTTCACCGGCCGGAGACTCTATCCGAATGGCTGCAGGGCGAGTTGGCCAGCCCAGGCTCCACGTTCAGGGCTCGCTTGAGCTCGATACCGCCGCTATCGCCGTTCGGTCTCTGGCCGGCCCAGGTCACCGCCATCAACGCTCTCGAGGACTCGCTCGCCCACGGGCATCGCCGTTCTCTCATCCAGATGGCCACCGGGGCCGGAAAGACCTACACCGCTTGCAGCGCCCTCTACCGGCTCATCAAGTTTGCCGGCGCACGCCGCGTGCTCTTCCTCGTGGACCGCGGCAACCTCGGCCGCCAGACCCTCAAGGAGTTCCAGGCTTTCCGCACCCCCGACGATGGCCGCTTGTTCACCGAGCTTTACAACGTCCAGCACCTGCAATCCAGCCGCATCGATCCGGTGGCCAAGGTCTGCATTTCCACTATCCAACGCCTTTACTCCATGCTCAAAGGCGAGGAGCTGGACCCCGAGCTGGACGAACTCTCCGGCTCCTCGCTTGAAATGCTGCAGCGCCCGCCCGATCCCATCGTCTACAACCCCGCCATCCCCATCGAGACATTCGACCTCATCGTCACCGACGAGTGCCACCGCTCCATCTACAACCTCTGGCGGCAGGTGCTGGAGTACTTCGATGCCTCGCTCATCGGCCTCACCGCCACGCCTTCCAAGCAGACCCTCGGGTTCTTCAATCAAAACCTGATCATGGAGTATCCCTTCGAGCGGGCAGTCGCCGACGGCGTCAACGTCGATTTTGACCTCTACACCATCCGCACCCTTATCTCTGAGCACGGGAGCGTCATCAATTCCGGCTTCCAGGTGGATTACCGCGACCGTCAGACGCGCAAGATCCGCTGGGAGCTGGCCGACCAGGACATTCCCTATGACGCCGACGACCTCGACCGCCGCGTGGTCGCGCCCGACCAGATTCGCACCATCGTACGCGCATTCCGCGACAGCCTCTTCACCGACATCTTCCCCGGCCGGACCGAGGTGCCAAAGACGCTGATCTTCGCCAAGGACGACAGCCACGCCGACGACATCGTGCAGATCCTCCGCGAAGAGTTCGGCAAGGGCAACGACTTTGCCCAGAAGATCACCTACCGCACTGGAGCCGCCAAGGTCCGCGTCAAGAAGACCGACAAGGACGGCAACGAGTACGAAGTGGAAGAGTGGAAATCCTCCGCCCTCAAGCCCGAGGACATGCTCAGCCAGTTCCGCACGGCCTACAATCCCCGCATCGCCGTCACCGTGGACATGATCGCCACGGGTACCGACATCAAACCGCTCGAAATCGTCTTCTTCATGCGTGCAGTCAGGAGCCGCACCATGTTCGAGCAGATGAAAGGCCGCGGCTCCCGCGTCGTCACCCCGACCGAGCTGCAAAACGTCACCCCGGACGGCCGATCCAAGGACCACTTCGTCATTATCGACGCCGTTGGCCTTGAGCCGGAGAAGATGCAGGACACGCAGCCGCTCGACCGCAAACGGAATGTCAGCCTAGAGAAGCTCTTTGAGCTCGTCACCTTCGGCAACCGCGACGAGGACGTGCTCAGCTCCATCGCTGCGCGCCTTGCACGTCTCGACCGCGAACTCACGCCCAACGACCGCACCGCGATCACCGAGACAGCCAACGGCCAAACACTCTCCGCCATCGCCGGCGAGATCGTCTCCGCCCTCGACCCGGACCGGCACATCGAGGCCGCTCGCCGTGCCGTCAGTCTCCCATCCGATGTCGAGCCGAATGACGAAGAGCTCGCGCAAGCGCGAAAGCTCCTCTTCAATCAGGCCGCCAAGCCGCTGGCCGCGAATCCCGCACTGCGCAATCTGATCCTTGGCATCAAGAAGAGCTACGAACAGATCATCGACACGGTCAACCAGGACCGGCTGCTCGAAGCCGGCCCCGCGGAAGTGGTGCGCGAGCGCGCCCTGCGCATGACGCAGAGCTTCGAGCAGTTTCTCCTGGATCACAAGGACGAGATTGAAGTGCTGCAGATTCTCTACAGCAAGCCATACGCCGTGGGCCTCTCGCTCAAGCAGGTCAAGGCGCTGGCGAACCTGATCGAGAAGCCATTGGATGGAAGCCCGCGCCTGAACCCCGACCAGCTCTGGCGCGCCTACGAGCGCCTGGACGCGGCGCACGTTCGCGGCAGTCGGACTGAAGTAGCCGCCGACCTGGTCAACCTGGTGCGCTTCGCCCTCAAGCAGAAGCCGCAGCTCGAACCGCGCCGCGCCGAGGTCGAGGCGCGCTTTGCCGCGTGGCTCGGCGAGCAGCAGAGCGCCGGCGTGAAGTTTGGCCCCGACCAGCTTCGCTGGCTTGAGGCTATTCGCGACCATATCGCATCCAGTCTTGCCGTCGAGCCAGAAGACCTAGAACTCGATCCCTTCTCGCGCTGGGGTGGTCTCGGCCGCGCGCAACAAGTCTTCGGCGATCGCTTTCTGCCGCTGCTCAATGAACTCAATGAGGTGCTGGCGGCATGAGTGACTTGCCATCGACTTGGCGCGGAACTCGAATCGGCGAAGTGTTCGACAAGATCGTGGACGGTTCCCACAATCCGCCGGCCGGGGCGAGCGCAGGTCTCCCGATGCTCAGCGCTCGAAACATTCTCAACAACGGATTGGATCTAACAGAGATTCGGAGATTGGCGGAGAGACAATTCTGGGAGGAGAACCGGCGCACTCAAGCCTCGCCGGGGGACGTGCTCCTGACGATTGTGGGATCAATCGGAAGATCCTACGCGTTAAGCGCCTTCGATGGCCCCCTTGTATTTCAGAGAAGTGTTGCAGTCCTTCATCCAGTTGAGCTCTCAGCAAAATTCTGTTCCTACCAGTTCCAGAGCCCCAATTTCCAGCGCCAGCTTGAAGAGAAGGCGCGAGGCACCGCGCAGAAAGGGGTTTATCTTGGAACTCTTTCAAATCTCAGCCTCCGCGTCGCCCCCCTTGAAGAGCAGGATCGCATTGCCAGCGAGATTGACAAGCAGTTTACGCGGCTGGATGCGGCGACCGCGGCGCTGAAGCGGGTGCAGACCAATCTCAAGCGGTATCGCTCTTCGGTGCTGAAGGCTGCTTGCGAGGGCCGCCTGGTTCCCACGGAAGCCGAACTCGCCCGCAAGGAAGGCCGCGACTACGAAGCGGCAGACATGCTGATCCAGCGCATCCTCCGCGAGCGCCGCGCCCGCTGGGAAGCCGACACCCTGGCCAAGATGCAAGCCTCCGGCAAGCCCCCTCAGGACGACCGCTGGAAGCAGAAGTACAAAGAACCATCTGCCCCCGATACCTCCAACGTTCCCGCACTGCCCGAGGGCTGGTGCTGGTCGTCGCTCGACCAACTGGCCTTTGTTCAGGGCGGCATCACGAAGGGGCAGAAGCGAACGACAGAAAAGTTGCGGCCCGTGCCCTACCTTCGAGTTGCGAATGTTCAACGGGGATACCTAGATTTGTCGGAGATAAAGGAGATTGAGGCCACGGAGGAGGAGATCGATCAGCTGAAGCTATGCGCAGGAGATGTGCTGTTTAACGAGGGAGGAGATCGCGACAAACTGGGGCGCGGCTGGATTTGGGAGAATCAGCTCCCACTTTGCATCCACCAGAATCATGTGTTTCGCGCGAGAATGGCATTGCCGGAGATTGAACCTCGCTTTGTATCCTTCTATGCCAACGCGTTCGGCCAGCAATACTTCTTTGATGAGGGGAAACACACAACAAATCTCGCGTCGCTGAGTATGACAAATTTGAGAGCATTGCCGGTCCCGATACCACCCGCGGCAGAGCAAACAAGAATTGTTCAGGTTCTTGCCGCTACAGCTGATGCCATTGAAAGACAGCAATCTGTTTTGTGCCGAGCAAACATGAAGGCAGCAGGTCTGCGTAACTCGGTGTTAGCGTCCGCCTTCACCGGCCAACTTGTCCCTCAGGACCCAACTGACGAACCCGCCTCCGTGCTGCTCGAGCGCATCCGCGCCGGACGTGTGGAATCATCGAAGAAGACCGCCGCACGAAATGTGGCCAGGAAGCGAGGACAGCAATGACAAAGAAGCCCGCCGGGCAAGCCGCCCCAAAGAAGAAAGCGCCGCCTGTTGCGCGGTCCAAGGGCACCGAGCAGATGATGCGCAAGGTGCAGAAGGCGATTGAGGGCAAGGACTTCGCCTCGCTCGACGACCTGAACGCGTTTCTTGCGACTCTTTCCGGCTCGCACATGCAGAATTTGCCGGAGGATGTGGAGTTCTCATCAGAGGACGAAGCGCAGGAACTGGCCTATGACGCCATGGAGGCGGAGAGCGAAGCCGAGGCGCGCAAGCTGGCCAGGCGCGCACTGCGTCTGGACCCGGACTGCGTGGACGCGCTGGTGCTGCTGACCAGCCTGGAGGCTCACACGCCCAAGGAGGCCATCGCAGGCCTGCAAAAGGCAGTGGCCGCCGGGGAACGCTCGCTGGGCGCAAAGTTTATCGAGGAAAACAAGGGTCATTTCTGGCTCATTCTGGAGACGCGTCCTTATATGCGCGCTTTGGGCGAGCTGGGCAATCTGCTACGTGGCGAAGGGATCCGGCTGGACGCGATCCGGATCTACGAAAAGATGCTGGAGTTGAACCCGAACGACAATCAGGGCGTGCGCGATTCCCTGTTGGGTTTGTATCTTGCCGTTGGCGATCTGGCGGGCGCAGGCAGGCTGCTGAAGAAGTACGAGCGGGACACGATGGCCAATTTTGCCTGGGGCCGCGCGCTGGAGCGCTACCTCTTCGGCGATCTTACGGGCGCGGCTGCCGCGCTGAAGAAAGCGCGCAAGGCGAACCGCTTTGTGGAACTTTACATGACCGGGCAGAAGCCGATTCCGAAAGAAATGCCGGAGACGTACTCGCCGGGCAGCGAGGAAGAGGCGATTCTGTGTATGGACATGCTGGCAGCGGCATGGGTTGCACATAAGGAGGCTCTGTTTTGGCTGCTGGACCATTGCGTGGAAAAAGGGGCGGACGTGATTCCGATGAAATCCACGCGGAAGAAAGCGCCTGAGCCGGGGAAGAGACTGCAATGACTTCGAACGCCATCGTTCAAAAGCTGTGGAACTACTGCAACATCCTGCGCGATGACGGCCTGTCGTATCAGGACTACATCGAGCAGTTGACGTTTTTGCTCTTTCTTAAGATGGCTGACGAGCGACAGAAGCTGTTCCCGGAGAGAGCCACCCTGATTCCGCGCGCACTGGACTGGCAGAGCCTTGAGCGGCTGGACGGCGACGATCTGGACACGCACTACCGGCACATCCTGGTGGAGCTGGGCAAGAAGCCAGGCATGTTGGGCACCATCTTCCGCAAGGCGCAGAACCGCATCCAGGACCCGGCCAAGCTGAAGCGGCTGATCAGCGACCTGATCGGCCGCGAGCAGTGGACCACTCTGGGCGTGGACGTGAAGGGCGACGCCTACGAAGGTCTGCTCGAAAAGAACGCCGCCGACGTGAAAGGCGGCGCCGGCCAGTACTTCACGCCGCGCGCGCTGATTCAGGCCATTGTGGATGTAATGCGGCCGGAGCCGGGTCAGCTCATACACGACCCTGCCTGCGGGACGGGCGGATTTCTGCTCGCTGTGCACGATTACATCAGCAACCACTTCACGCTTGATAAGGACCAGAAGCGCTTCCTCAAGGAAAAGGCACTCTCCGGAATTGAGATTGTGGACGGCGCCGCGCGGCTTTGCGCCATGAACCTGTTCCTGCACGGTATTGGCGGCGAGGAGCCGTTGACTGTGAAGGATGCCCTGAGCAGCAAGGGGTCGGTTGAGTTCGAGATGGTGCTGACGAATCCTCCGTTTGGCAAGAAGTCGAGCATCACCGTAATCGGCGAGGACGGCGATGAGCAGCGCGAGGCGCTGACGATTGTCCGCGACGACTTTTGGGCGACGACGAGTAACAAGCAGCTCAACTTCGTCCAGCACGTGCGTTCGATTTTGAAGATTGACGGCCGCGCCGCGGTGGTGGTGCCGGACAACGTGCTCTTTGAGGGCGGTGCGGGTGAGTTGATTCGTCGGCGGCTGCTGCACGATTGCGACGTGCACACGCTGTTGCGCCTGCCCACGGGCATCTTCTACGCGCAGGGGGTCAAGGCCAATGTGCTCTTCTTTGACCGTCGTGTGGCCAGCGAGAAGCCCTGGACCAAGAAGCTGTGGATCTACGACTTCCGCACTAATGAGCACTTCACGCTGAAAACGAATCCTCTGCGCCGCGAGAATCTGGACGATTTCGTTGCCTGCTACCACGCCGAGAATCGCCACAAGCGCAAGGAGACCGAACGCTTCCACGCTTTCGACTACGAAGACCTGGTCAAGCGGGACAAAGCGAGCTTGGACATTTTCTGGCTGAAGGACGACAGCCTGGAAGACGCAGCCAATTTGCCAGCCCCCGACGTAATCGCCGCCGAGATCGTTGAAGACCTGCAGGCTGCCCTGGATGAGTTTGCCCTCATTGCCGAGGACCTGCGAAAAAGCTGAAGTACTCAATACAAAGGGCAATCGAAGATCCGCAAACCTTGCAGGATCCACCAAGGTGTCCCGGTCTCCGGAGCTGAGAGTCATCAGGAGCAGATTGCTGAACACTGGCCGACTTGAGTGGTAACCGTTCGCCGCTCCCTGTGCCGCGGCCTCACTCCCTCCCCAGATCTCCAATGAGCTGCCTAGATCGTTCCCAAGCTTACGCGGAGCAACCGTGCTCGGCCCGCGCATTGAATTCCCGCAGGAACGCCGCCGAGTCGAGCGCTTGGAAAAGGGCTCTTTCGCGTGACGGACCTCAGGCTTGGGCCGCTTCAAGTGTGGATATGCACGAGGTGAGATCGTAAGCTCCATCCTCTCGTGTGACCGTTCAGAGCTCCTCCGGTGGCGAGTCTTCGGTACCCTCCGTCGCGAACAAACTAGAAACGCATTTGCCAGTATCCGAGCTAAAGAGTTGATCGGGATAACAAGCCGCGCAATGAGCGCGGCGGAGGGATTTTGCCGTTCGCGTCGGTGATCTCGGTGTACAGCGGTGACAGGAGTTGGGTGTAAGGGGGCAAAATACGTGATTGGCGTTGTTTTTCCTATAGAGTTTTGTCCCCTATATCTCCCGACGATGCTTTAAAAGTCACAAGAAAAGGTAGGGGAAATGCTATCCCCTACCCTTGGGATGCAGATTTCGTAACCCCACCTTTGGCCTCGGTTTTAAGGGGTACAACAGGGACAGGTTCGGGGCGTAAAAGGGCCGTTGCGCCCCTGGCGCAGAAGCCCCGGGGCGGGGAAAAAGGGAGCTGGCGGGCGAAGCAGAGAGGCATCGCATCAGGCTCCATATCAACCTCCATACCAGGCAAACAGATCAGTCATATAGATAGAGAGAGAGAAGAAGCTGAGGCCTTTCACACACTCTCCCTCCGGCCAGACCAGAAGCAAATCCCGCCGACAACCCACAAGCAAAACAACACCATCAGCAACAGTCAGACAGTCCCGCCGGACATAAGCCTTGCTCTACCCGGAGCTCAGGTGAGGCGCCCGGATGAAGGCGCTCGTGTCAAGGAGCGGGCTCGAGCTTGCCGGCGTTGCGTAGAACGAGAGAGCAGGCTGCGCTCGGGCTGATAGAAGCGCTGGATCGGGAGCGGAGCTTCGGCCTGGCGCGCGTGCGCGAGGGTTTTTGTGTGGGGCAGGACGGAGACACCTGGTTGTACTAGTGAAATAGGGAGCGACGTCGCCCAGGATGCGCAGCTTGTGGATGTCCGGGTAGTCCTCGGGGTTGAGCCCTTTCAGTTCCGGATGCAGCGCCTCGCAGCCGGCGCCAGGCAGGCGGGCATAGCCGTCGTCGATCCCGACGTACGGATCACCGACCTTGAAGTTGGTCATGTAATCGTCGCCGGGCAGCCACGATGGCATGGTGTTGGGGATCTCGTTGGCCTGGGGCTCGAAGCTGGCGCGCTGGATGAAGCGGCGCAGAGGTTCGGAATAGCCGAAGTGTTCCTTGAGAGAAGGAGAAGGACCGAGACCTGCACCGAGTTCCCGTTCGTAATAACGATGGGAGATGTTAGATCTGTCCTGGAGCTTTGGATCTGGACCTCATTGAGTACATACTCATCATGGAATCAAATTTACGTGGTTGTGGTCCTGATCACTTGACAGTGTGGACCAACAGGAGCATAAGTATATGAGCACACCCTTTAAAATGTTCGCACCCCTTCCTTCTTCCCATCTCCTCCGCCAGAGCATGGGCCGGTTGTTCGGCTCCTGCATCCACGAAACCCGCAAGAAGGCTGACCTGCCCATCGAGGAAGCCGCCCGCCTGTCCGGCATGGAGGTTTCTGAGTGGATGGCCATCGAGGAGGGCTGCGTACCCCAGGACATCAACCGGCTGCGGGCCATGGCCGATGCGATGCAGATCAGCTTCGACCAGATCGCCACGCTCGTCCTGGTCTGCCGGGCGGCCTGGGAGTTGTAATCGGGGCGCGCCACCACTGGCGCCCCATACTCATAACCGGATAATCTCACCTCTGGAGAGAGAGGAGGTGAGTCCGATCGTCACCGTCAACAACGAGGAAGTCAAGCGCATGAATCTAAACGTTCCTGTCGAGTTGCACAACCGCTTCAAGGCGGCGACGGCCGCCCGAGGCCAGAACATGACCGAGGAGTTGCTGAAGTTCATCCGCAGCTACGTCGATAAGCACTCATCGAAACCAACAAGGCGGCGCAAATGAAACGCGCCGCTCTATATATGAGGGTCTCGAGCTTGGATCAGCACCCGGAGACCCAACTTCTCGACCTGCATCAGATGGCCGCGCAGCGCGGCTACGAGATCGTGCAGGAATATACGGACAGGATCAGCGGCGCGAAGGCGCGCCGCCCCGGTCTCGATCAGATGATGACCGACGCCCGCCACGGACGCTTCGATATCGTCTTGGTCTGGGCTTCGGACAGGATCGCCCGATCGGTGAAGCACTTCCTCTGCTGAGGCGCTTTCGAGCGGCAGTTACACCTTCGCCATTCCGGCAAATAGTCCAAGTGTTGGGACCGATACACTGACCGCCAGCTATAGCGGAGACTCTAACTACGTCGCGAACACGGGAAGCGCCTCGGTGACGGTGGCGCAGTCCATATTTTCGCTTGCGGCTTCGACGCCCGCTACCGTTAACCCCGGAGCAGCCGCAACCTCGACCGTAACGGTGAGCACGGCAAACGGTTATGCGGGATCCATCACCATCACCTGCGCATTGACCTCCTATCCCATCGGCGCAACGGATGTGCCCACGTGCTCCAACGGCAGTTCGACGGTTACGCTGAACAGCACCACAGCAACGGGGACTGCGACAGTCACGGTGGGCACCACCGCGGCAGCCACCGCTATGGTGCAGCCGAGGCAGGGCCGAGGTCGGGGATGGGATGGAGCCGGGGGCGGCGCGATTCTGGCCCTTCTGGTATTCCTCGGGATCCCGGCGAGGCGGCGTAGTTGGCGGTCGCTGATCGGAATGTTGGTATTGATGGTGGCGCTGGACAGTATGGCTGCTTGTGGCGGAGGTAGTGGAGGGGGTTCGACCGGCCCGAGCAATCCTGGGACGACTGCCGGAACGTATACCTTTACGGTGACCGGCACCGGAAGCCCATCGGTCACACCGATACCAACAACCACGTTTACCTTGACTGTGAATTAGGGGTTCCTGCTCAGACTCGCTCTAAGCAATGGAGTCTCGGCTTCCAATAAAACCTGTTTTCGGAAGGGTGAAACTGGCCGTTTGCGGCGCCGCGATTTAGGCACTTGCAAGGGGCATTCCGGCAGGTTTTTGGAACGGCACTGGAGGGCGCGGCAGACAGATCCAACCGCAACGCACAGTGCTTTGAACGCGCCACGTGAAGCCTGTGACTCGAAGTTGGCTAACTGGGCTGCGGCGTATTCGACCGCGTTTCCACTTGTCTCAGAAGCTACATCTTTTGACACGGCCGGATCGGTGAGATCCGGCCATGTGTTTTGAGGGGTTTACGGGGTGAGTTTTCTAAGCCCTTTTGTGAGGATGTCCCGGCAATAGTTGAAAGTTAAGCGGCGGTTCAGCCTGATTCTGAAAGAATCGGGTTGCCAAACCTTGAAGGGAGAACCGCCGTGAAGAAAAGCTACCACAGCATAGGC
>Ga0116111_1002233_pt1 | contig 12054 bp, 8 predicted proteins | sample June2015DPH_8_10_FD_89720 | JGI IMG/M metagenome (GOLD analysis project Ga0116111, IMG submission 89720) | Peatland microbial communities from SPRUCE experiment site at the Marcell Experimental Forest, Minnesota, USA - June2015DPH_8_100 | ecosystem: Environmental > Terrestrial > Soil > Wetlands >... | reverse complement strand
TTCAGGATCCCGGGTTGTGACCTGCCGGCGGGTCTTGTTCCAAACGACTTTTTGCCCAACTGGTAACGACAAAAAAAGACCGCTGCGTTTCGGCAGCGGTCTTGAATTTAAAGCTAAACTTTTATGCCTTTTGACGGCGGCGAATCACAACCAGCGCCATCAGCGAACCACCCAGAAGCGCCATCGAAGTCGGCTCCGGCACCGGGGCGCCCGTCAGGACCACATTGTTAAAGTCCTGAATAGCAGGGGAACCACCACCAGTGTTGCCCTGAAAAGTCAACTGTAGATAGCTCTCACCACCAGCGATAATCGCAGGCAGTATGCTTGAATAGTTAAATGTAACAGTTTCGCTCATCAATGGGTAACCGCTATAAAGGTAAAAATTGGGCTCCCCGTTTTGGTTGTTGCCAGTGGAGCCAGTTGCTGAAAAATTTGCGCTCCCCCAAGTTGCTGCCGCGTTGCCGCCATCGCCCACGTTATGATATCCATAACCTGGCGCATTGAGCACAAGATTGTAAATCTGGTTATACCCCGCCGTCGCCGCACTCGGTGCGAGAGAGAATGTGAACGAGAGCATTGTGTTGACGTTAAAGGCCGCTATTTGGGCTGGGCTGAAAGAAAGTTCGAGTGTGCTGGGATTACCAAAGCCAGCGGAGCCATTTGCCGACAGTTGGAGAGACAAAGGACCATTTGGATCCGTCACACCGATAGCCACAAAGCTGGCATAGGGTGACGTTGCAATCGGGACACCACTTTCTGTCCATCCCGCATTATTGGGGTCGCTGGCACCTTGGAAACTGCCAAGTACATATTGTGCCTGCGCTGTCCCGCACATTGCCACCGCTGTTACACTGGCCACGAAAGCCAACGATTTGATTAGTTTTTTCATACAATTTTTTGTTACAAATTTCCGTTTTTTAGGTTAACCGTTAAAACAAGATTATCACCACTCTCAATTTTATGGAATGGACAAAACTATGATTTTCATGGAGGATTCTCGGTAGTGGGCTACTTTGATTTTCTGCTTCTTTTTCCTCTGTTTTCGGGCTAAATTAGGGCATGTTTAAGCCCAAAGGCAAGCGACCAAAGGATGTCAACCAGTTGGCGCATAGCGTTTTGCAGGACGTAATAAAACTGTCTGAACAACAACAAAAAACCGCAAAGAACCCTGCCGCCGTCGCGCTGGGCAGGCTTGGCGGGTTGAAGGGCGGCAAGGCAAGGGCGGCAAGCCTTTCGGCCAAAAGGCGTATTGAAATTGCAAAGAGGGCGGCTATTTCTCGGTGGAAGAATCTTTAACAGAATTCATTGGCACGGCAGAGCATCGCGGGGGAAGGAATGCTAGAATCTTTTCGCTCTTAGCCTTGAATCCCTCTTTGGTTTCCTCGACTAGTTCAAATTTTTTAAGCTTATTCAAATCACGCCTCAATGTTTTGTTGCTTTTCTTCGCGTAAGCCAAAGTTATTCGGGGGGATATTCCCCTTATTTTATCCAGCGGCACGAATCCGTTTTGATCGCTTAAATCCATTGCAAGATGATGCTGTCTTAATTCCGATACACTCATTTCTTTTTTATGTCCGAATTGTTCGTGGACATAATTTTGCCAAGTGACTTGCCATTGGTAATTTCGTATTGAATGCAATTGAGCAATTAATCCGTCAATCAAGCCTTGCACTGCGTATTGAATAAATGGAATGACATTTCCCCCAGACTTGCTGGCTATATCAAGCTGCCGATAATACTCGGAGCGCGTCTTATTGTAATGATTGCTCAATAAATGGGCGGCAGGAGATGGAACTCCTGCCGCTGTGAGAATTTGAAATTCAACCAGCCTAGCAGTTCTCCCGTTGCCGTCTGCAAAAGGATGAATCCATGCAATATACAAATGCGCGAGTATGGCTTTAAGAATCGCAGTTATTATCAAGTCTTTCCCATTGCCTTGAAAATCTGGGCTTGAAAGCCATTCGCAAAGTCTCTTTGTTAGATGTTCGCATTCGCCCGCAGGAGCACCCAAATAATTTCCGACTCCTACCGAAGACAACCTGATTTGTCCGGGAGTTTCACCTGTTTCTGATTCGAGTTTGTTTAGAACCATGCTGTTGAATTGACAGATTCTATCGAATGTTAAATCAGCAGGTTTTCCATGCCATAAATCTTCGGCAATCCCGTTACAGGCATTTATAATGTTGTCTATTTCCTGTTGAAGATAGGCTTGGGAAATAGGGAGTTTTAATTGCCCCCCCATGTGTTTCCGAATCTCGTCTTCAGTTAAAGTGTTTCCCTCAATGGCAGTCGTCCCATGAACGCCTTTGGCTAAATACACCTTATGTAGAAGCTCTGCAACATCAGGCCGCAGCGGAATGCCAGCGATGTGGTCAAATTTAGAACGAGCTTCCCCTAAGTTCATCCACAGTGAGGCGGGAGCTGGCCTCAAATCAATAGAGAACGTTATCCAATGATGTGTGCTCTTATATGTCCATTCATCTGTCCTCATAGCTGTCCGATGATATACTTTGTATTACACTTGTCAACAACTATTTACAAATGTTTGTGTTGTAATAATATACAAAAGTGATAAAATAATGTCCAACAAAGCTTGACAATACTTGACCGCTCAAGCATAATGTGGACATGAATAAATTGAGCATTGAAGAACGGGCGAAAGTGATTGGCTGCCTGATTGAAGGCTGTTCGCTCCGCAGCACCGTGCGGATGACTGGCGTTGCCAAGAAAACAGTGTCCCGAATTTTGGTTGAAGTCGGGCAGGCGTGTGCCGCTTATTCCGACAAAATCATGCGAAACCTGCCGTGCAAAATTTTGCAGGTGGACGAGATTTGGACGTTCACCTATTGCAAGGAGGGCAACATTCCAAAGCATTTGCTGGGTCAAGACGGCATTGGCGACACTTGGACGTGGGTTGCGATTGACGCCAACAGCAAACTGATTCCGTGCTGGCGTGTCGGCAGGCGAGACATTGAGGACGCCTACGCTTTCATCCGCGATTTGAAAGACCGCTTGGCAGACCGTGTGCAACTGACGAGTGACGGCCACACCGTTTATCTTCAGGCCGTCAAAACTGCTTTTGGGCGCGATATTGATTTCGCGCAACTGTTCAAAATATACGGCAGGGAATCTCTGCCGGGGGAAAGGCGTCTTTCACCGCCGAGATGCCTAGGGACACGCAAACGGAAAATCATCGGCAATCCAGACCGCAGCCTTGTTTCAACCTCGTTCGTTGAACGCCAGAATTTGACGCTGCGAATGAGCAACCGGCGATTCACCAGACTGACGAACGCTTTCAGCAAGAAACGGGAGAACCACAAGCACTCTTGCGCTCTGCATTTTTTCCATTACAACTTTTGCCGGATTCATCAGACTTTGCGCGTGACACCGGCAATGGAAGCTGGTATCAGCGGTCATGTTTGGTCTCTGGAAGAAATTGCTAAATTGGTTTAAAAGAATTCTAACACCAAAATTTATGCCAACCTCATATATCAATTTTACTGGCAAGATTAACGAAGATATTTCCAATAAATTTATGGCTGCTTGCGCTGCTGTTATTGCGACAGATCACCCGGATTGCCTTTACTTTTTGTTTTCTTCTCCGGGCGGAGACGTAAATGCGGGGGTTGCGATTTACAATTATTTACGCGCCCTTCCAGTTGCGCGGTTGGTGATGCACAACACTGGCTCGATTGATTCTGTCGCAAATGTTATTTTCCACGCCGCAGATGAACGTTTTGCTGCCCCTCATTCGACGTTCCATTTTCATGGCGTAGCTATGAACTTAACTGGGAGCAATCCAAACTTGAATCATTCACAGATTCGGGAACTTCAAAGCCAAATCGAGGCACTGGAAACGAAAATCGCCAACATCCTAGCTTCGCGTTGCCAGCTTACAATCCCAGACTTGCAAAACCTCTTTCTTCACGGGAAATCCGTAGATACCGCTTTTGCGTTGCAGAAGGGTGTCATTCAGTCTGTCAGCCAGCCCCAAATCCCCCCCAATACTAAGTTCTACAGCCTTAGCTTTGCGTAGCACAACTGGGTCGCCACCGACAAACGTAACATCGCGGGGCGCATTCGTAAAAAATGGCTCGCTCATATGGGTAATTATCCTTTCAAGGGCGGCTCTGTCAACCGCCAAGTAACCGTTTTTTTGATGCGTTAATGCAAACACCACTCCATATTGTATGGCGCTGTTGAAAAGACACAAGGCCAAATGAATTTGTTCAAAGTAGCCCACTACCGGATTCTCCACTGGCAAAATGGCATCCCCCCTTGTGAACACTGGCGAATTTGACGATTAGCTGGTTCATGGGCCGAGCTGGATGCGATAAAAACGGACGGGGTTGGCTTTGAAGTTGGTGTCCACCAGCGTAACCGGTGTCACCGGCGAATTGCTCGTGAACAGCACCTGCCAGCTCGTCAGATTGGTCGAGGCCCATAACGTGTAATCCGGCCCCACCGCGCCCGTCGCCACCAGACTCACCTGCCCGCCCGACACACTGATTGAACTTATCGTCGGTTGGGCCAGGGGATTGACTTTGATCGTATAACTGTTGGTCGCACTCAGGCTCGCGCTGTCCGCCACTTTCACCGTAATCGGGTTGGTCGTGTTGGCCTGGCTCACCAGCGGGCGCCAGGTGAAGACGGCGTTGGTGTTGTTCATCGGCACCAGGGTTGCATTGCTTGGGGCGCTGAGGAGGTTGAAGGTCAGGGTTGGAGTCGGTTGATTGGTGTCAGTCGCTGTATTGGTGACGACGAGGGCGACTCCCGCATTGATCGTTTGATTGGCAACCGGCGCCAGGGTCGGTGGCGTGTTGGTTGGTTGCTGCTGTCCCACGAAGGTCACCACGCTTAAGGCCGGCAGCACGCAAGTAAAAGCTGAGTTGGTGACGCTGACCGCAGACTGGCTGGCCAGCGAAAGATTACTGGAAGTGATCCAAGGGGTCACGGAGCCAACCGCAGGGAAGCTGGCCAGATTAAAGGTCTGCGTCACGGCAGTGAAGGCGGAATTGATGGTGACGATGGCGAAGCTGCTGGAGTTGGTGTCTTTATAGGCGCTGATCGAGGTGAAAGCGTTGTTGGACACCCCGATCCGGTAACAGCCCGGGCGGACAAACCGGCTGTAGTTGCCAACGATAAACAACCGTTTGGTGGGCGCGGCATTGGTGTCCATCAGACCCGTATTGCTTCCGTAGGGAACGATCCACCAGTAATGCCAGGCGTTGGCTTGCGCAACCGTCATGAACAGGAAGATCCGCTGGGCGTAATAGATGCCATTGGCAATGTCGCTGCTCTCGCCGTTGAGCTGGGAAACCTCCGTCTCCCAAAGCGCTTTGCCATAACCGTTCTTGGTCAGCGTCGCCGGCCCGCTGGCGCCGTCATAGTTGTGGCAGGCAATAATGCCCACATTCGTTGCGACATTTGGATCGGCCATGGCCGGACCTGCAAGATTCTGATAATCCTGCCAATTTTGGCTTTCCGGAAGCATGATCTTCGTTGAACCGACGCCTTTGGCCACCAGCGCATTGTAAAGGTTGGTGACAAAATCATGAATTAGCGTATTGGTCCACTGGCACGCCTCGTAGGTGGTGACATCCGCATCCGGCTCGTTTTGGATGGAAATGGCGTAGAGGTTGACGCCGTAAGTATTCGTCATTGAGGCGACGTAGTTGGCCAATTGGCTGGCGTAGGCCAGATTTGTGGCATTGCCGCCCAGGAAACTGCCGCCATTTATTCCGCTGCCGGTGGCTTTGCCGGTATCGTAGATGTCGTTAGTGCTTTTAAATCCTGCAGGCGGGGTCCAAGGCGTGCTCCAAACCCGGGCACCGCGGGCCTGGGCCCATTGCATAATGCTCGTTTCGACCGTCGTTGGTGTCGCGCTCGCTGAGGCGGAACTGGCCGGGGCAATGCGGTTGCGCAACAAGGAAAGACCGGCGCCGTTATTGGTGTATTTGTTGCCAAGATTGTCGGAGAAAACAACGCCCATATTGGTGGAGAACAAAATGTCCGCCTGATTGGTCGTCCAAGTGCCGTCCCAAGCCGAGGAAGCGCCAAAGCCGTCTATCCTTTGGCACACGTTGGTCCAGTTCACCACACAGTTGGTGGAAGGATTCGCGCCGACAAACTGGACGTTGTCCACCCAGAGGATCGAAGTGCCGACCAATCCCGGGCCGTAAGTCGGCCCGTAAATGTGGATCAACACGTCATTGATGCTCTGCAGGTTGGTGTACGTCACCGCATCAATGGCTATGCTGATGTGAACCCAACCGGTGTTGGTTGCAACGATGTCGATACCGTAGTTCTGGCCTCCAAAATAAGCCTGGCCGGAGGAAGCGGTGCTGGTGCCGAATTGCAGGTGGCCGAAGCTGGCTACCCCGCCATTGGTGGCCTTGGCGGAGCCGGGGTCAAAGCGGACATCGCACTGAAAATTCGTGTACTGAAATCCATTCAACGGCGGGGTAATGCCATTCATTCCATTGTAAACCTCGAATTGATTGGTGCCGTTGCTGCCGTTGAAATAGGCGGTGATTTTCATGGAGCCGGAGCTTGGATTATTGCTGGCGTCGTTGGCGGAATCCCAGACCAGGGATTGAACCGCACTGCCAAACCAGTTGCCCCAGACGTTCCCAATCTGTCCGCCAGAATAGCTGTTCCCTCCGGTTCCGGCCGGGTTGAACTGATCAACGATGCAGGTCGTAGTCTGGGCCTGACCGTTCACGCCCAATATAGCCACCATCAACCCAATGAGTAAAATTCCCCGAGGTGTGTTGCTTGCAAATTTCATCAGTGTCGTGAATTTCCAATTCAACTTAATGCCACCCCGTCAAATAGGCAAAAAAAACTTCGCCCAAACTACCGAGCGGAAGCCTGAAACATTTTGAAACGTACCGTTGCCGTCACGCGGACGGCGCTCGATGGTTCCGCCGGCGGCGAACCACCAGCAAGCCAGCGGCGCCAAGGCCAATCAATGCCAGGGTGGAAGGTTCCGGCACGGGCCCGCCCGACAACACCGCATTATTGAAGTCAAAGATATGGGGGGCACCGCCGCCACTGTTGCTGGTCAAAATCAATTCGATATAACCACTGCTGGAGGTGTTCCCATCAGCTTCAATCGCAGGCAAGATGCTGCTATAGTTCCAAGTTACTGTTTGCGTCTGCCTCGGGCTGCCGCTCCAAAAGTCCAGTTCGAACGCTTGGGTGCCGTTCCGGACTGACGTGTCCGGGCAGGTCGCCAGTATCCAAGCCAGATATTTGTGAGCATCTACATTGTTGGGATCCAGTTCTAGGGCCTTTTGGTAATGAACGATCGCTTCGTCAACCTGTCCGTTGTAGAGAAGAACAACGCGGAGGTTGTTGCATATCTCTGCCACCAGACCTTTTCGAAGAAGAGCGACGCCGTCTTTCAGGATCCCGGGTTGTGACCTGCCGGCGGGTCTTGTTCCAAACGACTTTTTGCCCAACTGGTAACGACAAAAAAAGACCGCTGCGTTTCGGCAGCGGTCTTCAATTTGAAGCTAAACTTACTTCATGCCTTTTGACGGCGGCGAATCAATATGCCACCCGCCAAAATACCCAATCCCACCATAACCAGTGTCGAAGGTTCGGGAACCTCGGTATAAAGGCCGATGAACATAGTGCGATTATTTCCTGACATACCGTCCGTAATAGTGGTGGCACTGAGACTTGTCAGTGTGTAACCGATTCCATTGGGATCGGATGAACCACCACTACTACGCCGAAAATTAAAATCAGCACTACTATTGTTGTTTAACAACCCGAATGCATAGCTGTCGCCCGGGTTCAAAGTTATGGCATCAGAGCCGGATAAATCGAACTCGATAAAATTTCCACTTCCTCCGACTGCTCCCGGAGTGAGCGTGTAATTGCCGAACAGATCCGTTTGAGCACTGGGATTAAAAGTGCTCGACATCGTATTGTAAATTGTGGGACCCAAATCGAACAAAAATGGTTGGTAATTGGCACCACCACCACCACCCATGTCAATAATTGTAACTGCACTCAATGTTACAGCACTGCCAGTCCAGTTGAAAATCTCGCCAAACCCAGCATTTGCAGTCGTTCCTTGCGTTGTCGATCCTTGAAGGGTTGCGCCTGCAGGACTGGCCAGAACATCCTCAAATGACAGAGTCCCGTTTAATGTGCTGATCGAGGTCGACGGAAAATCGGTGGAGCTTCCGAACGTGGTGTGGCTCAAAGTGATGTTAGCATAGGCGCTGGTGGCTATGGCCAAGGTAGAAACTATTGCTAGGGTTTTAATATAATTTTTCATATAACCTTTTTGTTCTAAATTTCTGATTTTTAGGTTAACCGTTGCAACGACATTATCACCACTCTCAATTTTTTTTATGGAATGGACAAAACTATGATTTTCATGGAGAATCCTCCGCCGGCAAAATGGCATTTCCCCCTTGTGAACACTGGCGAATTTGACGATTGGCTGGTTCATGGGCCGAACTGGATGCGATAAAAGCGGACGGGGTTGGCGTTGAAGTTGGTGTCCACCAAGGTGACCGCGGACGGGTGAATTGCTCGTGAACAGCACCTGCCAGCTCGTCAGATTGGTTGAGGCCCATAACGTGTAATCCGGCCCCACCGCGCCCGTCGCCACCAGATTCACCTGCCCGCCCAAAACCGTCACCGAACCAACCACCGGGTGGATTGTCGGATTGACCGTCACCGTAAAGTTGCTGGTCGCCTTCAAACCCGGCTGCCATTGCCGGTTATTGCCACGAGTGGTCGCCACGCCATGGCCGCTCCAGCATCAAGCCTTCGAACAATCTTACGGTGAAACGATTAGATAAAACCGGTGCGGTAGATTGATGGCTGAACTGTCCGTAAAGGTCATCGTGCCTGATCCAAAAGTCCCGCCCGCCAGCACCGTCCACTGGTTCAACGGCAGCGTCAGATCGTCGGTGGCCAGCACTTGGTAGCTTTGTTCAGCCGGACCGCTAAAACTCAACTGCCACCCCTCCGATCCCATGGATATCCCCGTAAGAACCGGTGTCAGCGGCGGCAGAATGTCCGCCATCAACCCCGTCGGTGGGTTTAGCGTGTAATTGGCCGCCGCACTGCCCGTCAGACTCAAGCCGCCAACGGTTACGGCAATGTTTGTCCCCACTTCCACCGTCGCAAACGTTGCCGTGTAAGCGTTGGTGGACAAACTTATGGCGTCCACATCACCACTGATCACACCGCTCAACACCACATTGTTGCTGCTGATCGTTGCCACTGCCGTCCCGTCATAGACTTTGTCGTTGGCCGTAATGCCAGAAACAATCGCCACCGGTGCAGGCCAAATGTCTGCCGCCACGTTCGTCGGCGCCATCACCATGTAATTGGTGGCCGCATTACCAGCCAACGCCAGACCGCTCACCGTGACCGGCTGGTTCGTCCCCACATTCGGGCCGGCAAAATATCCAACCGCATTGCTGGTCACCAAACCAACCGCATCGCTGTTCAATATCCCCGCCAGCCCGGCATTGGTCGCATTTAACGTGGCATTCGTTGTCCCGTCATACACCTTGTCCAAGGCCAACAGATTCGTCACTGTCAGTCCGGTCGCCGTGATGTTCACCGCGCCGCCGGCGCCCGACAGCGTGTAGCTGCCCGCCGCCGTGCCGCCCAGCGCCAAGGTTCCCAACGACGTGATCGCTTCTGACCCGACATTTGCGCCCGCCAAGGTGGCGCTGCCCGAGGCCACGGTTACGTTGTCGCTGCCGACTTTGTTGGCCACCGACAAAATCCCCGCCGCTGCCGTCGTCGTTCCGTCATAAGGCCGGCTGCCCGTCAAATTCACCGCCAACGCGTTGATCGTTAGGGCCGTTTTGTTCCCCGTCGCCTGCACAAACGCGTAATTGCCATTGTTCGCTGTCAACCCGGAGCCGTTGATGGCGTAGCTGCCCGCACTGCTCGACGAAGTCGCCGGCGTCGTGAAGGTCAACGTTCCCGTCGTCGCATTGGCCTGCGTGTCGCTTCCCACAAATCCGCTCACCGAACCGCTCAGGCCCGGCACCGCCGACCCGTAGATCAGGTTCGCCGGGTTGGCCGTGTAGGTCAGCGTCGCCGCATTAATCGTCCCATTCGCGCTGGTGACAAATGAATAGTTGTAGTTGTTCCCGCCGTTGCCGTCGGTGACCGAACCGGAGGGGGTCAGCGTCTTGCCGCTGCCCATGTTCCTGGTGTCGTAGGTCTCCACGAAGTTGGCCGTGTCGCCAGACTGTACGGCGCCCGAGGTTATCGTCGGGGCTGCTAACGCGCCGGTCGTCCCGTCGTAGGTCTTGCCGTTGACCGCCGCAGTCACCGTGATGTTGGTCTTGTTGATCGTGCCTACCGCAGCGGAGGCTGAGGTGCTCGACAAAGTGTAGTTGGTTGCAGACGCGCCTGAAATCGCCAGGCCTGTCACGGTAACCGTCTTGCCACTGCCCTGGTTCCTGGTGTCGTAAGTCCCGCTCGCCGGATTATTCAGCGTCACCGTGTCGCCGCTCACCACGCCGGACAGAGAGTAGTTGCCCGCCGCCAGCGTGGCGGTCGTTGTTCCATTGTAGGTCTTGCTCACCGTTCCGGTTAATCCCGCCGTCAGCGTCGTTTTGTTTACTGTTTGCGACAAAGCGGGTGAATTGGTGCTGCCAGCGTAAACAGCGTCCCCGCCATACCCGGCGGTGATGGCGTGGGTGGCGGCGGAGAGTTGGGTGGCGCTCGTGGCATAAGCGGCCTGACCGCTGCCATTTAATGTTCCCGTGCCCAACAGGGTTCCCCCGTCATAGAACGTGACGGTTTCCCCGCTGATGCCTCCCACCGCCACACCATTGGTCCGGACCGTGGCGGTAAAGGTTACCGCATTGCCGTAGGTCGAAGGATTACTGCTGGTGGTCAAACCAACGGTGGTCGTTACTGGCGCCGTTTGTCCGACAAACGTCACCACGCTCAAGGCTGGCAGCGTGTAGGTGAATGACGAACCGCTGACCGTGACGGGTGTTTGATTGGAGAGCGACATCGTGGCGGAAGTAATCCACGGCGTCACAGAACTGACGGTGGGGAAATTGGTGAGATTGAACGTCTGGCTGATGGCCGTGCTGGTGTTGGTGTTGACGGCCACGATGGCGAAGTTGCTGGAGCTGGAGCTGGTATTATTGTAGGCGCTGATCAGGGCGGTGCCGGTAGTGGTCGCGCCAATGCGATAATAACCGGGGCGCACAAACCGGCTGTATTGACCAAACACAAAAAAACGCTTGGTTATGGAAGCATTGTTGTCCAGCAATCCCTCATTTCCCGTGCTGTTGCCGGAAATGAGCCACCAGTAATGGTAGGCGTTCGCTTGCGCCACGGTCATGAACAGGTAAATCCGCTGGCCATAATAAACGCCATTGGTAATGCTGCTGTCACTGCCGGAAAGGAGGGAAACTTCCGTCTCCCAAAGCGCCTTGCCGTAACTGTTCTTCGTCAACGTCGTCGTATCGCTGTCATAATTGTGGTCGGCGATAATGCCCACCAGGTTTGACGTGCTGTCGCTCATGGCGGTGACGGCGAGATTGGAATAGTCCTGCCAGTTCTGGCTTTCGGGGAGCATGATTTTGGTCGAAGCCACGTTGCTGGCCACCAGCGCGTTGTAAAGATTGGTGGTAAAATCATGGATTTGCTTCGCAGTCCAATTGCACGATTCGTAGGTGGTTACTTTCGCGTCCGGCTCGTTCTGAATGGAGATGGCGTAGAGGTTGATGCTGTAACTATTCTTCATGCTGACCACATAATTGGCGAGCTGGCTGGCGTAAGCCAGATTGGTGGCGTTGGCGCCGCTCCCGAGATAGCCGCCACCGTCCGGATTGTTGTTATTCTTGAACCCGGACGCCGGAGTCCAGGGCGTGCTCCAGACCCTGGCGCCGCGGGCCTGGGCATACTGCATGATGGCCGTTTCGGACGTGGACGGCGTGGCACTTGCCGAAGTCGAACTGGCCGAGGTGATGTGGTTGCGCAGCAGAGAAAGGCCGATGCCGTTGTTTGTGGAAACGATGGTCTTGTTGTTGTTGGTAT
>Ga0116111_1002226_pt1 | contig 12076 bp, 10 predicted proteins | sample June2015DPH_8_10_FD_89720 | JGI IMG/M metagenome (GOLD analysis project Ga0116111, IMG submission 89720) | Peatland microbial communities from SPRUCE experiment site at the Marcell Experimental Forest, Minnesota, USA - June2015DPH_8_100 | ecosystem: Environmental > Terrestrial > Soil > Wetlands... | reverse complement strand
CTATGTTCCTAGCTCCTGTCGCGACCTTCGCCACGACAAACTGCGTCTTCGTTCCATTCGAGGAGGCCAAGATGCGCAACCAGTTCGGCGAGGCGTTCGACGCTTATGCCGGCAAGGTCAGGCGGTGGATCTGACCCCCTTGATAGCCGCCGCCGTTCTCATCCGGACCAGTATGCGACAGTCTTAACTGTCACCTTGCTACCGCCCAACTATTGGTGAGTGTACTATAAGCAAGGCTACAACACTCTCGCGGCTTGATTTCACGTATTTGCGGCAAGGCCATGAAAATATTTTGGTCGTGGCAATCAGATACGCCCGGAAAAATCGGCCGGCATTTTGTGCGCGATGCTCTTGCCGAAGCCATTGAAGTCCTCAAGCAGCCAAATGAAATCGAGGAGCCATCCGAACGGGAGACACGTGAAGCACTCCACCTTGACCACGACAGAAAGGGCGTACCCGGAACCCCCGACCTTGCCCAAACTATTTTTCGGAAAATTGAACAAGCAGCGGTGTTTGTTGCGGACGTGACGATTGTTGGCGAAACCACTGTGATTGAGGAGAAGGGGGAAGGTCAGACACTGAAAAAAGTCATCAATCCCAACGTCTCCATTGAATATGGATACGCGCTTCACGCGCTCAGTGACGCTCGCGTTCTACTCGTTCAGAACCGTCATTTCGGCGAGCGCGATGATTTGCCGTTTGATCTCAAACACAAGGCCGGACCTATCCAATTCATGCTCGCCCCCGGAGCAGCAGCCGCGCAAATCAATGCGGAAAGGGCTCGGCTCAGGGGCGTTTTTGTCACCGCGTTACGCCCCTACGTCGAGCGACAAGCCGCACCAAAGGTACCGTTTCAGGAGCAAGGCGCGACGACAAATGAGGCAATTTTCTTTGGGCCGAGTGAGGTGCTTGCCCGGGTTGGGGTGAAAGGGGTCGATGAGATTGAATATACGTTTGCCGAACCGCGTGCATTTTATCTGCGGCTCATCCCGACAAGGGCGCGGGACGAGTCGCTTAAATTTGCGGAGCTATATGAGCTAGTGCGCCAGAGGAAATTGGACGCACTATTACGGGAACGGTACGTGACCGTTGGAGATCGCAACCGCTTTGGGGCGATAACGTACGAGCCCCACGGAACCTCATCGACGCCACGAGCTTTCAGCCAAGCATTTACATCCGGCGAACTATGGGGTGTCACAACGGAGTTCTTCGCTCATCACAATGGCGAGTTCGTCATTCCAACTGTCAATGTCGAGAATATTTGTGGACGAGTACTCGAAAATTTCTGTTCGGTAGCGGCGGATGTCTTTGGAATTGAGCCGCCCTATGAAATCGAACTAGGTGCAGTCGGCCTCAACGGCGCGCGCCTAAGCAATCGATCTGAAGCGTGGCTACAGGAACGTAACGACTGATCTTCGGACGCTTCACACGCTGCGATCTTGCCGTGAACTCGGCGGCGGCCCCATCCCACGCACCGGATTACGAACATGGCCTGCTGGCAGTGAGGATTATGCCGAAGCAAGAAGCCTTTCCGGCTCGGCAATACCCGGTCGCTGGACGATGCTCACTAACTCGGCGCCGACTTCATTATCCTGCCGCCAGACGACCTTGAATTTATTCTGTTCTTCGATGCCATCGTTGCCAGAAAGCAGCAGGACAAATTCATCGGGAACGTCAAACCCCACGACGTACAGCCGCACGCCTCCGTCCGAAATGCCTAGAATGAGGCAGTCACGCGGTGCAGTGTCGGCTCCGATGAGCATCTTTACAGTGTGGAAGACGTGGCGACGTGTTGATCCGCGTCTTTCCTCATAGAGATTTGGCAAGTGCATAGTGAGCCCTCAAGTTGCGACCGCCCTGAAACTAGGGACGACAAGCCCCTGTCAGTGGAACTACGTAGCGAACGGCAATTGCGGGCAGGCTAACGGCGGCACTTCGATTTTTCTAACATTTGTTTGAAATTAGTGCCGCCGCGCGACGTTCGATCATTCCCGACCAGTTGCGGCATAGCGCACGTTTGAGGCGTGGCGCCTCCAGCCCAGTCAAGGTAAAAAGGTAACGTTACCGCCACGGTAACAACGCGGATCGCCACACCCCTGCGCGCGTTTCACTGGCTTGGATGGGCTTGGTTGAGGACGCGACCCCTAGCGATTACCGGATAGCGCCTCTTGCACGGTGGTAAGCTGCTTGAGTCGCGGTTGCTGTTGTGGTTCCCGGGGAGAGCGAGACACTTTCGCAGTACCCTGGAAGCGGACATTTAGGTTCCAGCGCAGCATATGAGCGAAGGGCCACTCGCTACCATCTGGCACTGCAGCAAAATTGCGTGCTTGGGGACGGCCGTTCACCGATGGATCATTCGGTGCCAAGTTTCGGGATTGGTCCAATCATTCGCATGACTGAGCAGATCGCGCGCCGCTGAGAAGCAGGGCGCGACCAGTTTCGATTCGCCCGTCCCAAAGAAGAAACGAATTTGGAAATTCCTGATCGCGGCATGCTCGATGGTGATGGTCATGGCAGCGGCCTGTACGTTCCTGGTACTATTCTTGGTGCCATTTCAATCATGACAATTACATGATAGCGGCTTGCTCCGAAGGCCCACGGACACCACCGCCAACTGGAACGGCAGCTTGCCGGCCCTATAGGCGCCTACCGACCAGCGCATCCATCCAGTCATCCAATTCATCCCAGGCGCTTCGGCCGCCGCCGAGTCGGCCGGCAAGACTTGCCAAAAGCATTCGAGCCGGCCAGTCGCCGGTACTTGCCGCCAGCCGCAGATAAGGACTCGCCGCGGCGCCAGTTGCGAAGCGGTGACCGAGCGGCAGACGGGACGATTGTCATTGCAAGGTGCAGCCATTGCCGCTGACGGCACGGCGTGCTGGCGGCCCAAGCCTTGGAATCGCGCGAGTTTTGCGAACATCGCTCACCTCCGTTTCCGCGCATCGCGGCGGTCGGTGAGCGTGAGGGTAAGCGATCCGCTAGGTGCGATCGCTTACCCTAACGCGGCCACGGTTGCCGCGATCGATCTCGATGTCTTGCGGTGCCGCCAGCCTGGCCCAATTAACCTGGTCGGCGCCACCGAAGGGGGTACTGCCCATTTGCTCGTCGTAAGGGTTAAGATACGTGTTTGCAGTTCGCCTAAGCGACTTTTCGTCACTTAAGTCGCTGATCTATGCAAGTCAAGCACTTTCGTCTATCCCCCGTAGGGGATAGGTGCTATCCTCCACCGTGGATAGGAAAAGGCCATGCTACACCCTCATCATCCCGACATCATCAAGCGACTCAAGCGCGCTGACGGTCATCTGCAGGTCATCATCCGTATGATCGAAGAACGGCAGCCTTGCGTGCAGCTTGCTCAACAGCTGCAGGCGGTCGAGAGCGCGATAGTGAATGCCAAGAAGGCGCTGATCCATGACCACATCGATCATTGCCTTGATAGGACAATTAGAGCGCCCGGCCGGAAGGGCAATGTGGCTCTGCGGGAGTTCAAAGCGCTCGCCAAATATCTGTGACGACCAGCGACGCGGGCCGTCGAACCCCATGTCTCACACCTGGTCATCCCCGATAGAGGAAAGCGATAAGCGGTGGTTTTTTCCAGTGCTGGACACGCCGACTGTCTCCGTCGGAGGGGGTATCAGCGGTGGCTACAGTCCAAGAATATCGAGCGGAACATGGCAAAACGTGAACAAGCGGTAGTCTGTCCCAATTGCAAAAAAACCGGCTCAGCCATATGGGAGGACAATGAGAATCCTGTTCGCCCAGGCGGGAAACTTGGCACCGCGCTGAAGTCCGTATCTAGCGGCTTTCGAGTGGGAGAGGGAACCGAGATTTTTTGCGCCACCTGCAATATTAAGGTCCAAACATGGGCTGCCGGCCAACAATCCTGTCATCAGCTTGAGCGCGTTTGCGCGCGATGTAGTGTCTTCCGGCTGCCGAGGCTTCATGAACTTCATCACCCAGCTCTATTATCGATATCGCCGTATCTCGAAGGCGATCATGCTGTACCTGGCCCTCTCAGGACCCGGCTTGGTCGTGATGATTGCCGACAATGACGCCGGCGGCATCACGACCTACGCGGCGACGGGTGCCAAATACGGCTACAACTTGATCTGGTTCCTGATCATCCTGGTGCCGGTCGCCTATTACGTCCAGGAAATGACGGTACGGCTCGGCGCCGTCACCAAACGCGGACATGCCGAGGCGATCTTCGACGCTTTCGGCTCGTTCTGGGGATGGTTTTCACTCATCGATCTGATGATCCTCAACTGGCTGACACTCGTCACCGAGTTCATAGGAATGACGGCGGCGATGCGCATTTTCGGTGTCCCCGAATGGTTGACCCTGCTCGCGGTCTGTCTGCTCATGGGTCTCATTGTCATCAATGGTCGCTATTGGACATGGGAAAAGATCGCCCTCGCGTTTTGCTTTCTCAACCTAATCTACATTCCTGCGGCGTTCATAGTGCATCCGTCGATCGGGCAGATCATGAAGGACGGACTGGTCCCAAATTTTCCCGGTGGGTTTAACGGCGAGATGTTCTTCTTTCTGATGGCCAATATCGGTACCACCATCGCACCGTGGATGCTGTTTTTCCAGCAGTCGTCCGTCGTCGACAAGGGTATGGCGGAAAAGGATATCCCGTGGGGTCGCGTCGATACCTGGCTCGGTGCGTGGGTGACGATCATTGTCGCGGTTTTCATTGTCGTGCTGACCGGCACGGTGTTGATCGGTGTGGAGATCAACGATGCTGCACAGGCATCAGAGGCGCTATGGCAAAAGGACAGGTATGTTGGCGCGATGATGGCGATCGGCTTGTTCGATGCAGGCTTCCTAGGTGCGATCTGCATTTCGCTGGCAAGTTCCTGGGCGTTCGGCGAGATCTTTGGCTGGGCCCATTCGCTCAATACCAAGATCAAGGAGGCCCCATGGTTCTACGCCAACTATTTCTTCACCCTCGTCACTGCTGGCCTGGTGGTGCTAATTCCCGGTGCTCCGCTCGTGCTGATCACCCTGTTCGTACAGGTCGTGGCCGTCACGCTGCTGCCGGCGGCGCTGGTGTTTCTGATTCTGTTGCTCAATGACAAGCCCACTATGGGCGAATACTGTAATACCCTCGGTCAGAATATTATCGGCGGAACAATCGTGACCACGATCATCTTTCTGTCGACCTGCTACGGCCTGAGCGCACTGTTTCCACGTCTCTTCCAGTAACACTAATCGAACGAGGCATTGCATGTCGCTGGTTCAGTCCATTGGGACGACAATCGCCGGGCACATAGAGAAGATCCGCGAAATCAATCGGCGCTACGCCACGCCGCGCATCAAGATGTCAACTGCCGTGCGCGTCTCCCTGCTGACATTGCGAATTTATCTAATCGTGCTCGTAGGCCTTCTCGCCTACAAGTTCATCACCGTCCTGACCCAATAGTGCTAGACGGGATTGCCATGCAGAACCATGTCAACCAACACTACATGCTCAGCGACCTGATCGGTCTGCGTGCTTTAATCAATGGAAAGAAGATCGGGACCCTGGATGATATCATCGTAACCGACGCACCAAGGCTGCCGGAGGTGACGCACGTGCGCATCACTCGGCCGTTTGGCTATCCCGCTCTTATGGTGCCATGGGACAAAGTGGAGGGCATTACCGGACGCACGATTGATTTAAATATCACCGACCCCAAGTCATTCGAGAGCGAGCCGGCATCCGGCCAGGTCTGCCTAAAGGATCATTTGCTCGACAAAAAAGTGCTTGACTACGACGACGACGAGGTTGAGGTCGTCTATGACATAAAGCTCGCCGCGCATAACAGCCGGCTGTTCGTCACTGATGTCGATTGTTCGCGTGCGGCATTTTTGCGCCGCATCGGCTTGAAGCGCGTTGCGAATTTCATTCGCAGCCTTGCCGCTACGATCAAGGACGAGACAATTCCGTGGTCCTATGTGCAGCAACTGCCGGAGGACATCGGCGCTTTCCGCGGCAATGTAAAGCTCAACGTGCTGAAGGCCAAGCTCCCGGAAATCCATCCCGTTGACCTTGCGGATATTCTAGAAGAACTCGACCACAGCGAGCGGATAGCGCTGTTCAGCCAGTTGGACACGGAACACGCATCAGATACGCTAGAAGAAGTCGAGCCGCGTGTGCAGCGCGATCTGGTCTCCTCGCTGACCAGGGCCCGCGCCGCGGAGCTGGTCAATGACATGACGCCGGCCCAGGCGGCTGACCTTCTCGCGGCGCTTCCTGGCGCCGACGCGGACGCAATCCTCGCATTGATCGACCAGGAAGAAGCGCAAAAAGTGAAAAGGGTGCTCGAACACCACGATGATAAGATCGTGGACTTTGCGACCGAGCACTTCATTTGTTTCCCGCCGGAAATCGAAATTCGACGGGTTTTCGCGCAGTTCCGCACTGTCGCCAAAAATGCGGATGTCATCATGTACGTCTACGTGGTCGGAAGCGACAAAAAATTACTGGGGGTAATCGATGTAAAAGAGCTTCTGCGTGCCGACCCGTCGGAGCGTCTCGCCGATCACATGACGACTAATGTAGTCACGCTCACAACAGAAAGCACGATCAAGGAGGCTGCCAAATTGTTTGCCCGCTACAGCTTCCGTGCCATTCCGGTTGTCGACGAACGAGAGGCGATCGTTGGCGTCATTCCCTATCGAGATGTCATGGAACTGAAGCACTAATATACCTGATGCTGCAGCGATCATTGTCCGATGAAGGACTCGGAGAGTCCGCTCTGGGCCTAGGCTGTGTGAAAAAGTGCGCGCGAGAGAAAGACGCAGAATTGTTTTCTCTATCGTCTTCTCCCGACTGTTGTCGTCAGCATTTTTTGTTTGTCAAATTGACGATGTCGAGATGAAATTTCTATCGGCAAATTCAATTTCGGAGTTTTCACACGGCCTGGGCCCCAAGCGGACATGCTAATCACGCTGGCGAATGTCTGCTCTTGGGGGATGAGCAGACATCAGAAATTGTGGGCGCCACGTCCGCTAGCAAGCGACATTGCGATCATCATCTATACATCGGGTTCGACGGGCAAGCCCAAGGGCGCGATGATTTCCTATACCAATATCACCGCCGTCGTTCCCGGCGTCACCGACCGGTTCAGGCTCGGGCCGAAGGCTACAACGCTCTCCTATCTGCCGCTCTGTCATGTCGCCGAACAGGCGCTGACAACGTTCACGCCGCTGCTGACCGGCATGATGGTCAATTTCGGCGAGTCGCTGCGCACGGTGCAGGAGGACTTGCGCGAAGTCGCGCCAACGATCTTTCTCGGCGTGCCGCGCATCTGGGAGAAAATGCACTCAGCCATCTATATCAAGACGCTCGAGACAACGCGTTTCAACCGCTTTCTAGTCGAACGTGCGTTCTCGGCCTGCGAAAGTTTCGCGCTGACGCGGCCGCGGAATTTGGGCGAGAAGCTCGTCTTCGCCTTCTGGTATGTTCTCGTGTTCCGCGCTTTGCAGAATTTCATTGGGCTTCGGCGCGCGCGGGTCTGCGTCACCGGGGCAGCGCCTATACCACCCAAAATCTTTCTCTTTTTCCGCACGATGGGCGTGCCGCTCATCGAAGTCTATGGGCAGACCGAGTCTGCTGGCGGTATCACGGGCCATCCGATCGACGATGTGCGTCTCGGAACGGTCGGTGCCGCCAATCAAGGTGTGGAGTTGAAGATCGCACCCGATGGCGAACTATTGGTGCGTGGCGACATGGTCTTCGCAGGCTATTACAAGGACCCCGAACTGACGCGCGCCACGATCGTCGACGGCTGGCTTCAAACGGGCGACGTCGGCGTGATGCGCGACGGGCACGTCAAGATCGTCGATCGCAAGAAGGACGTCATCATTACTTCGGGTGGAAAGAATTTGAGCCCATCCGAGATCGAAAATGCGGTCAAGGCGAGCCCATTCGTGAAAGAATGTATTGTGATTGGTGAGGGGCGGAAATTCGTCACCGCGCTCATCCAAGTCGACTATGATAACGTCGGCAAGTGGGCCGAGCAGAAGAAGATCGCCTTTACCACCTTCCGGACCCTCGCGGAAAACCATGCGGTCCGCCAGTTAATTTCGGAAGAGATCGAAACGGCGAATGCCGGGCTGGCGCCCGTGGAGCAGATTAAACGCTTCTACTTGCTGACGAAGGAACTCGATCATGACGATGGCGAGGTGACCGCGACGATGAAAGTGCGGCGCGCCAATATTTATTCCAAATTCGGCACGGAAATCGAGAACCTTTACCGCGACCGTACCACCGCTGCATAGCGCGCCAATCGCAACTTGACCGTGGAATCATCAACTGCTTGGTCATTCCACCGGGTGCTTACGATGATCGAGGCGAAGCCAACCCTCGGCCAGATCAGCCCATCCGAGGCAGCGTGAGCCGCGAGGCCCAATTAGCCACGAGGAGACCTTGGCAACCTGTCGCGGGCAGCAAGCCGAGCAGACGCTGACCAGGGGGCGCGATTTCTTCCAAGCGATATGATTGCAAGCGTTAGCCCGCCCAGAGCCTGAGGAGCCCCAGTCTGCGCAATGTCCTTTGCCGCGAACGCACCCTGAACAAACTGCACGGATTTTGCACGGGTCGACTTGTCATGTTCCGGCATCGGTCCGTATGGAGTTGCCGGTTGCGGACCGGTTGACGGAACTCAAAACGCTATATTTTCTGGGCTTTTCCTAGTGCTGCCGGTCAGGATTGAACCAAGGGAACGAGCGCCAGGCATTATGTTATTGAATTTCATGCGATATTCTCCTTTATTGATGCCGTGTCCCCTAGATTTCCCCCAGGCAGACGGTCGATTGTGTGCTTGAGTTCACCGACGTTCACGTGCGCGTACCGCATGACCATCGCGACTGTCTTCCAGCCGCCAAGTTTCATGAGCGCGCGAGCGTGCGCTCACGGTTGCGCGGGCCCAGCAGGCAAAGTCCTTGGAACTGCGCGCGGCGATGAGCATGGCGCGGCTCTGGCCCGATCATGGCAAGCGCGATGAGGCCCGATGTTCTCGCTCCAGTCTATGGGTGGTTCACCGAAGGCTTCGACACGCGGAATCTGAAAGATGCCAAGGCCTTGCTCGCCGAGTTGCGCGCATGACCAAGCAATTTCGAAACGGCCCCGACTTTGTTGCGGCGCATGAGTCCGAAACTGGGCGGGAAACGCCGTTCTTTCAATGCCGCGTGTTCGGCGATGACCCCGTACCTGAAACTCGCAATCGCTAAAAAGAATCCGCTAAAACGAAGTGGCGACGGCGCGCGCGGGAAATGCGAGCAATAAGGTCAACGCGGGCAGGCATGGCCGGGAATGGATTCCGCGGCCATGCCGAACGGTTTCTTTGCGGCAGCCAAAAGGCATCCCGACTGCCGCGGGGCCAGGCTGGTCGCGATCGACGACAAGGGCTCCTTGATCGAACTCGACCTCAATGTCGAGATGCCGCTTGCCTTCAAGGTCGATGGCGCGAGTCCCAATGGCGTGCGGACCTGTGAAACTGTCACCGTGAGATTGCGGCCAAATTATCCCTGGTCGTCACCGTCGTTTTAGCGGCGTAAGGATTTTCCCAGGAATCTTCCGCATCTGCAGCCCGGTCCGCTAACCGACCTGCCGCGTCCTTGCCTCATCGATGGCAATCAGCGCGAATACTTTTTTCAGTTCGGCCTTGTTGAACTTGGCATTTTCAATCTCCTGCATCAGCTGGTCATTTGGCTGCAACGCGCCGCGGAAGGCACGCTCATTCACCACGGGCGCGGGTGGGAACCGACGCTGCGCCGCGATTTATCAGACGTTATTGCAATCGACGCAGAGAATTGCCGCGCGACTGTTGATCGTCACGGCGGATACCGCGTCTTTAAGGCGCGGTTTTTTCGCTCAGGGTCGGATGCCAGCCCTATTGGCGGCGAAGCCTGGGCCTGGCTCGATGTCAGCCGGGAGCAAACTCCCCTCAAGCACGACGACAAGGAGTTATTCGTGCGCCGTCGAAAGGATGGTGACTTTAGCGGCGAGACTGTCTGTTGCCTTGTATGGCCGGACAAATTGCCCAGCGGCGCAGATTTTGTCGCGGATGCTTACATGCCGGAGACGGTCGATAGCTATTCCCGGCTGCTTCAACGCGCCGACGAATTGCACTGTGGCCGGGCGCTGCGCGTTTTCTTCGATAATCTAGAGCGAAGCTGGCAGGGCTACACTTTGGAAGGTCCAATCCCGATTGCGGTCGTATTGTGCGCCCGCAGGCCTTACCATCTCATCGGTTCGCTCTCCAACATCGAACTGCTGCCCTATGTGCTGGACATCCGGGCAACGAAGGAGCGGGCGTCATTGCTTGCGTCCGGCGACAAGGAACCGGTTACGCCGGCCATGCAGATCGATGCGATAAATCCGACGCTTCTGCGCAACATCTCCGGCGCGCCTGAGATCGCGCCAGTCTCCATGCTTGGCTGCGGCAGCGTTGGCTCGAAGATGGCAATGCACCTCGCGCGGTGCGGCATCAAGATCAGCGTTGTCAGCGACGATGCTGCACTCCGCCCACATAATATGGCCCGCCACGCGCTTGCCCGAAGTTCATTTGCCGGTTCAAAGGCGTCCGAGCTGGCAAATGAGCTCGAACAGCTCGACCAGTCGCCCACGGTCAAGAAAGGCGACCTCGTGGCGGAGCTTTCAAAGAGAGAGTCACGCAAAGGGGTCCTGCCGAAAAAGACGGGATTCGCGATCAACACGACAGCCTCGCTCGGGGTTCGCGAGGCGCTGTCTAACCTTGCGCCAAAAGATACGAAGGTTCGCCTGGCCGAGGTGGCGCTATTCGGACGCGGTGACGGCGGCTTCCTGCTCATAGAAGGCGCTTCCCGCAATCCGACCCTTTGTGACCTGGTCGCTGAAATGAATGCGACCGTGACGGACGGCCGGGTGCGCCAGCTTTTGTTCGACCCGGCCTTTGGCCTGACCGAGATTCAGATCGGGCAAGGCTGCGGGTCGCTCACCATGCCGATGACAGATATGCGTCTGTCGGCGATGACTGCGGCGCTGACTGAAGAATTTGTCGAACATGCTGCGCGCGGAGGTCACGGCTGCATCATTGTCGGAAGCAGGGCGCAAAACACCTCCGACACCACATGGACGCGACAAGACGTGCCTCCGCTGGAGGTTGTCCAGATCGAAGGACCAAAAGGTTGGTCGGTTCGTATTTCACAACGCGTACTTCACGAAATCCACGCGGAAATAGGTCGCTATCCGACCGTTGAAACCGGAGGCGTTTTGATCGGCACCTGCAGCGCCCGCCTCAAAGCAGTGATTGTCGTGGATTTGGTGCCGGCTCCGCCCGACAGCGTGCGCTCCGCGGCGCGGTTCGTGCTGGGAACATGCGGATTGAAAGCTGCTATCATCGAACGGCATCGCGCAAGTGGTAACACGGTATTTGATGTCGGCACCTGGCATTCTCATCTCGGCGATTTTGGGCCATCGGCGCTCGATCACACGACGGCGAAAGAGCTTGCGGCGGAACGTCCACCGCCGTCGGTCTTGCTGATTGCAGCACCGACCCGCTTTTACGCATTGATGCATGAAGACGCGACCGAATGAGCGCGGGGAAATCACTCAAGGAACAAAACGCCTGGCTCATCAGAACGGCGCTTGTCGTTCACGCCGTGGCCTTCGCCTATGTCGTTTTCCAGCCCTTGCCATTCGCCCAGTTTGTGGAACCAGGCATTGGTCAAAAAATCCAGGAGTTCCTGGCCCCGGGTTCGATTTCACTTGGCGTTATTGCGCTCACGCGACTCCTTCTGCTGGGCCTGATACCGCCGCAGCTTCGCGACACGCTCATTCACTGGCGTTGGCGTGATCCTTTGCCCGGCTCGCGCGCCTTCACGAAAATCGGCCCGGCAGATCAACGAGTCGATATGAAAAAACTTCAGAAGTCATACGGTCGCTTGCCGACCGATCCAGGAGAGCAAAGTCGGCTGTTCTATTCAATATACAAGAAGTACGCGAATGATGTCGGCGTGCTTGATGCGCATAAATCTTATCTTGCAACGCGCGACATCGGCACAATCAATCTGTTGCTGCTGATTGTTTTGGTGCCGCTCGCGTATT
>Ga0116111_1002221_pt1 | contig 12098 bp, 14 predicted proteins | sample June2015DPH_8_10_FD_89720 | JGI IMG/M metagenome (GOLD analysis project Ga0116111, IMG submission 89720) | Peatland microbial communities from SPRUCE experiment site at the Marcell Experimental Forest, Minnesota, USA - June2015DPH_8_100 | ecosystem: Environmental > Terrestrial > Soil > Wetlands... | reverse complement strand
TCACCGCGACCACCGTAGAGGTCAAGTGGTTCCGGGCCGGAAGCCCTCGCCCTCATAGGATCGACGCCGGGCAAGCTCTGTGTATTGCCAAAGCCGGAGCCTACGAGGGCAAGGCCCGGCGGGGTCGCGTTTATCTCATCCGTGAGATTGATACCAGCGGCCCTGCACCCTTGCGCGATGAAGACTACTGGCGCGACCGGGCGATGATGCGATGGTACAAGGCTGTCGATAAGAAGAGTGTCGAACTTTGGGATCGGATTCTCAAAAGCCTTGGACAAAAGCGGTCATCAACTTAGGGCTAGCTTTTCGGGGCTTTAGGGGTTAAACTAATAGTAGCCCCGCGATCCCTCGCGGAGCCGGTGACACGAGAGTGTCCGGTCCCCGATGGTTGCCTAGGCAGTCCAGTGTAGTAAGAGGCGCTGCACGGAAGTCAATCAGGGTGACTAAGTCCTTCTGCGCCCCTATCCCAAGTTTATGACAATCAAATCGTTCGATGCCAAGGTATTTTCCCTGGCGGATGTGATCCGTCTCACGGGAGTCTCTAAACCGCGGATTCATGGCTACGCACATCGCAATTTGTTCCGGCCGCTCCACTATCCCCGGCTCGGAGCACCACGCGGTAACACGAACGTTCAGAACTACTGCCCACGCGATGTATTGCAACTTTCGTTGCTAGGGGCGGTGATTCCATGGGACTCCAACCGGCAACGGCTGGGAGCTTTGCTCCTGGCCCTTGATGCGGCTATTGCAGCCTTCGCAACCGGCGGGAAGCGCGGCCACGAACGCTTGCTGTTCCCTTCCAAATCCTTCGCACCCTGGTGCCGCCTCTCGATTGATCTGGCGGCGCTGGTGGAGTCTCAGGTCATGCGAATGGAGGGAGCGTTGAGCGACGCCCAAGTATAGTTTAGTCAGCCAATCTCCAGGGCTTCAACTCGCGGGCTAGCTACCTGCGAACGGCTCCGGATGCAATAAGGCGGCGGGTGCCTCGTCCTCGCTCGCCGCCTTCTCAAGAGTTTTTACAGGACGAGGAAGGACGAACATGAACACACACAGCGGAACAAACGGTAAGACCGACATGTCGGGATTTCATGCCGGTGGCGGTATAGCAAACATAGCCCCGGAATCGGATCGGTTCTGGGATGACGAAACTTATCAAGACCAACTTGTACGTCTGATCCTTCGCGACAAGGAAGCCCTGGAAAAGTGCGCGGGAGCAAAGCTGGTTCCCGAGGACTTCCGCCCGTTACGTGGGATGAAAAACGGGCGGTCCCGCTCCATCGTATCCGCCCGAGCGTTGGAGCATTACGAAAAGTATCAGGAGCCGTTAGATACACAGGCGCGGGCCGATGTGCTTGACTACGCCGCCAGCATATCCCTCGGAGCGCAACAGATTGGTGATCTGAAGCAGTACCTTATCTACCTGGACAAGCTGAAGCCCGCCGCCCCGGGTTCTATCACGGAAAAGGTCGTTCGGTTTAAAGATCAGCATAACAAAGCCGCTGCGATACAAGAATTGACAGAGCTTCAAAACGCCGGGCGGCTTACCGATGACAAGTGGCACGATATAAGCGACGCCGCGCTCTCCGGCAACACCGAACCGGATAAGACCCTTCTTGAAGCTCCCCAATGGCCGTTACGGCCCGACTGGGAATCGCCTGCCTACTACGGCATCGCGGGGGAGATCGTGCGGGCCATCGACCCGTTTACTGAGGCCGATCCCGTAGCGGTGCTCGCGCAGATCCTCGCGGGCTTCGGTTGCATGGTCGGCCATCGGCCTTACCTCACCCTGGACGCGGACGAGCATCATACGAACTTCCACGTATGTTTGGTGGGAAACACCGGCGAAGGTCGAAAAGGCACGGCGCTCACGCGCGCAAAACAGGTTCTAGCTTGGATAGAGCCTTTGTTTGTTCGGCAACGCTGCTTCGGCGGCGTGGCGAGCGGACAGGCGATGATAAAGGAAGTGTGCGACGATCTTTACCGCAAGGACAAGGAAGGGAACGCGGTCCTAATACAGGCGGGCGCGGAAGACAAGCGCTGGTTATTGGTGGAATCCGAATTCGGGCGGACGCTGACTATGTGCCGAGCGGAAAACAGCATCCTGTCGCACGTAATCCGCGAGGGGTTCGATTCGGGCAATCTACGGAACACGTCAATCGGAACTCCGCTGTGCGCCACGGGGGCGCACATAAGCCTCGTGGGGCATATTACGCCCGGCGAGCTTTCAAGCCTCATCAAGAACACCACGCTGCACTTGAATGGCTTTTGTAACCGTATCCTGTTCCTCTGTTGCGTCAAGTCAAAAGAGTTGCGGCGCGGAGGGCAGCGCGCCGTGCCAGGCTGGAAGGCGTTCCAAGAGCGCCTGTGCACAGCCTACGCGTGGGCGAAGAAGGTGGAACGTGTCGTGTGGAGCGAAAGTGCGATGGAATTGTGGAGCACTGCGGGCTACGACGAAGTAACGCGCGTGCACGGCAATGCGCTGGATGAGATCACGAACCGCGGCAATAGCATCGTGCCGCGCCTAGCTGCAATCCAGGCAGTCATAAACGGTAGCCGCTCCCGCGAGCCGGGCAAGGCCCTGATCTTGCGGCCGCACCTGGAGGCCGCTCTAGCGTTATGGCGCTACAGCGTCGCCAGCGCTCGGTACATCTTCGGCACAGCGGCCACGCTGGACCCGAACGGACGCAAGGTGCTGGAGGTGCTGGAGGAATGCGGCAGCGCATCACGAAGCGAGTTGTCGGTCAAGGCATTCCAAAACAACGACGCCCGGCGACGGCTCGAAGCCGCATTGTCGCTGCTTCAGCGTAAGGGTCTGGTACGAGTAACCGAGGTAAAGACCGCCGGGCGGGACCGGGAAGTTTGGTCACGCGTGGCCCCGTAGGGGGGGGGGCTTTTTAAGTACATAAGTAGTGACCTCGGGGGTCTTCGAGCCGTCGGTGACGTGAGCGGAAATGAAGCAAACGGTAGCAAAACCGTGTTGAGGCTAACTTCTTTTAAAAGAGCTTTTTAAGTATATAAGTCGTGATCTAAAACCCTTCTAAAACCGACCCACCAGGGTCGGACTCACTACTTAACTACTTAAAAAGCCCCCCAGAGAAACTTTCCCACGTCAAATGGCACTCACCTACGAAGAAAACATCCGTCGCATGGAAGCCCGCCGGAGGGGCGAAGAGAAGTCTTACCTCCACGTCACTTTCTTGTGCTTGGGCCACGTCGAGCGCGAAAAGATTCTGGAAGCAGGGTACGCTTGCCGTGCGATGGAGAACTGGATGGCAAGGGGCCTTGAGTACAAAGTGAAGAACCATCCTGTCACGTTACCACGTGTCGGCGCTCTGGCTCGGGTTCTGCAAAACCGGCAGACACGTGTTAACGCGGCGCGGTTGTTGAGTTGGAGATAAATGATGTACACGCCCATCAGTGAGCTTACTTGGCGGCGCTGGCTACGTGATGAGTGCCCGGCGTTCCCAGTAGAGTTAAGGCATGAGCCTTCGGATTCTCATGATGGACGGACGGCGCGTGGATTACGGCCAGAGTCAAGCCCTCAAGCGACTCAACGAGCGGCGCGTCGAAGTAGGAATGTTGCCTGTGCTAGCAGACGCTGAGGTACGGGCGTTGTTAGAAGAAGAGAGTTGTTGTGAGGAAGCCCCGGAGTCAAGACCGCGAAGAATAGCGTTGAGGCATTACGTCAAGAGTTAAAAGGGACCGCCCTACGATAGCGAAAGCGTTTGGATTTTGCTCATGATTTTGTCGATTGCCTCCGGCTCCGTTATGCAGATGGGATCGGCGACTCCCGCCAAGTAGATCTCAAAACCGGCTTCGTGGCGAATGTGAGTGATCTGATCCAGGTTGATGAGCAGATTGGAATTGATTTGATAGATGTACATAGCAGGGCCATCATACCTTGTTTTGGCTCCGATAGTTTGCTTTCAGAGTATGACGCTCCACCCCCTACGGCCTGCTGGGGGTTAGTATTCGTCCAGTATACGGGGAGAGAGCTAATGGGGAGAAGGTCAACGCCGGGTGATGCGCTGTACCGTCATCAGCATCCAAGGTCTGCCGTAGCGCGTCGTCGAGCCTTCGCCGTTGAGCGTGTCACAGATCGAGCGGAGAGTAGCGCCGCCCTTTCGCAGCGAGCGAATACGATCACGAATCGCAGATTCACCCGGCTTGTCGCCGTACCGCTTGCGGCCTTCACACCTGCCGGTCCTAGTCTTCATACGCTGCCTCGCGCCTCGGAGCTTCGCAACGATCATGGCTTTCTCATATTGGGCGACGGCTCCGAAAATCTGCCGCATCATAGTTCGGGTCGGGTCGTTCTGCAACAGGTCGGGTTCCAGGACGCTGATGAGATCGAAGCCGCGTTTCCGCAAGTCGCCGATGATCGTCTCCTGGATCATGAGGTCACGCGCCAAGCGGTCCAATTTCTCGATCAGCACTAGTTTGGTTCCGTTGGAGACCAGGGCTTCCAGCATCGCTAAGAGCGCGGGCCGGTTCTCCAGGTCGGTTGCTCCGCACACGCCTTTTTCCTCGAAGACCTGAACGATGCGCATATTGTGATCGGCGGTGTACTTCCGAATCGCGGCCAGTTGGCGCGGGAAGCCGTCGCCTTTGATCTGGCCCTTGCCGCTGACGCGGAGGTACGCAAATACGGGTGTTTTGCTCATACCCTAATTATAGCCTAATTCTTTAGTTTTAGTTAACTTATTGACAATAAATGGCTGGTTAAGGAAAGCGCCTGCGGCTGGGTATACCGCGTCGAGAACCGGCCCCGCCCTTATCCCTAGCCCCGGCCCGGCGGGCGTGCCTTAGCGACCCGTAGCGCGGAGGGCAGTGGTTTTAAGAGGAGATCCATGAAGACGAAAACGGCGGTAGCGACCCCGAAACGAAATCAGAAGGGCCAATACTTGCCCGGTCGGAACGCGCGGGGCCAATGGCTGAAGGGCGTGAGCGGCTGCCCACCCGAGAAGCGACGCCTTGTGCCGGGTCATCCCTGGAGATTCCCGCCGGGGCAAAGCGGCAACCCGGCGGGAACTTCAAAACGGCGTGTTGAGTTCGAGCGGCTGTTTTATGAAGCGCTGATGGGAATAGGCAACCCGGACGAAGCTGCGCGGCTATTGTGGGAATCGGCGCGGGCAAAAGAGCCGTGGGCCGTGCAAATGCTTTTAGATCGTATCGCCCCGAAGGATACCAAGCTACGGTTGGAGGTCTCACGTGGACAAGACGAAGTTGACTTCAGCAGACTCACAGACGCCGAACTCGAAGTCATGGAGCGAATCCTTGAGCGCGCTCGCCCCGTTGAGACGATTGAAGGTGGAGCGAGCGCGGCGCAGCCTGCGGACGTTCATTGAGGTGGCTTGGCCGGTAGTTGAAACGGAGGCGTTCGTTTCCGGCTGGCACGTGGATGCGGTTGCCGAGCATTTGGAGGCCGTCACTCGGGGCGACATTCGCCGCCTGCTGATTACAATTCCGCCACGATTCGGAAAGAGCAACTTGGTTTCGGTGTTCTGGCCGGTTTGGACTTGGGCGAGCAGGCCAGAGGCACGATGGCTGTATGCTTCCTATGCCGAAAGCTTGGCGGTGAGGGATGCGGTGAAGGCGCGCCGTTTGATCCAGAGCCAATGGTTTCAAGAGAACTGGGGCAGCGTGTTTCAGCTTGCCGGTGATGCAAACCTTAAGCATCGGTATGAGAACGACCACGGCGGGCATCGGCTAGCCGTAGGTGTCGCCGGTTCCATTACGGGTGAAGGCGGAGATTTCATCGTGTGCGATGACCCACATAACGTAAAGGAAGCGGAGAGTGACGCTATGCGGCAGGGCGTGTTGAGTTGGTTCGATACCGTGCTATCGACGCGCGCCAACGATCCGCAACGGGCGGGTTGGGTCATCATCTTGCAGCGATGCCACCAGGATGACTTGGCGGGCCACGTGCTGGAGCAGGGCGGCTGGGAGCACCTGAATCTGCCGATGGAATATGAAAGCGACCGGCGCTGCGAAACCTGCATTGGCTGGCGTGATCCGCGAGCGTCCGAAGGTGAGTTACTGTGGCCTGCCCGGTTTGGGCTTGGAGAGGTTGCGGACGCTAAACGAGTGCTGGGAAGCTACGCTTACTCGGCTCAATTCCAGCAGCGACCCTCGCCTGCCGGTGGCGGCATCTTCCAGCGTCATTGGTGGCGCTACTGGCGCCCGGCGCATCTGAAGCTTCCGCCCGTAATGGTGCGCATGCCGGACGGGTCGCTATGTGCCATTGCCGCCATACCGCTGCCGGATCGGTTCGATCAGGTGTTACAGAGTTGGGATTGCGCGTTCAAGGACAAGATCACGAGCGATTACGTGGTAGGCCAGGTATGGGCCGCGCTCAAAGCTGATCGCTTCCTGCTCGATCAGAAGCGCGACCGCTTGAACATGCCAGCCACCAAGGCGGCCGTAACGACGATGACAGAGAAGTGGCCCGCCGCCGCAACCAAGCTGATCGAGGATGCGGCCAACGGCCCGGCCGTCATCGCTGAGCTACAGCACGACATCGCAGGGCTGATTGCCGTGAGTCCGCAAGGTTCCAAGAGTGCGCGGGCGCAGGCCGCGTCGCCGCAGATTGAATCCGGAAACGTCTATCTGCCGCATCCGGCCATTGCCCCTTGGGTTGACGCTCTTATCGAGGAGTGCGCGGCATTCCCCAATGGCCGCCACGATGATCAAGTAGATAGCATGTCGCAAGCTTTGAACCGGCTGCGTAAGAGTCGATCACTCGACCCGGAATTCTTCAAACAGTGTATGCAAGCAAACCGCGAACTTACGGGTTACAGCGCATGGCGCAACGGGGACGATCCCTGTCTTGACCCCGAGTGCGGCGGCGGACAAACGGAGAGCGACGACCGCACCATAATCGGCCTGGACGGAAAGCGCATCCGAGCGAGCGATTGGCTCCAATGACAGAACCCACGCGATTGGCTGCAACGGTAACAGGTCCCGGAATGGTACGCACGAGTGAGGGCCTGATTCGCTGCCCCGACGCCGAACGCTTGCCGGTGGGAAGTCACCTCCTGGTTGAAATAGCGAGCGATTCCCAAGGCGAACATGCCGTAGCAATCAGCGGAGCGGCATCATTTGCCCGCGTCAACCTGGAACTGCGGGGTAATCCGTGGAGGGAGTAACTAGCGACGCTAGGACGCGCTAGGACGGTTAGGGGGTATAAAACCCCTACCCTAGCCCCGAAAAACTAACCTAGAGCTTCCTAGAGCGAATACGGGGCTGTCTAGGGGTGGGGTAAAAGGTCTAATTTCAGCGTCAAAAGGAGAATCAAACGATGGTAACAACGGTAACAACCGAAAACACAGTAACCGGCTGGGCCGGTGTAATTGCCGACTTATCAGCCAAACGGCAAGCTGCGCAGGCGCACGCCCAGGAGTTACGCAATCAAAAAGCGGCCTTGGCATTGGAAGCGGCGATGGGAAGCGACGCTGCCAAAAAGCAAGTCACCAAGCTCAATCAGGAGTTGGCGCATCTTACTCTGGAGGCCGACGATTGGGATAGCGCCATCCGTCAAGCCGAAAGCGAGAAGCAGAAGGCCGAGCAGGCCGAGAAAGATGCTGCCGAACGGGAACGGCAAGCGGAACTGAGTCGGCTTGCAAGCACGGCCATCAATCACGCTGCTGAGTTTACCGCCAGCTTACAACAAGCCGTGAAAGCGGGCGCGGCAGTTAAGGCGGTAATACAGAAAATGCTCCCGCTGGCCCGGCCCGACGAGATGACAAACCTCAACCGGATCTTAGAGCGCGGCCCGTTTATGCGGTGCGCTCAGTGGGCCGGGCTTCAGCCGTTCATCGAATTTCAAGGCTATCCTGGTCCGAAAGATCACATCACGGCGCTACAAACCGAACTTTCAATCTATCTCGGCAAGTGGCTCAACAACCAAAATGGAAAGGAGTAATTGAAGTGACGAATACTCAAGCCGACATTGGCATCAGGCGGATGATCTACACATTGACGCCGCCCGCGTACAGAAACTTCGAGCCGGGCGGCACGGTGCAGTACAACTGCAACAAAGGGGGCATGGTCATTGCGGGCGTCACCTACCAGCCCGGCAATGCGTTGCCGCTGGGCGTACTGCCCGACGATGTGCTCGAAGTCTTGTTTAACCAGGGTGACATCAACCCGGCGAGCTAAGGAGGAAACATGCCGCAAAAGCTCGATTCGCTCAAGGTCAACGAGGTCTCGGTTTGCGACTTTCCGGCCAATGCGTCTATTGATCCGCGCACCGGCAAGAAGATCGCTCACAGCCGCGTTGCGATCTTCAAAAGGGACACACCCGAGTACGTACCCATCCGGGTTCGCGCCCAGCGTATCCGCGATCAAGTTACAGCCAATGGCGAAAGGCTCGCGGAGCTATTGGCAAAGTCATCGGTAAAGCGCAAAGACGATCCCGGCACTCAGGATGTCGATGCCGACGATGTTACTCCGCGTCAGAAGAAATCCAAGAAGAAAGGGAAGAAAATGCCTAAACTCAAAACGATTTTGAAGTCCGCGGCGGTGCAGTCATCGGCCGCATACACAAGCGACGATCTTTACCAAGCTGTCCAGAAACGGGCGCGGAAGATTGCTCTGAAAAAGAACTGCTCCGTCGAGTTAGCCGAGGGCAGGATTTGGGAGGAAATCTACAAGACATCAGCCGTCATGGACCCTCCCGAGTTACGACGCCAACCGAAGATGATGCGGGCGACAAAAAGTGAAGCCGAGCTTGATCGACGAGCCCGCAGCCTCCAGAAAGCCAACGCCGGTTTATCATACGCCGAAGCTGCATCAAAGGCTTTGGAACAAGACCCGTCGCTGTATACAAAGTACACCGAGGAAATCTCCACGCCGGGGGCGCAATATCTTGTGCCCGAGTCCTCGCAACCGGACTTCTCGAAGATCGGCAAGGATGACGCCGATGGGTGCCCCCAGTGCGGCGAAGACGTCGATGACGATGATACCTACTGCGCCGGTTGCGGCAAGAAACTCCCGGAGACATCTAAGCGGCACTAAGCTTTCAAGTTTTCCCTGGCAACCTCCGGCTATCCTTCCGGAGCTAGGCCGCCGGGCCGTCAATGGAGAACGCTTGCGCTTTTTGTTTCTCCACGGGGTGTATCGTTTCGATTTCCCCCCGGAGTCAGCGGTCCGCGTGGCGGTCCAGGGGCAGAGCCTATGGCAGGTTCACTCGTCGGACGCGTGCGCGGTAGAGGCAGCCTCCCGGCGGAGCCTTGCTATAGGCTCTTTTTTGTTTTCCTCGCGGTCAAAACCTCCTTCATCCGCGAGCAAATCGGGCGGGCGGGCGGTCCAGCATGGGGTCCGTCCTCGCCCGGAATCCCTTCTCGCGGTACACATCCTTCCGCGAGCGCCGGGCAGGGGTCATGAGCGCGGAGCCGTGGGCCAGCTCCGCGTCCTGCCCGGAATTCCCCCTTCCATCCCTCCTAAAACACAAATCCCCTCTTGACAACGTTCGGACGCCTATGCCATGATCGGAGTGAAGGAGAGCAAACCCTTGAAAGGGGTGAAATTGTGCTCTCCGTCGAAACTCAATCAAAAACCTCCAAGATAAATTCTGCAGTACGCCTCAACCTTCCCACCAGAAGTCTCCGCAGCCTGCTAGCGTTCATGCAGGAACGGCAGACCATCTACCTCAAGCGCAAAGCAGGCCTGCCGTTCCCATGGACCGAAGACCCTGTTTTGAGAAACTACCGCCTCGAAAATGTCTATCGCGAGCAGGACAAGGAAACCACATGGTGGCGAGAAAATTGGGCTATTCCTTACGCCGATCACGAAAATCTCTGGTTCGCAGCCTGCCTGTTCCGGATGATTAACTGGAGTCCGACGCTGGCCGAAATCGGCTTCCCGGAAGATTGGAATCCGGCGCGGGTTCTTCAAATCATGGAGCAACGCAAGGCGCGCGGCGAAAAGGTCTACACTTCCGCCTACATGATGCCGGAACACGGCGAGAAGAGTAAAGCCCGCTACACGGTTCTCCGTGTATTGAACCCGCTGTGGACGCAGGTCGCCGACGGCAATCGCCCGGTCTGGGAGAAGGATGACCCAGCGAGATATTCGTGGGCTAGCCTCCGGGATGCTCACGAGTGGCTAGGCCAGTTCTACGGATTCGGGGCAGGCTTCTTAACCTACGAAATCGTAACCGATCTCCGCCACACGCGCTACCTCTGCAACGCGCCGGACATCTATTGGTGGGCAAACCCCGGCCCCGGAGCGGAGCGCGGTATCTGTCGCCTCCGGGGCGACTGGACGAGGATTCCCGCCTGGGATCAACTCCGCTACATGCGTATCGCCTTCCGTTGGCTCCGTAAGAACCGTGACCGGGGAATCCTGCCCACGCTGGAGATGCGCGACGTTGAGCACTCGCTTTGCGCCTACGATAAATGGCAGCGGGCGCACGAGCGTTTGCAGGCGGGTTCGAAGCCGAGTCTCGAACGCTTCCGCCTCAGCCTTCCACTGGTTCGCAATCTGTTCGGCGAGATGGTGCCGGGCCGGAAGACGGCTTAAAAGCCGGGCAGGCGCGATGCAGGGTGGTGGCCGGTGGGGCGGGGGGTATAAAACCCCCACCCCGGCCCCGGCGGCGCGTCCTAGGACTCCGTATATGGTGAAAAACGTGGTTTAGGCCCGACCGGCGGGACGGCTTAGGGGCCGAATCCCCCCAAACTACTGAAACTGGACCACTTGCGCTAGCGCTAGTAGTATAATAGGGTAGGAGGCGAAATGAGGAAACGGAAGAAAAACGCGGCGGCGATGGCCCTGGCAAAGCGGAGCGCCACCAAACGCTATAAGACAATGACCGACGCCGAGCGCTCGGAGCAGGGGCGGCGGGCCGCAGCGTCGCGCCGCGACCGGCAACCGAAAGGGCCGTGGTATGGATTGGTCGCGCTCCCGGCAGATTACGTCTGGCACGGCGCTGCCCATGCTGCAAAGGTATTAGACGAAGCCCACGCCGATTCCGCCAACGTGGTTTTCTGGAGCCGTAATCGAGCCGAGGTCGTGTCACGGTCGCAGGAGGACGATCTCTGTGACCGTACCACTCTGATCGTCGAACAGGACTGGGACCCTCACGCCTTCCGAATCATACGTGAGTATAGGCCCGACACGGAGCGGCAACTGCGGGCCTTGCGGACTGTACTCGATAGCGAAGGAGGCCAGTCATGAAGATGAAGGTCGCCTACTTGCGCGTTTCCAGCGATGAACAACGCGAGAAGCAGACCATCAAAACGCAACGCGTCGAGGTCGAGAAGTTTTGCGCTGCGCAGAAAGTGAAACTTGACAAGTTCTACCAAGACGACGGCGTCAGCGGCACCATCCCGCTCGGCAAGCGGCCATACGGGAGCGCTATTATGAGGGACGCGGCGGCGGGTCTTATCGGGGAAATATACGTCCTGAAATTCGACCGGCTCGGCAGGGGAACGCGTCATTTTCTCAACGCGGTCCATCGACTGGGGCAACTCGGGGTTGTCGTCCGCTCGATTATGCAGCCCCTCCCCGACGGCGCCAGCGGAACCATGATGATGCAGATGTGGGCCGTTATCGCGGAGTGGGATCGAAACAACATTCTGGCGACCACGCGGGCGGGCCTGCAACGGAAGGCGGCGGCGGGCGGATGGACCGGGGGGCTGGTGCCGTTCGGGTATCGCGTAGAGGGCAAGGAGCGCGACGCGCGGCTGGTCAAACACGAAATCTATGCCGATCTCGTCCACCGTCTTTTCGAGCGGAGAGCCAAGGGCGAGTCCTGCCAGGTGCTCGCTGATTACCTGGATGCGCGGGGTGTTCCGACTTCAAGACAAAACCCCGGAAGCGTCTGGCGCTCCAATTCCGTGCGCATTATCATCACGAATCCGGTTTATACCGGCAAGCGGCAATACGGGCGGCGGCAGTGGATCAAGGTCGAGGACGAAGCCGGGGATGAGACCCGGCATTTGAAATTGACGCCGGAACGGGTCATCGAAGCGAAAGTCCCGGTAATCGTTGACCAGGACTTGTGGGATCGGGCCAACGCGATGCTGCATCGGGACCAGCTTGCAGTGATGGCCCAAGCCAAGCAGAATTATCTTTTGAAGGGCCTGATAACGTGC
>Ga0116111_1002204_pt1 | contig 12171 bp, 11 predicted proteins | sample June2015DPH_8_10_FD_89720 | JGI IMG/M metagenome (GOLD analysis project Ga0116111, IMG submission 89720) | Peatland microbial communities from SPRUCE experiment site at the Marcell Experimental Forest, Minnesota, USA - June2015DPH_8_100 | ecosystem: Environmental > Terrestrial > Soil > Wetlands... | reverse complement strand
GGCGCGGCGCTGGAGCATATCCGCGGCCTCGGCCCGGACAAACGGATCGTCGTCTTTCAGCAGCTCGATGATCGAGTCCACCGGATTCGAAGTCCATATCCGGGAGAGCCCGCGAAGAATGGCCTCCTTGACGGCCCGCGAACCCTCCTTGTGAAGTTGCAACACGAGGATATCGGCAGCCTCGGGAGCGCCCGATTCGCCAATCTCCTCGGCGGCGCAGCGCCGGTCGGATTCCTCGGGCGCGCTGAGCGTTTCGATTAGTTTGCTATCGATCATGAACGCATCCCCTGATGCACAAGATTCTGATGCGCCGCTTTTCCCAAAGTCCTGGCCTCGAGGATACGGACCAGTCGGGCGGCGATTTCCCAGCTCGGCAGCACGATCTCGGCGCCGCCGCGCTTGATGGCTTGAAAGGGCATGCCGAAGACGACACAGCTTTCCTCGGACTCGGCGATCGTGACGCCCCCGGCCTCGCGGATACTGACCATCTGATCGGCCCCGTCGTCGCCGATACCGGTCATGAGCACTCCGATGGTCCGGCGGCCATAGACAGCGAGGACGGATTCCATCATGACGCCGACTCCAGGCACGAAGAGCGTCCGGGGCTGGCTTGGCCGGCGCAGCACTACATCGCCGGTCAGCTTGCGGTAGGGACAGAGATGGAGATTGTTGGCGGCTACATAGCAACACCCGGCATGCACGGACGCGCCAGTTTCAGCCTCGACCACTTCGATGGCGCACTCCTTCTGCAAGCGGGAGACGTAAGGGCCGATGAATGCCGCCGGCATGTGTTGAACCAGAAAAATCGCAGCGGGGATGTCCTTCGGCAGGCCGGGAAGCAGGGTGCTAATGGTCGCCGGACCGCCGGTCGAGATTCCGATAGCGATGGCACGCATTTCCCCCAGCGGAGAGATCGCGGATCGCGACACTGCTCGCGGCGGCGATGCCGTGGGCCGCGGCCGCTTGACTACGCCGGATGTTGCTGCCGCGCGGATCTTGGCAATCAGCTCCTCGGCAATGCCGTCCAGATTCGCGGAGACCGTACCGTCCGGTTTGGAGACGAAGTCGAAGGCCCCCAACTGCAGGCATTCGAAGGTTTCCACCGCGCCTTGCTGGGTCAGCGAACTAAGCATGATGACGGGGCAGATCTTTTCGGCCAGGATCATCTGCATGGCGGTGATGCCATCGAGCTTCGGCATGTTGATGTCCATGGTCACGACATCGGGCTTCAACTCGATTGCTTTCTGGACTGCGTCTTCGCCGTCTCTGGCGGTCGCGACCACCTTGATGTCAGGCGCTCTGGCCAGCAGCCGGCTGATCAGATTTCGCATTAACGCAGAATCGTCTGCGACCAAAACGCGAATGATAGACGCCTGCTTCATCGACTCAGCCTCACCGATTACCAGTGCGCGCGATTGCCGGTGGCGCGCCGGGCGTCGCTGCCCGGCGGGACGGGCGAGACGCCCGTCACTCCACCGTGGGAGAGCAATTGAAGTACCGGGCTAGGCGGGGACAGCGAGCTTCGCCAGTTCGCTCAGCTCTCCGCGAGTCAGCACCTTCTCCACATCGAGCAGAACGATCATTCGTTTTCCGTCCTCGACTTTTCCGATCCCGGAGATGAACTGGCCATCGACTCCATTGGAGATGCTGGCCGGAGGTGGAGCGATATTGCGCTTGGAGATGCTCAGAACCTGTTTCACCGAATCGACCACTAGGCCGGTCTTGGCGCCGCCGAGATCGACAATGATGACCCGGGTATGATCGTCGGAAGCTTTCTCCTCCAACGCAAAGAGGGTTCGGGTGCTGAGCACGGGAATCACTTCGCCACGCAGGTTGGTGACGCCTTCGACGAACTTGGGCGCTTTGGGGGTTTGGGTGATTTTCGACAGCCGGTCAATCTCCTGAATCCTGGCAATGGGAATGCCGTACTCTTCTTTGCCCAGCAGGAAAGTCACCAGTTGCACTTCTTCCCCCTGACTGTTTTCTTCGTCTTTTTTCTTGTCGCCGGGTTTCGTCTCTTCCGCGGCGGTGGCAATGGCGGCGACTGCGCCTTCGCCTGCGTCTGCGTCCTGAGAGCCTTCGGTGATCTTGGCCAACACCTTATGATCCAGCAGGCTCCCGGTGGCCAGAAGCAGAATAAGACGGTTGCCATTGTCGAGTTTGACGATCCCCGAAAGGTTGACGCCTTGTTCATGCGCAACGTTGGGCGGGGCCTCGATGGCGTCGTCCTGAACACCCAGCACTTCATTGACATGATCGACGACCAGGCCGAGCTGGAAGCCTTTGGAATCGACGACGATGATGCGCTGGTCCTCGTGAATGCTGCCCTCGACCTGTTCTTCAAAGGTGTGCAGGGCGGCGACGATTGCCTTGGCGGAGGCTACGATGTCTTTGCCGACCGCGTCCATCCCCTTCGCATCCAGATCGTGACCGGCGGCGGCGCTGGCCTGCTTGGTTACGTGTTCATTCAATCCACGTGCCTGTGCAAGGGTCTCGGTGAGGGACTGGCTCGAACTGTTGAAAGCCGAGAGCCAAGTGCGAAGCTGTTCGGCGGCTGCCGTCACCCGGTGCATATCCAGGTTCTCGCCGGAAGTGTTCTGCGTCAGCCAGGTCTGGTAATCGGCGCTCGCCAGACGGCAGGCGGCGATCAGATCGGCTGCGAACGAGGTCTGCCGCAGAAGGCGGCGCAGATCGACGATCGGAAGGATCTGCCCTCGCACCGTCAACACACCCAGCAGGTGTTCGGGCGCGCCGGGCACTTCTTTCGGTGTTTGCACCCGCAGAATCTCGCGGACATGCTCCATGGGAAACGCAAATTCTTCCCGGCCGATTTGGAAACTGACCAGTTGCCGCACTTCGCCCCCCTTTGCCTGCCCCTCTTTATTGCTCAGCGCCTCCTTGGCCTGCGCTTCGTTACTGGAATGGGCAACGGAGCTCTTCGCAACTGCTTCCGCGATGGCGTCGCCGGCGCCAGTGCTGCTGCCAAAGGTGCAAACGCGGCGGGCATCAAGCGCAATGATGATGCGTTCGCCGTTGTCGAGCTTGACTACGCCATCAATATAGTCGGCGGTTTCGTTACGGATCGCCGCCGGAGGCGGCTCGAACTCGTTCCGGCCGACTCGGGTAACCTGGCGCACACCATCCACCAACAACCCGGTTCGCTTCCCCTCGATATCAATCACCAGCACCCGGCTGCGGTCGGTGTGCTCTTCACGCTTCATTCCGAATCGGGTTCGGATGTCGAAGATCGGCAATACCGCTCCCCGGAGACTCGATATGCCCTCGACATAGTCCGGGGTGTGCGGCAGCTTGGACATCTTCGGCAGGCGGATGATTTCCTGCACCGACATGATGTCGAAGCCGAACTCTTCATCCTTGAGCAGAAAGGTAACCAGTTGCGTTCCATCGGCTCCCGCCTTGGCGGCGTGCTTCACGGTCTCCGTAGCCATTGCAGTTCTCCTCGCGTCCGGCGCTGCCGGAACCGCGTCTGGTTGCGTACCATCCGCAACCGCCTTGGCGGCGCGCTTCACCGTCTTTGTGGCCGTTCCAGCACTCCTCGCGTCCGGCGTGGCCGGAACCGTGTCTGGTTGGGTTGCATCCGCTCCCGCCTTGGCGGTGGGCTTCAGGGTTTCCGTAGCCATTGCTGTGCTCCTCGCGTCCGGCGTTGCCGGACCATGATCTTCGCCTACCTCTTGTTTTTTCATGGTCCCTATCCGTGCTGGAGTTCGTCGGCTTGAGCTGCGATTTCTTCGACCGCCTGCAAGATTTCCTGGGCCGCTTTCAATCCCTGTTCGGCTGCGGTCGCGGACTCGGTGCTGGCGCGATTCATTTCTTCGGAAGCGGACGCGATCTGCTCGCTGGCCTTAGACGCCTGCTGCAGAGCATTCACCGCTACCTCCGATCCCTTCGCAATGACATTGATGCCAAGCTGAACTTCCTTGATGTCCTTGGCGATACGCTCCAGGTTCGCGGTCGAGACCTTGGCGCGCTCGGCCTCGTCTTTGGCCTTGATGCCGGCGCCTTCAATGTCGGTGACCACTTTTGTGATCTGGCCCTGAATGCTCTTGACCAGGTCCTTGATACGATCGGCGTTTTCGCTGCTCTCGTTGGCGAGCGAGCGGATGTCCCCGGCAACTACCGAGAACCCCCGTCCAAACTCACCCGCGCGAGTCGTTCTGATGGGGATCCGCTGCCTGCTCGACACCAATATCGCGAGCTGCGTTATCAAGGGAAACAGTCCGGCTGTCGATCGCCGTTTGGTGAAAGTTGCGATGGCACAGCTCGCCATATCTGCAGTCACTGAAGGAGACTTGCGGTTCGGAGCTGCTCGGCTTCCTCATGCCAAACGCTTGCACTCCATGATTGAGGAATTCCTTCTGCGCGTGGCGGCCCTGCCTTGGGATTCAGATGCAGCCCAACAATACGGCCAGCTGGCTCTCCAAGAAAAAGCCTCAATGCTAACGCGGTGACTTTCCCACTAGCCATTGCCATCGTCACCCCATGGCTGAAAACCACCACTTTGGTGGAACCGGGCCACCGGAGTCTCGCGAATCGCCGCCTGTCAGCGCTGCTATGCCTCTCTTATCTTGCTAAGAAATAATGTAGTTATACGAATTGCTGCTCATCGCTCGACATTGGCACCCGGCCTGCATTCTTTCAGGCAGAGATTTGTCCCCAACGAGGTGGAGGTACGTATGAAATTCAAGTTAATAGCAGCACTTCTAGGATTGATGATCGCGATTCCAGGCGCCGTCGTCGCTCAGAACTCGGACGACCAGACGCCGGATCAAGATTCGAAACCGTCGCCGAACATCCAAGCGCCCATGCCGGGTCCCAACGACCAGGGTTCCGTGGACCAAGGCTCGATGGACCAGGGTTCGATGAATCAGGGCACGATGGAGCCAGGCTCGAACGACGCAAGCTCCGGCAATCCGAGTTACAACACGCCGGCTCCGGAGGAGACTCGCGGCGTGGCGCGCATCAGTTTGATTCATGGTGACGTCTCGACGCAGCGTGGCGACTCCAAGGATTGGTCGGCGGCTGTGCTCAATGCCCCCGTCGTTGCTGGCGACCGCGTTTCGACCGGCGACAAAGCGCGCACTGAACTTCAGCTCGATTACGCCAACATGCTGCGCCTCGCTGAGCATACGCAGGCCAACATCACGCAGCTCACCCGCTCGCAAATCCAGATCCAACTTGGGCACGGGATGGCGAACTACTCCGTTTTCAAGAACAGCGACGCGGACGCCGAAATCGATACGCCCAATGTTGCCATTCGCACCGAGCGCCGCGAATCCAGCTTCCGAATTCTGGTTACTGCCGACGATCACACTGAGGTGCTCGTCCGCAGAGGCGAAGTGGAAGTGACGACTCCGCAAGGCGGCACGCGCGTGGGAGCGGGCCAGTTCATCACTGTGCAGGGCACCGGCGATCAGGAGCAATACAAGATCGGCGAAGCACCTGCCCGCGATGACTGGGATCAGTGGAACACCGATCGCGACAACATGATCCGCAATGCGGTGTCACGGCAGCGCACTAACGACTATTACGTGGGAGCGGAAGATCTCGACGCCCACGGCACCTGGTCGGAAATTCCGGACTACGGTCCAGTGTGGCGGCCTTCCGAACCGGCCGGCTGGGCTCCGTATCGCGATGGCCGCTGGGTGTATGAGCCTTATTGGGGATGGACGTGGGTTTCTTATGATGACTGGGGCTGGGCCCCGTATCACTACGGCCGCTGGATGTATTACGACAACGCGTGGGCGTGGTGGCCTGGGCCGGTTTACGGATATCCGTTCTACCGTCCGATTTGGGCGCCAGCTTATGTTTCGTTTTTCGGATTCGGCGGTGGTTTTGGATTCGGCTTCGGTTGGGGCTGGGGCTCGATCGGCTGGCTGCCGCTGGGACCGTGCGATCATTTCCATCCGTGGTGGGGCCGGTGGGGCGGGCGCTTCGGGGAGGGTCGTTTCGACGCATTCAACCGCGGCGGGTTTGCTCCGCTGCACGGCGGCACGCGATTCTCGAACGTGAACCTGGCGCTGCATGACCCGCATTTCCGCGGCGGGACGACCGTCTCGGGCAGAGAGTTCGGCGCCGGCCACATGAACGCTCAGCCGATGAGTCACGCGCAATTCCAGAACGCGCATTTCTCGACCGGCAGACTGCCCGTGACTCCGAGCCGCCAGAGCTTCTCGGCCAGCGGACGCCCGGCGGCTGCCTCAACGACTCGAAACGTTTCGCAGAATCAGCACTTCTTCTCGGCCCGAGGCAGCACTGCAGCCGCGTCGCGCTCGTCTGAGCGAGGGCAGTCGCAGCAGGTCTCGAACGGCAACCGGCAGGATGGCAGCTCCAGTGGAAACGGCCGCGAAGTTTCGCGACCCGGTAACAATAGTTCGAACAGCGGGTTCCATCGCTCCAGCCCAAGTTCGGAAAGAAGTCCGGAAAGAAGTTCGGAAACGCGAGGCAGTTCGAACTGGGGTTCGGCGCCCAGGCCCGGCAGCTCGGGTGGCTCGACAACCGCTCGCGAAAACGGCAGCAACGGCGGCTGGCGGAAATTTACCCCGATGCCCCCACGCTCATCTGCCGAGGCAGGCAGGGCGCGTGAGTCGGCCGGTTCGTACGGCTCCTCCCGCGGTTCGGCTTCGGGGGGCCGTGGCTACGGCGGATACTCTCGTCCGCCACTCAACATGAGGCAGCCCATCGTCACTCCGCGCTCGTACGGCGGAGGTCGATATGGCGCTGGCCCTTATGGCGGCAATCGCGGCGGTTACGGCGGCGGCGGACGTTCAGCTCCGAGCGGCGGCCATTCGGCGCCGAGCAGTCACAGCGGTGGATCGTCGCACGGCGGCGGATCCTCGCACAGCGGAGGATCGTCGCACGGCGGAGGATCGTCGCACGGCGGTGGCGGTGGCGGCAGACATGGGAGGTAACACTGCGCTGGATTCTTTCCCAGCGTAGTGACGCAGCATAGCAACACTCTATCCCAGCAGTGAGACGCGCAACCACGCGTCCCACTGCTCTTTTTTTTGCCGAAGCTCATGTGGCGACGGGCATCCCGTCCAGCTAAGGAAATTGAGCCTACACGCTCTCCATCATTCAGCTTTGGTGGGCCCGCCTGGATTCGAACCAGGAACCAACAGATTACTTCACATCAACTAAAAACCAATGATTTCAGCGACTTCCCACTCGCTTTCGTGGTCACAAGTAAGCAGATTTGGTCACAGTTGTTACCCCAGATGTTACCCAAATTGCCAGCGTCCCACGCTAACGCCCGCCCGTTGCCCCCCCCCGATTCTGTGGAGCCTCGGCTGCGGGTAGGCTCAGCCCCAATCAGGCGTCTCAAGCCCTGTCAGCAGCCTTTGTAACCAGTCTGGTGGGCACGTCTTGGTCGAGGTTCACCCTTTGAGTGCCCTGCTCGGCAGGCCGAAACTGCGGGTTCCATACCACTATAGCGAACAAAAGGCGAACCTGCTAAACTCGTATTCGGAACCTCACGGCAACGTGTCGTGAGGTTCCACTTTCATCACGGTCCGGTGTTGAGCCCCATGGACGAAGGTCGAAAGCGCGTTCTGCTGATCGCCGCCAGTATCCTTGCTGCGAGGAAGCTGGCACAGTACGACGGCGGGACTAGGGTTCCTGAGAAAGCGATGGAGGGAGTGACCAAGAAGTACGTGGGACAAACACAGCAGTCCGCGAACCCTTCGCCGTTCTGTTCTTCAAATAGTCAGCGGTTTCACTATACTTCTGCCATGACCTTCTGGGATGAAGTTCTTGCCATCTTCCTCGGCGATGTTTTCGCAAGCGTGCTCCTCATCGTGTTGTACGTCATGATTCAGTGGTTCTTGCGGGCCACGGATGTCACGGTTGCTTACAATTGGAGTTTCACAGGGCCGAACTTCTATCCGAATTTCGACATTAGAAACCGCTCTGGGTCGAGAACCTATCTGTTGGCGAACATCGCATACACGAGGAACGACGGGAGAGAGAAGGTTTGGTTCGACAATGATTCGATCATGGATGAGGGATTGCCACCCGGAAGTATTCGAGGGCGGAAGTTCAAGATCGTACCCGTCAAAGGGCTCACTACCGCTCAAGAGGCGATGAACCTTGAAGTCACTGTTCGACTTCAGAACGGACGTGCATTTTGGTTGACAGGAGTTGGGCCGGGTCAGACGAAGATGAGTCGGACTCAACGCATCGCATTTTGGCTGCGTGACCGATTCGAGAAAGCCGCCATACCATTGGAGTGATGCAGCCAAACAATCCAACGAGGAATCCCGGCGTCACGTCATGAGTGACATCAACGACATCGCAAACCGTCCGACGAGAATGCTAGAAGCAGGATTGCTCTTTGGCGTTGCGATTGACGCCATCCGGGTGATCAAAGTTGAACCCAGAACTGGCGGACAGCGATCTGCTCTTGTCAGCGTGGTCTTTTCTGTTATTGCTCTCGAATCATTCGTCAACGAGATGACCGAGCACGCCCAGAACATGTCCTCGATTCAACTTGCTGAAGTCGGCGTCTTCGCACAGATGATGGGTGATGCGGAGGAAGATCGTGCCAGCCTTGACTTCAGGTTGAGACTCGCACACTGGATTTTGACAGGGAGAATGATGGATCGAGGCAGTCAACCGTATCAGGATTTCGCACTGCTCATAGGTCTCCGAAACGATCTGGTTCACACGAAGCCGAACAGACTCTACACCTATGGCAAGACGACGAACGAGGAAGCTCATTCGAGGCTGATGAAGAGATTCAGAGATAAGAACATTCTTGCTGAAGAAAACTCGGCGTCGTGGACGCATCTCGTGCAGACGAGAGCCGTTGCTGAGTGGTCTTGTCGAAGCGTTGCAAGAGTCGTCAACGAAGTGTGTTCTGGAACTTCGCAGAGCGATCTTCAGAAAACTTTGACTTTCGTCAATCAGATGTTCCAGTCGTACATCGCAGGAATCTTCTGATCTACTGCGGAACAAATGCTTACCCGGACGAATGTCGTGAGCCAGAGCGTTTCATGCCGGGATTGTACAATGCGACATGCAATTCATTGGAGAAGACGCAGAGCGTTTTGCTGCTATCCATCGACTGCTCAAGAAAAATTGGATTGATCAGTACTCGGGAAAAGAATATCGAATCACGACTACCGGTCATCACGGTGACCGGCAAACGGCGCGGGTGAAGACCTACGGCGATGTTCTGATTGAGTACGAATACCATCCGGAATCGAAGTGTGCCGACGCGCGCAAAGATACTTGCAGCAAGCAAACGATTGGCCTGTTGCAGCGCCGACATGTACGGATCGAGCAGGTAAGGTACATTGGCAAGGAATCCAACAGCCTGGAAGAAGTGGAATCCGGCTTGATTCACTCAGAGCAGAGTGTCTACACCGAATACCCAGACCCGCGACGGGATGAATGGCAAACGAAAATTCTGCCCGCGCTCAGGGAAGTGCCATTGGTGCGTTTGGTGAAATTGAGCGGCCTTTCCCGGAGTTCCCTCATTGAAATTCGGGCTGGGCGTAGCAAGCCGCATCGCAAGAATCAAGAGTTGCTCGCGGCAGTCGTGGCGAAAGGCCCCAAATATAAGGAAAAATCAGTGATTCACGGCAACTGAGCCGTGTCCGGGCACCGCAGGTCGAAAATCTGAAATCGGAGCTACTTTGCATTTTCATTAAAGAATATGATGCGGCCCGACGCGGAGCTTTGATCAGTCCAACCCCTAGTCTGATTTCTTTGGGGTGATCAGCTCCCTACAGATTAACGTTGTTCCGGTTACCAGGCCCGCGACGAATCTGGCGGCCCGCGAGCGACCGCGTGCCTTTAAGCACGCGCCGCGCCACCGCCCGGCATCGCTATTTGAGCTTGAGCAGCGACTACCGGTGGGTGCTCGATATCCACGGTGTATTCAGTTGCGACACCATTATCCAGAACGAATCTAAAATGAAGCACTCCAGGTCGCGGCACAACTAGTCCATTCATGTTAACTATGCTTCGAGTCCTAGGGAGGTTTAAAAAATCCACGTGCATTCTCGTGTTCGTTAGTGGTGGTGCGTCATCATCCAGTGTGACGGTAAAAGTTCCTTGCACTTGTTGTGGATCGCCGTCTTCACGTAGGAAACGGAGCCCATCAATTACAATCCCATGCCGAGGAGGATTCATGGCAAATCTAAAGGGACTGGCGGGCTTTGTGTCGGAGTTGAGGGCAGAGAGAACGAATCTGGTAGATCGGCTTAGGCATGTTGATGCGGCTCTTTCGGTTCTTGGCAAGTTGGGCGGCAGGAGTTCGCACACGAAACCGAGGCGAACCATGAGCGCCCATGACCTGCGCATTCAGTTCGGGGACCTCCAAAATGGCCAGCACCTGCCCAGTACTGACCTTGTCCCCAACATCCACGAAGATGCGGCGGACGTAGCCCGCCACCTTGGCGTGAACATCGACCTGCTGAAACGGCCGGAATTCACCGGTGAGCGTAATGATGTTTTCGAGTGAACCACGGGCGACGACTACGACCGGAGCGACCCGTTGCGGAGTTTCATCGGCCTTCTTGGTTTTCGCGTCACCGAGCGAATGCACGAGCAGCGTAATCGCGATCACTGCGACAAGCGCTACAGCCACTCCAATCACTATGTGTCTGCGTTGCAGCGTCATTTTTTCACTCTAAAATCTACCCGGCTCTGAGTAGGATAAGCCCGACATGCGAAAGCAGAGAGCCAAACACGTGGCAGAGCTCCTCAGTCTCAATTATTGATGACTGAGTCAAAGTTCAGTTGGAATAGCTAGCTCTTGACAGCGTAGGAAGAAGAAGATCAGCAGGCGGGGGGTGGTCGGTTGTAGAGATTCTCTTCGATAAGGAAAGTTGGCAGAGGCGGGCCGGCCGGCACCACACGGGCATAGAACGTGGGAGCCTGCTCCGCCGCAATCTTGGACACGGGAGAAGCCCAACCAACCGCATCGCTATCCATGTGCTGCCGCATAGACTGCGGCGAGTCGGAGTGCACTGTTGTAGACTGGAAAGTTGTGTCGTGGAAAGTTCGCGTCGCCAGCGTAAGGACGAGAGAAAGCATGACCACGCTGACGAACCCCCAATGCCACTGGGGCACCGAACGAACCGAAACGTCTCTTGTCCCCGCTTTCCCCACGACAACTCCAGCACGATTATACACACCTCGTATCCGTAAACAATGTTACCGGCAACAATGGTACCGATCCGATTCCTGGATCGGCACCGCTACCGAAGCCAGGCGACAGGTGCTACATTCAACGCGATGCGTTCTGACATCGAACAAGCAGTCCAACTCTTGCGACAGGGGGACGAAGCCGCTTTGGAGCAGGCCCTGGCTCTACTCCAAAATACCGTGTTCTCTTTTAGCATGCGCGTCTGCGGCCAGCGTGAGGACGCCGAGGACACCATGCAAGAGGTGCTCGTGAGGTCGGTTCCGTACCTGCCTAAGTTCGAAAGCCCGAAGGCGCTCGTTGTGTGGCTTTATAAGGTGGCAAAAAACCGGTGCCTGATGAGCCGCCGCAGAAGCAAGTTCGCTCCGAAACAGGAGCTGTCTCTTGAAGAACTCATGCCCGATCGCAAAGAATTGGAGACACTGAGTGCCGAGGACAGCGTCAATCCAGAAATGTTCGCGATCCGAAGCGAAGAGGCGGAACGGTTGCGCGAGGCAATTCAGAGACTGCCGGCGCAGTATCGCATAGTCCTGGTCCTGCGAGACATGGAAGGACTCACAGACGAAGAGGTTGCGGAGATCACGGGCCTGCGCTCAGGAACGATTCGCGTGCGTCTGCACCGGGCGAGGCTGTTTGTTCGCAAGGAATTGATGAAAACACGGAAGCCGCGCCTCGGCCGGAAGGTCGAATCTGTCGCTTCGCGGGCTGCGGCTACGGAGAAATCCGGACCTCCTCGTTGTAAGGCGATGTTCGCGGAACTCTCGAACTATTTGGACGAGCAGCTCGACGACTCCTTGTGTGACGAACTGGAGAAGCACCTGGAAGGTTGTGGTCCCTGCAAGGCATTTCTTGCGAGTTTGGAAGCCACGATAAACGATTGCCGGCGGTTGCCGAGTCAAGCGCCGGATCGCGCTACGGCGAGCAGGCTGCGAAAGGAACTGTTGCAGCAGTATGAGAGCGCCCTATCCAAGACAAACAGCTAGGAACGGTGTTAAGTCTCC
>Ga0116111_1002203_pt1 | contig 12172 bp, 8 predicted proteins | sample June2015DPH_8_10_FD_89720 | JGI IMG/M metagenome (GOLD analysis project Ga0116111, IMG submission 89720) | Peatland microbial communities from SPRUCE experiment site at the Marcell Experimental Forest, Minnesota, USA - June2015DPH_8_100 | ecosystem: Environmental > Terrestrial > Soil > Wetlands >... | reverse complement strand
GCTCTTGCCAGCACGTGAGGCAATGGTGGCGATGGTGTAGACAGGCTCCCTGAGTCCCAAGAGTGACTTGAACCCCAGAGCTTCCTCAAGCGGGTGGATGTCTTCGCGTTGCAGATTCTCAACGCACTGGCACTCGATTGCCTCGGCATCGGTCAGTTTGACTACGCGGACGGGAAGGTTTTCGAGTTCCGCCAGTCTCGCCGCTCTTAGGCGACGTGCCCCAGCGACAACTTCGTACTTGCTTTCCTCCAGTTCGCGCACCAGCAGAGGGGCCAGAATTCCTTGCGCTCTCATGCTGGCAGCAAGTTCTTCGAGGTTCTTTTCATCGAATCGCTTGCGCGGGTTGGTAGCGGACTCCACCAATATGCTGATGGGAACGCTTCGATATTCGTTACTGATTGCAGTGTTCTGCGCGTCTTGCATGACTATTCTCCTTTTCATTGTTTTTGTTCCTTGGTAGTGGTTGGGGTGTGGCCGTCACAGCTCGGGCATGACGACCTGCACCGTTGTTCTTGGGTTGGGGTTTTGCGTTGGTTAAGCGGCAACCGCCGCTGGCTCGGGGGCAATGCCCCCGAGAATCACGGCAGCGGTCTGTTGGACGGCTTCCAAACTCTCGCGTAGGAGATTGGCGTCTCCATGCCAAAGCTGGATGTAATCGGCGGATGCGGTTCCGGTCTCAAGTCCGACCGCTTGGCAGACGACGAAGGCTACGGCTTCGGCTTCGGTTTCGCGGACTTGCTTGGTCGTCAGCGTGCGACGGTCGCCCCGGTGCAACATCTCGTGGGCGATTTCATGCGTTAGCGTGGAAAATTCCTCGGCGGGCTGCATCCCGGAAAGCAGTGTGATCTTTCCGCCATAAGACAGGCCCTTGGCGGGTGCGATCCTTTCGGAGTAGTTGAGTTCGACGCCTTGGACTTCGACAAACTTTACGAGGCGTTCCCGGTACCCGCTCACGTCGCCCTGTACTTCGGTGAGCGTGGGAAGTTCTTTGCCTTCGGTCTGAGTGATGTCGAACACATACACGCCTCGGAAACCATACAACGTGGGCTGAGTCTCCTTGGCATCCGCATTCTGTTCCGCATTCTCATCCTTCTTGCGTTTGTTGCCGACCATCGGAGCGAGAATGAAAATACCTTTTTCGCCACGCCGGACGAAGCGGCCAAGCGAGTTCCAAGTGCGGAGTCCCGCAACGTTTGTGGCATCTGGTTTCTGCCTCGCGATCAGCATGATGTTGCCGAAGCTGTAGTTGCGAAACTTGGCCATCGCTCCGAGATACTGCGTAAGCACCTGACTCTGCCCAAACTCCAGCGACTGCACCAGATAATCCACGGCCCCTTTGGTTTTTTGGTTGACTTCTTCTAATTTCATGTTTTTTCCCTTCTGCCGGTGTCGGCTTGTTTTTTCTTTCACTTGAGCGGCAGCGAGAAAAAACACGCCGACACTGGCGAAGGGACAGAACGGAGGCCGAAGGAGGGTGGCAGGGCGTGAGGGAAAGCGCGGTGAGTGCCAAACGCGGTTGGGGTTAGTTTGGCGTGAAACCGGCGCAGTCGGAAACGCCCGCCCGAGCCGCGGCCAAGCGGCGTCCACCCGGAAGAGGCCGAAGTGAAGAAAAGATGGCGCAGCCTCCCGTTTGAGATTGTTATAGTGCTTGACGAAGGACGGCCTTGTAGGAGAAGGGTATCTTGAGCCTTGTCCTGACGGATTATCAAGGCCTCCCGCGGTCGGAAGAGGAAGCTCTGACTCTTTACTTCCCGCTCTTGGCGACGGCGATTGCTTTTGCCATGAGCGAGGCGATAAAATTCTGGAAGTTGAGTTCGGCTGCTGGTTCACGGTACAGGCCGCGCGGACCGTGGGCAGCGTTCGACATCAGAAAGCAAGCGGCATCGTACAACCGCTCCCGGACGAGCTTTGTCAGGAGAATCTCGTAACGCTTCGCGTAGGAAGCTTCCTTGAATTCCGGGAAGACCTTGAAATGCGGTTCCCTGGCCCGCACGGGGTTGATGGATGCGGGAGCCTCCTCGAGGAGCATCAGATAGCCGAGCCACGGACGCGCGGACGGGTTGAAAGCTCCCTCCCGGTATGCCGCCCAAATATCTGTGGCGCTCCCGATCGCTTCCTCGGTGCGGTTATTGTAGTTATTTCCGAACGAGCCTACCTGGGACTTGAATTCGATGCCGGCCAGGAGCTTGCCGTCTGAAACGATAAGAAGATCCCATTTCTTCTCCGGTCGATACCAACCCGGCAGCTCGACATATTTCTCGCAGTAGACGTGCGCCTTGGGAAGGCCACTCTCACAGAGAAGGTCACGCACCAGATTGACGAAGCCATTCATCTGAGCCCCGCCCGTAACGGCCGACCGAGCCCCGGCATCCTTGCTTCCCGAGGCTGTTCCCTGCTTCTGGGCCTGAGTTTCTCTCGTGCTCCAGAAGTGTTTGATGGCAGCCCGAAGCCGCTCATCGATTTCAGGATTGAGAGTCATTTCGTGCGGCTCTTCTTTCGCAAATCGATGGTGGTCTCACTGAACAACGATGAAGTCTCTTCGGCGATTCGTTCGTGCGCCGAATCGAGATAATGCTCATCCACCTCGAACCCTATGCTGTTTCTGCCAGTGCGGGCAGCAGCGACCGTGGTGGTGCCGGTTCCGAGGAAGGGATCTAGCACCGTATCTCCAACGAAGCTGAACATTCGCACCAAGCGCTCCGCAAGCTCGACCGGATAGGGAGCCGGATGATGCCGCGTTGAAGCGCCCGTGACCCCTGACCAGATTTGCTGGAACCATTCTTTGTGATTTTCGCCGGAAATCACGCTTAAGACCCGCGTTGGAATATCAGGAGCGCGATACCCGCCAGGTTTGCGCTCCATGAGAATGAATTCAATATCGTTCTTGATGACTGAATTCGGCTCGTAGGGCTTGCCGAGAAAGCTGGAGCCATTTTCCACTTCGTAAGCAGCGTTCGAGATCTTGTGCCAAATAATGGGCGCCAGATTGTCGAATCCGAGTTTGCGGCAATGTTCCTGAATTGAGGCATGCAGAGGAACAACTGTGTGCCTCCCGTTGTTCTTCTTGCGGGAAAGGCATACATCTCCAACCACGCAGATAAGACGACCGCCTGGGACAAGGGCCCGAAAGCAGTGAGCCCACACCTTATCGAGTTCAGCGAGAAATTCGTCATAGTCTTCAATGTGCCCCATCTGCCCTTCTGAATCCCGGTATTCCTTCAGGGTCCAGTACGGCGGAGAGGTGACGACTAGATGAACGCCACCCTGAGCCAGCTTGCTCATTTCCCGTGCATCACCCAGGTTTAGCACATGCCTGGTCGGAACCTTGCGCACGGCATCTTCAATCAGGCGGATGAGCTTCTTGTCCTTGGCAATGCGCGGGATGTCGGTCTGGGGATTATTGAGGGGGTAAATGTCAGGCGGAACGAAGCGAGCGAGATCCCCGCTCAGCCCGTGGACCGGCGCATTCTTCGTTTCTCTTACCTTGGCGGCTAAACCCATGAAAATCAGCGCGGTTGTATCGTTCTATTCTCTCGTATAGGATCGCATTGTTTCCAGTTGCGTCAAGCACGATCTGATAGCTGCCGATGCTGACAGAGGACGATTTTAACACCAAGCGTGAGTGAGGCTCCATGCCCGACCAGGATGAATCTATCGACTTTGGTGAAGAGCCCGTTGAACCCCCGTCAACAGCGCTCGAGGAAAAGTACAGCAAGGAAATGCGGCAGATTGTCTCGCAAAAGATCGATCTGCCAATTTCTACGCTCCCGGAGATGATCAAGGAGCAGATTAACCTTAACCCCGATTTCCAGCGCCGGGACAGGTGGGATGAAGAAAAACAGTCCCGCTTCATCGAGTCGATCATCATGAACGTACCGATCCCCCCCGTTTTCCTGGGTGAAGACCAGTACGGCATGTATGTCGTCCTGGATGGAAGACAGCGACTCACGGCCATCAAAGAATTTCTGAATAATACGTTCAAGCTCAAGTCTTTAAAAGTATGGGCAGACCTTAACGGTCAGAGCTACCACGATCTCCAAAAGAAAAAGCTCGCCGCTGCTATTACCCGCCGCTTCATTCCCGCCATTGTCATCCTTAAGGAGTCCTCCACTCAGGTGAAATATGACGTGTTCGACCGGCTTAATACCGGGGGCGTAATCGCTGCGCCGATGGAAATTCGGAATGCCGTTTTTCAGGGAGGATTCAATAAGCTTATTAGACAACTGGCTGAGCTTTCGGAATTTCGACGACTCTGGGACATACCAACCGACCAGGGGGAACTTGAAAAGAATGGCTTATATCGAGACATGAGCGATCTCGAGATCGTCCTTCGATTCTTTGCGCTATCGCACTACGATCAAATGAACATGAAATACAAGGACTATCTGGGCGACTTCATGGACAGGCGTAATAAAGAATATGCAGCGAATCAGGCTCTTGAGAAGGAAGACAAGGAAGTCTTCGTCAGAGCGATTGAAAATTGCTGGATCGTCTTCGGCGCGGCGGTATTTCGCAAAAATGAGCAGTCGAAGAAATCAGTACCATTGGCGGATGCTGTGATGATTGCCCTTTCGCCCTATCCGCATGACGTAGTGCAACAAAAGGCCAACGGCATCCGCGCGGCGATCTCCCAGCTCCTGGAAAACAATGAAGAGTTTCTCAAGGCTTTTGGCACCGGGACCAATGGGAAGGGCGCAATCACTAAGCGGATTCAGCTAGCGCAAGAGGCTGTAAGGGTCGCTGTCGAGCGGTGACCAACGGAACTTATGCAAAAGGCCCTACCCAATCTCAAAGCCTCGCTCGATAGGGTCAGAGCTATCACCAACGACATAGACTCACATGCACAGGACGCATTAAGAGACCCCGCTGTTCAGGCGCGTCATGAGACAACTCTGTGCGCATCTACGGTCATTCTTAGTGGCTTTCTGGAATCGTTCCTGCGCGACGTGGCGGAGGAAGTGATCAGCGACATCTGTACTCGCGGAGTACCCTTTAATACTCTTCCTTCGAAGATTCGAGTCGCTCACTATTCGGACGGCGCTCTCTATTTGCAAGAAATGGCACGGCTGGAAAAGAAGGAGAATCCAGTTATCTTGACCAAGGCGGCAGACGCGGCGCGCCGACTTGCCTCTGTGGGCGGCTCTCAATTGCCATACGAACTTCTTTGGGAGGCGTTCGCTGAAACTCAAGCCAATCCGGGACCCGATCAGATCAGTGCCTTTCTCAGACGATTTCATATCGACCAACCACTGCCAACTTTGGCAGGCGCGATGAGTACCTCGGAGAATAATCTTTTGCTGAGGTTGAGAAGCTTTATGGAGATTCGTAACGAATGCGCCCATACCGGTTCGGCGGCAAACGTGCCAACCACAAATGATGTACTCGGATTCTGCAGCCTTATCGAGGAGATCGGAACGGGCATGGTCGCTGTATTTCAGGACACCCTTGGCAAACCACCTTATGTTGTGCTGCCCCCGCCTGTGCAGGTTGGGCCATAAGCCTTCGGAACGCATCTCTTCAATCATTTGACACATGCCACGCCGGGTCATCGCAGAGATGTTAGAAATCGCACGCCGACATGAAAGCAGGCCATCAGGTGACGGGTAATCTGAAGCATTTTCCGAGATTCTGGCAGAAAACCAAGATCATAACGCCACGGGAATTCAGTAGCCTTGTCGAGCCGGGTTTAATACAGTAGCGAAGTTCAGGAGATGATGTGCGCATTGAAGAGGGGAATGATGGGAAAAAACGGTAAGGCGGTCGTCATCAGCGTTTCGACACGCGAGGCGACGCTCAAGAAACGCTTACGGCGCCATCTAAGGTCTCTGGGCTTTCACAAAAGCGCGGACGGCACATTTGCCCCTCCTGGTGTCGGAAAAGATGTTATTCGAGCCATCCATAGTGTCCAAAGGGACGATCGGTTGGCGGCAAATCAAAAATTTATCTCCGAGCGCTTTTCAAAACTTATCAAATACTTCGCGGCAGGAAAGGAGATAGACGTTGCCAGGATATCGCCGGTCCTCCAGCAAATATCCAGTGATACCTGGGAGGGAGACCTATTCCGTCTCGCAGCATTGACATGGTCGGTGCCAGTATCGAACGGCTTTGGTCGGCGGCTCAGATATCTTGTCTGGGACAACTACAACGGCAAGCTGATAGGCATCATCGCAATTGGCGACCCCGTCTTCAACCTCTCGGTCCGAGACAATCTGATCGATTGGGACGCACGAGCGAGGGGCGAACGGCTTGTTAACATGATGGACGCCTATGTCCTCGGTGCTTTGCCACCCTACAACGCGCTTCTGGGAGGCAAGATGGTTGCCTGCTTGATTCGAAGCAGAGATATCTATGACGATTTTGCGAAGGCGTACGGAAAGACCACCGGCATTATTTCGCAACAGGAGAAAAAGGCCCGCCTTCTAGCGGTGACGACATCTTCTTCAATGGGCCGGTCCTCGGTCTATAACAGGTTAAAGCTGGGTGGAATCGAATACTTCAAGTCCATCGGTTACACCGGCGGATGGGGTCATTTCCATATTCCAGATAGCCTCTTTGCAGACCTCCGGGAGTATCTTCGAGAAATCGGTCATCCTTACGCGGACCTGCACCGATTCGGTCAAGGGCCCAATTGGCGCATGCGCACGACGAGGGTCGCGCTGGAGGCACTGGGTTTCAAGGATGATATGCTCCGGCACGGCATCCAGCGCGAAGTTTTCATTTGCCCGCTCGCTAGTAATTGCCTCAAGATTCTGCAACGCGGCCGTGGCAAACCCGACTTATCATCTTTGCTCACCGCCGACGAGGTAGCGAATCTTGCCGTGGAGCGTTGGATGTTGCCCCGGTCGCAACGAAGGCCGGAGTTTAAGACGTGGAAGCGCGAAAGCATTGAGTCGCTCCTGGGGGATCAGCGCAGCGAGCTTCCGTCCAAGCTGCGTATACGGGCGTGAGCGTATGCCTAATCAGGTAATAGGATAGCTGCCATGCCGATGCCTCTCGAAGATTGGCAGAGACGCCTTGAGAGGCACTTCACGCAACTCGCAACAGCGAGGTCCAACTCGGGCTTCCCGTTGTTTGCGCTTGAGCACGACCTAACCGAAACCGAGCTTGAAGAAATTGCAACGCAGTTACGCTCACGCCTGGCTTTAGGTTTGCGATTGGAACCGCACTGGCTTCTGTGGGTCGTCTATGCGACCGAACTCGGCTATGACTATGACGGCGGTGAATACTGGCACTCATTTGAAGAACGCACACCCCGGTGGCGGGAAAAGAAGGTCAGCCGCAACCAACTCCGAACCTGGTTCTCCAAGTTCCAGCTAACCTACCATGGTGTGAAGCCGTCCGGCTCGTGGGCCGGCCAATTTCCTATCATCGCCTGGCCGATCACCCATGCCATTTTATCCAAGTATCTTCAGTGGCAATTCGCGAAGGCCCTCTATGACCTCCGCTATCGCCTTGCAGGCCTCGAAGCACTAAGCCCGGAGACCGTCGGTCAACTCCTGGCCGCAAATGCATGGCAGGCATCATCTCGATTCCGGGAGTTTCTCCAACAGGAGGCACTAACTGGAAGGATAGTCCTGGCACTTCTCAGCGACAGAAATGTGGAAGGCCAAAGTCCCATCTACCCGCAGACACTTCAGCGGCTAGTCTCCGATCTTGAGCGGGTGCATAGCACCCGTGAATGGCTTAAAGAAACTCGACGCTTTGTTGCCGACAGACTGAAAGGAGCGGCCAAGGGCCCGACAGGAAGATTGACGGTTCTTGAGGCGCAATCCTCTGGCCGAAAAAAGGATGCTGATGTTTCGCTTTGCATCCGATCCTCCCTGATGCTTCGGCGTTCCGGAACGTCAACATGGTCGGCAATCGTTGACATTCCTTCTTTCGCCGGCATCGCCGGGCTCTCTCCAGAACTTCGTGCCTTTCTTGCCGGGACTCGTTGCAAAATCGCCGGGACGGGCGACACATGGTTGCCGAGGGGATGGCTGCTTTCCAGTGCCCGAAGGCGCGTGCTCAAGTCCTGGCCCGGAGCGGGTGCGCCTTTGGTGAGATTCGAGTTGCCTAATGAGATGGTGGATCACTCTGTCGCTAGTGAACCCCGGCTATCGGCGGGGCCTGTCTGGCTCTGCCGCATCGGCCGCGATGGTCTTGCTCACGAGATCGCCGGGCGCATTGTCCGGCCTTCCCGGAAATACATTCTCCTTAGCGAGACCGCTGATCTCCTCTCCCGTCATCCGTTCCTTGCCGCGTGTGACCTGGACTGTGACGGTGTATCCGCCGCTATGCTTTCCATGCCCGACACAGTCCCGAATGATATTTCTGACGGGTTGGAGCAGTTGGGAATGTACGTCGCTCGTACTGTGCGTATTTGGCCAGCCGGGCTGTCGGCTCGAAGCTGGGACGGAGAGGGTTACAGCGAGTGGCTGACGAGCGAAGAACCTTGTTTCGGCATCGTCCATGACTATCCGGTGGACCAATATGGCCTCAGTCTCAACAACGGCGCCGAGACTCTTATCAAAGCGCGCGACACCGGGTCTCCTCTGTTTGTGAAGATTTCGCCGCTTCCTGCGGGCAGCCACACGCTTTCCATAAGAGCCCTGCGAGGCCACCAAGAGTCTGCTACATCGTCTTCGCCGGCAGCAGAAGGATTCGTGACTCTGCACGTGCGCGAGCCAGACCCCTGGCTTCCCGGCACGACATCGCACGCCGGACTCGCGATTTCTCTGGACACCCAAGACCCTTCTTTAGACACGTTCTGGGAAGGGGGTGTTGGGATCAGCGTCCTGGGTCCGGCAGGCCGTCACGTCACCTGCGCAATCAGCCTGACCAGCGCGGGCGGAACGGAACTGCTTTCGGATGAGATCGGAACTTTTGACTTGCCATTCACCACTGCGGAATGGATGAAGAAATTCTCGCAGTTCACAAAGGATGAGCATCGTTTGTGGACTTATCTGGAGGCAGCTTCCGGCCGGTTCCTGATCAAAGGCGACGAGCTCGGCGAATTCGCGCTTCGGCTGGAGAGGAATGTAAAACCTGTTCGGTGGGTTTGTCGCAGCATAAATCGAGTTCCGACAGTCCGGCTGATCGACGATACGGGCAGGGATGAAGCAGCTATCTGCCGTTTTTTCAGTCTGCGTCGTCCGGCAGTGCCGATATCTCTGGACACAGAAACGGTCCTCGCGGGTTTTCCAGTTTCGCTTCCCGGCGGGCTTTTCGAGGCCCGACATGGAGATCTTCAAGACACAATCATTGTTAGTGTGCCGCAAATCGAAGGGGGATTCCAGGGTCTGGTTGTCGAGCCGGATTTGCACGATCTCGACGGCGACACCGTTCATGTCACATTCATTCTCGATCTTCTTCAGCGATGGGGCGCTGCCCGCCTTTTAGGCCCGCTTGTCGGCCTAAGGCGAAGCCGCGTCACGGAGAGGCTAATTAACCGCCTCTATTCTCGGCTCTGTGGCAAGCGATGGGCTGAGGCCGAGGCTGCCTATCTTTCCAATCCGCGTCCAGAGTTCGAATTGAGGCAGCTTGAGCGATTGGTCGGTGGGTCACCGGGTTTTCCTGTCGTTCTGCGACGCGACTTCGAGAAAATGGAAACAGGTACGGCTTCGGGAACGCAATGGTACGCGGAGGTTGCCAAACGCTATAAGGTTTGTTCGGAAAATGGCCTCTGCGAATTCGCCTTACAACTTGCCAGTAATTCGGATAAGTTGCTCAAACTACCCAAGCCGGTACTTGACGGCTTGCTACTGGAGATTAAAGAGAATACCGTGCTGTTGCGCGGGGCTCGCCTTCTGGCCCTCCTCACAGCTTCCAAGGAACTCGGCTTTGCCAATATCGGTCTTCCGAGGTGGAAATGGTGATCACGGAGATTTCAGCGCAAGAAGTCGTGAGGTTCAGCCGCGAGGCGCTTGGGCTTCCGGCAGTCTCTGCCGACACTATCGACGATACCTTGCTGGCGGCCTCCCTCCGACGCGCTGCCGGAATCCTGTGCCCCTGCTCGCCATCAACGCTCGTTACCGCAGTTCTGGAGAGCCTCCAGTATCTCTTCGAAGGTAATGATGACGATATGGAAGAGCGTATCGCGGCCACTGCGGAAGCGCTTATCATTGGTGGAGACCTGCTTGAACTAAACCAGGTGACCATCGACGATCCGGACGTAAAGGGCACTTGGGTTTTCGCGGCACCGCCCGGTTTTATCGTAAGGCCAGGCGGAAATGTTTTTCTCGTCGGCATCGCACCGGATGAGATGAGCGCCCTGCCAGCATCATTGAACACGCGCGTCACTTACGAAGGATTTGCGCGGGTGCTGACCCCACAGCCGGCAGAGGATTTACCTATCATCCTGCGCGATCTTGGATTAGTTGAGATCTCAAAGTCGGCATGGCTTAAAGCCCCCAAGGTCGAATCTGCCACCGAACTACATGACGGTATGCTTCGCCGCCTTGAAGAACAGCCGCCCAGCGGATCTGTGGCTGATATCGCCATTCTCGATCCCAGCCGCGCGGTTGACTATTATGTCGGTCGCTGGCGCACTCCCTCAAACGAATCCGGCGATTACGTCGCGCGACGGCCGCAGGCGTATGGAGCGCATCTCTGGGGATTTGCCAAATTGGTGGACGGCATCGTCGTTAAATTCCTGGATTTTCCGCTGCCAAGGACACGCTGGCGAGGGTGCGACATTGCCTGGCACTTGCAGCTGGCCATCGACCAGTGTCGCGGAACGCCGCAATTATATCGGCGGCGCCCGGCTTCGACTGGCGCTTACCTCGATTTCTTTTCTCCCCTGCCGCTATGGGCCCAGCGGCGCTTGGCAGTTCTGGGGCGTCCGGTCGCGCGGGAAAAGTGCCTCTTTTCATATTGGATACCCGAGCGCGAACTTGTGTCCGAAGAGACGTTTCTTCTGGAACGCCTCTGGTTAGCCAACCGCGAGAAGTCTGGATAGGCAAACCGAATGACACAGACGATAAAGGAGACGATAAATCAGCTTCATAGTTCGCTGCGGGAGTATATCGAAGCGACATACCACATCAGCGCTCCGGCCCTGATCGAGCAGCGAAAGGAACTCCTTAATCGTCCGGGCGTCATTCATCAGATCCCGTATATTGAATCGACCCCCCGCTATCAGAGCGGCGAGAGTTTTTCTGCAATCAAAGGCTTGCACCCGGCAGCGCTTAAAGCATATTCAGTTCTCTCAACGCCTTCGGGCGGACTGTCCGCGCTGCTTTACGATCCACCATACAAGCATCAATCAGACGCTATCCGGCACAGCCTAGTTGATGGCAAGAACCTTTTGGTGATGACCGGCACCGGCTCGGGTAAGACCGAATCATTCCTGCTTCCTATTCTCGGAAAGCTTGCCCACGAGGCGCACACCAACCCATCGGCTTTTCGTGATCAACCTGCCGTACGAGCTCTGATCCTTTATCCGATGAACGCCCTTGTGAACGATCAGTTGGGGCGTTTGCGTTCGCTCTTCAGCGATCAGCGCATTGTCGCGCTTTTTCACCAGTGGGCACAACGCCCGCCGCGTTTTGCGCGCTATACAAGCCGCACTCCCTACGCAGGCGTCCGGACTCGCGAAAAAGACTCAAGGAAGCTACGGGCTTTCGACGATTTCTATGTGGAGATACAACGGCAGGTAGATGGCCCGCCGTCGGAAGAGCAGGACCAAGCACAGACCTTGCTGGCCCAGCTTAAGCTACGTGGAAAATGGCCCGCCAAGCCTGATCTGCCCGCATGGTTTGGAGACAAAGGGACGGAATGGCAGGACAGGCGGACGCAGGAGTTCCGAAGAGCTATCACCCTGCCCGACGACGTTGAACTTGTAACTCGGCACGAAGTTCAGGTCGCCCCGCCTGATCTGCTGGTAACAAATTATTCAATGCTCGAATACATGCTCATGCGGCCCATCGAGCGGCCCGTCTTCGACAAGACGCGTGACTGGCTGGCCCGGAATCCTCGTGAGAGATTTCTGATCGTCCTTGACGAAGCCCACCTTTATAGAGGCGCTGCAGGCGCGGAGGTCGGTCTGTTGCTCAGGCGACTTCGAGACCGGCTAGATATTCCCCCGGAGCGATTTCAGGTCATTTGCGCGACAGCAAGCTTCCACAAAGCGACTTACGCACCCCAATTTGGCGCGCAACTCGCGGGCGTCCCTGCCGAGACTTTCTTGCCG
>Ga0116111_1002202_pt1 | contig 12173 bp, 12 predicted proteins | sample June2015DPH_8_10_FD_89720 | JGI IMG/M metagenome (GOLD analysis project Ga0116111, IMG submission 89720) | Peatland microbial communities from SPRUCE experiment site at the Marcell Experimental Forest, Minnesota, USA - June2015DPH_8_100 | ecosystem: Environmental > Terrestrial > Soil > Wetlands... | reverse complement strand
CCCGAACAAGGGATTCACTCTGGGATGCAATCGCCCAGGTTCTCGCCGCCTTCACGCCAGACGAATGCGCCAATTATCTCACCCACGCCGGTTATGCTTCGCCTTAAGTGGGGAATGCTCTAGGTAAGGGGCTGGCACGGGGCGCCGCTCGTGCGGTCAAGCGGGCTGCTCCGCGGCACTCCGCCCTGACGGTGACCGCGCCGCTTTCCGTGGCCGGGGGAGGGGATCGGGACGAAGGGCGTCCCGGCGAGATTTCGACGGCCTGGCGCGTCGAACAAAGGGTTGGCCTGCGGCTCGCAGGCCAAATTAGCGCCACAGCGCCGCCGACGGCCGGAGCATATTCCAATGCGTGATGGGCGTGAGGACGAGGATGTTGAGTTCCCGTTCGATGTGCGCCGCGTTCCGCGGCAAGCGCCGTTCGACAGTCAGGAACGCATCGCAGCGGAGGAGCAGCGCTTCCCGCAGGAGCAGCTTGTCCTTCTTGCTCAAATATCCGAACTTGGATTCGTCGAGGCGCGAAGCGCGGACAGTGCTCTCCTTGGTCGGACCGTCGCCCTCCAGACAAATCTCCGAGTGATCGGCGATGTCCCATAACCACCGCATGTGCCCGGGATCACGCTTGTCGCGAGCCTCCTGCATGCTGGCAGACGACACAATCCATTCGAACAGCGCCCGCTCGTTGATAAGAAAGATGTCTCGCAGGGCTTCGATGTTCGCGAGCCCGTCCGGGATGCGGCGGATGCGGTCGGATTCCGGGAGGGGTTCGCCCTCGTAAATATAGCCGTCATAGTCCCGAAGCGTCTGTGCTGTGCAGGAGTCCAGGAAAATGCGGCGAGGCAAAGATTCGAAAGGGTGATACATCTGAGCCAGTGGAAAGTGCCGGAAACACGGGGTTTTTCACAAGCGGTGCAAATATCTCGATTTTTGCACCAAGAAGGGGGCTCGGCGGTCGCAGTCGCACAAGGGCATCGAAAATCGTTGCCGGCTATGAGTGGTCGGCCTCGAACTCGGCCGCCATCCGTCGCAGCAATGCCAGGTGTGTGGCACACACCTCTGTAACGTTCCGGTCGGTGCCGTCTATGGTGAAGCTGTAGGTTGGTCTGTAAGCGACAGCGGCGGACTCCACGCCGGAGAGCGGCGTTGGTATTCCGCCGATGGTGAGGATACCGCCGTCTATGTGGTGTGTACCGATTCCGAATTTGACGCCCTCCTCCGCCACGTTGCGGTTAGAGCCGCTCTCGTGAACCTCTACGTCTCGGTCATCGTTGATGAATTTCATGAGGCTGCATTGTTCCGCAGGGAGGCGTGCATCCCACGCCTTGCGCAATGTCGCACCTTGCTCGTGCCGGAGCCGGTAATCGACGGTGCGAGCTGCATTGAGAAACGCGCTTAGACAGTAGTCGAATGGCTCCTTGTCACCGATGATCCGGGGCTCTTGCTCGGTCAGTTTGCGGAGAAAAAACTCGGCCTCTGATACTTTTTTATGTACTTGCGCAAGGTCCATCGTTCACGTCTCAACCTTTGGGGAGAAGGTCGGATCAACATGGGAAGCGGTCGGCTGATCGTCAAGGTTTGCCGGCGACGCGCTACTTTGCGCGCTTCACGAAGTCGGCCAGGTCTTTAAGGCGATGCTGCCAGAACAACGCGACGCGTTTGTTGTTCTGCACGTCTTCACAATTAGCCGGACTGTAAACGCCACTTAGCACTGCGGCAGGAACGACTTGCGCATCTCCAAGCGCCCGATACCAGGTCGCGGCTTTGCCGCCGGTGTCGTGCACTAGCCGCTTGTAGGAGTTGACGGCGGAATTGGAGACTTTGCATTCGATCGCCATCACGCGGCTGTCGTGGAGCCTGGCGACAACATCGGCGCGCGTGCCGGCCAGGCGCGTCTCGCCGCAAAATGTGCCGGGGATCGGCGCGGCGGTCAGCATGGGGATTTCGCGGACGGCGACCTGTTGGAAGCCGGCGCTGGTCAGGAGGTCTTTAACGGCCTGCTCTTGAGCCTGCTTGGATGTATTGCGGCGATGCGTGCCGACTTCGCTCGCGGCGGCGAGCGCGGCCGACGCGACAACGGCGGTGTGGCGTTCTTCTGTAGTGGGGTTTCGATCGTCGGCTATCCAGGGAAAGCGATGCGGGTCAAGGATCGTCAGAACAGTGTCGCGGATGCGCGTGGCCTCCGCAAGGTCAACGCGCAGGCGCGACGCCGTAAGCGTTGCATCGGCGACGGTCATAAGATCGTCGGCCGAAATGGGCGGCGCTGTGAGATAGCGAAAAGCTTTTTGCTTATTCCGGCCGTCGACCAGCGTGGCGATTAGCTCGGTGTCGACCGGGTCTTTGGCGATGTTGGGCAGCTCGTCGATCAGGGTAAGGAAGATCGAGGCGAACGCGTCAAAAAACTGATTGTAAAGGTCGAGCGGTTCGTTAAGGCGCTCATTCCGAAACGCGCTCGTCGCCGTGCGCACGTCCGCTTGCAGCTCGGCGAGCGACCACTGCGTGGGCGTTGCCCTTTTCTTCGGCCAGATAGCCATGGATAGCTTGTAGGCCCGGGAGCCGGAGTCGCTCAAGCTCCTTGGGCTCGAACTTCACAAGGCCGCCGGCATAGACCCGGCCGCCGGCGGTGCTGGTGTGGCGCCGCAGATAGGTCAAAACCGCTCGCAAATCGTGCTCGGCGAGCGGTTCGCGGGGGTAAAGACCGTGGGCGATATTGAGGTGGCGTGCCCTGGCGGTGTTCAGGACGAAAGCCGGGGCGCGGCGCGCCATGTAGGTGCAGAGGATGGCGGCCGGATGTTTGAGGCCGACTGCCCACCATGCGCGGCGGTGCGTAGCGATAAAGCTGTGATGGGCCTTAAGGCGTTTCGCCCATGCAAAGAAGTCGTCGACTTGAGCGCGCTCGCGCGCGGTCAGGTCGTCGAGGTCGACGGGGAGGTCGATCACGTTCTTAAGATGCGCGGCGCTAGCGAGCACGTCGCCGGCGGCCAGCAACTCGCGCGCCTTGGTGACGGCCGGAAACAAATAACGCGCCGGCAGGGGCGGCGTGTCAGGGCCGGCGATCCAAGCGGCATTACAGCCCGTGACCTGGCCGCGATGCACGCGGAACAATTCGCCTAGCTCGATGCCGGTGTGATGCTGCGCGGGTGTGCGTCGAAGCAAGAGAGACCAGCGCGGCGTCGACTCAACCTCGCTCCATGCGACGGCGGAGCCTTGCGAGAGTGGGGCGAGCTTGTCGAGCGAGTCGACGGTACGAACGGTGAACTGGTCGGGGCGATCGCCGACGCGAAAGCATGTGATCGCGCCGGTGGTGAAGGTGCCAGAGAACGGCAGAGCTGTCGGGTTGATGACGTGCAAGGCGGTGCCGCCGAGTCCGTCGGCAAGCATCCGGCGAAGCACAGAGCCGTAATTCACGTCGAGCCATTCGGCCGCCGTGATAAAGGCGCCGAAGTCACCTGGCCGCGCGAGTTGGCGGGTCTTTAAGAAAAAATGGATGTGAAGGCCGGCGAGGCCGCTTGCGGTGAAGCCGTACGATCGCGCGGCGTCGCCAAGCCAGGCCTTCCATCTCGGTTTGATGTCGTGGTGTCGAACATAAGGCGGGTTGCCAACAAAGAGGGTGGGGGCGTCGATCGCCGGCAAGGTAAGGGCGCGATAGTCGAGGAGCTGCATCTTCAGGCGCTTGGAGAACCCCAGGACGGCCGCGTTGGCGCGCACCAGCAACGACGCAAGCGGATCGATTTCGACCGCGATGAGTTCGGCTGCTGGAAACGCCTTCGCGGCGGCGCAGAGGAAGCGCCCACTGCCAGAGCCAGGGTCGACAATGCGCTTGGGCGTGCCTATCTCGGCGGCCCATGCGATCATCGCGTCAATGATCGGCTTGGGTGTGTAGGTGGCACCCTGGCTGCGCCGTTCCTGTGGGCTGCGGATGCTACAGAACGCTTCGCCCAAAGGGTCATCGCCGGCGCGGATCGCGTCGCGTATGGCCTTGAGCGCACGCGGCGGGACTGTCGGCGAGCGCGGCACAAGCTGACGCTCGGCCGCCGATAGGCGAATCTTCTTGCCGATGAGCGTACCGGCTACCGCTGCAAGATCACGCTCAGTCACGATCATGGGGGGCCTTCGAGGGCTTCGCTTTCTCGTAGAGAGACCACATTTCCTCGAACAGCTTGCGCAGTGAAAGGCCGCGCTGGGCGGCTTCCGCCTTCACGGCGCGCGCCATATCCGGCGCCAGGCTGATGCCGAGAATCTGGCGGGTGCCCTTACGATCTGGTTGACGCTCGCGAGTCGACATGGCGGGATGATGTCGACAAGTCGACCCGGCCGTCAAGCGGTCTTTTAGGCGCTGTGGGCGATTGAGGAAAAGCGAGGATCCGTGGCACCTCGCCAAAGCTCCTGTTGCGCGACTTCTGGCACGGAAATGCGAAGACACCCCGCTGTTTCGGGGGTGAACGCCGGTACGGCTTGACTCGGAGAACAGAATAAGAACATTCTCCTCCTTGTCAACACAATCTTCGACGAAGCAACTCGGTATGCGCGGCTCGCCCACAAAGCCGGCGGCTCGCTGCGCGACGTTCAACTGTTAGCCGGCCAAGGGCGAGATCATCCCTGCCCTTCTAGCGCTGACGCAGCAATTTCGGGTGGACGTGATAGAAGTCATCGGCCATACGGACGAGCAAGCAATCGCTCAACGCCCCTCCAATCTTGATTGGATGCTCGTGGATGCGCTGAAAGGAACCGATCCGATCTTTAGCCTGGTTCCTGGTGATAATGCTGGGCTTGGCCTTTCAAGAGCGGTGTCGGTTGTGCGCGCGCTGATGCTTGATGGGAGGTTACCACAATCGCAATATCGCATTCTTCCGCTCTCTGCTGGTCAGCTGATTGAGCCTGACGAGAGGATTACGAAGGGCGGAGGCGGAGACATGCCAAGTCGTAGGCGAATAGAAATTCGGCTTCGACGGTCTCAAGAAAGCTTAGGTCACAATGCACAACCAAGAAATGGACCACAATGGCGATGACAGCTCAACCAAGCAGCGCGCATCGCCGAGTTCATCAAGAATGATGAAGTCCATTCGAGTGAGTTGATCGGCGATCCGACCTTGCCTTCCGTTACGGGTCTCGGTCTCGAGCCGATTGACGAGATCGACCACGTTGTAGAACCGGCCGCGCGCGCCGGAGCGGATGCAGCTTCTGGCAATGGCGATAGCAAGATGAGTCTTGCCGGTACCTGTCCCGCCGACCAGGACGACGTTGCGCTGCTGGGTAATGAAGCCACCACCAGCAAGGTCATTCACGAGCGTCTCGTTGATCGGCGTGCCTTCGAACTCGAAGTCATCGAGGTCCTTGGCAAGCGGCAGCTTGGCGATGGTGAGCTGGTACTTGATCGAGCGTGCCTGCTTCTCGCTGATCTCGGCCTTGAGCAAGTCGCCGACGATGCGCTGCGGCTCATGCTGACGTTTGACGGCGGTAGCCATGATCTCGTCGAAGGCGTCCTTCATGCCGTAGAGCTTGAGCTCACCCATGAGGTCGAAGAGTTGAGTTCGTTCCATCAGATGGTTCTCCTGAGGTTGTCGTAACGGGCACAATCGGCGACCGGCGCATGGCGCAGCGTCAGCGCGGCCGGCGTGAGGATCGTGGCCGACGGGCCGGGATCACGCTGGCGGGCGAGGATGTTGAGGACGACATCGGCAGAATGAACGCCGTGGGCGATCGCTTCCGCACAAGCAGCCTCGACCGCTGGCAACCCGTCGGTGAGCACCGTGGTGAGAATGTCGACCATCTGCCGATTGCCGTCATCAGCACCGGCGAGCTTGCGCCGCACGCGCTCCATCGCAGCCGGCAGCACCCAGTCCTTGAAGGGCGCACCGTTGCGCAACGCACCGGGCTTGCGGGCGAGCACGGGCACGTAATGCCAAGGATCATAGATCGTCTCGCCACGGCCGAACGATCGGGGATGTTCGGCGACGATCCGCCCGTCCTGGCGGATCACGATGCGGTCGGCATAGGCGTGGACTTCGACCGGACGCCCGACAGCGCTGGCGGCCACGGAGTATTTGTTGTTGTCGCAGCGCACCAGGCAAGTCTTCGACACCGACGCCGGCACCGAGTGGAAGCCGTCGAACCGGCCCGTATAACGAACAAGCTGCGGCCGCTCCGCCTCGAACACCTCCCAGATCGTCTGCTCGGTTAGCTCCGGATGGCGATGCGCCTTGGCATAGGCGATACATTGATCAAGCAGCCAGGCGTTCATCTCGTCGTAGGTCTTGAACCGCAGCCGCGGCGTGAAGAACCGCTCGCGGACCAGCCCGACTTGGTTCTCGACCTGCCCCTTCTCCCAGCCCGATGCAGGCGTACAGGCGACCGGGTCGACGAGGTAATGGCTGCACATCTGCAGGAAGCGGCGATTGTAGAGGCGACTCTTGCCGACGAAGATCGTCTCCACCGCCGTCTTCATGTTGTCGTAGATGCCGCGCTGGCATGCACCCTTGAACAGGGCAAAGGCCCGATCGTGCGCGTCGAACACCATCTCCTGCGTCTCGCGAGGATAGGTCCGTACGAACAGCATGCGGCTGTGACAGAGCCGAACATGGGCGGCCTTCACGATCACCGTCACGCCGTTCAGCAGCACGACCTCGTGGCTCCAGTCGAACTGGTAAGCTTCACCAGGGGCAAAGCTCAGCGGGACATAGGCTGCGGCCGTTGATGCGCCGCGCTCCTCGCGCCAATTGTTGCCGTAACGCCGGACAGCATCGTATCCACCGTCGTAGCCAAGCCCACGCAGCTCCTCGAACAGTCGGATCAGCGTCAGACGTTCCCGCGACGTCTTCCCTTCGTTCGCCAACAGCAATTGATCGAGCTTGTCCCGCCACGGGCCAATCTTTGGAAGCGGTTGCGCCTCTCGCTCGTAGCGGAACTCGGTCGCTTCCGATCGGATAACCTTCCGTACGACCTTCCGTGAGACTCTCAGCTCACGGCAGATCGCCTTGATCGACTTGCCCTGTACAAAAAACGCGCGGCGGATCTTCCCAATCGTCTCCACAATCAGCATCCCAACCCCGGCTTCCATAATCATGGAAGCCAGTGTGGACCCTCAGCCCCCGGGGTCCCGATGGGGGTCTGACTCAATCTCGATGAAGTTTACCGGTGGCATGGCGCTGTTTCTCGAAAGGAATCAGCGCCATGCCAATCAATTTTCGGATTTCCGCTCTCGTTCCAGTCGGTATGATTGTCGAAAGCGTCATCCAACTCGACGAAGCTATCCTTGTAACTGTTCGGGCCGGTATCCAGGTGGCGATGTGTCCTCTGTGCGGGTCGCCGTCGGGGCGCGTTCACAGCCGCTATGTTCGGCAGGTTTCGGACCTACCGTGCTCAGGTCGGAGCTTACGACTTCGGGTCGTGGCGCGCCGGTTTTGCTGTAACGTCCAGCATTGCCGGAGACGGATTTTCGCCGAGCGGTTCGACGAGACGGTGCTTCTCGTACGTTCGCGTCGGACGAGACGGCTCGACTGCGTTGTCCATCATCTTGGATTGGCTCTCGGCGGCAGGCCGGCAGCGAGCTTCGCCAAGCGCCTGATGCTGCCGGTCAGCAATGATACCGTGCTCCGCGTGGTCAGAGCCCAAGCTTGCCCGCGCACCGAGCCGCTGAACGTGGTTGGCATCGACGACTGGGCCTTCCGACGTAACCACAGCTATGGAACTATCGTCTGCGACTTGGAGCGACGACGCATCGTGACCCTCTTGCCCGATCGAGAGATGGCAACAGTTGAGGCTTGGCTCGCTGGTCATCCCGACATTAGGGTTCTATCTCGCGATCGTGGTGGCGGATACGGCGAAGCAGCTTCGAAGGCGTGGCCCTGCGCCATCCAGGTTGCCGATCGCTGGCATCTTATGGAGAACGCCAGCTCGGCATTCTTGAGCGCCGTCCGTAAATCGATGCGTCCGATCCGTGCTGCCATCGGCGCGACGACGATCAATCCAGAACTTCTGACCTGCGCGGAACGACTGCAATACGAAGGTTATTTGCGACGCGAAGAGACCATTGCCAAAATCCTGGCGCTCGCCAAGGACGGCGCGGCGATCAAGCAGATCGTTCGCAAAACCGGCCACAGTCGAAATCGCGTCCGCCAGGTCCTTCGGGGCGATAGAGGCGACGTATTCAGGACGCGGCAAAGCTCGCTCGATGCATGTCTGCCGCTGCTCGATGCCCAATGGGCCGGCGGCTGTCGCAACGCCGCCAAACTGTGGCGACGGCTTAAATCCGACGGCTTCCGCGGTTCCCAGCGGGTGGTCAGCGAGTGGGCGACCCGGCGTCGTCGCGCCGAAAAGGCAAGCGATCAACAACTGCAAAAAGGTCCCCTCGGCCCGCACGATCGCACGGCTGATGACGACGGCACGGGATCACATGAGCAAAGCCGATACGATCACCATCGCCGCCATCGAGGCCGGCGTGCCGACGCTCGTCGCTGCACGAACACTCACCGATCGCTTTCACATCATGGTCAAACAAAGGACCGAGGCCGATCTTGTCCCATGGATTGCCGCCGCAAGCCAAAGCCTGATCGCCTCATTCGCCTCAGGCATCACTAAAGACATAGCAGCGGTCCACGCCGCCCTGGTCCAGCCGTGGTCGAACGGCCAAACCGAAGGCCAGATCACCAAGCTCAAGCTCGTCAAGCGGCAGATGTACGGCAGAGCAAAGATTGATCTTCTTCAGGCAAGACTAATCGGCGCGACCTGAGATGCGGCGAGTATCATCGAGATTGCGTCAGAGCCCCGATTGGATGCCGATTACCCCGAAAACGGGGTCCTTATTCCACGCCGAAACACACCTTGAACGCCTTGAGGGTCTCTGGAGCTATTCCTAGGGGCTCCAGAGCCGAATGCGAGGGGTCGAGGCGCCCGGCGTACCTTTCCGGGTCGAACCCTGCCTTGGCCGGCGGGGCTGGGGGAGATGTGGCCGAAACAGCTTTTGTTCTGTTGTTTTGTGGAACGGTTCCGGCGAGCCAATTGGCGGCTTCGTTGGTCTTCATTTCCTTCAGGTGGGCGACGAGAGCGATCTGGTCGCCGCCAGTTTTGGCGTTGAAGCAATAGAACAGGCTCTTGTCGGGGGTGATCACAAGTGCGCGGTCGCCACCTGCTTTGCATTGGGGACAAAAGCCGCGAAGCTGATGTCCTGCCGGTTTCAGTTCGAGGCCAAGTTTTTGAATGGCGTCGTGCATGCTCACGCGCGTTTTCAGTTCGGCATAGTCGATAAAGCCCACGGATGCCTCCTGTGTTGGGGAGAACTTTCCGTGACTAATTCTACCACGTGGTACGATTGGGCATGTAAGTACCTCAAACAAAGGAGATGCGTATGAGCATTTCTGAGAGAGCGACGGCGCTTCGCGGGAAGACGCCGCCAAGATCGGTGGGATGGACCGGCAGACATTGCGGGACTGGGTGATCCGGTTCAACGAGCAAGGTCCGGATGGTCTCGTCAACATTCCGTCCCCGGGCGTACCGCCCAAGCTTGGCAAGAAGCACAGAGCCTTTTTGGCTCGGCTCGTGGAGGAGGGTCCGATCGCAGCGGTGCACGGCGTGGTGCGCTGGCTAGTGAACGACGTCGAGTTTCACCTTCGTAATACCCCGCTCCATAATTCCTAGCCTTTCGGCGGCGGAATACGAGACGTCGACAACTCGTCCGGGAACGAACGGACCACGGTCATTAATCCGAACTGTCACAGACCGCCCATTAGCAACGTTCGTAACGCGCACTCGCGTGCCGAATGGCAGCGAACGGTGAGCGGCGGTCAATTTGTGCCCATCAAGCTTCTCGCCGCTCGCGGTCTCTGACCCTTCCGTGTAGAAACTGGCAAGTCCATACAATGCATTCGGTGCCCCGGCTGCATGTTTGTTGGTCGCGAACGGAGTATGCTTTTTTGTAACGACCGCCGACGGCTTATTCGTCACGAATGATGCCGTTCGGTTGGGTGCCAGCGATGCCTGACGGCCGGTGGCGAGTGATGCGGATTTGTTGATAGCAACAGGGGACTGAGTGCAGGCTGCAAGCGTCGCCGCTGTCAGAGTGACGACAAACAGCCGACCACTATACAAAGGTCTCTCGGAGCTAACTGAAAACATGCTGCTACTCCCCACCAACCGAAATCCGACAGACAAGAGGGGCGGAACCGTGGCAAGAAGAAGCCAAATTCGGACATCCTCCAATTTCACTTAGGTGTGCTGATTTTGTCACAGCGGGAGCGCAGACCCAGCCGGCGGTGTTGACGCTTCAGACAGTGTGCCCGAAGGAGCCACTCTTATTGTCTGCGGACCAAAAAATTGGTCTTCTCATCCCCCAGCGGTTAAAGCCCGCCGTAGTCAGAAAAGCCGGTGTGAGGAGCCCCGCGCACGGGCGCGCGTATGGTGCCCCGAAGTGATTTTAGCTCCGCCCAATCTTTGCGTGGTACCGGATTTCGGAATTTGGAGCGCGCCATGCGTGATGGCTGCTCTTGCATGCGTTGTTCATGATCGCCAAGACGCTGCCGGTTCCAAGCACAATGACCGTGAGCACAATCAACAAAGGGGTCTTCATACGCGACCTCGCTACTGCGGGCCCCCAAACCCCTTTGCTTTCCGACTTATCGTGGTTCAAATGAACGCACGGTGAACACAGCAGCGTGATGACAAAAGGGCCTGGCGATGTTAGCAGCGATGCTGCGCGCTCTACCGACGCACACTCTACCAACGCAGAAATGGAGGCGGCTCCCTCAGCTCCTCCTAGCGCGGAACGGTCAGGTGCTTCTTCACCTTTTTCTTTGGCGGAGGAGCGGCATCGTGAGCCGGTTCAATCGCGGGCGGGGCGTCGGTCACTGCCGGTGCTTCGGTGAGCACGCCCATGTTCGACGGCCGTTGCACGGTTGAACTCGCGGCTGACTCGCTCGACGCCGCGCTTAGGGCCGCATTCGCCGGTATCGGGGTAGCCGGCGTGGTGGCGGCGGCTTGGTTCGCCTCCGGCGTGGTAGCCTGCGCCGGAACTTGCAGCTGCACGCGCTGCGACGGCGCGCTGGCAGGCGTCGCAGTAGCCTCGGCGGGCGCCAAGGTGCGCGCCGCGACGGACTGTTCCTCCGCCACCGGACCATCAACAAGCGAGAAGACAACCGCAGCGCTCGCGGTCGCGCCGATCGCGGCCGAAACGAGCGCGATGCGCACGGTGCCGGGCGTGGGGGTGAGATAACCCCACTGGGGATGGAACTCGCGGTTAGAGCGCATCAGCACCTCCAGACTGGGAGGTCAACGGCCAGGTCAACGCCCCGCCCTCGCATACCCCCTTACATCGGGAGCCGAGCAAGACAATCAAGCTTTGAGTGGAGGACAACCTTTGATTCGCGTCAAACGCCGGGTCGGGTTTTCAAGACCTAAACACTGAGCTTCCTCAGTGGCTCCGGCAGCTTGGTAGTGTTTGCCGCGATGCGCCGCCCCTCGTCGCGCGTTCACTCGAACGTGCCTGGGAAGAGAAGCTGCGCGCCATCGAGGTTCTCGAGCAGGAGTATGCTCGCTGGCGCGCGGAAGAACCGCTGGTGATCAGCGCGGACGATCGCGCGTCGCGCGCAACCGCATGATGTCGGCGCGTGCCCGGGTGATGATCGGCGCTTTGTAGCCGTCATCCGTTGCCGGGTCTGCCTCCAAGAGCGCGATCAGGTTCTCCAACTGGTAAATAGCGCGGTGGGTTTCGCGCCACTGACCGCCGTGGTCGCTGTGCCAATATTGCCCCGCTGTCGCAGGCGTGCCCATACCGGCAAGCAGCCCGGCGGTACACGCCACCACGGTTCACGCGAAAACGGCACGCCTGATCGTCATGGCCAAGCTCCGGTCGAGTAGACGATGATAACCGCTGCGCCACGCAGAAGGAACCCCAAGCGCCGCAGCGATGGGACCGCAAACGCTTGGGGACAAAGGCAGGCGTCGGAAACGCAGGACGAAGACGCGCTGCCTCCGCAAAAGCGGAGCACGCCAGTTCCCAACATTCCACCGCACTTTGAGATTAAGGTTACAGTGGTGGGCCGGCAGCGATGCTCGGCCCGCGCTGAGAACGTCGCTCGGTGCCTTTTTGCTCTGCGCCTCGTTCTTCTGCCTCTGCTAGCGTGCGGTAATGCTGTGCGATCGTGATGTAGCGGTTCTGCACGTCGGCATCGGCCGCGTTGGAAGCGAGT
>Ga0116111_1002194_pt1 | contig 12193 bp, 8 predicted proteins | sample June2015DPH_8_10_FD_89720 | JGI IMG/M metagenome (GOLD analysis project Ga0116111, IMG submission 89720) | Peatland microbial communities from SPRUCE experiment site at the Marcell Experimental Forest, Minnesota, USA - June2015DPH_8_100 | ecosystem: Environmental > Terrestrial > Soil > Wetlands >... | reverse complement strand
GTGGCTCTTACCGGCGAGAACGTCGGCAGTTGCAGAGCGTCGCCGAAGCTGAACACCTTGCCGTTTGAGTCGACGAGCCAGTACCCGCCGCTGTCGGGCGTCGCCGCAGCGGCCACGATCGGGAGACCCGCGGTACCGGCCTTTGCGGATCCGTGGAACTTGGCGTCGCCGAAGCTGAAGACGCCGCCCGTGCTGCAGGCGATCCAGTATCCCTTCCCGTCGGTTGTGGCCACTATGGCGACGGCGTGAGCCCTCATCGGTTGGGTGATCGAGCCGTAACTCTCGGCGTCACCGAAGGCCATGACCTGGCCGCGCGAAGTGACGAGCCAGTACCCGCGACCGTCAGGCGTCGCGGCGGCGGCCACGAACGGGTCCCGCCGCAGCCCGCCACCGGCACCGCCTTCATTGCGGGCGTCCCCGAACGCGTACACGCTACCGTCGGCGCCGATCAACCAGTAACCCTTGTGATCGGGGGTGGAGACGAGCGCGATAATGGGCGCGGTCAGGTGCTTGCCGAAGGCAGAGCCATAGTAGGCGGCTTTGCCAACTGCCACGACCTTGCCATTGGCCTCGGCGAGGTCGTAGGCGAGACCGTGCGTCACGGCGGCTTTCGTTGAACTCGGCTTCGAGGCGTTGAGCGCGGTGCTCGTGGCGAACTGGTCTACCGAGGCGGTACCGAGCCGCCGCGTGGCACCGGCATCGCCTGCGCCGACGAACGAACTGGTGCCGAGTCCGATCGCGAACACAATCGCTACAACCGAATTCATTGCAAGACGGCTCGGTCGGCACTGGCCACTTATGGTCGATGTCGCTGTCATCGCTCCTCATGGTCCGAAGCGTCCTCATTGCCACGAGACAGGCCGTGAGCCGCCAGACATACGCCGACCGTTCCAGACCGTTGGTTGACGAGCCGAATCTGTCGACTGCCTTGCTTTGAGACTAGGAGGCTTCTCAACCGGAGCGACGCAGTCAGACTGAACTGGACCGGCCCACCCGACGAGGGTCGCCCGCGAATACGAAAGATGTCAGGTACGAGTCCTTACGGATGACCGTTTGCCTTCATCTTATGGCGGTGCCGTTTCATCCCCACCCCAATCCTTCCTCACTTTGCAGATACTGACGCTCCGCTGTGGACGTGCCGGCCCAGATTCCGTGAAGTGACGGGTCTTCAAGCGCGGTAGCAAGACACTCTGCTGCGACGGGACACCCTGCGCAGATACGCTCCGCACGAGCGAGCGAGGCGCTGTTTGTAGGAAAGAAGAATTCGGGTCCCATACCCCGACATGCTGCATTCACTGGCCGCCTTAGGCGAGCAAACGAGTCACAACTCTCAAACGGTCCAGGTGTGGGCGGCGGAAGAACCTCAACTTCGTTGTGTCGCGGACCGTATGCGTTAGCGTCCCGCGCGGAGCCCGGGGAGTTGGCTCGCCCGCCACTCATGAGAAGTGACATCGTTCCTCCCCTTCCTTGGCGCGCCCGCCAGGCCAGGTCGACTAACCCGCCCGATGAAAGAGGACGACATCTGGCTCGGAGCAAACCTGGCCGTGGAGGCGCACTGTCAAGCTAAGGCGGAGATCTGTGACGAGCCTTAGAGACTGATTGCAGTCGGGTTTCAGCTCGTCGGGATACGCGCCGTCGCTCTTCTTGTCCGTGCGATCGTCGAGCAGCTCAACGATGAGGGTCTGCGGCCAAAGCGCGGCGAGCGCTGGCGGCGACGCAGGTAGTGCGCGTCCAATGGGCAAGTCGAAAGGGACCGAGGCGAAATCAATACCCTGAGATGCGGTGATTGGAGAGATGATGCCAGGGAACATTCGACGAGTTACTGGCGACGAAGCCGCTCCCGGAGCGTTCCCATGAGGAGGGCCAGCTGATCGGGAGTACCATCCCGCGCTACCCGGCGCAGAATGTGGTATCGGTGATCTGCCGTTCCCTGTGAAGCGCCTGAGTCCGCCAAGGTGGGCGGTGCGAGTATGCCGACGAGTGCGGAGGGTCGAGGGCACAGGTCTACGCGGTCACTGGCGACCCCCTCGCCGACGACCCAGCTTGCCGCTACCTTCCCTCGTAGGCGACACTCGTGAAGTCGCCGCGCGCGTTGAGCGACTAGTTCGAGCCGAAGGAGAGCCGAAGATGGGCGTTACTGTTTCAGGCGTCAAAGCCGTGGAGATTCTCGACTCCCGAGGTAACCCGACCCTGGCGGTCACGGTGACGCTCGGCGACGGCACCATCGCGCGCGCAGGCGTACCGTCGGGTGCATCGACCGGCTCGCGGGAGGCGGTCGAGCTCCGGGACGGCGATCCGGCTCGCTTCGGTGGCAAAGGCGTTCTCGGAGCTGTCGGCAACGTCAACGGTGAGATCGCCGAGGCGATCAGTGGACGGACGTTTGCTGATATCGCGGAGCTGGACCACACCCTGATCGAGCTCGACGGCACCGAGAACAAGGCTCGTCTCGGAGCCAACGCCACCGTCGGGGTGTCGATGGCCGCCGCCCGGGCGATGGCCGCCTCCGCCGGAGTGCCGCTCTGGCGCGCGCTCAACCCCCAAGGGGTGACGCCGCGCCTTCCCGTCCCCCACTTCAACGTCTTAAACGGCGGGGTCCACGCGCCGAACAAGCTGGACTTCCAGGAGTTCATGGTAGCCCCGCTCGGCGCCCCGACCATGGCTGAAGCCGTGCGGGCCGGTGCCGAGGTCTACACGGCACTGCGCAAACTGCTTACGGGCAAGGGGTTCGCGACGGGGCTCGGCGACGAAGGGGGCTTCGCTCCCGAGATCGACAAGCCCGAGGACGTCCTCGACTTGATCGTTGAGGCGATCAACAAAGCCGGCTACCGACCCGGACGCGAAGGCGTGGCGATCGCACTCGACCCGGCCGCGAGCGAGTTCTTCCGCGACGGCGGCTACCACGTTGCCGGGGAGACCCTCTCGAGCGAGGACATGATCGACCGATACGAAGCGATGGCAGACCGCTACCCGTTCTGGCTGCTGGAGGACGGCCTCGCGGAGTCGGACTGGGACGGTTGGCTTCGCCTCACCGAACGCCTAGGTGACCGGCTCGAGATCGTCGGCGACGACATCTTCTGCACCAATCCTGCCATCATCGCCGAAGCGATCACCCGCAAGGTGGCCAACTCGTCACTCATAAAGCTCAACCAGATCGGCACTGTCACCGAGACGCTCGAAGCGATGCGGATCTGTCGAGAGGCAGGGTACGCGCAGTTCGTCTCGCATCGTTCGGGCGAGACCGAGGACGCCTTCATTGCCGACCTGGCAGTTGGCACGGGTTGCGGTCACCTGAAGACCGGTGCACCGGCTCGTGGAGAGCGGGTGGCGAAGTACAACCGCCTCATCGAGATCGAGGTGGCCGAACCGATGCCTTACGGTCTGGCCGGCTGACCTCGCCGGTGTTCGGCGACCTTCTGGGTACTCGGCGGCCAGTTCTCAGATCGGATCGTCGGTTTCCTAGCAACGAGCCGGCGAGCCACTCACACCGACGGTGCTAGTGGCTCGCGTTGCCTCCCATCCTCCGACACGTTTTTTGTAGATCCTCGCCGTGGCTCGTGGATAACGGCTCACTTTCGACGAGCCTGAAGTCGCGCTGCCCATCGGGGTGCCGCTCGGCCCGGAGGAAGAGACCGTGTCCAGGCTCTACCGGTAGAAGGCCTCTGCCAGGGTCAACGGATGCTTCAACGGCTTCAGGTCGCATTCCTCTCGACCGGCAGTGGTGGCCTAGAGGATCAAGTCGAGGTTGAGATTGGGGTTGAGGTCCGAGGAGACCTTGAGTTTTGTCGGTCCTCTGTGGCCTCGCGACTTGCCTAGCTGTCAAACAAGGTGCTGTGAAATGCCATGTCGGGTCCCCTCCCGGTCAATGCTGACCTGCGAAGACGATCGCCAGGATCGCCGTGAGAGCTGCAAATACGGCGAATGCAACCAGAGCGGTCCGTAGCCCTTCCCTACGTGCCCGCGGTTTTGGGAAGCGGTGCAGCGCCTCGTCGTAGGAGATTAGGTAGGCCGTGCAGCCGGCGACCGTGCTGACGACGGCTCCTAGGAAGACAAAGAAGGTGGTCAAAAGGAGACTCTCCACAGCCTGCTTGCTCGTCAGAGGCCATTAGCCATGCAGCAGCAGTTCCCGGTTATCCCGGCGGGGGCTTCATCCCGCTGAACCAGATCGTAGTCGTTGGGTAGGCGTATATCGGCAGATCGCTGATCCCACAGATGTGGTTGTGACCTTGCCCGGGTTGCTCGAAGTCCTGAGGCTGTCAGACTGGGCGGACTGATGCGAAGGAGGACGGCGCCTGTGGACGTCAGGGGCGGACGAAATGGTGTCGCATCACTCGGGCGAGAACCACGACGACTCCAAGCCGGCCCAGCTGTTGTGACGGGTTTCGAATAGATCGAGAGCGATGCGCCAACGCGAGGTGCGCTCGTCGAGAAGTACAAACAGGTGATAGGGATCTGGCGAAGGCGAAGTTGGGTTGTGGAGTTCGACAACTGAGGTCGTCGGACTTGTCGGGCACCCTCGCCTAGCGACGCACAAGTCAGCTGAGGGAGACGTGATGAGACTCGGAAAGTGGCCGTACAACCAGGTTGAGATCGGCGACGAGCACCTCCTGCTCACGCAGCAATGCAGCGACAAGTTCGGCAAGGGGCTGCTTGCGATGGTCGCTGGACAAGTTCATGTGACGTCCGGTCAAGTCATCTTCATCCCCAACTTTCTCGGCATCCTCGTCGGCCGTATGCGCTGGTCCTATCCGATCGTCGAGATCTCCGAGACACGCCGCGAAGTCGTCGAACTCGGCCGTGGGTTCGGACCGGCTTCGGCGCTAAAGCTGACCATCCTGCGGAGATCGAGCGCCGAAACTCTGACGAAGACCCTTGTCATGCCGCGAGCCGAACATGCTGACGAGTTGTTGAGCGCGATCGAGCGAGCCCGCGGTCGCTGGTAACAGGTCAGTCGGACCATCAGCACGCACCGACGGCCATGTGCTCGTCGTCAGAAGGGCCAACACCGCCCGCGCTGGCGTGACATCGTCGAAAGACGGTCGGCCTCTCCGCTAAAGTGACGACGCCGGATGAGGCTCCGGCGGGTAAACAATGCGGTGTGCAGCCGAGAGACTTGTTCGCTGTACCGCCCGAACTGCCCTGAGGGCTGATGGCCTCTGCACTCGTAAGGCGATGCGTGGAGGTGCGAGTGACGGGAGTCGAACTGGACCCAGGCGGAGATCGGGATCCTCCGGGATTTGATGATTCTCCGCTTTGCACCGTTCGTGCGCGAGGCGACCGGCCATCAGGGAAGTTGCGATGAGCTCCTTTGATCCTCATCAGCGGTTTGAGGTCCGCGTACCTGTCAACACCGGCCTAAAACTGACCCGCTGCCACCGGGCGGATTCGAGGGATAGGGGGTCAGTATTCAACCGGTGGCGACAGTACCGACGATGGGCCCTGTATGCCCAATTTGTATGGTCGTTCAGAACGAACGCGTTCGCTATGCGTTCTGGTTTTTCGCCGAAGCGGCAAACGAGCCCGAAACAATCGGTGCGCTTCGTGCAAGCCGCTGTTTTTGCGCCGAGCACACGCGGCTCGTGCTCGCGGACGAGCGCTCGGCGAGGGTACTGCCGCGGCTCGTTCTCGAGTGCCTCGTCGCGGTGGGCGCCGATTTCGAATCGGCGTTCAAGACAGCCCCGTCACCGTGCCCGGCATGCGTGAGCGAAGTACTAGTTGCTCGTCGTGCGCTCAAGGCACTACGGGATGGACTCGACGCTCAAATTGGACGGTCGGCTACCCCTACAGATCCACTCTGCCCAAAACATCTTCGAGCACTTCTTCTCTCTGCCGACCGGCGATCAGCTCTGCGTCTCGCTCGACGTGGCGGTTCTCATTTTCGCTCCACCGATCGCGTGCAGACGGTCTTGCGGCTCGCGATCGGCGCGGATCCGGATCGCTCGTACCGCGCGGACATGAGGAGACAGATCGACCCAGACCTTTTGAATCAGCCGCGCTCGCCAGGAGTACTCGAGCGCCTGCGCTCCGACCTTAAGGTGTGCTCGTGCCTTGCCTGTCTTGCTGGCACGCGGGCGGAGTTTCGCTACCTCGAATGGGTGATGGCCCAAGACGATGAGCGGGTACTCGCGGAGGAAGTCGCTCCGCTCTGCCCACCGCATCTCAACGATGTCGCTCTTGTCGCGCCACACGTGGCACCCGCGATCGCGGAGGCGATAGCGAACCACATGACCGCCGATCTCGATACAGTCGCTGCCCGCCTCTCCGTGCTGCCTTCGCGTTCTCCGCTCAGTCGCATGCGCTGGATCCGTCGCCTGCAGCGCGACAGCATCGGACAATCCCCGATCGGGGTCGACCTCGCACTCGGGTCAGAGCGGCTCGTCGGAGGCCTGATGCGATCGGAACGTGATCTGGTCCGCCAAGCGACCGATCTGGTGAGCCACGCCAGGGGATGCTCGGCTTGTTCGGCACGCGACGACGCCGAGATGCGTGAGGTGAATCTCGTTCTCGCCGCGATCAGAAGTTCGATCGTCGCTCTGCGTTACGGTGAGAGCCACGGGCTTTGCCTCCGACACGTCCTCGGCGTGCCCGAGGCTTGCCAGGAGAAATTCATACGCGACGAGATGACTGCTCGGACCGGGCTTCTTGTTTGGCAATTGCACGAGGTGGAGCGCCAACGCCGCTGGTCGGCTCGCCACGAGTTACCCGAGGATGTGCGCTCTGTTCTCTCCGCCGGGCTAGCACTGCTCGACGACCGTACGTTCCTTGGCGCGCCACCGCCGTATAGGTGAGGGCGACGACCTTCAACGTGTCGGGCGAACGGTGCCAAGTTGGGCTCCGTTTTGGGCGACGAAAACGCGGTCGACTCCCACGCAGCGTCTTCAGTAGACACTTGCCCCAGGTCTCTGTCCTTCAGCCTGTAGTTGTCGCCTTTCGTTTCCACCGCCTCGGCGTGGTGCACGCGGCGGTCGATCATGGCAGCGGTCGCGTGCTAGGGGGTAGTGAGACTCGTCAGTCCCGGAGGTTAGGCCTGCCGCACTGCCTGTAGCGCGTCTCGGGAGCCGGGACTTCTTGCGGTTCGAGCACCGCGTTCAACCCTCCGACAAGGGCGGCACGCTCTCTTCGGTCTCGGCCCGTCGCGTAGCCAAGCTCGGTGCAAGGAGGGTACGATAAGGGTAGGGATAGCCTCCCTGCGGCGATGGATCCCGCCGAGACCCTTTGGGTCGAGCATGCCTGGTGCTGATGGTTCCTTCTCATCGAGAGGCCAGATGAGGAGGTGCAAATGGCCGGCGAGGTCCGACATAGTCCGCATGGTGCGCAAGACAGTGCCACGACGACCGCGGAGAACGAGTACCCTTTCTGCGATCGCATTGCAATGCGGCGCGAGCTGTTGGGCGCAAACAGCCTATGCATCGCGTTCTACGACACTAAGCCACTCAATCCCGGACACGTCCTCATCGTTCCCTACCGTCACGAGCCGGATTTTCTCGCGCTTTCTCCACCGGAGCGGAACGCGATCTTGCGCATGGCCGCAGAGGTGCGCTCTCAGCTCGACGAGGAGTATCGGCCGGACGGGTTCAACCTCGGGGTGAACATCGGAGGGGCCGCGGGCCAGACCTTCGGCCACGCACATCTCCATCTCATTCCCCGCCACTGGGGAGACGTCTTCGATCCAAGGGGTGTTATCCGCTGTCTGATCCCCGAGCCGACCGGTTGTCGGCCGGTGGGGGAACGAGGTGATCAGCGATGAACGACGCTGTGAGCGGCGCGCCGTTCACGCCGCCTCTCAGTTACGAGGTAGCCACCGACCACGAGGCGACCTCAAGTAACGGGGCCACACCCAACATCGAAGACCCGAGAGAACGAGACGAGGGTATTAGGCCACACGTCATTCAGGAAAGGATCTCCGAGGCGTTTCGCAGCATTCTCTTCGACGGATCGGCGCGCGCGGCCGAAGGAGAAAGACGGCCAGAGCCGGCGTACTTTTCCGATCTCAACCTTGACCAGGTTTGCAACTCGATTGCGATGGGCTATGAGGAATACGACTTGGCGCCCTTCTTCTATGAGCATCTCGACGACGCCAACACGATCTCCTATCGCCAGGAAGTGTTTCGGGATCTCGAGCGCAAGGCCGTGTTCGAGCCGATCGCTTCGTTCGTCCAACAGATGCGCGACATGCGCGCACATCTCAAGCAGTCGAACGAGCTCCGCTACCAGTACCAGAAAGAGAGCTGGTTCGTCGACGCGACCCAGATCTACTACGACGCGGTCGTGTCCCTGGCTCGCACGCTCGCGCCCATCGAACTTGAATCAGTGGGACTCAAACGCTTTCGGGAGTACCTCTGGAACTACGTACAGTCCCCTGCGTTCACCTCGCTCGGTGCTGATGTCGAAAGCGTAAAAGAGCGTCTGTCTGAGGTTCGATACTTGCTCCGCATCAAAGGCCCTCGCGTCACCGTCGCCAAGTACGACTCCGAGGCTGACTACAGCGCCGAGGTGTTGGCTACCTTCGAGCGTTTCAAGCAGGGGGCGGCGCAGGACTACCGGATCGGATTCCAAAACCCTCCCGAGATGGGCCACGTGGAGGCAAACATCCTCGGTCTCGTTGCCCGGCTCTACCCGGACTTCTTCCTGGCGTTGGATGACTTCTGCGTTCGCCATCGCGACTACCTTGACCCCACGATCCGGACCTTCGACCGCGAGGTGCACTTCTACCTCAGCTACCTCGCGCACATGAGACAGTTCACATCAGTAGGGCTGCGCTTCTGCTACCCGAAGGTCGCTCGGCACTCGAAGGAGGTGTTCGCGGACGACACCTTCGACCTTGCGCTCGCAAACAGGCTTGTGCCACAGGGATCAGTCGTATGCAACGACTTCCTCTTGAGGGGCCCCGAGCGGATCATCGTCGTCTCCGGCCCGAACCAGGGTGGCAAGACGACGTTCGCTCGGATGTTCGGCCAGCTCCACCATCTCGCAAGCATCGGCTGCCCAGTGCCGGGGCGAAGAGCCCAGCTCTACCTGTACGACCAGCTGTTCACTCAGTTCGAGCAGGAAGAGGACCTTACGAACATGAGAGGGAAATTGGAGGACGACCTCGTGAGGATTCGGGATGTCCTCAAGGAGGCGACGGGGAGCAGCGTCGTCGTCCTGAATGAGATCTTCACCTCGACAACGTTGAAGGATTCAGTGTTTCTCGGTACGAAGCTGATGGAGAAGCTCATCGAGCTGGACCTGCTCTGTGTCTTTGTCACCTTCGTCGAGGAACTCGCCTCGCTCGGGCCGTCCACGGTGAGCATGATGAGCACCGTCGTTCCTGAGAATCCCGCCGTGCGTACCTATAAGGTCGTACGCAAACCAGCCGACGGGCTCGCCTACGCACTCGCGATCGCCGATAAGTACGGCCTCGCCTACGGGGCCTTGAAGAAGCGGATCGCCCCGTGAAAGCGCACCTGATGTTCGAGGACGAGGACTTCGCCTTCGACGTCGCCTTCTCACCACGCACTGGCTACACCATAAGCGGGCCCGATCTGCCTCCGAACGCGAATGATCTGGTTCAAGACCTCGAGCTTGTAACGCTTCTGAGTGCGATGGCCCGCAGCGACAGCCTGCTCTTTGGAATCTCGAAGCGGGCCCTGCTCTCGAGCCTCACGGATCCTCGAGAGATCACCTACCGCCAAGACGTCCTCGCCGACTGCATCACCCATCCGAAGATCGTGAGGAAGATGTATGCAATCGCCACGGAGGCGATCACCGAGGAGCAGAAGATCTGGCACACCTTCGGGAAACACCCCACTGACCTTCTTCATCGATCCGTCCAGGTGCTCGAGTTGTTCGTAGGGTTACTGAAACGGCTCCGCCGGATCGCCGATGACAACGCCACTACGGTCAGCTCGAAGGGCATGACGACGCTTTTTGCGACGCTTGCCGCAGAACTCGACGACGGATACTTCCAGACGATCGACGATCACCTGAAGCGCCTCAAGTTCAGGGACGGCACCTTGATCAGTGCCGCGCTCGGCAAGGGCAACAAGGGTGTCGGCTACGTGCTCCGAGCGCCAAGCAACACGAAACGCAGCTGGAAGAAACGCATCGGTATCGGACCACGCGCGTCGTACTACTTCCAGATTCATCCGCGTGACGAGGCTGGCGCAAGGATGTTGTCAACGCTGAACGATCGCGGTCTCAACCTCGTCGCGAACGCGCTTACACAATCGACCGACCACATCCTAAGTTTCTTCAAGCTCCTGTGTACAGAGCTCGGCTTCTACGTGGGCTGTCTCAACTTGCACGAGCAGCTAGCCGAGAAGGGCGAGCCGATCTGCAGGCCTGTGCCGCTTGGCTTCGATGCCCTTGCACTTTGCTTCGAAGGCATCTACGACGTCTGCCTTGCGCTCCGGTCGCAAACTCGAGTGGTCGGTAACGATGCGAATGCAGATGGCAAGTCGTTGGTAATGATCACCGGTGCTAACTCTGGCGGGAAGTCCACATTGTTGCGCAGCATCGGACTCGCGCAACTGATGACGCAATGCGGCATGTTCGTGGGTGCCAAAGCGTTTCGCGCGAATGTCGGCGAAGGCCTCTTCACACACTTCATCCGTGAGGAGGATGACAGCATGACGAGTGGCAAGCTCGACGAGGAGCTTGCCCGAATGAGCGGGATCGCTGACCGGATCGCGCCACGCAGCATCGTGTTGTTCAACGAGTCGTTCGCAGCCACGAACGAGCGGGAAGGCTCGGAGATTGGGCGCCAGATCGTGTGCGCGCTGCTCGAAACGGAAATCAAGGTCCTCTTCGTCACTCATCAGTTCACGTTGGCGGACGCGTTCTACACGCAGCGGCCTGACGTGACCCTCTTCCTGCGGGCAGAGCGAGCGGTGGACGGGCGGCGTAGTTTCAAGCTCGTAGAGGGTGCGCCGCTCCCAACGAGCTACGGCGAAGACATCTACCAGCGCATCGGGGGTTTTTGAGAAGGTGGCCGTGGCGAAGTCCGTGCTGGCATAAGGACTTGTGGTCGCCGAGTCGGGGATCGACGACGCGGACGGCAGGTAATGGACCGTGCGGCGAACAACCTGGCGTGAGGTGACCCCCCTGTAGTGGTCCAGTGGTTGTGCGAGTCCGATGCTCCAGACTTGGAGCAAGGAGGACCGCACGTGCCAAGACGTCGGAGGCACAGCCCTGAGCAGATCATCCGCAAGCTCGCCGAGGGCAACAAGCTGCTCGCCGGCGGTGCCGAGCTCGACGCCGTCTGTCGCCATCTGGAGATCGCCGAGTCGACCTGGCATCGCTGGCTCGCCCAATACGGCGGCATGAAGGCCTCGGACGCCAAACGCCTAAAGGAGCTCGAGGCCGAGAACAGCCGTTTGAAGAAGCTCCTCGCCGAGGCCGAGCTCGACAAGGCGATGCTGAAGGAGCGGGCGGAGGGAAACTTCTAACCCCGAACCGTCGCAGGTCTGCAGCCACCATGTTGCAGCAGCGGTTCGGGGTCTCCGAACGAAAAGCCTGCCGGCTCATCGGCCAGCACCGCTCCACCCAACGCCTTGACCCGCCGGTGCCAAGCGAGAACGAGACAGAGCTACGCAAGTTCTTGCGGGACTTCTCGCGAAAACGCCCCCGCTGGGGATGGCGCCGTGCTGCCAAGCAGGCCCGACGAGAGGCTTGGCAGGTGAACGACAAGCGCATCCAGCGCCTCTGGCGAGAGGAGGGCTTGCGCGTGCCCTACCGCAAGCGCAAGGCCCCTCTGCGTGGCATCGGCGCGGAGGTTGGGGCGATGTGCCCGATCGCACCAAACGCCCTCTGGGCGCTTGACTTCCAGTTCGACACGACCGAGGACGACCGGACCATCAAGTTGTTGAACATCGTCGACGAGTTCACAAGAGAGTGCCCAGCCATCGTCGTCGAGCGCTCCATCGACGCCGACCTCGTCGTCGCCACCCTCGAGCGTGTTGCATTCGAGCGTGGCGCTCCCGCCTTTGTCCGCTTTGACCACGGCCCGGAGTTCATCGCCCAGGCGGTGGCCGACTGGTGCCGCTTCAACGACGTCGCCACCGTCTTTATCGACCCGGGCTCGCCTTGGCAGAAGGATGTGGTTTCATACTGCACCTCCTTGTGTTGGTTGGGTCAGAACTCGCCGGTGGAGACTGCTGCCTTGCCGTTTGACGAGTCGGGGATCACCGGCAGTAGGTGGGTCGAAGAGCCGGGT
>Ga0116111_1002173_pt1 | contig 12311 bp, 7 predicted proteins | sample June2015DPH_8_10_FD_89720 | JGI IMG/M metagenome (GOLD analysis project Ga0116111, IMG submission 89720) | Peatland microbial communities from SPRUCE experiment site at the Marcell Experimental Forest, Minnesota, USA - June2015DPH_8_100 | ecosystem: Environmental > Terrestrial > Soil > Wetlands >... | reverse complement strand
GTAAACGTCGATCTCGTCGGCCGTGCGCTGGCGGTGATCGTCCGCCGCCCGGCCGATCACCTGCCCCACGTCCTCCACGCTCAGCCAATCCTGCCGATGCAGCGCGCGCTGAAGCAACTCAAGCACCGCGGCGGCTTTGCTGACCTGTTCCGGTTCTCCCGACAGGCGCACTTCGTCATCCCGTCCGACGACCTGGACACCGAAGGTGTCGCGGATCATCCGCAGGTAACGGTCCGCCGACCCGAACAGGGCCAGCTTCTTTTCAGGTTGTTGCAAGGCGATATTCAACTGCACGGCATTCACCGCGGCCGGGTTATCCGCCGGCCGCGAAACAAAAACCACACACCGGCCGAGAGCGCAAGATCAGCCGGCAGCAAGCCACGAATAATTTTCTCAGGATCGCCGGAAAAAAGCGAGGGGTGAATCGCTCCAGCCAAAACCCCTTTCCCATCAATTGCTTACGTTCAGAACAGGCCGAACAATAAATACGCGGCCGGGGCGGCCAGCAGCGGGCTGTCGATCACGTCCAGCAATCCGCCGAATCCCGGAATGATGTCTCCGCTGTCTTTCACCTGGGCATCGCGCTTCATCAGGCTTTCCAAAAGATCACCGGCTTGGCCCACGAATCCGATCACGATCCCGAACAGCAGCGCCTTGGGCCAAGTCAGCGTCGAAAGCGCCTGCGGCCAAGCCAGCGAACATCCCAGACCCACCAGCGCTGCCGTCGCCAATCCGCACACCAGACCTTCCCATGTCTTATGGGGACTCAGCCACGCGATGAGCTTATGCCGGCCTAAGTACCGGCCACCGAAATACGCGCCGATGTCCGTCGATTTCACCACCAGCAGAATCATCACCACCGCCTGAGTGGAACCCTGGAACCCGTGAATCCGATCCCCCGAATGTTTCACCCGCAACGCAATGAGGAACCACGCCAGCCCGCCAAGATACAGCATTGCCAGGACGGTCCCGGCCATGTGGGTGATCGCCTGTTCGGTGCGCCGTCCACTGGCCTGCCGGATGGCGGCAAGAATCATCACGAACACGATGATGAACGCCAGCGTCGATGCCGCGATGTGCTGGAACCACGGAAACTGCGTCAAAAATGCGTGAATCGCCAAGGGCCCCGAACCCAGCCCGGCCAATAAGCGATACGGACGAACCCGCTCCGCGACGAACAGCCGCCCAACTTCCGCCGTCGCCAGCGGAAGCAGAAAGATCAGCGTGAGCAAAAGTCCTACCCCCGCCAGCCCAAATTCGCGCGGCCCATACAATTCGGGATGCAGATCCGGAACCCTGACCCATCCATGCGTCTTTTGCTCGATCCAGTAATCCAGATAAAGCATCCCCAGCAGCCCGGCCAACATGAGCGTGCCGTAAGTCAGTCTTTGACGCAGGGATTTTTGCATTGGCAGAGCCGAGTACCGGCCGGAATCATCCGAATTTCTGAGCGTTTAGCAACGAGACAGCGCGCGGAATGCCTAAGGCGTTGAAGCCCCTTTATCGTCCACCCGGTCCGGATTAGAATTCCCACGGTGGAGTGATGCCCAATAGGGTTGCGAGGTTCGCCTTTCTGGTTTTCGGATCGGTGGTGGCGGCAGTGGCCATCTCGCTGATCTTGGTCAGGTATCAAAGCGACAATTTTGGTCGAAGTTGGAGTTTCTCTGCCTCGGGGCGGGTGGGGACGGCGCCCATCGGGAATCCCGTTCCGCCGACGCCGGCGGCGCCAGGGACGGGGACCGGCCCGCCGGAGGACTTGTTGCAAGTGTTCGCCAGCGCTCCGCAAGTGCAGCTGGGCCAGTATTCACCGCAGGAAATGGACGAATTATTCACCGCCTTCAAGCACCGACCATTCGCCAGTGCTGGGTTCAACGCGGTGATGTTACCCTTTTCATATTCCGATCCCGGACATATCGGCGATTCATCGGAAGCGATGGCGCTGGATGCTCTTGTCAGCAGTGATTTGGACTGGTCGCCGGGTAGCTACTGCACGCGGCACGCATTTTTTGAGTTCAAGCGCGATCGCGATCTCATTTACGCGTTGCAGAAAGACTATTCGCCCAGTTTGATCCATTTGTTGATCCGACATTGGCAGGCGACGCACGCGGTTGGCGGCGAGTTGATTCGCACGGCCGATGGATACAAAGGCGCCATGGAGATTTTCGGCGCCGATGGAACCCGCGTATTTCGGCACAAATACGACACGCCGCGCAAGTTCTGGGATTTGCTGGGCGACATGGATGTGGACGCGATGACTTTTTTGGACGTCAAGCCATCCGCAAAGTTGGTCGCCTACCTTCACGAGCCTCGGTGCAAGCTATGGCAATCGCTGATCGATTTTGGGTCGGCGGCGTTCATGGCCGAGCATTCGCCGGAAGAGTTCGCGCTGTACGAAAAAATATTGCAGGTCGACCCCGATTTCGCCTTCGTGCGACACTGGTACGCCAGTCAGAGGTATTGGGCGGACGGTGACGAACAAAGGTTTATGGCGCAGGATGGGATTGCAATGGGTTCCCGCATAGAGGTCTTTTCGCTCTCGCATTTCGATCCACAGAAGTGTGGCGATGCGGCGTTGGCGGCACAATATCCAGAACGGATCGACCGTGCGGCGGAACTCGTGTCAGAGGATTGGCCGATTGTAATTGATCGCCGGTTGGCCAACCGTTGCTACGGCGGTCAAACTCGGGACGAGATCGTCGCCCGAGGTCTCAAGATGGCGTTTAAATACCCTAACTCCCACTACATGTGTTGGCAGTTGGCGTTGGAAACGCAGGATCAATACTTGGCGGCGGCGCTTTACGAGGCCGGATTGCAGGATTTGTATTTGCCGGACATGGGCAAAGCCAGCGACAATGAGCAACTTTACCTGGCGGCGGCTTGTGAGGGTATCGGGCGGGATGACGTGGCGATGGAAGTGCTAAGCGAGGGCGGACCGGACCAATCCACGGAGAACCTGTTCATGCTCATGGGCGCGTCTTTGCACGGCGGGCGTTACGGCGAGGCGGCGCAGATGTACAAGCTATTATCTTCGCGCCGTTATACGGATTCAATGCAAATCGCGGCGTACGCCGCGTTCGCGGCGGTCGTCCAAGGGGACAAGCCATTGCTCGATCAGGTCCTGCTCGACCATCACGACGTGCTGGCGCGTGCGAATATGGCGGATGTTTTCCAGGCGTTTCGAGATGCGATGGATGGCAAGCCGGTTGATCCCCAGCAATTTGTCAGACCCGAACAAATCCTCGATTTTCCACTGGTCTGGAGACAGCTTTTGCTCGCGTGGTGCGACGCAAAGAAGGGCTCGTCCCGCTACCACCGGCTGACTACGGAAATCTGCCTTACATATCCGATAACCCGGCAACTCTGGATCGCCGAGGACGATTACCAGCGGCGCGACCCTTCAAGCGACGCGGCGGCGTTTTACGACTATCTGGCATGGCTCTTTGGCGATGATCCATGGGTCAAAAAGGCTGTCGCGGATTTCCACAGCCGTGGCGGCCGCGATCCGACCGTCGATCCGGCAACGCTTCTCGCCGATTTGAAACCATGCCCGCAGTATAATACTGGGTCCCAGGCGGAACTGGAGGCGATGGATTGGAAGCACCTAACGACGCCATGGCGCGTGGCGGCCTGCGTGCATCAATTGCTCAAACGAGGGAACGTCAAGGATGCCGAGGTGATCGCCGGGCTATATAAGAAATACGAAGAAGGCACCAGCGATCTCTATCGATATTCCCCGGCCTGCGAATTGCTGCGCAGGGCCGAACAGGCCGCAAAATGACGCCTACCGCGATTCCGCCGGCAGCGAATTGGGTGGACCCACCGCCCCAAACCGCCGGTTCCGCGAGGCAAACTCCGCCAATGCCTTGTGAAAATCCTCGATCGTGAAATCCGGCCACAGAACCGGGCTCACCACCAACTCCGCATAGCTGATTTGCCACAGAAGATAATTGCTGACGCGCATTTCCCCCGCCGTCCGGATCAGCAGGTCCGGATCGGGCATCCCCGCCGTGTACAGATGGTCGCTGATCGTCTTTTCCCGGATGTCGCGCGGATCGAGCTTTCCCGCCGCCACCTTCGCCGCGATCGCCCGAACCGCATCCGTGATCTCCGCCCTCGACCCGTAATTCAACGCCAGGTTCAATTGCAACCCGTCGTTCCCCGCCGTTTCCGCCAGCGTTTGCTTCATCTGGTCCAGCACCAGGTCCGGCAGATTTTCCAGATGCCCGATCTGTTTGAACCGGATGTTGTTCTCCATCATCGTCGCCCGTTCCTGACGGAGATAGTCGATGTACATCTGCATGAGGAACGTGATCTCAGCGGCGGGGCGCTTCCAGTTTTCCAGGCTGAACGAATAGAGCGTGAGGAAATCCGGCGCGCCATGTTCCTGCCGAAGCCGGGAGCATTCCGTCACGATCGAGCGAACGACCTGGGCGCCCTGCAGATGCCCTTCCACCCGCGGCAAGCCGCGCCCAACCGCCCAGCGGCCGTTGCCGTCCATGATGACGGCAATGTGCCGCGGAATACGCTGAAAAGGCATTTCGGCGATTAGGGTCATTGTTCAATATCAGTGTAAGACGCCCGGCCTTGAGATTCTACCCTGCCGGTTAACCGCCGCACTTGTGCGGCGTATTCGACCGGAAACCGACCCTCGTCCCCCTACGCCGCTTTGCCCGCCAGAGGTTCAATCGCCGTGACGTGAAGCAACGAGAGAATTTTGAATTCAGCCGGCACGCCGTCGTCCGCCACGTCCACGCCGATCAGCAGGTCGGTGCGGGTCAACATCGCCGTTTCAGGATGACGAATTTCGTACGATTGTCCGCTTGACAACGTGATTTTGACCGGCTGAAACGGTCTGCGGCTGAGCATCTCCCGGAAGGTCTGGATGGTCATGAACGCAATTATACCAAACCGCGATGTCCCTAACAGGCGGTCGCGCAGGCCGCCTTCGCGTGGGCGCGGCCGTCTTTTGTGGCACGCTTCCCCTCTTATCCCCCTCCCCATGTACTCAGGGGGAGGGTTGGGGTGGGGGTTTTCTGCGGCTTTGTTCTTGCACAACCCCTTTGCGCCTTTGCGCGAGCCATTTCTTCGTGGATATCTTGCAATTCCTTTTCTCCACGCCAAGATTTTCTGAGATCGCACGGCTTCGTTCCGCTTCGCGCAACTTCGCGACCTTCGCGTCTTCGCGGTAAAACTCTTTAGTTTGCGGGCTCAGCCAACGCTGTGACCTTCTCGCGGTCGCCTATGGGGAATTAATCCGAATTCCCCCATTTTTCGGTTGTGGTTATTGCCCCCCTCCGCGTATAGTGTTCCCAGCACCGATGTCGCAGGAGATGGACATCTCGTGGCAGGTGCTCGGCCGGATTGTTCGCCAGTGGGGCGGCGACTCGGCCGAGATCGCGGAAATCCAACCGCTCGACGGCGGTTGTATTAGCACCACCGCCGCCATGAAACTCACCGACGGCCGCAAAGTCGTCTGCAAAATCTCCCCACATCGCGTCGATCGCAGCTACGTCAACGAATCTCATCAATTGAAGTATATGGCCGACCTCGGCCTCCCCGTCCCCCAGGTTTACGCCGCCAAGGTCGGCTCCCTCGACGACCCCTTCAGTTACATCCTCATGGAATTCGTCGAAGGAATCACCCTCCACCAGGCCAAGCTCAAATGCTCCGCCGACGAATACGACCAACTCCAGGCCCATCTGGCCGAGATCATCCTGACGCTCCACGAACGCACCGCCCCGGCCTACGGCCGCGTCGAGGTGGACCCGGCCCCGTCTCAATTCGCCTCCTGGCCGGATTTTTATCGCACCGTCTTCGATCCCATCTGTCACGAAGTCGTAAAAGTTGAATCCCTTCCGATCAAAACCCGCCGCCACATCGGCAAGATTCACGAGCATCTCGACCGCCTCTTGCAGCACGATGAGGTCCCCCGTCTGGTGCATTGGGACGTCTGGTCCACCAACATCCTGTGTCGGCCCGACGATACCGGCCATTGGAAGATCGCCGCCATGCTCGATCCCAACTGCAAGTTCGCCCATTACGAAGCCGAGATCGCCTACATCACCCTCTTCCAAACCTCCACGCCCGCGTTTCTAAAGACCTATCAGCAGCGCCGTCGCCTGCCGGACGAATACCATCACATTCGCAAGCTGATCTATCAGCTTTATTTTCTATTGAACCACGTCCTCCTCTTCGGCGGCGAATATATCAAGCAAGCCATCGCCGCCGTCGATCGCCTCGAAGCCGTGGTCTGACCCTGCCCCCGGCATCCCGCCAGCGGATTCCCACCCCTTCCGCGCCTTCAACAGAGCCGGCCAGTCCCTGGCCGGTCTTCACTCGGATTACGAGAAGCCTGAATCTCGCGGGGGAGTTCTGCGAATAACTGTTTGAACTTGGACGTGCGAAATGATTTTGCTCTGCTGAAATCCCGCGGCCACCTGCCTCTTTTCCCCCTCCCCATGTACTCAGGGCCAGGGCAGGCGTGGGGGTTCTTGCTTGGATTCAGCAGCATTTCAGCAGAGCAAAACGATTTCACAGTTCGTCCGGATTCAGTTCCGCCACCTGACCTGCGCGAATCGCTTCATCCACTTCGGCCGCGAATACATCAAGCAAGCCATCGCCGCCGTTGATCGCCTCGAAGCCGTGGTTTAACTGTGGCACTGGCATCCTGCCAGTGAAGTCCCCGAACGCCCGCGGCGCGGAAGGCGAAAGCTCCGCGGCCGGCGTGAATCATATGCTCCTGCAGCACCTGAAAAGTGTCTCGAAGGCGCTAGACCCGTGGACTTGGGCTGATATCATGTAGGCAACTCCTGTCTCAGAGCTGCGGTCGGAACCTCTAAAGTGAGGGGCTTGGACTATGGACGAAATACCCGTTGAATTTCAGCCGGTCTTTGCCGCCGCAACCGCAGCTTGGTCTACCTCAAGAGTCTCGATTCTGCGCGCCATAAAGGAGGGCAAGTCGGGCGCGGCCGTGTTTGTTGTCGACGTCGAGGCTGCCACCGCTTCCGACTCCCCACCTTCTGGGTTTCCGCGGTCCGGTGAATACCTTCTAAAATTGGATCGGATGTATCATTGGGATCCGCCAGAGCCAAGCGAGAGACAGCGACACGAAATGGCCGCCCAGCAGAACGCGAATTTCGCAAAAGAGCACATTCCCAATCTGGTCGCGTTCCACGAACACGGGCAAATGACGGCATTGCTGTATGATATTGCCGGCCTCACACACGCGAATTTGATTTCGGGCTGTGACCTCAACGCCGACATGTTGCGGCGGTGCGGGCGCATTCTTTCGACAGCCCTATTGAGCGACTTGAATCGAAACCTATCCGTCGACATAGGTCGGTCTGCCCAGGATCTGTTGCATGACTGGCTCGGCTACCGCTTCGACGCTGCGAGGGCACCTGGTTTACACGAATTCGTGAAGTCAGAGGCTGGCGATCGTCCTATCTTGGTGGCGGGTGGACAAGTTTTGGTGAACCCAGTGTGGCTCTGTCAAAGTGACATAGCCGCGAAGGATCGGTCCCACGGGCGATTCGACGGGGTAATACACGGCGACCTTCACCCATCAAACGTGTTGGTCCATCGGCAGGATGCCGATGGGCAGCGATATTGGTTGATCGACTTTGCACTGGCGCGTAAGGCGCCGTTGTTTTACGACCACGCGTACTTCGAGATTGGCCTCCTGCTGCGGCAGCTCCAAGGGGCGAGCCAAGAACGACTGCACGCGGCGCTGGAGGCAATTGATGCTGCTCCCGGCACGCCTGAGGCATCGCGCGTCCCACCCTCGGACGTGGGCCTTGTCGCTTGTTTGCACGATTTCCGAGATGCCGTTGCGCTCTGGCAGCAGTCTTCGCAGCCAAAGCGCACGGATGCGGTTACGCAGCAGATGCTTCTGGCTCGAGTGGCCGCAGGCCTCAATTGGGTGAACAAGCTGTTCTCAACAGATGATCGGCGCATTGCTCTTGCGTACGCAGGGAGAGCGGCACGTGAATATTTAGCCGTTTTTCATCGGCAAGCATATCAGGCGCTTGTCAGCGGTGGCTTGCAGGCACCGGTGGTCCATAAATTGGACACGATTGAATGGGATCGTATATGGTCGCTTTTCGACGGCTTTAACCCGGCGCGGGGAAGATTCATACTCATTGCCGGTGGCCTCGGGTCTACGGATGACTTGGCTTCTCTTGGTTTGCTTCCGTGGTCAGCCGTTATAGATTTTGACCCTTACAGTGAAGAATCTGGACTCCTTTCAAAAGTGAGGCCGTTGCTGAGTAAGCTACGCTCCGTTTCGGCCTTTGGCCTGAAGCCGCAGCCCTTTGATGTGGCTCGCGGAACTGGCTGGGTGATGGCAGGGGGCTGGCCGAGCCGATTTGAGCCAGTCCCCCAATCACTCATGGAATGGCGGCGGCTCTATGGGCCACTCCTGCGCAATTTGGTCGGTCAGATTCGGCAGGCGGTGGCACCCGATCCGATCAAGCTACTTGTGCTTCCCGGTCGGAACTTAAGCCAGGACATGCTCACCCGAGTATTGGAGTTCGTAGACGACGAGTTGAAGGCACCTGGAAACGTTGCTCTGTTAGATGGCGCCAATATTGACCCGGCGCTGGTCGAAAACCGATTCGCAATAAATCACCTTCAGTTCGCGCAGCACGTGCGCGCCATTTATGGGGCGAAGGTTGGAACGGATGCCATTCAATTGCCCGGCCGTACGGGCTTCGTTCAGCTTTCGGTGGAGGATTTGCGGAACCTGGAAGAAGACCTCGATGTATTGCATTCGCGAATAATGGAGTCTTCACTAGCGGAGTCGCGATCTACGGATGCGTTTTGGAGAGGCAATCCACCGGATTGGACAGACCTTCAGGCAGAAGTCGATGTCCGTCGGGATATTCACGCGGCGCTTGTAAATGTGCTGCAAGAAAGGCTACGAACAGCTCCCCATTCGACGCTGAGCCTTTACCATTCGCCCGGGGCTGGCGGAACGACCGCGGCGCTCAGAGCTGTTTGGGAGCTTCGGAGCCAGCATCCGGCCGTTGTGGTCCGGAGGTATTCGAAGCGTCTCGCCGCTCGGGTGCAGTCGTTATCACAGCTTACACAGTTGCCCATTTTGTTGTTGGCCGAGGCGTCGGTGTTGCCGGCATCCACGCGCGAAGAGCTGTATCGGGATCTCGCGAGCCGCAATGTTCGATTCACGATTCTCACAGTGGTACGGTCGACAACCCTGGGGCCAGCAGATGAGCTGTCTCTGCAGACACCCATCTCGTCCAACGAGGCCGAACAATTTCAGAAGAGCTACGCTGGACGCACTACTGATCAGCACCGTCATCGGGAACTGGGGCTCATTACACGCGATTCAAGATATGCACCCTACAGGTCGCCGTTCTTTTACGGGCTTATTACGTTTGATCGCGATTTTGAGAGTTTAGACCGGTATGTGGCCGCGCATCTAGAAGGCGTAGGATACACCGCTGGCAAAGTCCTGCGGTATCTCGCTCTTGTCACTCGGTTCTCGCAAGGTCACGTTGCCGAAGGGCTGATGAGGGGGCTTCTCGGGCAGCGAACATACGCGACCAGTGAGCTCGAGAGTGCTTTCGGCCCAGGTCCGTGGCGCCTAGTGCTCAACCGTGGGAGTCGATACCGCTTAATGCACCCGCTTATCGCCGAGCAGGTGCTACGCGCGCAACTCGGAAGTGATAATGAAACGTGGCGACGGGATCTGCAGTCATTGACGCTCGATTTCATCAACGATGTGGCAGGGATCGGGGGAGGAGACTCCGAAGAAGTCCAACTACTGTTTGAACGCATGTTCATTCTGCGAGACGATGCTGGAGGGCGCGGAGACCAATTTGCAGAGATCGTCGAAAGCCTGACCGAAGCGGGTGGTCAACTCGTGTTCGATCGGTTAACCGAGGTATGTTCGAGGAACGCTCATTTCTGGAACCACCGCGGCCGCCATCGAATTTACCGGCTACGCGAACGCTACGAGGAGGCGGCCAGCGACTTACAGACTGCGGTTGGTCTTTCGCCGGAGGAGGCTACTCACCATCATACCTTGGGACTGGTGCGCAGATTTTGGATCGAAAGCATACTGCGTAAACTTGCCATTAAGGCAGATCGGTTGACGGCGGGGGCTCTTCTAAACGAAGTGAAATTGCTGGCTGAAGAGGCTGCCGACTCATTTCAAGCCACTCGTGATATAAATCCGGCAGACAGTTTCGGATACATCACGCATGTACAGATGATCATTCACATAGCCGGTCATCTGCTAACTGCCGGCAGCGGCGACCTATCCTCCATCGGTGGCGAGGCGGGGCAATGGCTCCGTCGCAACCTCGTCTTGGCAGAGGAGTTATTGCAATCTGTTGCTATCTATCGCGCCGACTCTCCCCCAATGAAATTGGAATATCGCTGCACCACCGATCTCAATCAAATGTACGGGAACTTGGACAGTGTTCTTGCTGAATGGGAGAGCGTCATCCGTCGAGGTGAGGGCGATGCCGATATGCGAACCGCGCTTGCCCGTGGCTACTTGGTTCGACATGGCCGGGAATGGGTAAACACGCCGTCAACCACGATTCGGCGAATTCACGAACTTATGGCCAGAAACTTGCGGGAACGGCCGTCGGACGACCGCGACCTAAGACTTTGGTTCGACGCATTTCGGCGACTCCCCGAGTTTCAGCCTCTTGAGGCAATGGATCGGCTTACGGCTTGGGCGGCGCGTGCGAATTCCATCGAACCCCATTATTACCTGTTTATGCTGCATTTCGTGCGGATTATGTGCAAGTTGGAGCCTGATGAGGAACGGGCTATTGCCCAACTAGAGCACATGCGGCGCGCAAACGCCATGCGGCGTGATTTCTCATATTATTGGTACGCAACCGGTCCCAAGTGGTTTCCAATCGTCCACCACCGCGAGTTGTCCGGCTGGCGCCCGGGACCCGGAGAGCGCAATCCTCGCTTGGCGGTAGTCGAAGGTAGTATAGAGGAGATAAGAGGCCAGCAATCCGGCTTGATCCGCGTAGGGCCCAAGTTGCGAGCGTTCTTCGTCCCAGGTAAGGAGTTCTCGGAGACCCGCGATATCAATGCGAGAGTCACGTTCCATGTGGGCTTCGCCTATGACGGTCTTCGGGCATGGTGTTGCCAGCGGGCGGAGATTACGCCGGGGCGGGATAAGACCGAGACTGTAACCCCTGTCGTGGTGACTCCCCCCGAAGCAGAACGAAAGTCTGCGACCGACCTTCCAACAAGTACGATTGCTCAGGCAAAGAGCGTGCTGCAAGCGAGAAGCGAGCAACCCGCACGCGCGCCCGAAGAATTGCGGGCGGAGTTGCGGGACGTCATTGATGCAGTTCTCATCACGGGCGAGAGCATTCAGATCATGAAGTTGGGGAACGAATTGGCAAGGAAATATCGCGGCGTTCCGATTCATCAACGGCTTGGCCACTCCACGCTCACGGAATTGCTCCAGAGTTGGTCTGGCTATGTGGTTGAAGGAGAAGGTGCGCAAAAGACAGTCCGGAAGGCTACATCCTGAAGAGCGCGCAAACCGTCCGTTCTTATTCAAGCCCCAGTCCGCTCGATCTCATTGAGGATAATTTCATCGCTTGTGCGGGTTGTGGCTGCACTCTCGCCCATTTCGCCCCGCCAACCTTGTTGAGCCCGCTTTACACATTTTCCATCCCACAAAAGCGCCAAATCCAATCGATGGCCATAATCGCTTATGCCATAAGCAATTACGATTCAACTGAAAGCCGGCAAACGCCGAATCGAATTGAAAAAGTGTCAAATGTGTAAAACGTGTCCAGTTTTGCTCAGTGGCCCTACGGTGATGTCGCCGGAGGCGGCGTCCCGTTGAGGAACACCCCGCCGTGCTCGGATTCACCCGGCTCGTAGATCGTCTTCTCGCAACTGATGGCGGCCGTGATCAGCCCGATGACGGCCAGGATGAATAGCCAGCGACGCATAAGCGGATCGACTCTAGCCGATTCGCATGGCGGTTTCCACGGCATCGCAGAACTTGCCGCGGAGTTGGGATTCGCTCAGCGATTGGCTCAGCGCGGATTGGGCGGTCCGGCCCATGTCTTGCAACTCTTGCGGCGACATCGCGCGGAAGCGGCCAATGGCCGCGATGACGCCGGCCACGTCGCCGTGCCCGACGTGAATGCCGATGTCATGGCGATCCAGCAGATCGCTGATGTGCGACGGCTTGGGGCCGAGGAAAAGGATCGGCCGGCCGACCGCCATCGCGCCGTAAATCTTGCACGGATGAACGATGCCCACCATGCCCTGGCCGAGTGATACGACGTGAACGTCGG